>ULTB01039331.1_pt1 | contig 38665 bp, 38 predicted proteins | sample 1957251 | NCBI WGS metagenome assembly ULTB01 (sample SAMEA4835724, study PRJEB28245) | human gut metagenome | biome: gut microbiome; material: fecal sample | place: Denmark | collected 2008
AAAATATAATATTGAGATATCCGGCACCTACACTCCCGGTGCAGTGGCGGACGAAATAATCTCCGCAGACATTGCTTGGGATGCTATGGACTTCACCTACACAGGCGCATCGCAGGGTACTTGGAACCCTGTTACCCACACCTATGAAGGCGCAACAGAGGGCGGCTGGTCGAACAACACACCCGCCATCACCGTCACCAATCATTCCAATGTGGCTGTGAACGCAACGCTTGGCTTTACTGCAAATGTTACCGGCGTAGTCGGTACCTTCACCGAAGCCAGCGGTACCGAAAATGACAACGTTCTTGAACTTGCCACAGCAGAAGGCACAGAGGTTGCGAACGCTCCTACCGCAACCGCAAATTTCGGCATCAGCGGTGCGGCAATCGACGCAGACAAAACCCTCGGCACCATCACCGTGACCATCGCAAAGGCCGGCTCCGCCGGGGGCGGCGAAACTGCCACCGTCGTGACCACCTTTGCGGAGCTGCAGGATGCAGTCAACAACGGCAACATCGTCTTGGCAAGCGATGTCACCGTTGAACCCCCCTATCTGGCTATAACGAAGGACGTTTCCATCGACTTCAACGGCAACACCCTGAGGGGCTCTATTATAAGCACCGGCAACACCGGCGATTCCCCCAACAATCTCGTGCTGCGCGACACCAATAACAACGGCGGATACAGCATCTACAGTGAAATCTACGAGATAGAAAACGGCCATGGGCAGGCTGCGGCTATCATAGCGAGCCATACCACCGTCACCATCGAGAGCGGCAAGTATACCAACGACAATGCCGTGATCCTCTGCCAACAGTATGCCTCGAATCCCAACGCTGTGGGCGTAATGATCAACGGCGGTACCTTTGACGGTAAGGGCGCTGCCAGCGTTATTGTCAACCTCTCCGGCAATGTGATCGTCAACGACGGCAAATTCAATGCGTATCATGACGGCGAGCGTTACGGTACATGCGTTCATCTCGACCACTACATTCCCAATGTACCCTCCATCACCACCATCAACGGCGGCACCTTTAACGCCGATAAGTCCATCTTCTATGTAAACGTGGACACCAATTACATCCAGAAGATCATCGTCAACGGCGGTACCTTTAACGTGGCTGAGGGCGGTAGCTTGATTGAGGTCTCTTCCGGCAATGCCAGCGATTACCTGACCATCACCGGCGGTACCTTCAATGTGGAGCCCACCGCATATGTGGATACAAACGCCTACACCGTCACCGATAACGGCGACGGCACATGGACGGTTGCCGAGAAATAATGCAGGGTGCATAATTCCACTTGGTTCTTGTCAAGGCAGGGTAACCTGCCCTGCCTTGACCTTTCCTATATGGGCATAGTCAAGCCCTGTGCCTATATAGGAGAGCAATAGAAATGCAAAAAGCGAGGAAAACAGATTGAATATAAAGGCAAATTCTAAAAAGAATAATGATTATACCGTGCCTATCCTCTTTGGTGTGTTTGCCGTGCTTCTGATTGTCATGATAACGGCGCTGTGCATTCCGAAAACGCCGGAATTTGTACCGCCTGCCTTTGAAGCTTCCGCCGTCCAAGGTACACCGGAGGTAGAAGAAAGCATGGGCTACACCGAGCTTTACAAGGAGGGTATGGCGTACCGTGTTTCTGTTTGCGGTGTGCCGACAGTTGACGGACAGAATTTGACCGTCTACTTTACCAACACCGAGGGCAATGAAAAATACCTGAAGCTGCGTGTGTTGGATACGGGCGGCAACATTTTGGGCGAAACGGGGCTACTGAAACCCGGCGAATATGTAAAGACCGTAACGCTGACTAAAACACTTGCCGCAGGCGAGAATATAAAACTGAAAATCATGGGATATGAGCCGGAAACCTACGAAAGCGCAGGCTCGGTGTCCTTGAATGTTACTGTGGGAGGAATCAATCAATGAAAAGGTACTCACCATTAAAAAAGGTTATAACGGCTATGTCCGCAGCGGTGCTTGTGCTCTCCTGCGGGATGACCGCCTTTGCCGCCGAAGCAAATCTGAACACCGACACAGAGCAAAAAGACATCGGTGTGTATGTGAAGTATGTGGATAATACCGTGTGGAACACAGTCCCGACAGATGAGGACGGCGAAGGCTCGGCTACCCTGCCGGACGGCACGGAAATCGAAATAAGCAATGCGGATAAAACCAAAGGTCAGCTTGTGATTGATCCTATCACGGATAAGGAAGCGCTTGACTGGATCAACAGCGTAACAGACGGTAAAGTGAAAACTCCGCAGGCGTTCCACATCTATTATCTTGATAATAACGGCAATCTGATCAATGCCGACGGCGTATCGGTGTCAATGAAGCCGGGAAATACACTGCAAAACCCCGTTGTCTATTCTCTGAAATCCGACGGCAGTATGGAACTGCTTTCTGCCGATGTGAAAAACGGTATGATAACCTTTACCACAGACGGCAGTCCGTATTATGTCCTCGGTGAAAAGGAAAGTACAATAGCAACGCTCCCGCCTGAAATCATTAAGGGTAAAGGACAAAGCATAGTAGCAGGTGAAAACAAGGAATTGTCTTTCACATCCAATGCGGCATTCAGTGATTTTATCCGGGTGGAGCTTGACGGTAAAACCCTTGATGAAAAGTATTATACTGTTAAAGAAGGCAGTACGGTTGTAACCTTAAAGGCTGACTATGTAGCCACGCTTTCTGTCGGCGAGCATACAATCGGTATTGTATCGACAAACGGCACAGCGACAACTACATTTACCGTTAAGGCTAAAACGGCAGTAGATAACGATACGGATTCACCTCAGACCGGAGATAACAGCAACATGGCATTGTGGATTGCACTGTTGGCGGCAAGCGTGTTCGGGTTAGCCGGAACCGCTGTATACAGCAAAAGAAAAAGAGTAAGATAACATAACATCAATCAAGTGTGCGGCGCACATTCGCACACATCCCTCCTATCGGGTACAATGTATCTGACGGGAGGGATTTTTTATGGAACTGAAAAAGCATATCATAGATGAAAAGACAGGTATCAGCTATACGCTCTGCGGAGACTACTATCTTCCCGACTTGGCACTTCCCGAGGAAAAGTATTATGAACTCGGACGCTTCGGTCGTGCAAAGTTCCGTTACTTACAGAAATGCCACAAGGTACTGCTGACGAGCCTGCGGACAAGCGGGACGCTGAATGAACATCTGCACAGCGTAGACGAGGACTGCGAGGAAATGTTCTCCCGGCTGGTTAAGCAGTACGCCGAGCGTGAGGGCGTGACCGAACAGATGAAAGCCGACGAGATGATGAAGTGGGTCGGCCTAATGAACAACATCCGTAGCCGTGCGGAGGAGGTCGTTATGAGGGAGTATATCTATGAGGAAGATTAAAATCAAGGTGGACGATTTTGAACTGCGGCTCATTATCCGAGCCTTGGCGGAATGGCGGAACATCTTGATTGCCGAGAATAAACAGACCGAGGATTTAGATGAGCTGCTGATACGCTTCTGCAAATGACCGCTTACAACTGAATACAGAAAGAGAAAGCACTTATTTTCAGGGAATTATCCCACAAGAAAATAGGTGCTTTTTTTGTACCCAAAAGGCGGTATTTCAGATAAACCGGCAAGACGGTATAAAATCCTTACCCTGTTTTTTCCGACCTCTTACAGCGAAGAAAAACGGCGATTTTCACCCCGAAACTATGTCATTTCAGCACTTGATGACACAATCAGGTGCTTTTTTCTTTTTCCGGCTCAAAAAAGTGAGGGTCATATTTTTTGTAAAAAGGGTTGCCGTTTCATCTTTCTCAGTGGGAATTAGTGAAGGGACAATTTTTTCAAATTATTTTTTGAAAACACCCCCCAAAGACGCTCTCCCATTTCAAACAAGTGAAGGGGCAAAAATTTTTTTAAAAAAAGGGTGTCCATTTCATCTCTCCCGGTGGGAACAAGTGAAAGGATAAATTTTTTCGGAGTTTTTTTCTCGCAGAGCACAGATTTTGGGTGTGCATTTTAACCCCCTTTGTCCAAATGAGTGAGGGGAAATTTTATTTTTGGTTTCCAAAACACCCGATAATTTTTCCTTTCCCAGTCCGAACAAGTGAAGGGATATTGTTACCCTACACCTTTTAACAACTGAATGACCGTCCGATTGGGATATGACCCTGCGATGATACGAGCAGGGCAACGCCGCTGAGATAGGGGCAGGCATACAAAAACGGCAATCGGGTAAAGCGGCGGTTACATACCCACGTCTTACGGCTTGGGTTGAAAACTATGGGAGGTGGTGAAAGTGCCACGTATGTTGACTCTCATAGAAGCAACTATGGTTATGTCGACAATGAAGTGCATGAAAGAGCAGCAATCGAAATCCCGGTATTCGTTATACAATAATAGAATAAAGGAAGTAATAGAAAATGAAGAGAGTATTTGCAATCGTTTTTTCAGTAGTTTTTGTCTTTGCGGCAGTGGTTCCGGCATTTGCAGTCAGTGCCGCTACCAAGACCGAAACATACACCGAGTATTATGATGACGGTTCGTATACCGTTGTAACGATCACCGAAACTCCGGTTATCAATGGTGCCAGAGCGGCATCAAAAACGAAGTCAGGCACAAAGACTTCAAAGTACTATGATTCTGCCGATAAACTTCAGTGGACTGCAACGGTAGACGGAACTTTCACCTATAATGGTTCATCCGCCACCTGCACAAGCTCAACGGTTTATCACGAGATCCTCAGCAGTAAGTGGAAATGTCATTCGGAGACCGCCTCAAAGAGTGGCAACACCGCAAGAGGTGATTTTGTATTCTATCTCTATACGCTTGCTCTGATCCACATTAACACCAGAGAGGCGCACCCCGTCCTCACTTGCAGCGCTTCAGGCGTTTTATCCTGACGCTTGCAATAGCTCATATTGTCAAATAATTAATTGTCGGGTCACCACCGATCACATCCAATCTCTTTCTGCCGACCATAAAAATGCTCCTGCGAGGTTCGCCCCGCAGGAGTGTTTTTGTTGCGCCGATTTAACAGTAAGCCGTCAGTGGGAATTCGCCTTCTCAGCGAGACGGATAAGGTGGGCGGCAGTCGGATTTCCTTTTGATTTACCGGAAGCCGAGATCACTCCTCCGCCTTGCCGTTTTGCCCGAGCATTACGAGCAGCGGCAATATCAGGCTGCCGACGGAGTTGCCGAGCACGGCGGCAAGCTCAAAGCTCAATACTTTGATGCTGAATATCCCCGATGCGCCGAAATAAAACATATCGGCTATCGAATGCTCAAACCCGCTCAGAATAAACACGGGAATGCAAAAGATTATCCCGATCGGGGTCTTTTTCTCCTTGAATATCTGCACCGCGAGATACATCAGCACTCCGCAAAAGACCGCGCGGATAAATGTGCCCATGAAGCTCTGCCCGAGCTTTGCGCCGCAGAGAGTCGCCGCCTTTTCACCGAGGGCGGGCATGGCGAAGCGGATAAGCATTCCGAGCAAAAATGTGACGGCGAGATTGACCGCAAGCCCGAGCGCCAGGGAGAGCGCGTTCTTTTTGGAGCGGTCGGTTGCGAGGTAGCCGATCTTGCCCGTGAAAAGATAGTAACCGAGGTAGCAAATGCACAGCAGCGCAACGGAGAACAGCGCCGCGCCCGCATATTTGTTGTCGCAGGCGAGATAAACGCTGCCGCCTATTGCTATAAGGATCCCTGCCGAAATGCTGTTGACTGCGGTCTTTATCATGTGGAGTTCCTCTCTTTCTCTCACCGCCGATTTTGTCACTGATAAAACAAAAAGGGCGCAGCTAAGACTTTGCTTAACTGCGCCCAGACGGTCGGCATTATTAACGCTTCCTGCTCCCTTGCAGTGAACTGCTTATCCGTCAGTAACAGGAAGATGCCGATATTATATCATAGTGTTTGCGCGTTGTCAACCGCCCGCTTATGATAGGATATCATAATTTATTGATAGTTTTTCGTAAGCATTTGCGGGTTGATAATTATATAATCAGACTGTATAATTATTTCGGCACAACAGTCCACCGGACTGTTGCTCTGTGCCGCTCGTCCTTCAAGTTTCACTCACGCTTTCTAATAACAAAAAGAACAACCGAATCAGTTCAACGTTTAAAGATAAGTGAAATATTTTGCATGTGCAAAATGTGAAATAACCGCTCCGCGGTTGTGAAATTTTCTGCTCCGCAGAAAGCGAAATAAAATCCACCCACCGCCGCAGCGATTTCACGCGCGATAGCAACATAATCTGTAATGAAGCGTTTGCCGTCGGCAAACGTGAAGCGGAAACCTGCGGTTCCCGTGAAGCACTCGCTGCGCTCGCATGAAGCGAAGCGCCCGCACCTCTCCGTGCGGCGAAGCCGCGCTTCATTGGGCGAAGCCCTGCTTCATTTTTCATGCACCGTAAGGTGCGCTTCATTGAAAAAAGCATTTCTTCGGAAGTGCTTTTTTCTGGTCGAAGTGGCGGGATTTGAACCCACGGCTGACCGAGAAAAACATAGTCGCTCTGCTCGCTGGAAGCGCTTCGCATTGCTCCTTGTTTTTCTCTTCCTCCGCCTCGCTTCATCTGCCGCAGGCAGCGCTCGGCTCCGTCGCCTGGTCCCTCACATCGGTTCGTGACTTGCAAGAGGCCGCAGATTCAAATCATACCCAATAAGCAATAAAACCCGCCGATGAACGGCGAGTTTTATTGATGGTCGGAGTGGCGGGATTTGAACCCACGGCCTCTTGGTCCCGAACCAAGCGCGCTACCATCTGCGCTACACCCCGATTTGATTTGAAGTTAAGTTTTATTCGGTCAATTTGTCGCTGTGCAATGTCTCCGCTGCGCTTCCCTCAAAAACATAGTCGCACTGCTCGCTTGGAGCGCTTCGCATTGCTCCTTGTTTTTTCACCTCAGAGCTTCGCCTGTTTCGTCCGCAGGACGCGGCGAATCTCTTCGCCCATCTGCGCTACACCCCGAAGTATTTAATTGCGGCAGAGAAATCCGCTGACTAAAGCATTATAGTATATTACGAGAGAAAAATCAAGTGTTTTTTTAACTTTGTTTATATTTTTTGCCTGAGGTTCGGCTATGCCGTACAGAGCAGCGGGCGGTGCGATTTACGCATATCAATTCCTCTTGAAAAAACGTCGTCGATGGGATATAATTATAATATAAAACGCTCGCGGAAGGGGGTAAAACAGTGATTTTATATTTCACCGGCACGGGCAACAGCCGCTATGTTGCCGAGAGGGTGGCAGAGGTCATCGGCGATGAGCTGCTGGATATGACCGAGCGGGTCAAGCGTTCTGATACCTCCACCGTCAAGGCCGAGAGACTTGTCTTTGTCACGCCGACATATGCATGGAGGATTCCGAAAACTGCCGAGAAATGGATCGGCGATACCAAATTTACCGGTGGAAAGCAGGCTTGGTTCATCATGGACTGCGGCGGCGAGATAGGCGACGCAGCGAAGTATAACAAGCTGCTTTGCGGGAGAAAGGGCTTTGAATACATGGGCACGGCTCAGGTTGTCATGCCCGAGAATTACATCGCCATGTTCTCCGTGCCCTCCAAAGAGAAGGCGAGGCAGATAATCCGAAAAGCGGAGCCGTCAATAGCCGGTGCGGCGCAGAGAATCGCCGAGGGCGAGGCCTTCCCCGCTCCGCGCAGGAATCTTTACGACCGTCTGATGAGCGACACCGTGAATCCGATTTTTTATCGGGAGTGCGTTCATGCGCGTCCGTTCCGCGCCGATGATAAATGTATCGGCTGCGGCAAATGCGTGAGGCTCTGTCCGCTGAACAATATCACATTGGAGGACGGCAAGCCTTTGTGGGGCGGCAACTGCACTCACTGCATGGCGTGTATATCATATTGCCCGACCGAGGCGATAGAATACGGCCGCCGCAGTGTCGGCAAGCCGAGATACCGCTGCGAGGATATATTGAAATAACGCGAAAAAGGTTTAAGTATGGATAAGGCAAGGGCTTTCTTCACAAAGGAACTGACGCCCGAGGCTGTTGTCAAGCTGTATAAGCGCCTCGGAGTTGAGCTGCCGGGCAAGGTGGCTGTCAAGGTGCATTCCGGCGAGGACGGCAATCAGAATTATCTGCGCCCGGAATTCATGCGCCCGATGATAGAGTCTGCTTCGACCTCGTTGAGAATTCGACCGACCGCGGCAGTGAGCACTTCATGGAGAGGGTCAACAGCCGCCACGGCACCCCATACCATCGACGCCGCCGAAGCCCTCGGTATCGGCGCTTAGAGCTATGAGGTGATAAACATTGACAATGAATAAAGTGATCGTTATCGGCTGCCCGGGCGCGGGAAAAAGCACCTTTGCCCGGACGCTTGCCGCCGCAACGGGGCTTGAGCTGCACTATCTCGACATGCTGTGGCACAAGCCCGACAAAACGAACATAAGCCGCGAGGAATTCGACTCCGCCCTTGCCCGCATAATGAGCGGAGACGGCTGGATAATCGACGGCAATTATATCCGCACCCTTGAGATGAGGCTTCGTGAATGCGACACGGTGTTTATGCTCGATTTGTCTACCGAGCTTTGCCTTGAGGGCGCAAGAAGCCGAGTGGGCAAGAAGCGGGAGGATATGCCGTGGGTCGAGGAGGAATTGGACGGTGAATTCCGTCAATGGATAGAGGATTTCGCCGCCGACTGCCGCCCGCGGATATATGAGCTGCTCGAAAAATACAGGGACGGCAGAGAAATAATCGTATTTCATTCACGGGAGGAGGCCGAGAGCTTCATTGAGCGTCTCAGGAGCAAATGATGATTCGTGTAGCCGATAACGGCGATATATCCCGCATTGCGGAGATACTTGTGTTTAACAATCGCATTAACTTTTTGCCGATATTCGGTGATGAGAGCTATTCCTTCGGCGAGATGCAGGTGCTGAGAGTCGCCCGTGACCTCACCGAGGACAGGCTCCGTAATATCTTTGTCTATGACGACGGGATCGTGCGTGGCTTCGTCGAGATCGACGGCGAGGAGCTAAAGCGCCTGTATGTTGAGCCGCTGTTTCAAGGGCGGGGGATAGGCGCCGAGCTGATAGAGTTTGCCGCCGCAAGGGGCTGCCGCTTCCTCTGGGCGCTTGAGAAAAACGAGCGCGCGCTCCGCTTCTATGAACGCCATGGCTTCACCGATACGGGCGAGCGAAAATACGAGGACGGCACAACGGAATACTTAGTTAAATTAAGCAAGGATTGAGATCGGTTTCGGCCGATCTTTTTCTTTTTAAAAAGCCAAAAGCACCGGAAAACCGATGCTTTCAGCTCTATAGAAGGATGTATGATCGCCTTGGGCTTCGGGCGAGCTGCGGATTCTCACTCAAAGCCGTCGGCAGAAGATGTCGTGGAATTGATATCAATCCTCGTTCTCTTCTCTGGCTGCCTCGACTATTTCGTCGGGGATAGCCTCGCCGTGCTTAACGACGAGAATGCAGAGCGCCGAGAGGATGAACGCGATCGGGCAGTAGTAGAACAGCGACATATAAGTGCCGGTGAACATACGCACGATACCGTAGATGATGGGGGTGGCTATCTGAGCCGAGAAGGTTGCGGTGTAGTAGTAGCCGGTGAAAGTGCCGACCTTGGCGATGCCGCCTATCTCAAGCACGAGCGGCAGGGTGTTGACGGTGATGAACATATTCGCTGCGCCGCCGACGATAAGAGCGACCCAGATAAGAGCGCCGCTCAGGGCGTCTATGCCGAGGTTCTCGGTGAGCAGGTATGCGCCGAATGCAAGGATGAATATAAACAGACCGCCGAGTATGGTCTTCTTCCTGCCGAATTTCTTGCCGAGCCAGCCTGCGGGGAGGGCGGCAATTGCGGAGGCGGCTGCGAATGCGGTGGTCATGATGGTTGCTTCAGCGGTGGTCTTGCCGAGTATCTCAGCGGCAAAGAGAGCGAAGAAGGTGGAGATTGCGTTGGTGCCGCAGAAGAGGAAGAACAGACCGATGAGCATGAAGATAAGACTTCTTCTCTCGGCGGAGGAGAGCTTCTCGGCTTTCCTTGCGGCCTTTTCGGCCTTGCGAGCTTCCTTTTCGGCCTTTCTTCTTGCTGCTTCGTCGGCCGCCTGATTCATCTCGCCCTGGATCTTGATCCTGCTGTCAGGCTCCTTAACAAAGAAGAGGATGACGAGCATACCGATTATCATGACTATTGCGCCGAGCAGGAAAACATAGGGGAAGGTAACGTATTCGTCAAAATCGTCCGCCTTTGAATTCACACCCGTGACCGCGCAGTAGATGGCGGTGACTATAGTGCCGGCGAAAAGGCCGATAGCGCTGCCAAGGCCGCCCATGAGGTTGATGACGGCATTGCCCTCGGAGCGTATTTCACTCGGGGTAAGGTCGGGCATGAGAGCAACAACAGGCGCTCTCCAAAGCGACATGATAAAGACAAAAAGGATGATGAAGAGCATCGTCAGCGGGAGCGAGCCGCTCTTGACCGCGACGAGAGGAATTATTGCAAAAAGAACGGCAGATATCGGAGCGCCGAAGATAACATAGGGGCGGCGCTTGCCGAAGCGTGAATGGGTGTTATCCGACAGCTTGCCGAAGGTCGGCTGGAAGATAACGCCGAAAATATTATCAAAGGTCATTATGATACCGATGAAGAGGGGGACGAGGGTGATGCCGCCCGCCGCGGTCGCCACGTCCTCGCCGTTGGCGGCTGCGAATTCAGCCAGCTTCGGGAAGGCTTCGTTGAGCTTGGTGCTCCATGAGGTGATGGTCGCACTGCTTGTTAAGAGCCTGTTGAGGATCTTGGTTATATAGGGGTCATAGATAGCCCACGCAATCGAGGAAGCCAGGAATCCGAAACCGGTGAGAATGGTGTGCGGATAATTGAGCTTACCGTTTTCTTTTGCGCAGAAATAACGGTTGTTCATTTCTTTTTCTCCTTATCATGAAAAATCTGTCGGCCGCCCGACGAGTATTAATTTAATCTATTATAACACTATTCAATTGGTTTTTAAAGACAACGATTTAACCTAAAAAAAGCGTCGTTTTTTGTGGAACTTGCCTACATTATCGCCGCAAGGGTCAGCATGGGGACTATCTGACAGAGAATTCGGTCAAGGTCGCCGACGGGCAACGGATTCTCGCCCTTACCCATCTCAACGGTGAATGCGGGGCGGTCAAAATACTCTATGAACCAATCCTTAAAGCCGCCGTGGGAGGCAAGGCCGTCGTTCTCGACGAGGCGGTAGCCCGATGCGGCCGCAAGTATGCGGGCTATCCGTTCGCTTGCGGGGGGCAGTCGATCGCCGTAGCGCCAATAGATCTCCTCGCCCTGGCTGTGCAGCGCTATAGCCATCCTCGGCTGACGAACTCTGCAAAGAGCGACGAGAGCTGCCGTCTCGGGCTCGCTCTCCGCCATATATCCGCCGTATCTCCTCGGTGCGGGGCCGAGGATGCCGCTGTCTATCTCAAGCTCCCGCAGGATATCCCACCCGGCGTCGAAATTGTGGTTGATATCGACTCCTCTTGCGTTCGCGTTCCATTTCTCATCCGAAGCGGCGCAAATGCGGCTGACCTCGGCGGAGTATCTGCCCGCGCCGTCGCAGCCGTTTATTGCTATCTGAACTCCGTCGGGGTTGACGCAGGGGACGATTATCACTTCACGGGTGATGCAGCGGGTGTCGATGCCGAAGAGCTTTTTGCCCGCCGCTCTTGAGCGCAGCAGCAGCTCGGCGAATCTCAGCGCCGCAAGGCAGGTCAGCCACTCCTGGCCGTGAAATCCCGCCGCTATAAGAAGCGGGTCGGAGCTTCTGCCGATGCCGAGCGAGAATATCCCCCTTGAGCAGAGCGAGTGCCCTATCAGGCGGCAGTCCAGCGACGGGAAGGCTTTTTTCAGCGAAAAAATCATTTTTCTCTGATTTTCTGTTGTTAAAACGGTTGCGTTTGTGATATAATCCATATCAGCACCACCATAGAATATTTTAGTATATAGTATTCAACGTGATGCCGATATAAAACTTTCGGAGGTAAACTGTATGGAGCTTTCTGAAAAGACGGTCAAAAAGAATTATGTATACAACGGGCGCATAATCAACGTCCGCTGCGACGAAGCCGAGCTGCCCGACGGTAGACCCTGCACCCGTGAGGTGGTCGAGCATCACGGCGGAGTCTGTATCGCGCCGCTGACCGACGACGGTTGCTTGCTCTTTGTCAGACAGTTCAGATATCCTTATATGAAGGTCGTGCTTGAGCTGCCTGCGGGCAAGCTCGAGAAGGGCGAGGATCATTGCGAGGCAGGCAAGCGTGAGCTTGAGGAGGAGGTCGGCGCAGTCGCAAAAGATTTCGGCTTCATCGGCGAATTCTTCCCCTCACCGGGCTATTGCGGCGAGATAATCTATCTCTATATTGCAAGGGGTCTCACCTTTACCCACACAAATCCCGATGACGACGAATACCTCGAGATCGAAAAAATACCGCTGCAAAAGGCGGTCGATATGGTGCTTGCGGGTGAAATCCCCGACGGCAAAACTCAGGTGCTCGTGCTCCGCACCGCAGAAATGCTCAGGAGGGAAGGCGACCGATGAAAAACATAATTCTTGCTTCCACCTCGCCCCGCCGCAGAGAGCTGCTGACCCTTGCGGGCGTTAAATTCGAGGTGCTCGCCCTCAATGTTGACGAAAGCGTACCAGAGGGCACTCCGCCCGAGGATGCGGTCGAGATGACAGCTCGCAAAAAGGCGATGGCTATAGCCGAGCGTCACGGCCGCTCGATAGTTATCGGTGCGGATACCGTGGTCGTGTGCGACGGTAAGATATTGGGCAAGCCTAAGAGCAAAAAGGAGGCTGTCGAGATGCTTAAAATGCTCTCGGGCAGGGAGCATCTCGTTATGACAGGCGTCTGCATTGCTCACGGCGGCGAGACCGAAATATATCACGTCGTCACCAAGGTGAAATTTTATGAGCTGAGCAACAAGGATATCAACGACTATGTCAATACCGGCGAGCCGATGGATAAAGCGGGCGCCTACGGCATACAGGGCAGGGGCTGCGTGCTCGTTGAGAGCATTGAGGGCGATTATTTCAATATAGTCGGTCTGCCGATATCGAGCCTTTGCCGCAAGCTCAAAAAGCTGGAAAACAAATAAGAAAAGATTAAACGCTCGAAATGTGTAATTTCGGGCGTTTTCAGCTTCTTTGGTGCAAAAATGTATACTTTTTGTAATCCTTCGCAGCTTTCTTAATAAAACCTTAAGGAAACCATAATAAATTTATTCCGACAAGGAAAAACAATTCGGCCGTGTAATGGTATAATACTTGACATATGGGGAGCCGTTCAGAAACGGCAATAAAACGGGACAAAAGATGAAAAGGAGCAAATTAAAATGAACGTTTACGATTTTGATAATACTATCTACAGAGGCGAATCCGGCGTGGATCTCTTCCTTTATTATCTCAAGAAGGATCCGAAGCTGCTCGCAAAGATACCCTGGGGTCTGAGCGCTGTGCTCAAGTATAAGGCGGGCAAGATGTCGCTCGAGCAGGCGCTTGAGAATTACTCGGGCGTGGTCGAGAATTATTGCCGGGGCATAGAGAATATTGATTCCGACGTTACCGAGTTCTGGGATAACAACAGCCGCAAGATAAAGTCCTTCTATCTCAGACAGCGCAGGGATGACGATGTTATCCTATCCGCCTGTATCGACGTTGTGCTCGAGGAGATATGCAAGAGGCTGAATATCAAGAATTATATAGCCTCCACCACCGACCTTGACAGCATGAAGCTCGTCAACTTCTGCTTCAGAGAGAATAAGGTCAAGGCGTTCAGAGAGCGTTACCCCGACGCAGTGGTCGAGAATTTCTATACCGATTCCTATAATGACCAGCCGATGATCGACCTCGCCCAAAATGCCTACCTCGTCCGCGGCGACAGACTCGTAAAAATTAAATAAACAATAACTCAATAAGATAAACCAAAACAGGGACTGCATCACACAGTCCCTGTTTTTTCATGCCTTATTTTCCGAAAATGCCGCCGAGGAAATTGATGATTTTACAGAAAAATTCAACGAGAAAATGGAACGCCTCTTTAGCTTTTGTCATGGGGACGTGTGCGGATTCGGCGTTATACGGTGTAGCGCCGCCCTCGGTTGCCGTTCCGATAACCGTGCCTTTGACCGTGCCGGCGTCGGCGTAATCCCACGGCTCAAAGCCCGCCGCAATTGCGGGGGAATCCGGAGCAGGCGGCGATATCCCTGAATTCGCAATTTTTGATACTGAAATTGCGGGCGTTTTCATAGGATATGCACGGCGTTGCGTCGTAGGCGGCTTGGGTGAAATCGCGCTCGACCGAATATGAGAAGCCGTTGCCTCTGAATATGATATTCTCAAAAGAGATGCCGTTTGCGCCGTCGACCGATATCATTGTTTCAAGCATTGCTCCGTCGACCGTGTATTCGGCGGGGCTGTCGCCGTCATTCGGGATCACATAGAGAATACCCTCTGCCTTGTCAAGATACCATTGACCGGGTTTGTGGAGCATTTCAAACACGTTTTCAAGGAAGAACCGGTCGTTTTGCTTGATGCTCATGCTTGCGTATTTGCTGAATTTGAAGTGGCCGCTTTCGCTGTCAAATGACGACACGGGCAGTATCTCATCCTTCCAGAAATGCAAAATTCTGACGATGACGTCGGTCATATTTTTGAATTCACCGATTTCGCCTGCTTCGGCGTACATTCCGTTAAGCGGAGCAAAATAATAGTCGCTGCCATCCGTCTCGGGCATAATGTCGCTGTCGGAGATTTCTTTTACACGGAGATAGCCGCTCTCGGGGTATCTTGTCTTTGTGAAGGCCTCTCGTTCATTAAAAAGGATATTGAAGTCGGCATCCTTACCGATATCCTTTTTGAATGCACGAACGCCGTTCACGGTGCATTCTTCAAAACCCGTGTAGGGGACGCCTGAGGTGAACACCACACGTTCGCCGTTATATGCTTTGTATGTTACATCCAAGCTGTCGCTCTCGTCAAAGCGGACGGTTTCACTGATGGTGTATGTGCCCTCTCTGAAATAAACCGTAGCGCCGCTGCCGAGCTTCTTGGCCTTTTCTTTCGCCGCGGCGAGAGTGGCAAGAGGGGAGCCGATATTGCCCTCGGAATTGTCGCTACCGTTCGGCGAAACATATCTCTTTTTTTCGCTCGCAAATGTCGGCAGCGCCATGCCCGTGACGCAAGGCACGAAAGCCATAATGTTAAGCATTTCCATTCTCCTGTCCTTCGGCAAAATCCGCTTCAGTAGAATAAAGCCATTATATCATCTTTCAAAGGAATTATCAATTCCTTTAATGATGCTTTGCTGACCGATAAAACGGACTTAAGTATTTGCAGAATAAAGAAATTATCTTAATATATTGACAATCACAATCGGGAATATTATAATGAATCTAGAAATAAAAGTAAAAAAATTGTTGACAATTGCGGATGCCGCAGGTGAATTCGGTACGCATTATTTTTTGAATTGCACTGTGAAGAAACGTCACAGCGATGCGGATAATCAAGGAGGCTGCGAATGGAATATCTTGCCCATATTGCCGATGACGGCAGAGAGCAGACAGTAGGCGAGCATTTGAGAAGCGCTGCCGAATACGCTTCGAGAGCGCTTGCGCCTGCGGGACTTTGCGAGGCGGGCTATCTTTGCGCGCTTTTGCACGACTGCGGCAAATACACAGAGCTGTTTGACAGATACATACATTCGAACGGTGAAATGCGCCGAGGTTCCGTCAACTATACTTTTTCAGGCGTTCGACTCATTATGGAGCGCTGCCACAATGAGCCGCCTGCAAGTACACGAGATATTTTCGGGGAGCTGTTGGCATATGCGGTCGGCGCTCATCACGGCGAATTCGATATTGCCGATGAAGACGGCAAAAACGGTTTCTTTCACCGAATGAAAAAAGAGGATATCGGCTATGAAGAAGCGGTAAGCAACTATACCGAGCTGTGCGCCGACACGGAGGAATTGGACAGACGCTTCAAGGCGGCCTGTGATGAGGTGACGCCGATATTCGATAGAATTACCGATATTGCAGCCGACAACAGCGAAGTGAGCTTCTATGTCGGTATGATTTCTAGACTGCTGCTTTCGGCTGTTATCGAGGGTGACAGGCGCGATACCGCCGAATTTATGAGCGGGGTCAAGCGTAAGGACGACGAGATTCCCGATTGGAATGAATTGCTCGACAGCGTTGAGAAAAAGATTCTCGATTTGCCCGCAAATACGCCCGTGAATGTTGCACGCCGTAATATATCGGAGCAATGCAGACTTGCCGCTGAGGCGGGCTCGGGGGTTTATCGCTTGAATGTTCCTACAGGTGCGGGTAAAACGCTTTCGGCTCTCAGGTATGCTCTCGCCCATGCGGCAAAGAACGGTATGCGCTGCGTGATATTCACATCGCCTCTGCTGAGCATCCTTGACCAAAATGCCGAAGTCATCCGCAAATTTGTCGGCGACGATAGTTTGATTTTAGAGCATCATTCAAATGTTGTTCGTGACAGTGCGGACGGCGAAGCTCTCGACAAGTATGAGCTGCTTGCCGAGAATTGGTCTGCGCCGATAATTATCACCACTATGGTGCAGCTTTTGAATACGCTTTTCTCGGATAAAACTTCGTGCATCCGTCGCTTTCAGGCGTTGTGCGGCAGCGTTATCGTCATTGACGAGGTGCAGACCGTCCCGTGTAAAATGCTCTCTCTTTTTAATCTTGCTGTGAATTTTCTCTCGCAGGTGTGCAGGGCTACGGTGCTGTTTTGTTCGGCAACTCAGCCCTGCCTTGAGCAGACAAAACATCCGCTGATAAAGCAGCCCGCCGATATCGTGCCTTATGACAAGAAACTGCGTGACGTATTCAAACGGACGGATATTATTTTTGACGGCAGCCTTACCTTGGATGAGCTTGCTGCAAGGCTCGATAATCTTTTAAGTGTAAGCGACAGTCTGCTTATTGTTTGTAACCTGAAAAAGCAGGCGGAATTCCTGTTCAGATATATGAAGTCGAACCACGGCGATTGCCTCGTGTTTCACCTCTCTGCGGGTATGTGTATAGCGCACCGCAGAGCCGCAATAGAGAAGCTGAGGCAGGCGCTTGCGGCGTGCGGTGATAAAAAGGTGATATGCGTGTCGACTCAGGTGATCGAGGCGGGCGTTGATATTTCTTTCGGATGTGTTGTGCGCCTTGCGGCAGGGCTTGACAGCGTGATACAGTCCGCAGGGCGATGCAACAGGAACGGCGAGCTTGATTCGCCCGCTCCGGTGTATCTGATAAGCTGCGCCGACGAGAACCTTGCGGGGCTTGGCGATATCAAGGCTCAGAAGGATGCGCTGAATCAGCTTTTGACCGAATACAGTTTAAATCCGCAAGCTTTTGACAGCGACCTTGCGTCCGATAATTCAGTCGGGCGATATTATAGAGCGCTTTATGCCGCAATGCCGGACAGAGCGCAGGATTACCCTACAAAGCACGGCTTTACCGTCTATGACTTGCTTGCCGATAACGACGCTTTCAGCGGCAGCTGCGGCGAGAATGATCTGTTTGCCATGAGGCAGGCTTTTAAGACGGCAGGCAGCGAATTCAATGTGTTTGACAGTAACGGCGTTGACGTGATAGTGCCGTACGGCGGCGGGGCGGAGCTTATCTCTGAGCTTATGTCGCCGAGAGCCGAGCATGATATAACCTATCTGCATTCCCTTTGCGAGAGGGCAAAGCCATACACAGTCTCCGTGTATTCGCATCAGCAGAGAATGCTCGAGGAGGCGGGCGGGATCTATCCGGCTGCGGGCGGCGCAGTGCGGGTGCTTTCCGCCGCAAACTACGACAGCGATGTCGGAGTGATCCTTGAGCCTGACATAAACAGTTTTATAGTTTAACAGGAGGTGTTAAAATTGCAGTATAAAAACGAGATTTCCTTTGAGGTGTGGGGCGATTACGGCTTGTTTACCGACCCGATAATGCGAGTCGGCGGCGAGAAATTCACCTATCAGGTGCCGACCTATGAGGCATTGAAAGGGGTAATTTCTTCCAATTATTGGAAGCCCACATTGGTCTGGTTTATCAAAAAAGTGCGTATAATGTCGCCTATCCAGACCGAGGTCAAAGGGGTCAGACCTATTAAATACAACAACGGGTCAAACGACCTTTCGTACTACACCTATCTCAAGAAATGCCGCTATCAGGTGGTTGCTTATTTCGAGTGGAATGAGAATCGCCCGGAGCTTGCTCACGACCGCAACGAGCATAAGCATTACCAGATCGCCAAGCGTATGCTTGAACGCGGCGGCAGGCGGGATATCTTCCTCGGCACGCGAGAGTGCCAAGGCTATATCGCCCCGTGCGAGTTCGGCAGCGGCGAGGGGGCCTATGATGATATCCCCGAGCTTAGCTTCGGTATGATGTATCACGGCATGACCTACGCCGATGAGGCGTGGTCAGAGGAAACAAAGGGCCATATGACTGCAAACTTTTGGTTCCCGACGATGAAAAGAGGAGTCATCGAATTCCCGAGGCCTGAGGAATGCCCGCTTCACAAGACCCTGCGTGAAATGGAGATCAAGCCTTTCGGCAAAGAATACGATAATTTCAGCGGGCTTGAAGAATTTGAGGGGGTGACTGAATGGGATTAATGCAAAAAGCCGTCGAGACATATGACTGCCATGCCGCCCTCGCAGGTGTGCCCGACGCAATGAGAGAGACGCTCACCCCAATTTCCCACATCGTTCAGAACGCTCAGATCGAAGTGACCATTGACGCGAACGGTAATTTCATATCCGCCGCAGCGGTCGTCAAGGATAAAAAGAGCGAGCGCGATGAAAGCAAAACGATAATTCCGGCAACATATAAGTCCTCTATTCGAGCGAAATCACCTTGCGCTCATCCGCTCAGTGATAAACTGAGTTATCTTATTCCGTCATCGACAGAGCGGCACGACCTCTACCTGAAGCAGCTTTCGGATTGGGCGAATTCGGAATACTCTCATCCGAAGGTAATGGCCGTGCTCAAGTATATTGAGAGTGAATCACTGCTTGACGACCTTGAAAGAAACGGACTTGTGACCAAAGATAGTAATGGTGAATTGGATGCGAGATATGATGATGACTTTGTAAGGTGGCGAGTTACAGGCGATGGCGCTGTTGCTCCATGCTGGGAGGATAAGAGCTTGATTGAGGCGTTCATCGCTTACAGTGAAATGCTTCGGGATGGATCTGATTCGGCGTTGTGCATGATTACCGGTGAAGTACTTCCGATAATTGAAAAACACCCGAAAGGTGTTGTCTCAGCCGCATACGGGGCAAAACTGATTTCGGCCAATGACAGCAGCAATTTCACCTATCGCGGGCGTTTCGCAGAGCCGTCTCAGGCGGCAACGATAAGCTATGTTGCCTCGCAAAAGGCGCATAATGCCTTGCGCTGGGTCGTTGCAAATCAGGGCGTCATCATAGGCGGCAGGACTTTCGTTTGCTGGAATCCGAAAGGCAAAGATGTGCCGAATGCCATGCACAGTCTGCTTAGCGTTAGTGACTCGCAGAAGAAAGCCGATACGCCATCCGACTACAAAAAGCAGCTCGCCGATGCGGTGAACGGTTGGAAATTAAATTTGCCCGATAATGAGGATGTTGTTATCGCTTCGTTTGACGCTGCAACCACGGGCAGACTCTCCGTAACATATTATAATGAGCTGCGTACGTCTGATTTCATCGATCGCCTTGCCCATTGGCAGCAGACATGCTGTTGGGAGAATAATCAATTCGGCTATCAGTCGCCGTCGGTACGCCAGATAGCTCAATGCGCTTTCGGCGTTGAACGTACGGAGTGGCTTGATGTTGATGACCGCATTCTCAAAGAGCAGGTGCAGCGTTTGCTGCATTGTGTTATCGACAAGGCCCCGATGCCGTCGGATATCGTGCAGGCATTGATGCACCGCGCCTCGATGCCGCTCGCATATAACAATATAAACCGCAGAAAAATACTTTTCATCGCCTGCGCCGCAATCTATGCGTACAGGACTCAGGCAAAAAAGGAGGAATGGACAATGTCTTTGGATAAGGAGAAAAAAGATCGCAGCTATCAATTCGGCAGGCTGCTTGCCGTTATGGAGAAGGTCGAGCGTGACACTTACACAGATGAGGGCAGAGAGCCGAACGCAATTCGTATGCAGTCCGTGTTTTGTGAAAAGCCCTTTCACACGACAAACATCATCAGTGGCAGACTTGAACCTTATTTTAATAAGCTAAGTCCAAGCAGCAGAGCTTATTATAGGAGTCTCATAGGAAAAATAATGGAGGAGCTGAGCAATTATGACGATGCTCAGCTAAACAGACCGCTCGGCGATACTTATCTTATGGGCTATTACCTTCAGCGCAACGAACTTTACACATCAAAATCAAATGAAACCAAGGAGGAAACTGAAGAATGAGCGTTTTACAGAACAAAATAGACTTTGTGGTGCTTTTCTCGGCGGAGAAAGCAAATGTTAACGGCGATCCCCTCAACGGCAACCGCCCCCGCACGGATTATGAGGGCTATGGCGAAATGTCCGACGTGTGCGTCAAAAGGAAGATCCGCAACAGGATGCAGGATATGGGAGAACCGGTCTTCGTCCAAATGGCTGAAAAGGCGACTGATGGCTTTGACAGTCTAAGCGACAGGGCGGTCAAATGCATCGGCAATGTCAAGGATAAGGATGAGTACGCCGCCAAGGCCTGTGAGCTTTGGCTCGATGTGCGCTCGTTCGGCCAGGTCTTCGCCTTCAAATCGGCCGGCGACGCTTCTTGCGGAGTCAGAGGACCTGTTTCTGTCCATCAGGCGGTCAGCGCTTCTCCCGTTGAAGTGCGTTCTATTCAGATCACAAAGAGTGTTAACGGTGAGCCTGCCAAAAAGGGCGGCCGCTCCGCCGACACAATGGGTCAGAAGCATTTTGTTCAGTTCGGGCTGTATAAGATCAAAGGTTCGGTCAATGTGCAGCTCGCGGAGAAAACGGGCTTCACTGATGATGATGCGGCGGTACTCAAGGAGTGCCTCAGAACTCTGTTTGTAAATGACGCCTCCGCTGCCCGCCCCGACGGCTCCATGGAGGTCATTAAGGTTTATTGGTGGCAGCATAACTGCAAGGACGGTCAGTATTCCTCGGCGGCGGTGCATCGCAGCGTCCATGTGGAGCTTAAAGACGGCGTTACTTTCCCGACCTGCGTTGACGATTACAATATAACCGTTGATGAGCTGCCGGGGCTTGCGCTTGAGGAGATAGCCGGTGTTTGAGCCGGATGATTGCCTGATGATATCGGGTTTGCAGCATTTTAAGTTTTGCCGCAGGCAATGGGCGCTTATCCATATCGAGCAACAGTGGGCGGAGAATATCCGCACTACCGAGGGCGAGATCATGCATGAGCGGGCGCATGACGAGAGCCTGCGTGAGAGCAGGGGTGAACTGGTGGTCAGCCGGGGACTTCGTGTGTTTTCGCTGACCCTCGGTCTCACCGGTCAGTGCGATGTTGTAGAGTTCCGCCGTGATGACAGCGGTGTGCCTTTGAACGGGCACGAGGGCAAATGGAAGCCGTATCCCGTAGAATACAAACGTGGTACGGCAAAAAGCAACAGCTGCGATGAGTTGCAACTCTGCGCTCAGGCGATGTGCCTTGAAGAGATGCTGTGCTGCGATATTTCGGAGGGCGCGCTGTATTACGGCGAAAACCGCCGAAGGGCAAGGGTCGAGTTTACTAAAGAGCTCCGTAATGAAGTGCGTGATTGCGCCGAGCAGATGCATGCTCTGTATCGCCGCGGATATACTCCCGAGGTGAAGCCTACCAAGGCGTGCAATGCCTGCTCACTTAAAGAACTATGCGTTCCCAAACTGTTCAAAACGGGCACTGTGGCGGAATATATCCGAAAGAGTGTGGAGGATGAGCCATGAAGAAGCTGCTGAATACTCTTTTCGTTACAACTGAGGATGCCTATCTGAGCCTTGACGGTGAGAATGTCGTTATAAGCAAGGATAAGCAGGAACTTGCGCGCTTCCCGCTTCACACGCTCTCCGGCATTATTGCGTTCACCTATGCAGGAGCTTCGCCTGCGCTTATGGGCGGCTGCGCCGAGAGGGGAGTAAGCCTTTCGTTTTGTTCGCCGAGCGGTAGGTTTCTTGCAAGGACGGTCGGTGAGGAGAACGGGAATGTCCTCCTTCGGCGTATGCAGTATCGTGTTGCGGACGACCCGTCGCAGAGCTGTCGAATAGCCCGCAACATGATATTCGGCAAGCTGTATAATTCAAGATGGAGTATTGAGCGCACCAAGCGTGACCACGCCATGCGTGTGGATATAGAAAAACTTCAATCCGCGATAGATAACCTCAAGGAGATCTGCCCGCGGGTTCTTGATGAAATATCGCTCGACTCTCTCCGCGGCAGCGAGGGCTTAGGCGCAAAGGCGTATTTCGGCGTTTTGGATGAAATGATATTGCAGAATAAAGAATGTTTTCACTTCACCGAACGCTCACGACGTCCGCCGCTTGACAAGCTGAATGCGATGCTCTCGTTCGCTTACAGTTTGCTTGGCGGCAATTGCACTTCGGCGCTCGAAAGCGTCGGCCTTGACGCATATGTCGGATTTATGCATCGTGACCGCCCGGGTAGGACTTCTCTTGCGCTTGACCTCATGGAGGAGCTGCGCCCGTGCTTTGCAGACCGTTTTGTGTTGTCGCTTGTCAATAATCGGGTCATTTCACCTAATGATTTTACCGAAACCGACAGTGGAGCAGTGCTGCTGACCGATGCGGGCAGAAAGAAATTCCTGCAAGCGTGGCAGGAGCGTAAGCACGACACGATAACTCATCCGTATCTCAAAGAAAAGATGGCATGGGGACTTGTGCCGTATGTGCAGTCACTTCTGTTGGCAAGATACCTGAGAGGGGATTTGGATGAATATCCTCCGTTTCTGTGGAAATGAGGTGGTTTGATTGATGGTGCTCATCACATATGATGTGAATACCGAGGATGCGGCGGGACGAAAACGATTGCGAAAAATAGCAAAACAATGCGTAAATTACGGTCAGCGCGTGCAAAATTCGGTGTTTGAGTGCTTGCTTGACCCTGCACAATGCAAACGGCTTCAGCATGAACTGTGCTCGATAATGGATGCGGAGAGAGACAGCCTGCGCTTTTACTATCTTGGAAACAAATATAATACAAAAATTGAACATTTCGGCGCAAAGAGCGGCTACGAAGCCGAGGGGGCGCTGATAGTGTGATGCGAAGTGCAAGCCGGCATGAAAAGACGCTGCGTTCGCACTTGAAAAAGTAGGAAGTATATCGTATAATAGAATTAAAGCGACAAGAGAAGGCGATAAAGTTGTTACGCTGAGCCGTATTTTGTTGCTTATGCGCAAATATGATGAAGGAAATTCAGCATGTTTGCTGTCGCACCCCGTCAGGGGTGCGTGGATTGAAATGCCTTTGCCCCACTCAGCAACGGCAATATAGCACCGTCGCACCCCGTCAGGGGTGCGTGGATTGAAATGTATGCCTGAGTCCAACAGAGCTAATCCAGCACGGTCGCACCCCGTCAGGGGTGCGTGGATTGAAATTGTTACATCGTCTATCTCGGCTACTATTATGTCGTCGCACCCCGTCAGGGGTGCGTGGATTGAAATCTCGCCCTGCTTGTTGTATCTGCGCTCAACCGCAGTCGCACCCCGTCAGGGGTGCGTGGATTGAAATTCCTTTAATGCTTTTTCTGCTTCTTCGTATGTGGTCGCACCCCGTCAGGGGTGCGTGGATTGAAATTCTGCTTATGAGAAGTTCGTGCTTTGTTTGCTTTCGTCGCACCCCGTCAGTGTTACGCGAATCGGAATAAACCATTTGTTACTCACGGGCAGGTTTAACGCTGCGGGCGCCCGCTTTACCGATAGCGTCCTCGAGCATGGAGTTGAATTCCATATCCGATATCTGTTGCTCAAAAGTGGTTTTCTGCGCCGCAAGGTCGTTTTGCAGGGTGGATATCTTGCCTTGCAGCTCGTTGACGTCAACGCCCTCGAAGCTCTTGAGCGTTTTCTGCGCCGTGTCGAGCTGCGTCTTGTAGTTGTCACGGGCTGCCCTGACTTTCTCAACCTCGCTGACGGGCTTGTAGTTTTCGCCGAGCTGCTTTTCAAGCTCGGATTTCTTTTCCTCCGGCACCTCTATACCGAGCTCCGTGAGGATAGTCGTGAGATTTTTCATTTGTTTTCCTTTCTACATGATTTTTATACAGCTCTGTCTGCTGTTGAAAGTGAGCCGCTATACCGGCGGCGCGGTGATTTGGGTATAAAAAAAGCAGGGTCGATTTCTCAACTCTGCTTTGATTATTAAAATATAGGCAGCGGAATGACGCCTTGATGTTTTAGGACACTTGATCTGCTAAATCTCTTTGCTGCGACAGCCACAATGCATTGAGGATTATCTGCTCATAATTGACATCTTGGCCTTTCATAATATATTCAAGTAAAGCCTTTTTGTCATCATCATTTTCAACCTCAACCAACACGCCAGCGATGAAATGTTTGTCTTCCGAAAATTTTCTCATTTCAGTAACAAGTTCACGGCTTAATTTGCTTTTTTCAATTTCTTCCTCGATGTATTTTGTTAAATTCATTTGATTTTCCTCCTGCCGATTATCCTAAAATTACCAAAGCCGTCGTTTTCTATTGTGTACAGATAATTGCCAATAAAACGTTTAAATATTCTTTGGTTTAGTTCTTCTTCCGTAGCCCATGTTGCTATTTCGCTCATAATGTGCGCATACTCCTCTGTTGGAAGATATACTGTCGGAAAATCGCTGCTTTTTCTTGCAAAAAGCTGAATGTTTATTTTAAGTGTACCAGCTTTTTCAATATTGTCAACACTTTCTTTGCTTTTCGATATAGTATTTGCAACTTCAGGACTTTTCTCCGCAGGTTTTGTGCTTTCACATTTTGTAACAGGCACTTCCTTGATTTTACCACCCATTTTGCCTAAACCGTCGGCATAAATGCGGTCGCGCTCCTGAGGCAGCCCCATTTGCTTGGAAAATGCGGTATATTCCTGCGAGAGGCGGCGGTATTTGCATTTGGCGAGCGTTATATCCTGCTCGTCGGCGCCCGCTTCTTCAAGCAGCTTGATCTTTTGCCGCTGCGCACGCATCGAGGTCTCGAGATAGCGCTGTCGCTGCGTAGCTTCATATGAGGTGTAAGGCTTGCCGTTGTAATATTTCGGCTTGTTCTCACGCTCATTCATCGCCCGCAGCTGCTCATCGGTATAGATCCGCTCGGAAACACCCTCGATAAACGGAAAATAGGTGTGTCGGCAATTCGCACCGAGCAGACCCGTTACCGAGCCGAGGCCGCAAACGCTTTCGAGCTGCTCTTTGGTGTATACCTTGCCCTGCCACTCCTGATGTTCGGGTCGGGCGGTACCGTGCCATGAGACTTCAAATTTATCTGTGCCGAGCTTGTCGGCGTTGTCCTCCTGCACCTTGCTTGCCTCTCAGGCTCTCTCTGACGAGGGGAGCTGGCGCGGAGCAACTGAGGGTGAGAAAGATTTGGACGATGTGAATATAATTATACGATTTAATAATTTGTGCATGAATTTGCTTATTTGACATTAAATGTTTAAAAATCCGCAAAAACTACATGTAGAAAATTCTGTTAATTTTTTGTGCAAAATTGCTTTAAATTACGCGACTTAATTGCACAACGGAAACAAAAGAACTTTTTTCTTGCTTAAGTAGGATTAATGTGACAAAAAATCACAATTTATAATCTTATAAAAGTCATTGACACTCTTTTTGTCGATTTTATAATGAAATCATAGAAAATTGATGAAACGGGGTGCTGTGATGAAGAGGCTACTGTGCGCTGTTGCCGCCCTGCTTATGCTGCTTGCTTTCGCCGTGAGCGCATTCTCCGTGACGGTCGACGGCATCGACGGCGGCGCTGAGTGGGACGGCGCTCCTGTTAAGCGACTGTTTTTGGGCGAGAGCAACTGCAAGGTCAACTTTGCCGCCGTTAAGGCAAAAGTTGCAAGCTCCGAGAGCGCAGTTTACCTATGTTTTATGTTCAAAGACCCCGACGCTGCTTTGTTCAACCCTGCGGCCGGGGTCATTTTGAATGTCGGGAACGACACGTTCACCGTCACGATGGAGAGTGCCCCTTGCTCCGACGACACAGCCGACCACAGCTTTGACGCGGCTATAACCGCCGATCAGAATCATGGCATGACCTGTGAGATCCGCCTTGGGGTCAAGCACGGCGTGCCGAAGTCGCTTGATATGAGCGTGCGGTTTATCGACACGGCGGGCGAGCTTTCAAATCACTACGCTTTCACCGTTGAGAATACCGAATACAGCGAGACGCAGCCCGTGATAGTCGCCCCGCCTACGGAGAGACCCGCCGCGCCGCCGACGGAGAAGCCCGCCAAGACTACTAAGGCAAAAAAGACGACGACGCAGAGGGATATCACCGAGAAGCAGACCACACGCAAGGCGACCACAAAGCGCCCGAAAACGACGACACGCCCCGTTAAAACAACTGCGGAGCGCACGACCAAGGCTCAGACTCAGCGCACGACAAAAGAGCCGAAAACCAAGGCGCAGCGCACAAAAGCTGTTAGGGTCGAGGGGAATGCGACGGTCTATTATTATGAAAAAGAGGTCATTATCTCTCAGGTGATCGTCACCGTGCCTGCGGCGGAGGCGGAGACGACGGAGAGCGCAATATCGGCGCTGAATCACGGCACGAAGATGAAAGTCGTCATCACCTCGCTCGGATTCCTTCTGCTGCTTATCATTGCAGCGGCGGCAGTCGGAGGTAGGCTCTTGGGTCGGCGCAAGGCTGATGAAAACGACGAAAGCGACGGAGAAAACATAACTTATTGATAAAAACAACGCCCTCAGCGGTCTCCCGTCGGGGGCGTTGCTGTATCTTATTTGCCGAAATCGAAGAAATGGATGATGTTCATATCCTCCGCCATGTCAAGCCCGTGGCTTCCGCAGCCGCCGTCTATCTCATGGCAGCCGTGGTCGGGCAGGAAGGCGCAGAGCCTGCGGCGACCCGTCCACGCTTCGTCGGCGATATCATGGAGCTTTGCGTATGCCGAGGCGTTGTGGGTCAGAGCGGCGAGGGATTCCTCGCTTTCGGGGCCGTAACGGTGCATTGTGCCGTCGTAGTTGCCGTTGTAGACGACCACGATATCGTGTTTATCCTCGCGCAGGATCCTTTCGGCGTGCATATTGCATTCGTCGGGAGTTTCGCAGATTATATAGTCCATATCACGCTCAAGGAATATCTTTGAGATGCTGTCGCCCTCGGTGGAGATGATTATCGGTTTTTTGCCTGCTTTGATAGCGCTGTCGAATATCGTCTCGACCCTGAGCACGGGCTTTGTGTAGCTCATTATGCCGTGCTTCTCGGGCATCAGGCCCGTATACATCGAGGCGAAGCATACCGGCGTGACGCTCGGCATGACCGAGAGGGTCGGCAGAGCTATCGAGGCGCGGCAGACGACATCGCTGAATAATTCGGTGTATTTCATATAGAGCCAGAGCGCAACGGCGTCGGGGTTGTAGAGCAGCGCGCGCTCGACCCTCTCGCCGCCGAAAAATCTGTCGGCTGCGTCAAGGATAACGTAGTTTGCGGGTGCCGCCGCCTCGGGAGCGTCGAACCCCATCAGCTCGGTCACGGTGCGGCATATCTGAGATATGCAGAGTGAGCATCTTATTTCATCCATTTGAGTCGTTCCATTCAAATCCTGATTTATATGCTGATATTAGCACAAAATCATTCGTTTGTAAAGGCATCTTTTCATTTTCCGCCTCTTGTCAAGAGGAATTTTGCATTTCTTTAATCGTTCTTTAATCTTTACTTTTTATTATAAACACAGTATAATTACAGCGGAGATGAAATTATGAGAATTCTGATAGCCGAGGATGAGAGAAGCCTTAACAGAGTGATAAAGAAGCAGCTTACTGCCGCGGGCTACAGCGTTGACTACTGCTTTGACGGGGGCGAAGCGTATGACTGCCTGAGCATGACGGAGTATGACCTCGCCGTGCTCGACGTGATGATGCCCGTGCTTGACGGCTTCGAGCTTGTCAGGCGGCTGCGTGCCGTCGGCAATTCAACGCCCGTCATCTTCCTCACCGCCCGTGACGATATCGAGGACAGGGTCTGCGGGCTTGATATCGGAGCCGATGATTATCTTGTGAAGCCCTTTGCCTTTGACGAGCTGCTGGCTCGCATCAGGGTGGTGTTACGCAAGCATTCCGGCGGCAGGACGAGCGTCCTCACCGTCGGTGACCTCGAGGTGGATACCGCCGCTCGCAAGGTGCGCCGCGCGGGCAGGGAGATAAATCTCTCCGCCAAGGAATATGAGCTGCTGCACTACCTTTTGCTCAATAAGGGCATAGTCCTCAGCCGTGAAAAAATCGAGAATCACATCTGGAATTATGATTATGAGGGCGGCACGAACGTGGTCGACGTCTATATCCGATATCTGCGTAAGAAGCTGGACGACGGCTTTGATAAGAAGCTGATACACACCGTCAGGGGCATGGGATATGTGCTCAGGGAGGAATGAAATGAAGCTGTCATTTAAGGTCAGGACCGCCGCAATGACTACGCTGCTTATCGCCGCCGTGGCTGCGGTGAGCGTTGCGGGGATGCTGCTGATGAGCCGCAGCGTTGCCGATACGCGCACTCAGCAGGAGCTTATAAAAGCGGTCGAGAGAAATGTCGACGAGGTCGAGTATAAAAGCGGAGTGCTGGAGATAGAGGACGACTTCGCCTACTATGCGGGCGGGGTCTACTGCGATGTTTATTCGTCGGAGCTTGAACGCATCGGCGGCGAAACTCCCTCCGATCTGCTTTCGGATGCCGAGCTTTCGGCGGGCAAGCTGCGCAAGATGCACTCGGGCGACAGCGAATACTATATATATGACACCCGTCTTGACTTCATCAAATACGAATACGAGATCGACGTCATATCGGGTCAGATAATCAAGTATGAGGCGGGCGTTGCCGAGAGCGAGGCGCTCGAAGCTCAGCCTTACCGCCCGACCCGTTTTGACGGCGGAGTGAGCAGCGACGAGGCCGTGGCGATAGCCCTTGCCCATGCGGGGGTATCGGCGGATAAAGCAAAGATAATCAGCGTTGAGCTGCCCGCCTACAGCGACAGGCAGGTGTTCGCGGTTCAATTCACCTGCGACGAGCCGCTTTATCCGCCGGTCTGGATAAGGGGCGTTTACCCCGCGGGCGCAGCCGAAAGCGCATTCGGCACGGTCATCAGCATTATATTTTACATTTTGCCGCTTTTCCTTATTCTCTCGGCTGTCGGCGCTTATCTGCTCGCTCGGCGCACTATCCGCCCGGTTAAGGAGATAACGGACTCCGCACGGGCGATAAGCTCGGGCAGCGATCTCTCAAAGAGGATAAAGGTTCCGGACGGCTCTGCCGAGATAACCGACCTTGTCCGCACCTTTAACGATATGCTCGAACGCCTTGAAAGCTCGTTTGAGAGCGAGAAGCGCTTCACCTCCGACGCGTCCCACGAGCTTAGAACTCCGCTTGCAGTGATAAAGGCCGAGTGCGAATACGCTCTCGGAGCCAATGCCGATGAAGCCGACAGGCTTGAAGCACTGGAATCCATCAGTAAGCAGGGCGATAAAATGGCGCAGCTTGTCGATGCGCTGCTTGCGGTCTCGCGGGCGGAGCAGGGCAGGGGCAGGCTGAAGCTCGAACGGCTCGATATCGGTGAAACGGTGCGGGATATCTGCGACGGATTCGTGACCGACAAGGGGATATCGCTCACCTGCACGGCGGGGAACGGGATTTCGGTGCTCGCCGATCGTGCGCTCATAGTTCGATTGCTCGACAATCTGCTCTCAAATGCCGTGCGCTACGGCAGGGAGGGCGGCAAGATCGAAGTGACTGTCACCCGTGTTGGTGACAACGCCGAGATCAAGGTCAGCGACGACGGCATAGGCATAGCGCAGGAGGATATACCTAAGATTTGGGATAGATTTTACCGTGCGGATCCTTCAAGAAGCAGCGACGGATTCGGCCTCGGGCTTGCGCTCGTCAGGCAGATCGCCCTGCTTCACTCCGGCTCGGTCGGCGTTGAATCCCGCCTCGGCGATGGCTCGACCTTCACGGTAACGCTGCCGCTCGATAAATGATATAATATAATGTAATATATAAAGAATTCGGGCGCTCGTAAGGGCGCTCGAAAATTTTTTGAAAAATTTCAAAAACTTAATGAATTCTAATCTTTCTTTAATTTAAGGCGGTTATGATATAGCCAAGGTCAAACAAATAAATCAAAACAAAAACAGAAAGGAAGACCGACATGAAAAAAATAATAGCGATAGTCCTCGCACTTGCCACCGTATTCACCTTCTCCGCCACCGCCTTTGCCGCCCCCTCGGGCCGCATCAACAAGGCTCAGGCGAAGCAGATCGCCCTTGATCATGCCGGGTTTACCGAGAACGAAGTCCGCTTCACCAAGGCGAAGCTCGATTTCGACGACGGCATATTTGAGTATGATATCGAATTCTTTGTCGGCAGAGTTGAGTATGACTACACCATTGCGGCCGCCGACGGCAGGATAATCGAATTCGACATCGACGGCAAGGAGCCTGCGGCACCCGCCGATATCATCACCAAAGACGAAGCCAAAGCAATTGCTCTTGGGCACGCGGGCGTTGCCGAGAGCGAAGTTCGCTTCACCAAGGTCGAGCTTGATTACGACGACGGCGCATATGAATATGAAGTTGAATTCACCGCAAACAACACCGAGTATGACTACACCGTGGCGGCTGCCGACGGCAGGATAATCAAGTTTGAGACCGAGAACAAAACTCCCGTCACCGTTCCCACCGACATCATCACCGAAGCCGACGCAAAGGCTATCGCCCTCAGGCACGCAGGTCTCACCGAGAGCGAAGTTCGCTTCACCAAGGTTGAGCTTGATTACGACGACGGCGCATATGAATATGATATCGAGTTCGTTGCGGGCAATACCGAGTATGATTACACCGTGAACGCCGCAAACGGCAATATAGTTGACTTTGACAGGGAGCCTGTCGAGCACCATTTCAGCCTCAGCGTGCTCGTGCGCTGGATCAAGGATTTCTTTGCCGCGATATTCGGATAAATCTGACTGTAGAAGGATGACGAAGATGAAGAAGATCATCAGAATTTCAAGGCTTGCAGCCGTGGCGCTTATCTGCGCCGTGACGGCTCTGCTTGCCGCCTGCTCCGGCGGCTCGACGGTCGAGAAAACACCGAGCGTCGATAAAGCGCAGGTGAGCATCACCGTCGCCAAAAATGAGCTGACGCTTGACGAAGCCATTGACGCGGCGCTTGCGGATGCAGGTGTTGAGCGCGAAAACGCCGTATTTTCAAAGGCGAAGCTCGACCCCGACGATACGCCGCACTACGAAATTGAGTTCTCCGTGACCGTTGACGGAATGGCGGAGGAGTTTGACTATGAAATACTCGCCTCCGACGGCAAGATCATGAAGCACGAGCGTGAAGTGAAAAGCGGAGTCACTTCCGCCACCGAGACAAAGGCCGAGCCGAGCAAGCCGAGCAGCACCGCTACGGGCGGATACATCAGCGTTGACGACGCCAAGGCTGCCGCCCTCGCTCACGCAAAGCTCAGCGCCGATAATGTCAAATTTGTCAAAGCGAAGTTTGACGGCAACGATATCAAGCCGCACTATGACATTGAATTCATCAGCGGCGGCAGCGAATATGATTATGAGATAGAGGCGGTTGACGGCAAGGTCATGGAGTATGAGGTCGAGCGCGCGGGCGCTTCCTCTGCGGCTGACGGCGGCGACTTCATCGGCTCGGCGAAGGCTGAGCGGATAGCCCTTGATAATGCGGGGCTCGCAAAATCGGAGGTTCGCAAACTAAAGACCGAGCTTGACTCCGACGGCACGATAGCTCATTACGATGTTGAATTCGTCAGCGGCGGATTTGAGTATGAATATGAGATAAACGCCAAAACGGGCGCAATAATCGCCTCGGAAAAAGACAGAGATTAAAATAACTGCCGCCGTGTCCTCGGATGCGGCGGCTTTGTGCAATTTAACTGTTGAAATGCCGCTCTCCTTATGATAAAATACCACAGGATAAGGCGAAAGGGAGAGCGTTTATGTTAGAAACGGCGGCAAATTTCATAGCGGAGAAGGGCGCGGCGTTTGTCGCATCTCAGATCATCAGCGTTGTTGCGGCGGCGCTCCTGCTTGCGTCGTTTCAGCAGCGAACGCATCGCAGGATAGTGGTCATTCAGGCAATGAGCGGTCTGCTCTTCGGTACTCAGTATTTCCTGCTCGGCGCATATGAGGGCATGGTATGCAACCTTGTCGGCATGGCGCGAGCGGTGACATATTCGTTCAGAGGCAAGTCAAAATTCGTCGATTCGATCGCCTGCCCGATCATCTTTGCGGCTGCTTTTGTAGTGAGCAGTATAGTTACATATAAAAATCTCTTTTCTCTTTTGCCGATGGGCGCAATGGTGCTCGCATCGTTCGTCCTCTGGAGCCCCAAGACCCAGCGGCTCAGGGCGCTGACATTGCCCTCGTCATTCATGTGGCTTGTTTATAACGCCGCAAACAGCTCTTATGTCGCTTGTCTCACCGAGGTGCTCTGCGAGATCTCAATAGTGATAGGGCTGATAAGATTCAGAGATAAAAAAGCGAAACATTAAATTAAAAGGCTGCGGCGCTACCGTTAAGGTAACTCGCAGCCTTGCTTTATTTCTTCTTTCTCAGCCTTTCGCAGGTCTCTCTGTCCGGCGTGACCCACATCGTATTATAGGTGTGATATATGACCTTGCCGGGTTTTGCGCCCGTCGGCTTCTTGAGCACCCTGACCTCGGTGTAATCCACCGCCACCTGCGAGGATTCGCGCCCGCTGCTGTGATAAGCCGCAAGCATCGCCGCCTGGCGGCAGGTGCGCTCGGGGATAATATCGCCGTTGCCGACTACCACCACATGGGAGCCGGGGATCTTTTGCGTGTGAAACCACGAATCATCCTTGGCGGCGGTCTTAAAGGTCAGAATGTCGTTTTGGATATTGTTCCTGCCCACAAGGATGGTGTAGCCGTCGTCGGAGACATACTCAAGCGGGGCGAGGGGCTTTATTTTTTTTGCCTTGTCGTTTTTCGCCCGCTTCAGATAGCCCTGACCGTAAAGCTCGTCGCAGATCTCCGCAAGTTCCGTGTAGCCGTCGGCGCGGTTGACCGAGTCGATAACGCTTTCAAGGTAGGCAAGCTCCTGCCCGCTCTGCTCGATAAGCTCGCCGAGCAGCTTTTCCGCATTCTTCGCCTTGCGGTATTCCTTAAAATATTTTTGGGCGTTCGCCGATGGGGAGAGGGCGGGGTCGGCCTTGATCCTGACCGTCTCATTCTCACCGTAGAAGTTCTCAACGTCATAGAAAGGCGCGCCCTTTTCAAGGCGATACTGGTTTGCGAGTATCAGCTCCGCATTGATGCGAAGCCTGTCTTTGTCGGCGCAGGCGTCAAGCTCCGCCTGCCTGCTTTGCAGCTTCCTTGCCGCCCTTGCGGCTGCGTTGCTGAGCAGCTTGAGCAGCGACTGGCTGCGCTGACGGGTGCGCTCAAAGCGATCTTTTTCATAATAAAAATCGTCGAGCAATTCCGAAAAAGAGCCGAAACGTTTCGGCGTGACCGCAAAGCCGTATTGCGTGATATCCATAAATGTAAAGTCATAAGGCTTTACGCCGTCGCGCAGCAGCATTGTAGGCTCCGCACCCTCGCCGAGCAGCATTTCTTTTATCTCTCCGAGCTTTGCTTCGAGCCTTTGCAGGGCTATAGGGGTCAGCTCGTCAACGGCGGTGTCTCCTCCACAGGCAAATGCCGCGATTTCCCGTGATATCAACGGAGAAGCGCCTTCCACCGTGTCAAGCACGGCGGAGGAGAGCCGCTTGCCGCTGCGCATTTTTATCTGATCAACGACTGTTTTGATATCGCATTCGGTGATGTTTGATTTGTCCTGCTTCGGCGGCAGCTCGTACTTGAATCCGGGCAGGATCTGGCGCACCGACGACTGCGTAAAGTCAATCCGCTTTACAGCATCAAGAATGATCCCGTCCGAGCCGACAAGGATGATATTGCTGTGCTTCGCCATGATCTCAACGCATAATGTGAAGGTCACGGCGTCGCCTATTTCATTTGTGCCGGCAAGGTCGATGAATACCACACGGTCAAGCCCGAGCTGGCGTATGTCGGTGATGACTGCGCCTGTCAGGTGCTTCCTGAGCAGCATACAAAGCATCGGCGGCGTGGACGGATTCTCCGGCGCACCACTTATAAGATGAAGTCTCGGGCTGTTTGCCGAGGCGGATATGAGCAGCTTATATGCGCCCTCACGGGTACGCAGATGAAACACCAGCTCGTCTTTGGAAGGCTGATGTACTTTCTCTATTCTGCTGCCTACGATACAAGGGTAAAGCTCCCGCCGCAGCAGCGAGAGCGTCATTCCGTCAAGGGGCATTATTTTTTCCTCTTATTTTATATATTTCTCGGGCGCTTCCTGCCAGATAACGATAACTTCGTTTTCGATTTCTTCTTCTTCGCGCAGCCTCGCCGCGAGAGCTTCAACAACGGGGTTCTCCGTTGCAAAATGACCCGCTTCGATAACCGTGTAGCCGCGCTCTTTGGACTCGATAAATTCGTTGTGCTTCAGCTCACCCGTGATAAATGCGTCGCAGCCCGCTTCGATCGTGGCGCCTATGAAATCTCCGCCCGCGCCGCCGCAGAATGCGACCTTCTTTATTCTGTTGCCGCCGTCGGCAAGTGCAACGGTCGTGCCGAGCCTCTGAGCGGTGTATTTTGCGAGCGATACGGCGTCCGTCTCGGGTATCTCGGCGGCTCTGACCATCGCTTCATCCCCGTCTGAAAAGAGGGGAGCGGCGTCGGTGAAGCCGAGCTTTGAGGCGAGCGCGTCGTTGACCCCGCCGATGGATTTGTCAAGCGGAGTATGGGAGCAGACGGCGGTCATGCCGTATTTAATGAGCAGATAGACCGGCGAGCCGACGGGAATATTGCTTATCGGCCTGAATATAACGGGATGATGCGCGACTATCGTGTCAATGCCGAGCGAACGAGCCTTCTCTATCGCCTCAACGGTGATGTCGAGCACGACTCCGATACGGTTTACCTTGCTGTCGGCGCTGCCGACGAGCAGGCCGCTGTTATCCCACTCGCATTGTGTTGAGAACGGCGCAATGCGGTCAATGACATCATATAGTTCGCCCGCGGTCTTACATCTCATCTATCAGCGCCTCCGTTTCGTCGATTATCAGCTTCAGCCTCTCGGCTTCATGCGCCGAGCCGAAATCTTGCTGAGCCTCATATTTTTTGGCAAGGTGCTCTTTGATTTTTATAAGGTATTCCTTTGCCTCGGGTTTGCCGCATTTCGGCAGTTCGCCCGTGTAGGGGTAGGCGGCGGAAAACTCCTGCTCCTCGCCCGTGAATTCGACCGCCATGGCGCAATAGAGCTTGCCGGAATCCGTGCAGGCGTCCTCATACAAAATCTTGAAGCCGTTATGTATCAGGTAGCTGCGGATATCCTCGGCATGCGACTGCGGCTGAAGTATCAGCCTTTTGGCGGGGTCCTTGAGCCAATAAGCTCTTGAAACAAGCTCCGTCATCAGCGTGCCGCCCATGCCGCAGATGATGAGATCGTCGGCTTCAAACGGCTCTATCTCGTCAAATCCGTCTGAGAGGCGCAGGGTTATCTTGCCCTCCAGCCCGTAGGCGGCAACCGTTTTGGCGGCATTGGAGAGCGGACCCTTGCGTAGGTCGCACGCAAGAGCCCGTGGGCAAATTCCGTTTAATATCAGTGAAGCGGGCAGATAGGCGTGGTCGGTGCCGATATCGGCGGCAACGCTGCCCGGGCGCACCATCCGCGCCGCCATCGCCATTCTCGGCGACAGGTCAAGCATTCTCGGCTATGTGAGCGTTGAGCTTTGCGACAAGCTCGTCCGCGTTAACGCCGTGGACCATGCATGCCTGAGCGACTGTCTCGTTCCTTGCGGAGGGGCAGCCGAGGCAGTGCATACCCATCTCGATGAAATAGGGCGCAAGGGTGCGGTCGGCGTCAAGGAGTTCGCCTATCTTCATATCTTTTGTGATCTCTTTCATGGTAAATGCTTCCTTTCGTTTTTGCGATGTGCGGATCTTGATCCACAGTATCATTATACCACAGCTTTTTGACAATATCAATAGCGGAAGTGCTATATTCCTGCTTTTTATGTAGGAATTTATATTTCCTTTTAAATAGCTTAAAAACATTGACATTTTTTCTTTGATGATGTAAAATTATTGCCGATATTCAATCTGAAAATCATTTCGGTGGTTTTCCCGGAGGTAAGCTAAATGAAAATTGACAAACTCGTCGGCGAAAGATTTAAGGAGAAGCCCTCGGATTGCGTGATAGACAGCCACGCTCTCATGCTCAGGGGCGGATATATGAAGAATGTCGCAAACGGCATATATTCCTCCTTTATGCCTCTCAGACGGATAACGAGAAAAATCGAGAATATAATCAGAGAAGAGATGGACGCTATCGGCGGTCAGGAGGTACAGTTCCCGGTCGTTATGCCCGCTTCGCTCTGGAATGAATCCGGCAGATATGAGGCTATCGGCAGCGAGCTGCTCAGATTCACCGACAGGAACGATATCCCCATGGTGCTCGGCATGACTCATGAGGAGGCAGCCGTGCAGCTTGTCAGGGAATACGCCAACAGCTACAACAAATATCCCTTTATGATATATCAGATCCAGACTAAGTTCCGCGACGAGGCGAGACCCAGAGGCGGCCTTATCAGAGTGCGTGAATTCACCATGAAGGACGCTTATTCCTTCCACACCTCTCAGGAGGATCTTGAGAGATATTACGATATCTGCTACAGGGCATATGAGCGCATCTTTGCGAGGGCCGGCATCCCCGAGACGATAACCGTTAAGTCCGACTCCGGCATGATGGGCGGCAGCGTTTCACATGAATATATGCTGCTCACCCCGATAGGTGAGGATACCATAGCCGTCTGCTCCGAGTGCGATTACAGAGCCAATATGGAGGCCGCAGAGAGCATCATCAAGAATGAGATGATCGGCGAGAGCAAGCCTCTTGAGGAGGTCTATACCCCCAACATCCACACGATAGAGGATATCTGCGAATTCCTTAAAACTCCGCTCGAGCAGTCCTGCAAGGCGGTCGTTTATCAGAAGAATATGACCGATGAATATGTTGTTATATTCATCAGAGGCGATCTTGACGTCAACGAGACGAAGCTGACCAATTACCTCGGCGAGGAGGTTCACCCCGGCGAGATAACCGAGGATTGCGGCCTCTATGCGGGCTTCATCGGCCCCGTCGGCATGGACAGAGAGAAGTTCACTGTGCTGTTTGACAAGTCGCTTGAGAATACCCACAACCTCTCCTGCGGCGCAAACAAGCCCGAGTATCATTACACCGGTCTCAAGATAAGCCGTGATGTCGGCGACGTCGAGTATATCGACCTTGCCAAGATCAAAGAGGGCGGCATCTGCCCGAATTGCGGCAAGCACAGCATCACCGTCTCAAGAGGTATCGAGGTCGGCAATATATTCCAGCTCGGCACCAAGTATACCAAGACCATGGGTATGCAGTATACCGACGCTCAGGGCGAGCTGCATTACCCCATTATGGGCTGCTACGGCATCGGTGTGGGCAGGCTTGCGGCTTCGGTCTGCGAGGCTCACCACGACGAATACGGCCCCATTTGGCCGATGAGCATCGCTCCGTGGCACGTTGAGCTTTGCTGCCTCAGGGCGGACGACGACGAATGCAGAGGCGTTGCGGACGATCTCTATCAGAAAATGCTCGGCGATAAGATGGAAGTCATCTATGACGACCGCAATATCAGACCCGGCGCAATGTTCTCCGACGCAGACCTGCTCGGAGTGCCCATCAGGGTCATCGTAAGCCCCAGAAACCTCAAAGAGGGCGTTTGCGAGGTAGTCACCAGAGATAAGACCGTCAACATGAAGGTCGAGATTGACAAGGTCATCGACACCGTCAAAGCCATGATAGCCGAGAGGCTTGCGTAAAAAATATAAGCCGAGTGCAGGGCGACCCCGCATTCGGCTTTTTTGATAGCAAAATAAAAACCGCATTGCGTTAACAATGCGGCTCTGGAGCGGACAACGGGAGTCGAACCCGCCTAAATAGCTTGGGAAGCTATGATTCTACCGATGAACTATGTCCGCACATATCGTATATATTATTTTAATCATTTGTTCAAAAAAGTCAATGGTAATTTACAAATTTTTTCTCGACAAAATTTTATTGCTTACGGAGGATCAGATATGGTTCAGGTTGCGGCGGCGCTTATATGGCGCGGGGATAGGTTTATGATATGCCAGCGGCCCGTCAATAAGACGAGGGCGCTCGAGTGGGAATTTGTCGGCGGCAAGGCCGAGCCGGGCGAAACTCTGCCCGAGACTCTGATAAGGGAATGCCGTGAGGAGATAGGCGTGACGGTCAAGGTCGGCGATATATTCATGGAGGTCGATCATGTCTACCCCGATATCACCATTCACCTGACTCTTTTCAATGCCGAGATCCCGTCGGGCGAGCCGCAGCG
>ULTB01003535.1_pt1 | contig 37946 bp, 38 predicted proteins | sample 1957251 | NCBI WGS metagenome assembly ULTB01 (sample SAMEA4835724, study PRJEB28245) | human gut metagenome | biome: gut microbiome; material: fecal sample | place: Denmark | collected 2008
GAATGTGGGAGCCAGAGTTAAATTCCTTGTCGGAATAGCGAACATCGAGGCCAATATCGACAGGATGAGCATCCAGATGAACGAAGACAAATGGTTGATCCAATCTCAGGGAACATTGAAGTCCTCCTCTTTCATGGACATCAAGACCAAGGGAGAAAGCGGGGCTGAGATCTCGGATCCGTCGGACAAGGATCTGCTTGACTTCGACAGCATCGAGGCCACGGAAGATGGCTCTCTTATAAGCGGATTCGGCGCAGCCATCGATCTCGGAGCCGAGATGGAAGTCATCGACGGTCTGAAAATCTCTTTCGCGGTCAATGATCTGGGCTACATGTCATGGAAGAACACAATCTCCGCGCAGACCAGCGGCAAAGGATGGTCTTTCGAGGGGTTCGACGAGGTTGCGATTGACGGGGACAAGGAGAACTCGCTCAAGAAGCAGTTCGAAGACCTGACAGATGACATGATGGACATGTTCGATTTCAGGAGGACGGAGAAAGACGGCACGAACGGGGGAATGATCTCCGCCACGATCAATGCAGGAGTTGAATATTCCATGCCATTCTACAGGGATTTGACCGCGGGTGTCCTCAGCTCAACCCACATCAATGGAGGCTACACATGGACGGAGGCGCGTCTGTTCGCCAACCTCAAGCCGGCCAGATGGTTCAGCTGTGGCGTGAACTACGCAGTGTCAAAGTTCGGCTCGACAATTGGTGCCGTAATCGGATTCCATACGAGCGGATTCAGCATGTTCGTCGGCTCCGATCATCTCAACTTCAAGTTGGCTAAGGCAAACGGTTCGCTGCTCTACCCTTACGAGAGGCTGAACGCAGACATCAACTTCGGCATCTCGTTCAATCTGGGAAAATAACGGAGTCGTAATGAAGCGCTCCGGTCGCCGAGCTTGTCAAAGCGCCGAAGCGCACCAATGGCAGAAACAAATCAAAACAGCTCTCCTAAATCAGCGACACAAGCACATAGCTCCAATGCGCCGCGAAAGCGGCGGCGAGTCCTCCGATTGTGTGCGCCAGAATGGCTTTCGGGGTCAATTCACGGTAGCCCAGCGAGTCGAGCATGGCCGTGTGGGTGCTGAGGAATCCGCTCCAGCACATTCCGATGGCGGTGAAGACGGCGATCGCGTTGCCGTCGGCCCAACCGTTGGCCACAAAGTTAGGCACGAGGCTGAGGGCAGCCCCAACAGCTCCGAGAGATGTGATCGGGAACGCCACAAGGTGAGGGTCATTGAATCCGAACAGAGCCTTGAAGACAAAATCGATCTTGTCTGCAAGCCAAGGCAGGATTTCCACACCCTCGTAGGCGGCACCGGTGTAAGCACCTGATGCAGACGGGCCAAAGGTCAGGATCATCACGAAAGTAGAGATGATCAACACACCCGGAATGATGGACATTCCGACCTCGACTCCCGAACGGCCGCCGTCCAGAAGGCAGTCCAGAATCCTTGTGAAAAGCGACTTCTTCTCCTCTTCCTTTTCTTCGGCCTCCTCTTCCTCAATGCCTTCGCAAGCCTCCTCGGTAAGGTACTGAGGGAAAGCTTTCAGCGTGAATCTCTGCATAAGCCTTGTGGAGACGATGCAGCCGCAGAACGCCCCGAAAAGGCCGATCAGCGACTCCTTGAAGAAACCCTGTCCCATCATGAACACAATCACGATGAGTCCCATTCCGAAAGCCGTTCCGAAATTGGTCAGGGAAATCAGTTGGTACTTCTTGAAATATTTGCTGAATCTCTTGTCCTTTGACAGCGAGATGATCGCCGGGTTGTCCGACAGGAATGTCATCACGGCACCCAGCGAGGCGACTCCCGGAAGGTTGAACAGCGGCTTCATCAGCGGTCGGAGCAGTTTCTCCAGAATGGATACCACCCCGAACTCGGCGAACAGGCGGCTGAGCGCTCCCATCAGCACACAGATGGACATCAGGTAGAACACGGTGTTGATCAAAAGATCATGTGCGGTTTTCATCACGGTGTTGAGCATGTTGGCCATGCCCATCGAGATGCCCAGATAGGCAAAGAAACCGATGACGATGACAAGACAGATCACCCCGTTCAGGGCGGGGCTCGAAGACTTTTTCTTGGTCTTATTCATAACAGGCTTGTTAACGCTTTAGAGGCGGAATATTCAGAAACTATCGTTTGAGCAGGCTCATCCTCCAGGTGAGGCCGACGCTGGCGATCTGTTGGTTGTCAAGCAAGACACCGGCAGGGTTGCCGTTGTCCCCGAATGAGTGGCAGAATGTGGCGTGGAGGCGGATGCTCTTGTCAGCAAGCGGGAAATATTCCACACCGCAGCCGACTCTTCCCATCGATGTGCCCGGCATGACACACCAATCCCCTTCCCTGTCAAGATCGTTATGGTCAAAGCTCGCCTTCCCAAAGACATTCAACTTGTCATTGAATGAATATGCCACCTTACCGATGAGCGTGAAGTCCCTCAGGAACGACATCTTGTCCACGAGCGACCGGTTCATAAAGTCTGCGAACACAGTTAACTTCCCTAAAGAGAAATGGTTGCCGAGGGCGAGATAGTTGATGAACTTTCCGGGAAGATATTCAATCATATTCAGTGACCAGATGGAATCAAAACAGCCATGGGAGCCGTTCCACATCAGGTTGTAGGCATACAGGTCACTGTTCTCCCGCCGGAATGGACTCTGGCAGAGCTGGAACCGCAGCAGGTCAGTTCCTCCGCCAAATGAATATCCCGCGTTGACTCCCATCTGGTAGCAGGAGATGTTGCTGCAATATTCGGAAAAGAAGTAGATGTCGATAGGAGCGATGTCATATTCATACCCTCCGATCTCGACAATCTGCTTGCCGCCGGAGAAGCTCCAACGCTCGTCGGGTCTGTAGGTCAGGTAGAGGAAGTCGGTGGCGTTGAAGAAACTTTCGCTGCCGTGCCCCCGGTAAAGCCGTTGGCGGTAGTTGTAGGAGAAATGTTCGTTGAACGCCCCGTTTATCAGGATGCTGACATTCTTGCCCTTGAAGCCGCAGTTGCCCTTGACGGCATCCCCGCCCAGGTACTCCCGCTGGTAATCCACCCTGGCCTGAAGCCCGATATTGACCAAATTGCCTTCCTGCGCCGACATCGGCAGGATTACAACAAGTAGCAAAAATGCTGAAAACAGCGATCTTTTAATGCGCATACGATATTATGTGGTTCAAATTTTCAGTAAAAATAAGCATAAAGTAATCATTAAAAAAATAACTTGAACATTTTGTATATCTTTATGGTCTATATTTCTTTTCTCATCAGTCATGTGCCACCGGCACACTCCTTCTTCCAAAAGAAATCTATCCTCATAAATCTGACACAAAATTTTGTTCAACTTATTTTTTAACGCTTACTAAAACGAAAATCCCAAACCAAAAACGAACAATACCTATCAAAATATAATCCGCCGTAGCTGCCAACGGCCGCGATGCCGCGAGCGGAACCGACCTGTTAAAATAATTACATTTCACCAGAAATTTGTCGTATATTGCGGTCAAAAAGTCAGAGGAGTCATCCACTTTAGAAACTGTTTTGGAACATGAAAATAATAAGTTGCTTCAGATTTTTCAGGAACACTCTCGGCGCGGTGGTCGCAACCTTGTCGCTGGGAATCTTTACGGAAACCACAGCCTCCGCCGATGAGGGGATGTGGCTGCCGTCACTTATCGCAGAGCGCATCGGGGACATGCAGAGCAAAGGGTTCAAGCTCTCCGCCGAGGACATCTACAGCGTGAATCAGGCCTCTCTGAAGGATGCTGTCGTACTTTTCGGAAGCGGATGTACCGGTGAGGTCATTTCCCCCGAGGGACTGCTTCTTACCAACCATCACTGCGGCTACGGTCAGATTCAAAGGCACAGCAGCGTGGAACACGACTATCTGCGTGACGGATTCTGGGCGATGAGCCGTGAGGAAGAGCTTCCGAACAAAGGACTCACAGTCAGCTTCCTGGAACGGATGGAGGATGTGACTTCAAGGATTCTCGAGGGATGCGCTCCTGGATTCAGCGAATCTCAAAGGGACTCCGTGGTGAAAGCCAACTCCAAAAGCCTGATAAAGGAGGTGACCGCCGACGGGAAGGGACTTAAAGCCTCTGTCGAGTCGATATATTACGGCAACCAGTATTTCCTTTTCCTCTACCGTGTGTACCGCGACATCCGCCTGGTAGGAGCGCCGCCTTCATCAATCGGAAAGTTCGGAGGGGACACCGACAACTGGATGTGGCCGCGCCACACAGGGGACTTTTCCATCTTCCGCATCTATGCCGACAAGGACAACAATCCTGCGGAATATTCAAAGGACAACATCCCCTACACCCCTAAGAGGTTCTTCAGGATTTCTCTCGGAGGCGTCAGGGAAGGCGACTTCACATTCGTGTATGGATTCCCTGGGAAGACACAGGAGTACATCATGTCGGAAGGCGTGAGATACGTGTCGGAGATTTCCGATCCCGCTAAGATCGCCCTGAGGACAATGAGGCTCGACGCACAGAGAAAATACATGTCCCAAAGCCAGAAGGTCAGGATCCAGTACTCCTCCAAGAACGCCGGCGTGGCCAACGCGTGGAAGAAATGGCAGGGAGAGATGAAGGGAATCAACCGCCTGGGCACTGTCGCCGCGAAGCAGGAATATGAGAGGAGATTTGCCCGCTGGGCCCAAGGGACGGAATACAGTTCCATCCTTCCGCGCCTGGATTCATTGTATAAGGCATTGGAACCATATTCATTCGCCAAGGAATATTACAACGAGACAGCGGCCACGGTGGAGCTTTGCAGGTTCGCGGCATCGGCGGCGAAGGAAATTGCCGGCGGCGGCAAGGAAAAGGCCGCATCCATGTCCGAGTCATTCTTCAAGGACTATTATCTTCCTATAGACAAAGAATCCTTCGTGTCCGTCATGGGCGCTTTCATCAACGATGTCCCGGAAGAGTCTCATCCTGAATATCTTAAAGAAGAGTTGGCGAAGTACGGAAGCGTAAGCGGCTGGGCGGACGCCCTGTTCGGCGGATCGCTTTTCGCTGATGCCGAAAAGGTCGCGAAACTTGAGGCCTCGGATTCCGCCGCCATGTACGCCGACCCTGCGGTAAGGTTCGCGAATGAGTTCAGGAAATGGTACACAAGCGATGTGTATCCTTCCGAAAAGCGTCTGAGCCAGGAGATTACACTCCTTTACAGGGATTACATGAGAGGGCAGATGGAGTTTGAACCCGAAAAGGCTTTCTACCCGGACGCGAACCTCACCCTGAGAGTGGCTTACGGAAGCATCGGCGGCTACTCCCCTGCGGACGGGGCTTACTACAAGCCGCTTTCCACCCTTGAGGGAATAATGGAAAAGGACAATCCTGAGATTTTCGACTATAACATTCCTCAGAGACTGCGCGACATCTATGCAGCGAAGGACTATGGAAGATGGGCGATCCCCGGAGCAAACGGAAGACAGACCGTTCCTGTCTGCTTCATCGCCACCAACCACACTTCAGGAGGCAACTCGGGAAGCCCTGTAATAAACGAGGACGGCAACCTGATAGGCATCAACTTTGACCGCGTCTGGGAAGGCACGATGAGTGACATCGTCTTCGACCCGGACTACTGCCGCAACATCTCGCTTGACATCCGCTACGTCCTGTTCACGATAGACAAGCTCGCCGGCGCCGGCCACCTGCTGGACGAGATGGTCTTCGCGAAGTAGAGGGACGGATCCGATCAGTGAACAGCTTATCGAATATACCCATGCCTTGTCAGGTCTTCTCTTGATCTGACGGGGAATGTGTAACCGTCACGGAGCAGGAACAAGTTGTCTGAAACCCGAATGATCGCTTCGTACAAATGGTCAGATACGATGATCCCTTTATTTGCTTTCTCCTCCCGGATCAGCGACTGCATCTTCTCGACATGAATAGGGGCGATGTTGGAGAAAGGTTCGTCCAGGATGCAGAAATCAGAGGGTGACTTGATGATGATGAACATTTCAGCGACACGAGCCTCGCCACCGGATAATTCCCGAAACTGTTTCTTCTGAAAGGTATGGAACTTGGGATCAAACGACACCAAGCCGTCATATTCAACATCATACAGTCTGAAGGCTTCGTCCAAGGTCATCCTCGGCGGCATGAAGAGATTCTGCGGAAGGTACTTGACCCTGTCGCCGATATGCCCATAGTCAGTACTTTGCTCATCGTTGAACCTCACGAAGATGTTTTGTGGCTTTATGCCTCCCATAATACATTTGAACAGGCACGATTTTCCCGTACCGTTCCTCCCCAGGACACCCGTCACCTTGCCGCGTTCCGATGTGACGAACGCGCTTTGAAGCACCGTTAGTTTTCCGAATTCAAGGTGCACGCTGTCAACAAGCATTCTATTTATCCTATCTGATGACATTGCCAACACATATTGAAAAGGTTAATAGCGCGACGAAGACCACGAAGTCAACAACAAACGGAATAGAATAATATTCAGTTCTGCTGATCCCCAGATTCAGATAGAAATAGATGGTCTGCCCTCTCTGGAAGGACTTGAACAAATACCAGATGACAGGGATAAACAGCAGCTTCAGCAGAACGAATGTGGGAGTCAAGGTAGGATCAAAGACGCACAGTCCGGCAGCGGTGAATGAATATGCCGCTGACACAAGGTACACCGCTTTGGCATACCGGGCCGACAACTTGATTTTCCGGAAGATATTCATAGATCCATCAATAAGTTACGCATAGGCATCAAAACGACCGTCGTCGTCCGGATAGTCATCTTCATCAGAATCCACATCCTCGTCATCAGCATCAAAGGCAGGAATATGGACTTTCTCCATTTCAGACGCGTATTTTGTGAGACATCCTTCTGTGTAAGCAGCGACGGCATCCGACTGTCCTTGGGCATACGCCTTCTGAAGATACTCAAAAGCGCGGTCTCCCCCATCCTCCTCCGGACGTACCACATACAAATATCGTCCTAAACCATATCGGGCATCCCGGTCTTTCCCATCCGTCATCTGACGGATTCTGTCAATCGTCGGTCCGTCCAACTTTAAGAATTTGTAACGAATCTGGAAATCTTCTTTATTCATAGTCAATCGAAAAATACTCTTGGGTTAATCTCGGCCGGCGTTCGCCATTCAGTTCCTCATTCCGCAAGCAAGGTTTTCTTCTTGCTCCACTTAAACGATTACGTTTTCAAATGCCGCCGCCCATTCTATCGGATCCACTTTCAACTACTTTCTGCCATTCATTATCAATCATCTGCAAATTTAAGAGTTTTCGGGGAATAACCTATACATTCACCGAACACTGCGAGATATACTCCAGTCCGTATTTGAAGAGGCTTTTGGCTCTTCTGTCATGATGATCCGCGACCTTGCAAACATTGGCCAGCTTACCTCTACCGGAATGCGAGTCGGAGAACTCGTCGGAATGAACCGCAAGGATCTGAATTTCCACGAACGCCAATGCATAGTTTTCGGAAAAGGCTAAAAAGAGCGTGAAGTGTATTTCAATGCCAGAATCTATATTCACCCACACAAATTCCGTCGTACCCCCGCCACTATGGCAATAGATAAAGACAGACGAACTAAGACCAAGGACGACCTCTTTACACACTTATCACTTTGGGTGGCGGAGAAAAGCCTCATACGATTGAGCGCGTCTACAACAATCTAGCGAAATAGTTACTCGGACTCTCTGACAAACCTCGCAATCCTCTCATTTACAATTCTGATGTATTTTCTTTTCAGCTTATCAGGAAGGAAACTTCTGTCTATCAACTCAAGAGATTTCTCAGGAAGACTTACATATTTATCAAGTATTTTCTTTGCACGCAGCTTCACAATTTCTATCCTTTCTGCGAATCTTTCGAAATCCAAACGGCAAGGATGACCGGTCTGCGCATAGACATCACTCTTAATGATATTTGGAGACAGACCACCATCGAGTCCCAGGTCATCCCCGTTCACATGAAGGCTGGTATTGAGAAGGTCGTAGGCAGGCGCAAGACGGTAATCCTCACCTTGGAGGATAAGTGAAAAGTTCTTCAGATGATCATCTCCGTTCGCGTATATGTAGTTGAACACTACAAGCTCAAAGAATCTCTCCATATCAACCATCCAAGCGGACACATTCTCTCTTATTGCAACTGCGATATCTTCGAAACATCCTGCATATTTGAATCCCTCGCCATCATTCTGTTCATTCCTGCCTGCCACAGCCGCAAAATCCTCCATAGCCAGTTTGTTCCCATCCGGCAAAACATCAAAGCGTTTTGTGATATATACCCTCTGTCCATTCTCAGTGAAACACAAACCGTTAGCGGCAGTGACAATGCCATATACCTGAGAAGCAATCTGCATCGTAAGGTTCTCATTTACCGGGATGAACTTGCGATCTAAAAGCGTAGGGTCCCAAGGTGCAGGTTTAAGGATATAGGTAGAGCGCTCGTCATCATTGATTATGCGTATCTGACCATCATCAATGATTGCAGGAAATTTTTCCTGGACACCGGACACTGAGATTCTTTTCATGGCTTCCACGATTTCTCCGGTATTTCGGAATTCATCTATGTTGAAGTTCAGTACATGGCTGACACGCTTCCCGTCGAACAGAAGCTTTATCGCCTTTGGACAATATGTAGTATATCCATCCTTAAGAAGGGATGGGCAGTTATGCAATTCCATCATTTCTCTACTGTTTTAACATTGACGGCCCCTATGAAATCTCTATCTGCCATAGCCATAAGCATACCGAAGAAATCTTTTTCATCGATTCTAAATAACCGACAGATAATTTTTCTATTGGCCCCTTCGGGCAACATATTTGAAAACAAAGGAAACAGATGCTCAGACTCGTATGCCTTTACCCTTTTCGGAAGAGTAACTGATATTGGCGGCATGCTGGTTGCCAGATATTCAGGATAGTAGCTGAATGAATATCCTTTGCCAGGGCGGATCTCTGTCAACAATCCAGCCCTATGGTTGTTCATATAAACTTCCAACTGTCTCATAAACGGTAATACTGGTTATCAAATCTTCTGACGCACACGGTACACTATTTCCATACCAAGTACATCAAGCAACTTTGAGATGGTTGACAGTGACGGGTTTGCAAGCCCGCGCTCTATATCCTTCACTGTCGGGAGACTGATGCCCGACATTTCAGCAAGATCCTGCTGTGATATGCCAAGCACCTTCCTGCGGGCTTTAATCACTTCTCGTAAGCTCATAAGTCTAATCTATTATACTTTTCTGCGAATATAGTAAATTTCCCCACAATATGTACGATAAAAGTGTATTATATCATACATTTTGCATCATTAGCTCTTGAATACTCAATTCAACGGCAAGAAAGTATAATATAATACACCCTCGTCGGTTTGGCACGAAAAAGAAAATGCGCGATTATTTCGGTTTTACCTCTGATTCCGGCAAAAAGCGTTATCTTTGTAATTAACAATGATGAATCTAAGTATGGGAACTGTAACTAGGCTTTTGTTTCTCCTTATCGCCTTTATGTTCGGATATAATCCGGCTTATTCACAAACACAGGCCGATGTCAGACTGGGGGAAATCCTTAATAGCGGTGACCTGTTTCTACTGAAAAACGAGTATCCGGATCTGAAAGACTCCGTAAGTGTGAAGATGCTTGATTTTATGGTGGAGGCTCAGCTTGGTATCGGTTTCAACAAATTGGGAAATGCCGCTGTGGCTCTCGACAGTTTATTGATGCATCACCAAAATGAACTTGGAGCAGAAAGATCAATAGGCCTGGCTGCTTTGCAGGGCCTGAACTATTTGAATTCAGGCATGTATGCACAAGCAGGAAAAGTGGGAGAGGAACTGGTCAATGCCTTGAAAGGGGCCGTGCCGTTTGAATCTCTTTATAGTTTCGTATTCATAGAAAAAGTAGGTAAAGCGCTTGCCAATGTGCCTAAACCCTATCTTGAGCGGCCAAATCGGGATATTTCAGTTCCGTCAAGTGTGGGAACTGTGGGAAGAGGCAAGCACATTTATATTCCTGTGGAAGTAAATGGCACGACGAGAAACTATGTATTCGACACAGGCTGCCCTTTTGGCAATTTCGTCTCGGAGAAATACGCGGAAGAGGTCGGTCTGGAGATTGTGGCAGATTCAATTCCCATGTCAGGTATGAAAATAGGTTTTGTGAAACTTGCTACGGCAAAGTCAATGAAAATAGGTGAACTGGTGTATCATAATCCTGTTTTCATGGTCGCTCCTCCAGATCGTGAAGTGGATTCCGTATTTACGTTTGACGGAGTGCTCGGCTACCATTTTATCCGGGACGCAAAGGAAATAATCATTGACAATGAAAACGGCAGATTCATTTTTCCGCAGAAAGCATCTGATGGAGAACCAAATATGTTTCTGTCATCAAACACGCCTCATGTGAGAATCAGCTACAATGAACAGCCATTCGATTTGATTTTTGACACAGGAAATGTAAAGTCTGATCTGGGAAGCAAATTCGCAAAAACATTCACTGACACCATTGAGGGGCTTACTGAACAGGCAACCTCCCGTGGAGGCTTTGGCGGAATAGCGCAGGCAAAAGTAGTCGTATTGCCTGAATTTCATTTCGAGATAGCAGATGTCCCTGTTACATTATACGATACGGAAGTCATTGAAAATATCGACTCCGCCAGCCAATTGTTTTCAGGTTCATTGGGAGTTGATTTTGTACTGTCATTCAAACGGCTGGCCATCAACTATCAGAACATGTTTGTGCATGGAAATTGAGTTTCCGACAGAGGTCACTACAAAATTCCCGATTTCATGCCGTGAAAATACGTAATTTTTCCTAAAAAATTTTGTATGTGCTTGATTTTTCTTACCTCCGTGCAGAACAGGAATTCGGACATATTGCACGGGAGGCCGTCAAGCTCTCCGGAAAGGATGACGTCACTGTCATTAAAGTAGTGACGAAGTAAGAGAAAATAGGGACAAGCCATTTCCGGCCTATCCCTATTTTCAGTCATCTCACTCCGAATGTCCCACGCTGCGGTAATCCCACGTGATGTATTTCTGTTTCAGCTTCTGGCGGTCGCCCAGGCTTATGTTGTCCTGACTGACCACCTCCTGCGGCCATCCGTCATTGAAATAACTTATGCTGACATATGAGTTGTACACCCCGTCCGTGGTCACCTGACTGTCAAATTCAGTATCAAGACCTTCCCGAACATCCTTTGCGGACTCCTCATCAGTGAAATACTCTATGAGATTTCCAAACAGCGCCTTTATGTCCTCTCTTGGAATATACGAATAGACATCTGCGGATATGCCGTATTCATACGTATCCGGATCAAGCCAGATTTCAGTTTTGGTATCAGAGGCGTATTCGTTTCCCGTCGCATCTTCATGGCTTTCCGTTTCGCCTATCTTGTATTGGCCTCCATGATAATTGAACAGAAGTTCTATCTCTTCCGTACATCCGTCGACCAGATTGTCGGAATCAATCATTGACATCAATTTATCCGGATTAAGCCCGACAGCGCGCAGGGAATCCGCATATGGCATTTTACTGATCGCCTTCGTCAGGACCTCTTTCGCCTGTTTCCTGATATCCTTCAGATTGTAGTATTTGACAATCTTGCCGCACTGGTCGGTACGGAATCTTATAGTCGTGCCTACTGTGGCATCATTGAGAATATCCGCTGCCTGTCCTACAAGATTCTGGGCCTCCGATTTGATTTGGTCGTCGGAAACAAATTCAAGGAAAGTATATTCCATGTCATATCCTTTCCTGGTGGAATCCGTAACCGTAAGCATCACTTTGGCGGCGGCGCCGAGTGTCATCACCGTGTCTTTGCCGTTGACTTCCCATTGGTTGTCATGTATCCAGTAGGTCATGGTGTCCCGCTTGCTGAACCAAGCTATAACCGGGAGAATGCTGTCATCCTGGACAGTCACGTCAGAAGAGTCCTGGACTTCAGATGAACGATGATGATGTCGGGCCGGAGCAAATGACATCAATGAGACCAGGAGTCCCGAGATCATCGGAACCAACAAGAACTTTTTTACGTGTATCATATTTTCATGCATCATGTCAGACAGCAATTTCGGGGCAAATTTAACATATTACGAAAAAACTTATTCTCAATAAATGAAAAAATCATACATTTGCCACTCATTAACAAAATGACATGATGAAGAACCATAAATTATTCGGGGCAATCGCCTGCTCCGTCATCGCATTGACAATTTCGTCATGCGGGAAAATAGACAAGATTGAACGGTTTCCTGAGGGAACGTCAATGATAAAGATGATGGATGAGGACAACGGAGGCACCACATTGGGCAATTCCAATGTCTATATGACATCTTCCGGAAACTTCAAGAGCAATAATCTGCCGATTCTCGACTGCGGGAAGAAGAGCGGAATAGGAGACATCGGTCTGCCGGATTTCACTAACATGGCGCCTGAAGTCGCTGTGATACCAGGACACGGCTACGTTATCTGCGATTCTGACAACGTAAAGGAATTCCCGTCCAGAAAAAAGGCAATCCGTGAGGATGCGCTCGTTTATAGGGCATATGTGGATTCATGGATTCAGACTGACGGAAAGAATGTCGGGGCCAATGTCTATTTCCTGCTTGGCAGCCCTCTGGAACGCGGGCAGATGCCGGAAATGGACAGCGACCTCGGAACGCTAGCCTTCGATCTGGTCAGCCATAAGTCCAATTCAATCAGCGTAAAGTTGCCTTCGGAGGACATTGAGGTTATTATCAATGACAGGACACCTCTGGCCTGCTCCACCAAAGGTAAGACATTGACATTAACATTGACAAACGCCCCGATGTCATATGAGACCGGCACGTGGTCACTCAGCATCCGCAGCGGAAGGGTCTATACGAAGGCGACAGTCGCAATTGAGTAACGCTACCGGTCACCGTGACAGAATCATAGTAGTCGAAAACGCTAAGGATTGTGCGTTTTCGCCCACTGACTTATTGTTTTCTTGTCATAGATCATATCTGGGACATGTTATCGGATGGCCGATTATAAAAAAGTGAATTATTCTCTTGTAATTTAGGGGGGGGGGCAGTATATTTGTGTCATATAAACCACTAACGACATGAAAAAGTTATTATTATTCATCTGTGCCGCAATGATGATTTTCAGCTGCGGCAAGGAAGAGTCAGGAAACAAAACTGTAATCGACCCTGTAGAAAAGGTAACATGGGCCACTGTTGTCAAGGCGTATCCATTCCTGGACGGCTTTCCTGTATTTGACGGGGAAGTCGAGAATTTGCAGTATAAAGAACTCGGCAGCATGAAGACATTGACCTTCTTCGACTACAAGTGCGACAAGTCCGTGTCGACCACCTATTACGCCAAGTTCATACCTGCAGGCTTCACCAAGAGCGAAGGTTCTGAAATCTACCGGAAGACGGTGGACAAGAAGAATTACATTTTCAGCGGCAGCTATGGCGGCGGCAGTTTCGGCTTAAGTTTCTCCGTTGACACCGAATAGGACATGAAAACGGGAATCATCACCTGCGCTTTGACGGCATTGGCCCTGTCGGCAGGTATCACGTCGCATGCTCAGACAGTCTCCGACAAGAAGGCAAAACGTCAGAAGGAAGAGGTTGTCAATGTCAGGGTATGGCTCAACAAGGGAGAGGACAAAGTCATTGACGGTTATCTCCGTTCGGCTCTTGTCAACCGCCCCGACAACATTGAAATAAGCCTTACCGCCGACGGCAAGAGGATGAGATATGTCAATGAAGACGTCGATTCCCTGCTTCTTGACGGTTCGGACAAATATGTGAAGAGACTGGTCAAGATGTACGGAGCATTGGGCGGCCCGGCAAAGGTCGAATGGGTGCGTGAGGAATACCGGGGCAAAGGCATTGACCTGTACTCTCTTTTCACTGTCGAAGCCGAAAGGACAGGAAGGAACATCACGGTCGTGAGCCCGGTCCGCTCGTGGTATCTGAGCATTGCCGGGGACATGGCCATAATGGTCGGATCCGATACCCGCAACAGCATCTTTGACAAGGCAGAGCCGTCGATGTCCGGGTCAATGCTGAACAAGTATTTCGGAAAGATATATGACTATCCGGAATTTGCCGCAAGGATACGGGAGGGCGAATTCAGCACGTTCATGGATGTCATCCATGCGTGGGAATCATCTTACGGAGGCACTGCTCTCCGCGTGGATGGGAAGCTCAAGGACGGGCAGGTCGGTGTCCAAGGAGGAATCGCCTCTTCCGACGCCAATAAGAACGTGGACTGGAAGCGTACCAAATCTGAGATAGTGTTCCCGAAATACACGAGGACAATCCAGGTCGGCGCCTCCCCTGTAATCGCGGAGTGGACAAAGGTGATGAAGCGTGCCACTGACGACTCCAAATCCTCATTCAAGATGGCTGTCCCTCCGATAATGATATATTCGGACATCTGCTTCCTTGATTTCGGACGTTTCGGAAGCCTGGGCTGGTCAATAGGAGGCGAATACTCCCGCTACAGCTACAACTGGATGCTGGACAACGGCTATGGCGACAAACAACAGGACACGTACTGCAACAGAGTTGACATTGCGGCAGGTCTCAGTTACCACATAACACTCTGCAGCCGTCTCGAACTCTACGCGAGGGCGATGGTCGATGCCGGACTGATCGGAGAACACACCAATGACCACGAAAGCGGAGAGGAGGCCAGCTCCACATTCAACAAGATGGACACGAAGATGGGCATATTGGCCACTGCCGGACTCCGCTGGTACTTCTGCAACAAGGCCGGACTCTGGGTGGAGGGCGGCCGTGACGCTGGCTACGTGTCGGCAGGATTGTCATTCAAGTTCTGATGAGGTCTTTTCTTTCATGAAAGACTATGCATATAAGAATCAAGATTTAAGAGCGGCATTAATCCGACACTTTTTTCCTGACGACATTGACTTGGACGCTCTTAGGGACGAGGTCAGAAATATCATATTTGCCGTTGATGAGAGCGGACACAGATGGGGGCCATTGCTGTCCGAATCGAAGTCTCCGACGCTTGAAAGTCGTAAGTCATTGACAAAAGAAGAAGAGAAAGAAATTAAACTGCGACGGAGGGTAAATCTTTTTCGGGACTCAAGGCCTAGGTGGAGAAAGTGTACCGCGCGAGAGAAATAGACACGAAAGGCCTGGCTGGTGAAAAAGGGACGCAGGTGCAGAAAAAGTTCAAACACTGCGAGAGTTTCCCGAACTCTATCTAAACATTCACACGCACAGGCATCTTCCTGATGGATGAACCCGAGGCGGCATTATCCCCCCAATCGGCAGTTATCACTGATCTCGCGTATCTCGGAAATGGTCGAGGAATACGCTACGTGGACTACGAAGACACTGAAAGCTACCGCATTACGAAGATGTTCATCAATCATAGGGAGATGATGGTTGAGAATTTGACTGGAGGGATGTAAGTTCCTGTTCTCCTTAATTCTCGTAGAATTTTGCGAAAATCTAGGAAAGGTGTATATTTGTCGTGACTAAAAATCGCGGAAAGGTGTATGAAACCACTCCGCAAAACCTTAGGATTCGTGATTATGAAAAGAAAGATTTATGATAAGCTACTTCAGTGGAAGCGAGAGAAAAACGGCGCTACAGCCCTTATGATTGAGGGTGCACGCCGTGTTGGCAAGAGTTACATCGCTCGGGAATTCGCCCGCAATGAATATGACTCATTTATCCTCATCGATTTCAGCAAGGCCCCACAGCGAGTCAGAGGCTGGTTCGATGAGTATCTGGAAGATATCGATACGCTCCTCCAGAACATCCAGCTCCACTATAAGAAAAAGCTTGCAACTCGAAAATCCCTCATTATCTTTGATGAAGTCCATAAATGCCCTAAAGCCCGCGAGGCCATCAAAGCGCTGGTGGAAGACGGTCGCTTCGACTATCTGGAGACAGGCTCACTCATATCTATCAAGGAAAACGTTGAGAACATTGTCATTCCATCCGAGGAGGACGGTATAGATATGTACCCCATGGACTTTGAAGAATTCCTTTGGGCTATGGGCAACGAAGTCCTGATGCCCTATATTCGGAAGCAGTTCGAGAAGTGTAAGCCCATGGGTGACTTCCACAGAGAGGCGCTGCACTATTTTCGCCAATACCTCATTGTTGGTGGAATGCCGCAAGCCGTAGCCGAATACGCTGCCTCTCGGGACTTTACTAAAGTGGATGCCATCAAACGTCAGATTCTACGCCTCTATAAGAACGACATTAAGAAATACGCAGGGGGCTTGACGGCCCGCGTCAGCGCTATTTACGATGCCATTCCCGGCCAACTCCAGAAGAAAGAAAAACAATTTACACTCACGGCTCTCAAGGATGAGGCTCGTATGCGTGAGTATGACAGCGCCTTCTTCTGGTTGGATGACGCCAAGTTGGCAAATATCTGCTACAACACCACCGCACCCAACATCGGGCTCCAGCTTAACGAAGGCCGAACCACCCTCAAATGCTATTTCTGCGACACTGGTTTGCTCATATCCCTCGCATTCAGTGCCCGTGGTATCGTCACTAATGAAATCTACCAGAAACTCATGTTTGACAAGCTGGAAATCGACGAGGGAATGTTAGTGGAAAATATTGTCGCTCAGATGCTTAAGACCGCTGGAAGTAAACTGTTTTTCTATAACAACTACGACAAGGAAGAGGCGGAGAACCGCATGCAAATAGATTTCCTTATCCAAAAGGAGGTTGTCACTTCCAGGCATAACATTTCCCCCATAGAGGTAAAAAGCAGCACAAACTATACGCTCACATCCATCAAAAAATGTATCAAGAAATATGGCCAGTATCTTTCTACGCCCTATGTCTTGCATACCAATGATGTGGAGCAGAAAGATGGGCTCACCTATCTTCCGCTGTACATGACTCCGCTTTTATAAGACCGATATCCGTCAGATAAACAGGCTCTTAAGCATGAATTCTTTTTGTAAAAGAAGAGACCTCAGAAAGGCTTCTTCCATCATATGCTTTTGCTGGAATGCTGACAGCATTCTTGCAGTAGCCTGTTGCTCTTTCAGGGATGGAATCACAAATGAACTTTCCAGAAAGCTCTCATAATTGAGATTCCTCCGAACAATACTTGCGCCTTGTTCAGAGACAAGGGAATACGCCCACAATGCTTTTCGTGTCTTTAGAAGGAATGCAATATACCCTTTGTCAAACTTTTCATCTATTGAGAACACCTTATAAGAAGGAGATACAATACCTATTTCGAAACGATCGTTGTAGTTTATATTACCCATCCATAAGTTTTGAGGACTTAGAACCACGTCTCCTCTGTGAATCGCTTTGTATCCAGTATTGTCTGCGCTTGCAATCTCTTTGTTGAAGTACTCTCTTTGGCTATATATGCCGGAAACTGTTGAGCTAAGAACCTCGTATTGGTTATTAATCCTGCTCTTTTCCACCCTCTCTATTAGGATATCCCTTAAGCGAACTTGTTTGCCTTGGCATTGACCTAGCATCCTTTCCTCTAACGCAGTCTTTAGTTTCTTCAAATCCTCAATCACCTTGTTTTGGATGGAGATACGTTTGTCAATAATAGACAAACAATCGGCAATCTTGTGTTGCTCTTCTACAGAAGGAATGCACGTCTTAAATGCGTGTACATCGTTTCTATTAAGAGTTGGCACACCACTTCCTGAAGAGAATCTGGAAAGGTCAATATGTTCTAAAAGATAGTAAACAAACAAAGGAATATTTCCTTTGAAGTCAGTAACCCATAACGACGTATTGTGGGGCCAATATGGGCAAGATTCGATGTATGTAAGGCGTCCTATCGTCCCAGACCTTCCCGTAACTATTCCTGGAGCGACACATTTGGACTCATTATGATAATTCATAATACCATTACTATAAACTACTGGTACAGAGCCAACTTGTAAAGACTGCGATGGAAGGTCAAATCCCCTTTGTAAGGGAGATAATTCATCTATACGCTTTAACTCCCATTCACCACTAAACCCCGGGAATCTCAAATTCGGGACATTAGGGAGGTGTCGGGCGATAACCGGAACTTTGTGTTTTTAACCCAATTATATTATGGAACAAAACACAACATTCAGCGCAGTCGCCGCGCTTTAGAAGGCATACAAGAAACAGTATGTCAAGAAATCAACCTACGCAGCTTACTGCTTGCTCATTCAGAGCCACCTGCTGCCGGAACTTGGAGAGAGGGAAGATGTCCAGGAAAAGGACGTTCAGGATCTGGTGAACCGCAAACTGGCCTCAGGCCTCAGTCAGAAGACGGTCCGGGATATTCTGGTGGTTCTCAAGATGATTCTCCGTTATGGGGCCAAACACGGCTTGTTGCCCGCTCACCAGATTGACGTCATCTTTCCAACGGAGCGTGAGAAGAATGACATTGAAGTCCTGACGTTGGCCAACCAGCGCCAGCTGATGACCTATGTCAAAGAGCATTTCACCTTCCTTAACCTGGGAATCTTTATCTGTCTCTACGCCGGTCTTCGCATCGGTGAAGTATGCGCCCTGCAGTGGGATGATGTGGATGTCGCATCAGGCGTAATCCGAGTAAACAAGACCATTCAACGCATCTACCTGGTGGACGGGGAAGAGAAGTACACCGAACTCATCGTGGACAAGCCTAAGACCAAGAATTCCATCCGTGAGGTTCCCATGACGCGCGACCTGCTTGCCCTGGTCCGTCCTCTGAAGAAGATAGTTCGTGGTGATTTCTATGTCTTGACCAACGCAGCTACGCCAACGGAGCCACGCACATACCGTTGCTACTTCAACAAACTCCAGGGGCAGCTGGGCCTTCCCAAAATGCGTTTCCACACAGCAAGACATTGTGCATTGTCTTTGTCGCTGAATTTGAATGGGTTGCAAAGATTGGATTCTTGATAGGTAACGATTTGGAAACGAGCGAAGTTCTGTATTCTGCCTTGTTAAACCCAAAGAACGCTGACTTCAAATGCAAAGGTAGTGAATTAGTTTGGATTATTATCATTCTTGTCCTTTAATTTATTGATTTCTTTATCAAAATCACTTTCAAGCAAATCCATTTCGCGTTTGCGATAGATGGCGAATTCCTTTTCTGCCTTTTCTATTGCCTGCTTATGTGAAATACTACCCTTGTCAATCAAAACCTTTTGCTTGTGGGCAACAATAATAGTCTGATATTATACAAACTATACAATCAGAACAAGTTTATAATTTAGTATCATTTTGGTACCACTATTTAGCCATCGTAAATAAAATCAAGGGATGGCGCAAATGGCATTGGATAATTAACTTCTCCAGCTGCCATAAACCACATTCGTTTACTGTCCTCAAATCTGTCAACACTTTTCAGAGATAATCAGAAGGTTAATTTGCAGCTCCAATAAATAGCTGTTTGTTGATTTTGTATTCGCATTGTGTAATTTTTCTACAATAATCGCACTTATAGCTTGTTGTACGAGATTTTATTTGTATCTTTGCACCGTACAATAGATAAAATCAACGATTATGATAGCAGAGTTCAGCATTGAGAATTTTTTCTCCATTAAATCGGTTCAGAAAATCAGTTTTGAGCCATCGGCAGATACTTTTATGTCTGATGAGTATTCGTATGAAGTTAAGGACGGTGTAAGATTGCTGAAAGTGGGCATCATCTATGGTGCCAACGCTTCCGGTAAAACGAATATATTAAATGCCATTGAATTTTTCAAGATGCTGGTTTTGAGAATGCCTAAAGACCGGACCGAGAAAACCGGGGTTGTCCCTTTCATGTTGGATGACACTTCAAGAAACGAAAAGACAAAGATGTCAATGGTGTTTTATATCAATCAGTCGAAGTACATTCTTAGTTTTGAATTGGATGCAAAGCATATCTATTCCGAGACATTGATTCTTTATGATTCCATTCGCCCTACCAAGCTGTATAACCGAAGTTATGATACCACGACAGATTCCTCGACTATCGACTTTGGCGTAAATCTGAAAATGACAAAGAAAAGCCAGGATGTAATTTCCGGCAACACTATCAATAATTGCAGTGTGCTTGCCGCGTTTGGCAAAAGCAACGTGGAACGGACAAGGCTGAATGATGTGTACGATTATTTTGCCAAGCAGGTAAAAGATGTATTGGCTCCCGGTATGTTGCTTTCGGGATATGTCAAATCACGATTGGATAAAGACGAGGCAGGAGATTTGAAGAAATTCATTTTAAATTTCCTGAAAGCGTCCGATTTCAATATAGAAGATGTGGTATTACACGAAGAGGAAGAGCTGATTACCCCTGAATTGGAACAACTGATTCAGAATGCCCCTATTGATAAAGATGCAAAGGCTGAAATGCTTAGAAAGGGGAAAATTACAAATACGGAACTGACCTTCAAGCATAAGGCAGGCGATAAAGTATATGATTTGTCGGAAGAATACGAGTCCAATGGCACCATGAGGTTCTTGGGAATGGCGGTGATACTGAATATCCTGTTAAAGACCAATCGGTTTGTACCCATTGATGAAGTGGAGACAAGTATTCATTATGAACTGTTGGCCTATTTCCTGAAAGTCTTTCTGGCAAACAGTAATGGAACATCCCAAATGCTCCTGACCACACACGACATCAATCTTCTCAATGAGGATTTCATTCGTCGTGATACAATATGGTTCACCGATAAAGACGAACTTGGCGAAACTAAAATAGTACGCCTGTCTTCTTTGGGACTGCATAGGAATCTTTCCCCATACAATGCTTACAAGCAGGGAAAATTGGTAAAGTTGCCGTTTTTGGGTAGCCAGTATATCAACCTGAATGACTAATGATATGGGACGGACAGTAACAAAAAGTATCGCCATCATAGGCGAAGGAGAAACGGAATGGTTCTATTTCGATTCTCTAAGGATTGCGTGTCGTTATCCTTTCAAGGTCGCTCCGGATTTTCCGCAGCACAGCGACATCAATCACATTCTGAAACTGGTAGAATCTTATTTGAACAAGCAATATGATTATATCGTATGCCTGTTTGATATGGACAAGTTATATCAATATCCTTCCGAAATGCAGTTGTATCAGCGGGCAAAGAAAGAGTATAGCAAGAAGGAATATGCCAGAAAGGTGATGTTTGTAGAAACGAATCCTTGCACGGAGTTTTGGTTTCTACTCCATTTCTTGCCTAATGTAGTTTGTCGGCGATATGAGAGTTACGAACAACTGCTTCCCGAATTGCAGAAATATATGCCGGGGTATGAAAAGACAAAACGATATTTCATACGCACCAAACTCTATAAATACCTGACAGAGAATGGTGATTTGGAACGAGCTATATCAAACTCAGAAAAATTGTGTCAACTCTGCAAGAAATCGCCAGAGGATTTGAAAGCATACTCAGAGATTCACCAGGTTATCAAATTATTAAATAATAATTCTATATGATAAAAAGACAAGTATTTTATAGTTTTCATTTTAAGAATGACTCATGGAGAGCCGGACAGGTTCGGAATATTGGAGTAGTAGAAGGAAATATGCCAGTTTCTTCCAATGATTGGGAAGAGGTTAAGCGCAAAGGTGATGATTCTATTAAAAGGTGGATTGATACTCATATGGATTATCGCTCTTGTGTTATTGTATTAATCGGTTCTGATACTGCATCAAGAGAGTGGTGTAGGTATGAAATTAAACATGCATGGAAAGAGGGCAAAGGAGTTGTTGGTATTTATGTGCATAATCTAAAGAACATTGAAGGAGAGCAGGATATAAAAGGAGATAATCCATTCAAATTATTCTGTATTGATAAGACATTTAACTATATAATCGAACATAAACATCCAGCTGATAGTAACGAAATTAATTTGTCCGAAATATGTAAGACTTATGATCCTCCATATAAAATCAGTACCAATGTGTATGATTATATCAAAGAGCATATAAATGAGTGGGTAGAAGAGGCCATTAGAATTCGTAATCAGTATCCTAAATAAATTTTTGTTATGCCAATAAATAAAAATGTTTTCATAAAGAATTATCTTAGTGCTCTTAATAATGGTGATGCTGCTATATTTGCAGGTGCTGGATTGTCTGCTCCAAGTGGATGCGTTAATTGGAAGCAATTGCTAAGAGAGATTGCCGAGGAATTGGAGCTTGATATTGAAAAGGAGTCAGATTTGGTAGCGATAGCACAATACTATTACAATAAAAATGGATGTAATCGAACAAAATTAAATGATATAATTAAAGATGCTTTCCAGACAGGAAAACAACCAAATGTTAATCATAATATACTCGCTAAATTGCCTATTTTTACATATTGGACTACAAACTATGATAAACTAATAGAAAAGGCATTGGAGAATAATGGTAAGATCTGTGATATAAAAACTTGTTGTGCGAACCTCACGACTACTTTAAAAGGACGCAATGTTGTAGTTTATAAAATGCATGGAGATGTTGATCATCCAGAAGATGCTGTATTGATTCGCGATGACTATGAGTCATATAATCAAGAAAAGACGCCTTTTATAAATACATTATCCGGAGACTTAATGACAAAAACATTTTTGTTTATAGGCTTTAGTTTTACGGATCCTAATTTTTATTATATATGTGCACATTTAAGGGCACGTCTAAAAGGTAATATGAGGGAACATTATTGTTTCCTGAAAGATGTTTCTAAAACAGACTATAAAGATGAGGACGAATTTAAATATGAGAAGAGAAAACTATCATATTTTATTGATGACTTAAAACGATTCAATATAAAAACCGTGCTTATTCAAGAATACTCAGAGATAACAGAAATATTACAAAGTATAAAGAGGGTTTATAATGGTCGTACAGTATATCTATCTGGTGCGGCAGCTGAATACAACCCAGATGGTAAAGACGCATATGAAAAATTTATAAGTAAATTAAGCGGTCGCTTAATTTACGAAGGATATAAAATAGTTTCAGGATATGGTTTAGGTGTGGGTAGTGCGGTAATAAGTGGTGCTCTTTCTGAAATATATTATAATCAGAAAAAATCGCTTACAGACCAATTAATTCTGAGACCTTTTCCACAAGGTGACGATGCAAAAGAAATGTGGGAAACTTATAGACAAGACATGATATCTTATAGTGGTATATCAATCTTCTTGTTGGGTAATAAGAAAGAAAGTGGAACTATTGTTCCATCTAATGGAATGCGGTCAGAATATGAAATTTCAAAAGAACAGGGTAACTTCCTAATCCCTATTGGTAGAACAGGATATATATCTAAAGAATTATGGAATGAGTTATTGGAAGAAAGACAAGACGACCATACTTTTGATATTTATCGACATGATATTGAGTCTTTGGGCGATGATACAAAAACATTAGACGAAGTAGTAGAAATAGTAATAGAGTTAATTAAAAAAGTAAAATAACTATGGCACATAAAACATTTATTTCTTATAAATATAGCGAAGCGCAGGATCTTCGCGATAGGATAATAAAGGCATTGGGGGATGATGCGAGTTACTACCAAGGAGAAACAAGTGATTCTCCTGATTTAACAGATACGTCTACTGAGAATATAAAGAAGAACCTAAAAAATATGATGTATGACACATCTGTAACGATTGTAATTATTTCTCCGCATATAAAAGAAAGTAAGTGGATTGATTGGGAAATTGAGTATTGTCTTAAGAATATAACAAGAAAAAATAGAACATCGCATACTAATGGGGTCGTTGGTGTTATAATGAAAGTAAATGGGGGCTATGACTGGTTTAAATACACCTCAACTAAACCAGATGGATGTTCTGTTACTAATTATTATGATTCAAAGGTTTATGATATCATAAACAATAATAGATATAACCAACATCCTAAAGTGTATTCTTGTAATCAATGTAAATGTGTAAACGCATTGACTGGTTCTTATATTGCTTTTGTTGAAGAAGATGAGTTTTTGTCAAATCCTCAAAAGTATATTAACAATGCCTATGATAAAAGTGAAAAGGATGCAGAAGGATATAACTTAACAAAACAACGATAGATTAGATATGTTTGACAAATAATCCGATATTTAAATCAAGCATTCTTCTGTAAATAATAATAGCGTGTCCTTGGCTATATAATTCAAGGATAAAATGGAAGGTAAGATATGGCAACTAATCCACCGTCAGGAGACGGACATCGCAATGGTGCAGTAAGAAAACGTTCTCAGGTTTTTAATCCCAAAACAGAACAATGGGTAAAACGGGATAAAGATACAGGACGCTTTATTGATGTAAAACAGGATGGCACACCATTTAAGGGTGTAACTAAAGAAAAGTAATTTTTTACGAGGGCAAGAGACGATGATACTTGCCCTCTTTTATTTACATTGGCTTTATCATTGATTCTATAAAGGATATTTCATCTTCTGATAGACCGTATTTTGCATAGAGTTGAGTATCTATTTCAGATATGCTCCTACTCCAATTTATATCGCTGTTGGAAGTGAAATCTTGTAATGCAATAAATTGAAATTTTTCTGAGGATAAGTTTATAGATGATACAGAGAGCATTAGTAAGAAACGTAAAAAGCGTGTTTGGATATATTTATATTCGTTTTCAACAACTAACTTACTCTCGGAAGCCCCAACAATAAGGTAGGAGTCTGTACACACATCATTAGGTCCAATAATCTCTGTTCTGGAGATTATCTTAAATTGTCCTTTTTTATCTGGTTCTCCTGCATGTTCAGCAGTAACCTTACTCATCAAAATTTTATATTTTGAAAGAAGATGATTAGTAGAATCAATTGCGGATTTTGGAAGCCATGATATTCCTCTGAGTTTTGCAGCACTTTGTACTAATAAATCGTAAAATGCTGAAAATAAGCATTCGGTAGTTTGGATTTGTCATTTATATTTAGTACATTTGTACTAATATTTATAGCAAATCCCATGAGGACAGGAAGACCGGCCAAAGCCAGCACGATATACAAGGTAGGCATCCATAACAATGGAGGACGGAAGTACGCATCCACCCAGCCCTTCACTGTTGATGACGACGGCAAGAAGCATTACACGCACAAGCACTGGGGCATTGTTGACGACGACATGAGGTTTCATCCAAACTCGACATACTTCTATGCGCCTATCGAAGAGCGCCGTAAGTTGATATTCCCTGCCGAATGGGACTTGTCCGAAATCAAGGCCCTGTGCGGAACCGGGCATCGGGGCGCGGTGGAGTACGAGGGCGGAGACCTCGACAGGATGTACGGCCCCACCTGGTTTCTGGACAACGTCGCCAGGGAGACAGGCCTGACGGATGACCTCCGGAAAGTGTTTGACGGCAACATGGAGATGGCCCAGGACGCGCTCACCCTCGCATATTATCTGTTTCTTGAAAGCCGCACCTATTCCCATATCGGGAAGTGGCAGCGTGTAGTGAAGACGCCCTCCGTGCGTACGCTCACTAGTTCCAGCATCACGAGACTGTCGCGGAATATCACAGAGCAGAACCGGATGGCTCTTTTCAGGCTTCGCGCCAAACGGATGGGCAAGGACGAATACTGCGCCGTGGACTCCACGTCGGTCTCCACCTATGGGTTCCACCTGGTGGACATCCGCTGGGGACACAACAAGGAGCACCTGCCGCTCAAGCAGACACTGGAAGTCATCGTGTACTCCCTCACGTCGCATCTTCCCATCTACTATCTGGAACTTCCGGGCAACATGCCCGACAGCCGTACGATAGAGATGATAGTCACCGAACTTGAGCATGCGGGGTTCAAGAACGTTATCCTCATCACCGACCGAGGGTATGAGTCCATGAAGAATCTCGAAGTCTATATTGCGAAGAATCAGAAGGTAATAACCAGTGTCAAATGCGGCCAGGGCGAGGCTCTCAAGGCCATCAAGTCCATAGGCCTGTCCACCGGAGTCCCCGAGGGGATGACCTTCTCGAAGGACACCAACCTGTTCTATAGGCAGTACAGCCTTGACTATCAGGTGCAGGGCAACGGCGAGCATGTCATCAAGGCCGACCGCATGAAGCTCAATCTCTACTTTGACATCCGCAAGCGTGCGGACGACCTTGCAAGGGTTCAGATGGCTATCACCACGCAGACGGAAGTTGTCCAGGCCGCCTACGAGGCCGGCGAACCCGTTCCCAAGGAAGACCGGGATACCTTCAGAAAGGAGAACAACTTTATGAAGATAGCCTTCTGGAAGAGCGGCAAGGTGCGTTCTTTTGAAGTTGACAGGGATGCAGTCAAGAGAGCCACGCTCACAAGCGGCTTCTTTGCCAGCAAGACCCTCGGCCTCGACCTTGACCCCATGGAGGCGAAGAGCCGGTACGGAATGCGGGACGAGCAGGAGAAGACTTTCATGTTGCAGAAAGGACCCTTGGGCGAAGACCGGCTGAGGGTATGTACGGAGTCTTCCAAGCATGGAAGGATGTTCATTTGTTTTGTGGCCCTGATACTCGCATCATACATCAGGCACATCCGCGGCACTAAACCGGAGCTGACGAAGGCCTTCCCGTCAATGGCGGCCATTCTCGAGGAGATGCAGACCATCCGCTGCATCGAGCACGACGGCCGCCGCAAGTTCATCACTCCGTTCGTAGGAGATCAGGTGACTATCTGCGACGCCTTTGGCTTCGAAATCCCGGAAGGGTGCCGTCCGACATACACATCCAGGAAGTCAACCAAGGGCAGGCATGGCCGCCCGGCTAAGCCGCAGACAGAGACTTCTTAGCACAAATAGTTGCAAAACTCAGATAATAATTAAGTTTACCAAGCTATATGCAGCTTTCAAGAAGAATGGCTCAAATGTTTGCGATTTAGAACCATTTAAAGGTTCACTTTGCATTTTCATTAATTCGGAGAAAGGTTCACTGAGAGATGGAAATGGGTTGGCCGTTGATGTCTCTAATCTGGGGCATCACGGAAATGGAGACTATCGCATTCAAATCAGGGACGCTGATCAATACGAGTATATCCTTAGCCTCATAAAACAAGCAATTAAGTAGTAGTCACCAAGATGCTCCTGCTCGGCAACATACTCTGGCCTATTCTTGGCGGTATCCTCATCACCATCATCTATTACATCGTGGGTTTGCTGATGTGCATCACCATCATCGGCATACCCTGCGGGGTGCAGTTGTTCAAACTGGGGACTTACGCCCTGTGGCCCTTTGGCCATGAATTGGTTGACGGCCCAACCAGCCGGGCTGCGTATCCATTGTTTGAACCTCATCTGGATTCTTCTGGGCTGGTGGGAGATTGCCGTGATTCATCTTGTTTGCGGATTGCTTTTTGCATTACCATCGTGGGGATTCCTTTCGGCCTGCAGCACTTCAAGATGGCCCTGTCCTCGATATTCCCGTTTGGTAAAGAAATTCGATAGAGGATATGGCCGATTTCGTTATGCGTCCGACGAAACTCCGAGCCCGGAAGCAGTAAATGCGCTTCTGGACCGGATGATGGCCGTGCATCACGCAGGTCGGTCTCTTTTTGGGTCAGGCTCTTTGTTTTGGAGGCGTAGAAGTGTCGCAGGAGATTACCACGGAAGATTTCGCAGTTCTCACGTCCTTTGAATAATGAACGGAAAAGAGTGACCCGGCGCTTCAATTCTTCCTCCTTTTCTTCCACAGTCATTGACCTTCGGCTTGAATATGCCGGCAGTTCAGGTTCAAATAGCAGCTGCACATTCCGTTCCTTAAGTCGGGCATTTTCCTGTTCCAATTCCTTAATTCTTATGCGAAGCTGCTGGTTCTCAGCACGTAGCTCTTCGTATGTCATATTCGGTATGTTTACAGATCCTCACACTTATCCAGCAGGTTGACTTTAAATAAAAACAACTTGAACGCAAAGGATTTTTAGCGGAATCTCCAAATATTTTAGCGATTCCGCTAAAAATAAGCATGTTATTCAGTCACGAGCCACATCACAAGTCTTAGGTAACTCAAGTGACCAGTTTCACCTTGGCGGAAGTTAGTTGACAAGACCGTTATAGACCCTAACATTGAAGTGGATTTTACAAGGATGATTTTATTTCGTATCTTACCCAAAAATATTCACGCACTCTGAAACATTAAACAAAATGAGTAAAGCGAAACTCGACCAGGTTTTCAACCTGAACAATAGTGACGAAGTCTTTTCTTTCATGAAGGACTACGCATATAAGAATCAAGATTTAAGCGAGGCCTTAATCCGGCACTTTCTTCCTGATAGCATTGACCCGGACTCACTTAGGGTTGAGGTCAGGAATATCATCTTTGCCGTTGATGAGAGCGGACACAGATGGGGGCCATCGCTAAACTGGTACCAGATAGCCGAACAATTGGGGCGAATGATGGAAAAGGCCAGGTATTATGATCGGGAAGGAGAATTCGACGCAGCGGCGTCAATTGCGTCCGAGGTAATCCTTTTTGTTGGAAAGCATTATTCTGATGATCGAGTATACGAATGTGAAGGTTTCGATGGATATGATTTCGAAACCAGGAACGCAGCAGACATGCTCATATCATTAATCGAATCTAAAGTGCTGGATATTAATACCATCAGGAGGATATCCAGTGACATTGACAAGGCATCCGAAACAACTTCATTCCATGACGGCGGATATGGCCTTGCAGATTTGAGTGAGTTGCAGAGCGTTCTTGATGGCGTTTTCGATAGTTTTGACGAACATTTGGCTTCACTTGATGAGCGTATTGACAATGCAGGGCGAGCTGTCGATTATAGAAATCGATGGTTGTTCAGAAAAGTTGCATACCTGAACTATAAAGAGAAATATGATGCTGCCCAGAAGACAATAGATGATAACTTTTTCGTTCCGGAACTATCCAAGATGCGGATTGACACCCAAATATTCCACGGACAAATTGAAGAGGCCATTGAGTCGCTGGACAGGGCAATAGCATGTACGGAAGACTCTTCGTATGTGCACAACTGTCACAAAAGAAAGATGGAACTGCTTGAAACGACAGGAGACACACCAAGGCTGGCAGAAGAACTTGAGTATCTGATTTTGAACAGCTCTTCTTCAGAATATGATTATTACCTTCAGTTAAAACATGTTATGGGATCGTTGCGCGTCAATTCTTCAAACCGGTTACACACCATCATTGAACAGTTGGTCAATAAGCGCCGTTTTCATACACAGAAGGATACCGCCAGAATATGTGCGGAAGAGAACATGATTCCCCAGTTGGCCGAGTGTTTGTCTTGGGGTAATGACTACAATAATGAATGCTATATGGTTTTGGCCGAATATGGCAAACTGCTGGATTCTTCCACGAGACGGAAGATCGTTGAAGGGCATATTGACAATATCCGAATGAGAGCCATCCCGACAGATAGCCGTAGATATTGTTATATCGTCAGCAATATGAAAGCCTTACGGGATTCGTGTGATGAGGGGCGAGCTGCCGTAAATGAACTAATTGAAGAGTTCAGGGCACAATATCGTCGAAGGCCATCAATGATGAGCGAGCTGGATAAGCTTTGTTGACCGAATATATGCTTGCCCGCATTCATGCTCATCCGATTATTCTTGGATCTTTATCCGTGTGTCTAATAGATAATTCACAATCAGTATTAGAACTGCAAATAGGCTTTTGTATCTACTTGCTTCCTTTCTGCTCGGATACAATTGGGCATATTCACAGACACAGGCAGATGTTAGAATGGGTGAAATTCTGAATAGTGGTGACTTGTTTCTATTGAAAGAAGAATATCCGAATCTGAAAGACTCCGTAAGTGTGAAGATGCTTGATTTTATGGTGGAGGCTCAGTTTGGTATCGATTTCAACAGATTGGAAAATGCCGCTGTGGCTCTCGACAGAGGCCAGCACATTTATATTCCTGTGGAAGTAAATGGCGCAACGAAAAGTTATATTTTCGACACTGGCTGTTCTTTTGGCAATTTCGTCTCGGAGAAGTACGCGGAAGAGGTTGGTTTGAAGATTGCGGCGGATTCTGCCGGGCAGTAAAACTGAACAAAAAACAACACCGGATTGTTTCTTTTTCATGAAAAAAAATTATATTTGTCATTATGGTTAGTAGTATTTTCAGACATCGCACGATACTCGTGCTGGCTGCAATGTTGTGCAGCCTTGTTTCCGTCGCGAGGCCTTCCGCCCGCACATCTGTCGCCGTAGTTACGGATTCGCTTACCTATAGCCACGCCTCCGAAGCGATCGAGGAGTACGTGTCAAGCATGCGTCTTGACGGCAAACGCGGCATCCTGCTCATAGACAGATGGGGTGTTCCGGACTCCCTGCGCGCCGCGTTGATGGATCTTTACAAAAACGAATCTCTGGAAGGAGCCGTGCTCGTTGGAGACATTCCTGTTCCCATGATCAGGGACGCGCAGCACCTGAGTTCTGCCTTCAAGATGAGCCAACAACGTGACTGGAAGAGCTCCAGCGTGCCGTCTGACCGATTCTACGATGATTTCGGTCTGGTGTTCCGCTTTCTGAAGAGGGATGTCGAAAAACCGGAACTCTTCTACTATTCCTTGAGCGAGGAGTCCCCTCAACGGATCCGTTCCTCAATCTACACCTCAAGAATAAAGCCTTCGGATGAAGTTCATAAATATGAACTGATTGACGCCTTCCTGAGAAAAGCCGTAAGGGCAAAAAAAGAATCCGCCGGCATCGATCATGTACTGTTCTTCGCGGGTCACGGCTACAATTCAGAGTCAATGGTGTCAAGGATGGCCGAGTACAAGGTTCTTCACGAGCAGTTCCCGGTCATTGAGGGCAGGGACGGAAGGCTGGACTTCATCAATCACGATTTCGATGAATCCGTAAAGGACAGGCTTCTTTCAGGCCTTTCGGAGCCAAGCGTAGATCTCGCCATACTCCATCACCACGGCTACAATGACATGCAGCTTCTCAACGGTTCACCTTACGTGTCCTCTCCCGACGGTTGGCTGTCTCTCGCACGGAACTATTTCCGTGTCAAGGTACGTTCTTCACGGAACCAGGACAAACTCAAAGCCGATTTCATCAATCGTTATGGCATTCCCGCCCAGTGGCTGGATGAGGCGTCCGATCCGAAATTCATAGTTCAGGACAGTCTTTACGACCGTTCTATGGACATCTACCCTGAGGACGTGGATGCCCACAGCATTGCATCCAGGTTCATCATCTTTGATGCCTGTTTCAATGGAGCCTTCATCAATGACGACTACATCGTGTCACATTACCTGTTCTCGGACAAGAACTCCACGCTCGCCGCACTCGCGCATTCCGTCAACTCACTTCAGGACGTATGGTGCGATGAGATGGCCGGCCTGTTCGGAGAAGGAGTGTGCGCCGGTAACATCTACCGGAACATCTGGAACCTTGAGACCCACTTGTTCGGTGATCCCACTTTCCACTATTCATCCATAAGTGCCTTGGACGCCGCGGCGGGAAGAGAAGGATATTCAGAAAGGCATTGGAGAAAAATTCTCTCCGCAAAGGAGGCTCATCCTGATGTCAAGGCACTTGCGATACGCAAACTGGTAAGAAGTGGATCAATCTCACCTGAAGAACTCATAAGGATCCAGACAGAAGCGGCCTCCGGGATCGTAAGGCTCGCCGCATTCGACGGCAATGCTGAAATCGCCCCGGACTGCTTCGACAAGGCCATTCTTCTTGCTCTTGACGATGACTATGAGCTTCTTCAGCGGCTCGGTGCCAAATTCGCGACCTACAATCAGTCTCCGGCTCTTGCCGAAAAAGCCGCCCGATTGTTCCTTGACCCTCTGACATCCAAGAGAGTGCTGTTCCACATCAAGTCACTGCTTGTCACCATTGACGGAGAGAAAGCCAAAGACCTTGTACGCTCAACACCGTACTGGAAAGGAGAAGAAGGCAAAGATTCCCTTTATAAGTACATTGATTCAAACTCGGCTTCCATTAAGACCGACATCGATAATCTCACAAGCGAGACTACAGACTTGAAATCGGCCAGACTCTTCATTCGCGCGCAAAGGAACCAATGTCGCGCTGATGCTCTTGAACCGATTGCAGAGTATTACACAAGATGTTCGGATCATGACATAAAACTACTTATTGCAGAAACACTTGGCTGGTATCGTTATTCTTTTCTCGCTTCACGCGCGGAGAGCCTGTGCCGTTCTCTCCTTGAGAAAGAGAGCGACCCTCGGCTGCGCGAGGAACTGACAAAGAGCATAAGACGGATCAGCGAATGACAATTACGTCACGATGAGAAGAGCATTGTCAACAATAATCACGCTCCTGCTTCTGCTCTTGCCCTTCGGGCAGGAGGGTTTCTCCATGCCCAAAGACGGAAAGCTGAGGTTATGCGGCAGGGTAACCACCATCGAGAACGGAAAGCCGTCCCCTATGGCGGGAGCCGTGGTCATGCTCAAACCTACCGGACTTTATTCAGTCACAGATGCCGCGGGAGACTATTCTTTCAGTAATCTGGATGAGGGACAGTACGACCTCCACATCGAGATGATCGGTTACGTCGCCATTGACTCCACCGTCGTTCTGCGAACCTCCGGCAGAGTCCGGTTTGATTTCACGATGGAGTTGAGCAGTTTCAGACTTAAGGAAGTCCATATAGTAGCTCAAAGCAGCAAGGCAGGCGAGTCCACAGCGTCCACGATATCCCGCCAGGCCATAGACCACGCTCTGACAAGCTCGCTTGGAGACGTCATGCAGTTGCTGCCAGGGGTGAGCATCTCAAACCCAAGCCTGTCCAGCGCACAGAGCCTCAACCTCCGCACCGCTGCCGGAAGTGACATGAACAGCCTCGGAACCGCCATAATCATCGACGGTTCTCCTGTGTCCAACAATGCCAACATGGAAGGCATAAGCTCTGCCATGAACGGGACCTCGACAACAATAGCCGGGACATCGACATTCAACGCAGGCTCTGTTCCGAATTCGGGCGTGGACGTGCGTTCCATCTCCACTGACAACATTGAGTCGATAGAGGTTATCAGAGGCATTCCGTCCGTGCAATACGGCGACCTTACGTCAGGAGCGGTCATCATCAACTCCAAGGCCGGCACAGAACCTCTTACACTCAGGTTCAAGACGGATCCGAAAATCTATCAGGCCTCTCTTTCAAAAGGATTCAGGCTCGCTCCGCATTCAGGAAGCATTCACGTCAGCACAGATTATGCCTACAGCAACGCCAAGACAACCGAGAGTTACGCCAACTACAGAAGAGTCAATCTTAAAGCCGTATACAGCAACACCTTCAACCGTCTCACAAGCACAAGTTCACTGGACTTGAGATTCGGGAAGGATACCAGGAATCCCAACCCGGATGATCTACGCTCACGCCTTTCGTCCGGAGGGCAGAGCTACGGCTACCGCATCAGCACCAACGGAACGTGGAGCGCCAATGCCGGATGGCTTAAATCCATAAGGTACGATCTTTCCAACAGTTTCACGCTGAAGGATTCATTCAAGGAGCAGATCTGCGCCAGCGCCACCTCTCTGTACACAAACAATATGGTGGACGGTACAATCGTGAGCAATGTCCCGGGTAGAGATTATTTCGACACCAACGGTGAAAAGATAACAAATTTCACCCAGAATCAGGTTGAGGCAGGGACGTTCGCCATCTTCATGCCAGACTCTTACTTTTCCCATTATGATTTCTACAGCAGGGAGATGAACACCTATGCGAAGATCGTAGCGAACCTGTTCAAGTCCTGGGGAACCACCAGCTCGTCCATACTTGCCGGAATAGACTTCAAGTCTGATGGGAATCTCGGCCGGGGACTCGTTTACCCTGAAGGAACACCGCCGCCACACAGCACCAACGCGGACTCAGGTTACCGGGAGAGACCCCTCTATGACATTCCTTTTGTCAATCAGTTCGGCTTTTTTGCCGAGAGCTCTTTCAAGACTGTCATCCTGGACAGAGCCTTCAACCTGAGCGCCGGACTCCGCTATGACTTGGTCGAGCGTATGGATGCTCTGTCTCCAAGAATCAACCTAAGCTATGAGATTGTTCCGCGGGTTCTGAATCTTAGAGGAGGCTACGGGATCACAGCAAAGGCTCCTACGGCCTCATATCTGCATCCAAATAATGCCTACTGCGACCAGACCCTGTTCAACAACGATGTCCAGTCGCCTCAGGACAAGATCGTTATCGCAAGCACAAGGATATTCGACACTTCCAACAGCAGACTTGAGATGGCGAAAAACCGCAAACTGGAGGTAGGTCTCGATCTGACGATAGCGTCCCGTTACTCGCTTAAAATCACTTTCTACGATGAGTTGATGAGGAACGGGTACACATTCGGCTCCGATTTTGACACTTTTGTCCTTCTTCCTTTCCTGACATATACAATCTCAGGAAGCGATGCCTCTGGGAATCCAACGTTTGACCTCACACGCGCCGACAAGAAGTTTTTCCGCTTCTACAAGCCGATGAACACCCGCTACGAACACAACACGGGGGTTGAATATGAGTTGAATCTCGGCAGGTTCGACGCCATTCGGACATCGTTCTTCCTCAACGGGGCGTGGATGAGGACACAGAGCGCCAACGCAGGATACACATTTGACTTCAGGCCGCGGTCAGGCAGCTATGTAGGTACGAACGTCTCCGTCTACGATCCTTTCGTAAGCCGGATAAATTATGAAAAGTTCCTTACTACATTGAGAGTCACACACAATATTCCGGCCATAGGTTTCGCGGTGACTCTTTCCTCCCAGTTTAATGTTTTCACACGCGGATGGAATGACTACAACAATGATGAATTGCCGCAACTCTTCATCAGCGCCGAAGACGGACGCATAACGGAATTCACCCCGGCCATGGCAGACGATCCCGCATTCAGGTATATGTACGACATCAAGTCGCCTAACCGTTTCACCGTAAGCCACACAATTCCGACCCTTGTGTTCAACCTGAACATCTCCAAGGAGATCGGATCGAAGATGACCGCTTCGTTCTTTGTCAATAACATCTTCAATTCCAGGCCATTGGATCCATCGGAGATAAGTATTGGCTCCTACTCTGAACTGAACGCCCCGATGTACTTCGGGTTTGAACTTAAAGTAAAAATATAATCCCTTAAAACTGTTGTATATGAAAAGAATCATCATTACTGCTACCTTGGCGATAGCCACAGCACTCGCAATCTCGTCCTGCCAGAAGGACAAGGTGAAGTTTTACGATTTCAGCATCGGACTTGACGAGTCCGGATTCACGGCTGGAGTGCCTTCACCGGAGAGTTATCTGGTGACATTCACCAACACCAACACAGGAGAGATCACCGAAATCAAGACCGACAGCAAAACCGTCACTGTCTCCCAACTTATCGAAGGTGTCTACGATGTGGTCGCCACCGCGCGTCACTCTATCTACAACTACCTTGGAAGCGCGAAGGCGGTCGTGATCAACTCGGCCGACGCTCTCACATCCCTGAAGATAACCGCCAGCAAGTCATCGTCCATCATATTCAAGGAGATCTTCTACTGCGGAAGCAAAACTCCTGAAAAGACCAACTACATGAAGGACAACTACATCGAGATCTACAACAACGGCAGCGAACCTGTCTATGTAGATGGCCTCTGCATAAGCACGACAAGCAATTACTCCTCGTCTACAGTCAACTTCGCGGACAACAACGGTCACCTCGTGGCGGCGGATGGCTCAACGACAACAATGAATGTTGATGAATATGTGATCGCAAAGGGTGTCATCTGGCAGATTCCGGGAGACGGCAAGACCTATCTTCTCAATCCTGGAGAATCCTTCGTGATCGCCTCCTCGGCGACAAATCACAAAACAGCAGACAAGAATCCGAACTCCATCGACCTGTCAAGCGCCGAGTTCGAGACTGTCTGCGACAAGTACATCGAAAACGGACAGGTAGACAATCCTTCCTCCGGGAACATGATAATGATCAACCCGCATAACGCCACCATCACCAAACAGTACATGATGTCAGTCTCTAATGCCGGCCTTATCCTGTTCGCTCCGTCCACACCTGTCGCGGACGCCACACTTGTCGCGAACTACAATGGAAGCAAGCCTAGCGGAACTTACGTGCCTGTTCTGCGTTCCGATGTTCTCGACGGTGTGAACTGGGTGAAGAATTCGACAACCAACCCGTTCCTTCCCGAGAACATAGACGCAGGCAAGACATGGGTGAGCGGCACCTACGTAAGGGAGTCAATCCTGAGGAAGGAAGAAGGCAAGACCTCCGAAGGCAACGTCATCTATCAGGACACCAACAACTCCACTAACGATTTCACCGTGTCCAAAGATCCTGTGCTAAGAAGGAACTCAAAGAAAGCCTCCTGGGCTGAATAGTCCCGTTTTCAGATGAAAGGACATTTTTCAATAATAATTCCGTTGTTTCTTGTGCTCACACATCCGATGGCATGGGCACAAGACAACGGAATATTGAATAAGGAGAAGGCTCTATGGCTGGAATCCGGCAACTCCGCCCTTATGGAGACAAGCGGAAAGAGGACGGATAACACCGCTGGCCTGTCATACGGCTTCATAACAGGAGAGCACCACCTTTTCCAGGAACCGCAGTCATCCCATAATGTCCGTTTCAACACGGCAGGCTATGCAACCATAGGGAAAATCAAACTATGGGGACAGTTCTCCTACGACAACATCACCGATTCCGGCACTCGCTACAACACATTGGTGTACGCTCCACATGACGAACGTTTCATATACAATGTCGCGGACACAACCTTGAGTGACTGGAAGAAACAATCATATGACATGGAGTTCAAGATGTCCGCCCCTTTGTCGCAGCGGCTTTCCGGAGGGCTTCATATCAAATACCGTGACCGCATAGCTGCCAAGCAGCAGGATCCGCGCAGTGAGTCCACCGTCTACGAGGCCGAGGTATCACCTTCGATCGCCTGTATCATAGGTTCAAGTCATTTCATAGGATTCAACGTCCTCTACTCGCGTCTTCTTGAGCGGTCCGCCCCGACCCTCAGCAATGGCTCGATTCTTCAGAACGTGTTTGTCCTTAAAGGCCTCGGTAATTATACGGAAGACGTGGTTGGATCCGGAGGGTTGTACACAATGTACTATCAAGGGAACAGCTACGGAGGAGCCCTGCAGTATGGTTTTGACGGCTCTGTGGAGCTTTTGGTTGACATGGGATACAGGATAAATCTCACGGAACTCAGACAGGACGCCACGCATCCAAGGGACATGGGACTCAGCAGCGTCAACGACTGCTTCATAAATGCACGGTTGCTGATAGAGCGGGAGAAGTCCGTACACAAACTATCATTCAACTCTCTTTACAAGCATACCAAGGGTACAGAATACTCCACCAAGCAGATCAACGGTGTCGGATGGGAGGTTGTCTCCAAGGCGACAATGAGCGAATATACTACCGCTGACGCATCATTATCATACGACTACTACCTCACAGAGGGTGATTCATACCTGTGGAACGCACACTCCAACATAAGGTACATCAGCAAAGATGACAGTTATGTCACCCCTCACAGCTGGTTCAAATATTCCGGTGTCAGTGCGGAGGCCGGAGCTTCCAGACAATTCTTTTTCAAGAGAAGAAGCATCATTTCGGGTTTCATGATCAGAGGCTACAAAAGCATCAATGGCGTGTATGTCTACAACGGCCCCCGTGCGGAGAGCCGTCCGGTCAAAGAGTGGTACCCTCACGACATGGAAATACGATCTTCCGACCACATATCATTAGGGGCAATGATCGAGTACCACAAAGAAGTCAACGCCAACACGACCATCGGGCTGAAAACCCGCATTGATTATCTCCGCAGCCATGTCGGGGACAGGCTCCTCTCGTCATTCGGAGTACAATTGATCTTCTGATCCAGAGCCGCCCATTTGTTACAGTGATCCCTTCAGCACTCGGATTATTACCCGAGGCGTTGTGATCACTTGCGCTGAATATGGAGCTGTCGCTTAAATCCTACCAAGGTTGCCTCGTGCGCAGACCGAACCCTCCTGCTCACGAGACAACCTTGGCAGGCACCCCCGTGAGCAGAACAAGCCTTTCCGCTCACGAGA
>ULTB01033132.1_pt1 | contig 36090 bp, 47 predicted proteins | sample 1957251 | NCBI WGS metagenome assembly ULTB01 (sample SAMEA4835724, study PRJEB28245) | human gut metagenome | biome: gut microbiome; material: fecal sample | place: Denmark | collected 2008
TCTCTCAAGGGTTTCAGCCTTCATTTTATTTTACTCCTCTTTTGTTTTTTCTTTGAATACTTATCATAATTATGATATATTTGCGATATTTTAATGTCAATCTTATTTGTATTACATTTTTATTACATTTTTTCTTCTTAACCTTATAATTTATATATTTCTCACATAAGTTTAATGTAGAATAATTGTTAATCTTTTCAATTGGAATAATATAGATGTCTATATTATCTGTTACTATAAATATTTCATCTATATTAGTTTTTACAATTGTTTTGTATGTTTTTCCTTTAGTTCCACCACAACTTTTTAGTGCTACTTGATAAATTCCATATTTTGTTTTACATGATGTCGCCTTCACTTGAACTTTGAATATTTTATTATTTTTATCTACAATCAAATCATAATCTTGAGTATCATTTAAAGGTACTGAAACAATATACCCATTAGCAGTATAATATGCAATTGCTATTCCTAATCCAGTATTTCCTTTTTCTTTATTGGTATTAAATTTCATAGTACCTACTTTTTTGTTTTGAACTTTTGTTCGTATTTATAGATAAAAATAAAAACAAGTTTCCTTGCTTTTATGGTGGGCAGGGATGGATTCGAACCATCGTACTCGTACGAGAACAGATTTACAGTCTGCCGCCTTTAACCACTCGGCCACCTACCCATATATTAAATTGTTTAAAAATAAAATGGTGCTCCCTCAAGGATTCGAACCTTGGACCCACCGGTTATGAGCCGGTTGCTCTGACCAACTGAGCTAAGGGAGCATATGCTTAACACAAGTTTGATTATACAAAACTTTTTATTTATTGTCAATAGATAATTTAAAATTTTTCATTTTTTTATTAATTTTTTTATTTTAGTAAAAAGTAGGTTAGAAGAATATATTTCTAACCTACTTTAAACTTCTTATTTTTGTTCTTCTTTTGCTTCTGGTAATGCTGGTACATCTAATACAATTCTAATTCTAAATGCATAACGTACTGCTCTACCAATTTTGCTTTCTTTAATTCTTTGCCATAATGTTGGCTTAACCTCAAATCTTGTTTCTTCAACATAATTGTTGGTTTCTTCTATAGCTTGTTGTTCTTCTACTGTTTGTTGTTCTTCGATTTCTTGAACTGGTACTATTTGTTCTTCTTGAGGTGTTGGTATTAATTTTAAAGCATCAGCAATTTCTATTCCTATATAGCTTAAAGCTTTTGATCTATCTTCTATTCTTTCCATATCTATTTCAATGTGCAAATTAGAATCTAAATTAACAATTCTTGCATTTACTAATTTTGAAGCATCTTGATAATTTTGTGATGTTGTTGTTCTTGATTTTCCTATAATTTCTAATGCTTCTACTATGTCCTCTGGTAAATTATCTGAAGCTTCTTTTAAAGTTGCTTTCCATCCTTCTTCTTTATTTGCTACTATTTCTAAAATTTCTTTTAAATCTCCAGCTAAAGCAATGTTTGCTTCTCTTTGACGAATTAATTCTTCAATTTGTTTTGTATTTTCTTCAAATTGATTTGTTGCAAATTCTACTAAAGCGTAAGCTGCTTTATAAACACTTGCTGGAAAGTTTTTCTTTTTAGGATATTCTACCAAGTATGTTTTTATTGATTCTATTAAATCTTTAAAATAAGTATCATCATCTAATTGTACAATTTGTTTTTTACTTTTTGGATTAATTAATCTTTGTACTTTATCAATATTTGATAACATTTTTTCTTCTGTGATTACCATTCTCACATTTACTATGCCAGATCTAGACATTGTAAACTCCTCCCTTTTCCTATGTATATGATTCATATTGTATATTTCTACAAAAAACTACAATAGGATATATAATATTTCATTTTTTGATTTCTATTTCATTTTAATACAACTTTTTTTGCCTGTCAATACTCAAACGCTTATTTCCGTAAAATTTAATACAATTGTAATATTTCTGTAATGTAATAGAAACAAGGGATTTTTTTCTATTTTCCTTTATTTATTTCTACATATCTTTTTATCTTCATTGTTGTTGTTTTTGCAAATTCATCTTTCTTTATCTCTAGTTTCTTAATTGCTTTGTATGATGTTAATTTATGATTTACTTCTTTTATTTTCTCCCAAATTATATCATGAATTATATCATCCGTTAATTCTCCATCATGTTCTTTTTGGATTTCTTCTAAATTTGGTATTACTTTTGCAGTAATAATTAATTCTTTTTCTCCTTCAACTTCTTTACCATATACCATACATTCTTTAATTTCTGGTATTTCACCTAACATTAATTCTATTTCTTCTGGATAAATATTTTTTCCATTTTGGGTTACTATTACATTTTTTATTCTTCCTGTTATATATAAGAAACCATCTTTATCTAAGTACCCTACGTCTCCTGAATGGAACCATCTATTCCCTTGTTCATCTGTTTCTATTACTTCATCTGTTGCTTCTTTATCTTCATAGTAACCTATCATTAATGTTTCACTTTTTATTAATACTTCTCCCTCTCCTTTTTCATTTGGATTATCTATTTTAAGTTCTGCACAAACAACAGCTTTTCCTGCTGATCCTACTCTTGAATCATATTGTGGTGTAAGTGCTGCTATAGGGGCTGTTTCTGTTAAACCATATCCTTGTAAGAATATTATTCCTAAGTCTTGCATCCATTTTCCAACCTTTGGATCTATTGGTGCTGCAGCTGAAACTACAAATCTTAGGTTTCCTCCTAAGTTTTCATATATTTCTTTAAATACTTTTTTCTTTATATCTACTCCCACATTTTTTAATGCATTAGTTATTTGCATCATTGAATTTACCATTGCTGTTTTTCCACTTTTTTCTATTGTTTGATTTATTTTTTTATAAAGATTTTCTATTAATAGTGGAACTGCAAGTAATGCAGTAGGCTTAGTTTCTTTTAAGTTTGGTACTATATATTTTAGTCCTTGGCATACTGCTATTGAGCTTCCTTTTGCAAATGGAAGTAAGAATCCTATTGTAGATTCATATGTATGGTGTAAAGGTAATATAGAAAAAAGTCTATCTGTTTCATGTAATTTTACATATGGATTTACAGCATTAATATTTTGTGCCAAATTTCTGTTGCATATCATTACTCCTTTAGAGTTAGATGTTGTTCCTGAAGTAAATATTAGCACTTTAAATTCTTCTGGATCAATTTCTATTTTTGAAAAAGAATCATCTCCGTTTTTTACCATTTCTTTCCCTTGTTCAATAATAGTGTTAAATCCAACTTCTCTTCCTAAAAGTTTATCGTCTGAATTCATTTGAATAAAATATTTTACTTGTGGAAGTTTATCTTCTACTTTTTTTATTATATCTTTTTTCTTTGTAGAATATATTACTGCTGTAGCTCTAGAACGTTGTATAACATTTTCTATTTCATTTGCTGGCAATTCTTTATCTACTGGAACTGCTATTCCAACTCCACATAGCATAGCCATATATGAAACATACCAATTATATGTATTTTCTCCTATTATAACAACTCTTTCATCTTTTAAATTATATTTGTTAGTCAAAACTGTTCCTAATGCTATTACATCATCTGTAAATTCTTTATATGTTATTTTTGTAAATTCTCCTTTTGGAGTAAATTTTTCTAGTATAAATATATTGTCTTTATATTTTTCTCTTGATATATCAAATACTTCTTTTATAGTTTTATAATCTGATGTTTCATATCCTTTTTGTTTTCTTTTTTGTTCTATTTCCCTCTTTTTTTGTAATCTTTCATAATCTACTTTTACATCTTCAATATTTTCTACATCTTTCATTTTTATTTTTTTAAACTTAAAATTTGGTACTTTAAATTCTTTTAATATTCTCATTTTATTTCTCCTATCTTTTTAATTTTTTTATAAATGATTTTTCTATTTCTTTATATAAAGACATTACTTCTATATTTTCTTCTGTTCTAAGCTTATATATTAAACTTGAGCAAACAAATCCAAATATTCCTGACGCAATAACATTAGCATCTGATTCAATTATTTCTTTCTTTTCTATTCCTTCTTCAACGATTTCTTGTATCATTTGAATATAATCAAATACATAATTTCTACACATTTTGCTTCTAGCGCCTGTTCCCCATATTTCACTTAATATAATAGTCATAAAATTTTCATATTTAACTAATACTTTTATTTCTATTAATACTATCGCTCTTATTTTATCTAATGAGTTAGTTAAGTTTGCAGTCTTTATTGTTATGCTGTTTTTTAGTAGTTTTACACCTTCTTCAATTAAAAACTGAAAAATCTCTTCTTTACTAGAAAAGTGATAGTATAACGTTCCTTTTGCTACTCCAACTGTCGCAGTTATTTCTTCAACACTTGTTGCATCATATCCCTTTTGTGCAAATAACTGCATTGAAGTTTCAAATATTTTTCTTTTCGTTTTATTCATTAAAATTCACCTTTAATACATAATAATCTTATTGCATTATATAATTTTCTTATTGCTTTTGCAAGATTTTATCAGTAATTTGACTAATCATTCTAATAAATTTCTCTTTTCAAAATCTTTCCTATTATATGAAAATGTCGATTAATCACATTTTGATCAATCGACTCCTCTTGTTATTTTTTTGTTTTTCCATCTAATGAATCTAAGTTATCTAAAGCTTTTCCTGTTCCTAATGCAACACATGATATTGCATCTTGGGCAATCATAACATTTATCCCTGTTTTTTCTTCTAATAACTTATCTAATCCATCTACTAAGCATCCTCCACCTGTCATATATATACCTTTATCACTAATGTCTGCTGCTAATTCTGGTGGTGTTTTTTCTAATACTGAGTGAACAGCATCTACTATCATCATTGCTGGTTCTATTAATGCTTCTAACATTTCACTAGAATGTATAGTTATTGTTTTTGGAAGTCCTGTAATAAGATCCCTTCCTCTTATATCCATATCTATATTTTGTATTTTGGGATATACACAACCAATATTTATTTTTAAATCTTCAGCTGTTCTTTCTCCTATCATTACATTATGTTTTTTCTTTATATATTTTACAATGTATTCATCAAATTTATCTCCTGCAACTTTTAAAGAAGTATTTACTACACTTCCACCTAAAGAAATAACAGCTATATCTGTAGTTCCTCCACCTATATCTACTACCATATTTCCACAAGGTTTTGATATATCTATTCCTGCACCTATTGCTGCTGCAATTGGTTCTTCTATTAAATATACTCTTCTAGCCCCTGCTTGTGAAGCTGCATCTATTACTGCTTTTTTCTCTACTTCTGTTACTTGAGATGGAATACATATCATAATTCTTGGTGCAAATACAAATTTTCCGCATACTTTATTTATAAAATATTTTAACATTTTTTCAGTAACAGTGTAATTAGAAATTACTCCTTCTCTTAAAGGTCTAGTAGCTACTATATTTCCTGGTGTTCTTCCTAACATTCTTCTTGCTTCTTTTCCTACCGCTAACACATTTCCTGTATTATTGTCTACTGCAACTACAGAAGGTTCACGAAGTACTATTCCTTTTCCTTTTACATACGCTATAACTGTTGCTGTACCTAAATCAATTCCTATATCTTGTCCAAAGCCAAACATATTTGCATCTTCCTTTCAGTATGTTATTCTTCTCATTTTATTTCTTTTTTATTACAAATCTGTTACAATTATATTACGTTTTTTCAAAAATAGCAATGCTTTTCTTCAATTTTTATTTATAAATACTAATTAATAAAAAAGCGAGTCTAAGTTTCTTTTGCAAATGAAATTTTTTCTTAGACTCTTTATAAGTTTAGTTTGAACTAGGCATTTCATCAACTATTGTTATAATTGCCTTTTCAACTTCATTATATTTAAATTCTATTTCAAATTCTTTTTCTTCATTTTCTCCTATTTTGTTTATTTGTATATATTTAGTTCCCATTAAAGTATCATGTTTAGAATAACATTCTAGCTTTATATATTTACCTTCTATATCTTTATCTGTTGTATTTTTTATTTTTACATTTGCAATTCCATTTACAGAAGTTGCTTTTACTTGTGCTTCCATAGGAATTGTAGTTTCTATTTCTACATCTTTATCTTTATAAGTAGTTCGTATTCCTATATAAATCATTATTTGTGAATATATAAAAAATAGTACTATTAATAAGAAATAGATAAAAAAGGTTTTCATTCTTGCCATTTTTATAGTCTACATTAGTACTAATACTAACATAACTCCTTTCTCTTTATTCTAATTTTATTTACATTTTTCTAAATACACCAGCAACTTTTCCAAGTATTTGGCAATTTGGTACAATTATAGGGTCCATTGTGCTGTTTTCTGGTTGAAGACGAATATGGTCTTTTTCTTTATAAAATGTTTTTACAGTAGCTTCATCTCCAATTAGAGCAACTACTATTTCTCCGTTATTTGCTACATTTTGTTTTTTTACTAGTATATAGTCGCCATTTAAAATACCAGCTTCTATCATGCTTTCTCCACGAACTGTAAGCATAAAACTTTCTGAATTTCCAACAAAATCTATTGGAATAGGAAATGTATCTGTAACATTTTCTACTGCTAAAATTGGTTCTCCTGCTGTGATTTTTCCTATAACTGGAACTTCTACCATTTCTTTTCCAGAATAGAATGACTTATCTTCTTTTTTCTTTTCTTTGTTATCTGCACCTTTTAATAATCTAAGTGTTCTTCCTTTTTGGTCTTCTTTTTTAATATACCCTTTTTCAGCAAGCTTAGCTAAATAACCATGTACAGTAGCTGTTGAACTTAATCCAACTGCTTTTCCAATTTCTCTTACTGATGGTGGATAGCCATTTGCGTCTACTTGTTTTTCAATAAATTTTAGTATTGCTTTTTCTCTTTTATTAATTTCCATAGGATCCTTTTTTGTTCTCATTTATATCACTCCTAATTTTAATTTTTTATATAATATCATACAAACAAAAATATGTCAAACAAAAGTTTTAAATTTGTTTGACATTTTTTATTTTATTTATCTTTTAATCCATCCATTCTAATTCCCAGTCAACTACTTTTACTGTATCTCCTTCTTTAACTCCCGCTTCTTTTAGAGCTTTATTTACTCCTAATTCGTCTAAACATTTTTGGAAGTAATACATAGATTCATTATCTTCTAAATTAACTCTTCTCATAATTTTTTGTACGCCTGGACCATCTACTACAAACATTCCATCTTCTTTTGTTATTGTAAATGGTACTTCATCTTTTAAAGTATATACTTTCTTTCCACCGACTACTTCTACAATGTCTTCTTTTGGTAGTGTTTTTAAGACTTCAGATACATGTTTTAAAAGTTCTTCTACTCCCTCTCCTGTAACTGCAGAAATTTTATATATTTCTATTCCTTTTTCCTTAGCCATTTTTTCTAGTTCTTTATACAAGTTTTCATCTTGCATACTATCGATTTTGTTTGCTACTATTATTTGTTTTCTTGTAGCTAATTTTTCGCTATACTGCTTTAATTCTTCATTTATAGTATTAAAGTCTTCCACAGGATTTCTTCCTTCTGTTCCAGATACATCTATTACATGAAGCAATAATCTTGTTCTTTCTATATGTCTTAAGAATTTAAGACCTAATCCTGTTCCTTGACTTGCTCCCTCTATAATACCTGGTATATCTGCTATTACAAAACTATCCCCATAGTTTGACTTTACCACTCCTAAGTTTGGTTCTAATGTTGTAAAGTGATAATTTGCAATTTTAGGTGTAGCTGATGTTGTTCTTGATAAAAATGTTGACTTTCCTACATTAGGAAATCCTAATAATCCTACGTCTGCTAATAATTTTAGCTCTAATACAAGTTCTTTTTCTAAACCTTTTTCTCCATCTTGTGAAAAATGAGGAGCTTGTCTTGTTGATGTTGCAAAGTGTGAGTTTCCTTTTCCTCCTTTTCCCCCTGGAAGTATAAGTTCTTCTTGTCCTTTTTCAGACAAATCTGCTAACACTTGATTTGTTTCGGCATCTTTAATTATTGTTCCTATTGGCACACCAATGTGTAAATCTTCTCCACTTCTTCCATATCTATGTGCACCTTCACCATTTTTTCCATTTTCTGCTTTAAATTTCTTTTTAAATCTAAAGTCTACTAATGTATTTGCATCTGGATCTACAAAAAAGTAAACATCTCCACCTTTTCCTCCGTCGCCTCCATCTGGTCCACCTGCTGCTACATATTTTTCACGACGAAAAGAGACAGCTCCGTTGCCTCCATCACCTGATTTTACAATTATTTTCACATAGTCTGTAAACATTATTTTACCTCTTCTAAACTTTCTATATATTCTTTCTTAGCCTTTATAAATTCTTCTGTACTTATTGTTTTTATTTCTTCTGGAGTTAATTTTTCTACACGATACTTTTGACGAAATTTTCTTTGTTTATCTTCTTCTAACTCCTCAGTTAGTTCAACTTCTTCTCTTGCAAATATTTGGTTTTCTTGAAACATATTTTTATATACAACTAAATTTCCTTTAATATCTCGTGCATTTCCTGTATATTTTACTCCTGTTTCTAATATTTCATAAATGTTTTTATGTATTAAATCTTCTCCTTTAAAGTGTTTGCACAAATCACCTTTTTTAAACATTTTTTCTCCTTACTCAGGACAAAATTGCCCCGTCCCCAAATGTCCTTTAATAATCTAGTCTCATTGCTTTCTTTACTTTTTTCATTGTTTCTTTTGCTGTTTTTTGAGCTTTTAAAGTTCCCTCCATTAATATTTTATCTACTATTTCTTGGTGTCTTTCATAATATGCTCTTTTTTCTCTTATTGGTTTTAATGTGTCTGATATATTTTTAGCAAGTTGTCTTTTACATGCTACACATCCTCTGGCTCCTGCTTTACATTCAGAACATACTGTATTTACTTCATCTTCTGAACTAAATAATTTATGATAGTAATATACCATACATACATCTGGTTTTCCTTTATCATCTTTTCTTATTCTTCCTGGGTCTGTTACCGCACTCATTACTTTTTTAGTTATTTCTTCTTCAGTATCTGATAAATATATTGCATTTCCTAGAGATTTACCCATTTTTTCATTTCCATCTAAGCCTTTTATTCTTCCTGCACTTGATAATACTGGTTCTGGTTCTACTAAAGTTTCTCCATATATTGAGTTAAATTTTCTTACTATTTCTCTACATTGTTCAATTAATGGAAGTTGGTCTTCTCCTACTGGTACTAATTCTCCTTCAAAACATGTTATATCTGCTGCTTGACTTACAGGGTATCCTAAAAATCCATATGTAACACTTTCTCCGAATAAGTCTTTCTTTTGAGCTATTTCTGTTTTTACAGTTGGATTTCTTTGAAGTCTTGCTATTGTTACTAAGTTTGAATAAAATACTGTAAGTTCTGCAACCTCTGGTATCATTGATTGTATATATATTGTTGTTTTTTCTGGATCTATTCCACATGCTAAATAATCCATTGCTACTTCTCTTACATTTTTTCTTACTTTATCTGGATTGTTAAAGTTATCTGTTAATGCTTGAACATCTGCTATTAATATATATGGATCATATAAGCCTGAATTTTGTAATTCTACTCTCTTTTTTAATGAACCAAAATAATGACCTATATGTAATCTTCCAGTTGGTCTATCTCCTGTTAATATACGTTTTTTATCTGACATAGTTATTCCTCCTATAACATTTTTGCTTCTTTCTCATTTTATATACTTTATAAGTATAACATAATTTAATTAAAAATGCTATATTTTTCCACATAAAAAAAGAATTCATAAATGAATTCTTTTTTTTATATTTACGCTTGTGCTTCCTCTACTGGATAAACACTAACTTGTTTTTTGTCTTTTCCAAGTCTTTCAAATTTAACGTTTCCGTCTACTAATGCGAATAATGTATCATCGCTTCCGATTCCAACGTTTGTTCCTGGATGGAATTTTGTTCCTCTTTGTCTTACTAGAATATTTCCAGCTAGAACAAATTGTCCATCAGCTCTTTTTAGTCCAAGACGTTTTGATTCACTGTCTCTACCGTTTTTAACACTACCTTGACCTTTCTTATGAGCCATGCTTTTCACTCCCTTCTATAGGTTACATTTATTTCTCTTTTATTAATTTTGTTTTAATTATGCTTCAGCTTTTGCTGTTGCTTTTTTTGTAGTTGTTTTTGTTTCAGTTGCTTCTGCTTTTGGAGCTTTTTCAGCAGCTGTTGCTATTTTAGTAATTTCTACTTTAGTAAATGGTTGTCTGTGTCCTTGTGTTCTTCTGTAGTTCTTTTTAGCTTTGTATTTGTAAACTACTATTTTTTTACCTTTACCATGTTCAACAACTTTACCTTCTACTTTAGCACCTTTTACGTAAGGAGCTCCTACTTCTACTTTTTTGTCATCAGATACTAGAACTACATCTTTGAATGTAACTTTTTTTCCTTCTTCTGTATCTAATTTTTCGAAGAATACTACATCTCCTTCTGATACTTTATATTGCTTTCCACAGCTTTCAATTATTGCGTACATTAATTGTACACCTCCTCTTATATGTATACTCGCTAAGCATAAAATACTAGGCAGCTAATTATTTCATTAGCATTTCGTGCCCGACTCAGGCGGCTTACAGATAAATATTTTAACATATTATTTATTGTTTGTCAATTAATTTCAGTTTAAAATCTAAATAATCTCCACTAATTAAATAGAAATTTATTCCTTCTACTTTTCCTTCCACTGCATCTTTATGTGATGCGCCATGTAAATGTCCATAGTAGCATGTTTTTACATTGTATTTTTTCATTATATCTAAAAATTCTGAATCATATGTGTATTCATTTTTCTTTTTTGTTTTACTTATAGGTGGATAATGCATTATACAAATTATTTCTTTTTCATTCCCATATCTTTCTATTGCATCTTTTATAGACAATTCTAGTCTTGCCGCTTCTCTTTTTATCATTTTACAGCTATTTTCTGTATCTAAAAGCGCCCATCCTCTTGTTCCTACTATAATTTTATCTTCTATTAAGAAACTATTATTGTATAAAAAATCTATATTATTAAAATTATTTTCTTCTAAATATTTTTTCATAGAAGTAACTGTTGTCCACCAATAATCATGATTTCCTTTTAACATAATCTTTTTTCCTGGAAGAGCACATAGATATTCAAAATCTTTATATGTATCTTTTATATAAGTTGCCCAAGAAAAGTCTCCTGCTAAAATCACAGTATCTTCATTTTTTACTTTTTTGTTCCAATCTTCTTTTATCTTTTCTGTGTACCCTTGCCATCCTTCTCCAAATACATCCATTGGTTTATTAACTCCAAATGGCAAATGTAAATCACCTATTACATATATTGACATGCTCTCTCCTTTTTTATTTTTTATAGTTTTCTAAAGCTTTTGCAACTTGATCTGGACAAGACGTTCCTTTGTCTCCACATTGAATTCCTTTTAATAGTTTAATTACTTCATCTACATTTCTATTTTGTACTAATTTTGAAACTCCTACTGTATTTCCGTGGGCATCCCCCTACTATTTTTAAATTTTTTATTATATTATTTTCTATTTCAATTATTATTTCTCTTGAACATACTCCTTCTGGTTTATATCTATATTCCATTTTTTTCTTCTCCTTTTTTATCATAATCATCCATAAAATGATGTACTTCTCCATCTTTTACATATGAAATTATTGTATTTAAATTTACGTTTTTTGTACTATTATATATGTTCATGTCTACTTTGTCATATACACTTCTTAATTGCTTTAAAAGTTTTTTCATTTCTTCCCTTTTAGAACCTACTTCTTTATTTTCCCCATCTTTTGAATAATTTTCAGTAACTTTGCATGCACATTGTATAAAATGCAAATCATTTTTTTCTTTCCATTTTATAATATTTTCTTCTTTTACGTAATATAAAGGTCTTATTAATTCCATTCCTTCATGAAATGTACTATGTAGTTTTGGCATCATTGTTTGCATTTGTGACCCATAAAGCATTCCTATAAGTATTGTTTCAACCACATCATCAAAATGATGTCCAAGTGCAATTTTATTACAACCTAATTCTTTTGCTTTTCTATACAAATGACCTCTTCTCATTCTTGCACATATGTAACAAGGGTGGTCATCTATTTTTTCTACTACTTCAAATATATTACTTTCAAACATTGTAATTGGAATATTTAGTAATTTTGCATTACTTATTATTTTTTGTTTATTTATTTCATTATATCCTGGATTCATAACAAGAAAAACTAATTCAAAATCAATCTTTCCATGTCTTTGTAATTCTTGCATACATTTTGCAAGAAGCATAGAATCTTTACCTCCTGATATGCATACGGCAATTTTATCGCCACTTTGTATCATGTCAAATTCTCTTATTCCTTTTGTAAATTGATTCCATATTTTCTTGCGATATGTAGTCATTATACTTCTTTCTATTTCTTGATATCTTTCCATTTTATTCTCCTACAATTATTTAACTCTGTTTTATAATATCTTTTATAACTTCTCCTGCCATAGATAGTCCTACAACTGATGGTACAAATGATATACTTCCTGGAACTTGATTTCTTTCTGCACATTTTCTCTTTGTGCCAGGAGGACATATACAATTTGTTTTACAACTACATTCCAATGTTTCGTCTGGTTTTATTGGTTCTTCTTTTGAATAAATAACCTTTAAGCTATTTATATTCCTTTTTCTCAATTCTTTTCTCATTACTTTAGCAAGTGGGCATATACTTGTTTTATATATATCTGTGACTTCAAATTCTAAAGGATTAAGTTTGTTTCCTGTACCCATTGATGAAATTACTGGAATATTCATTTTTTTGCACTGTTCTATAATTTCAATTTTTGCTGTAACTGTATCTACACAATCAACTACATACGATAAGTTTTCGTTTATAATTTTTGTTTCTGAATCTGGCATAAAAAATTCTTGATATGTTTCCACATTTGCCTTTGGATTTATTTCTAATATTCTTTCTTTCATCACATCTACTTTATATTTTCCTATTGTTTTTCTTGTTGCAATTATTTGTCTATTTAAATTTGTTAAACAAATTTTGTCATCATCTATTAATACAAAGTTTCCAACTCCTGCTCTTACTAATCCTTCTACTACAAATGAACCTACTCCACCTATTCCAAACACTGCAACTTTTGCTTTTTGTAATTTTTCTATTCCTTCTTTTCCTATTAATAGTTCTGTTCTTGAAAATTGATTTAACATTTTATTTTCCTCTCAATTTTTACAATATTTATATTTCAAATCAATCATACTTTGTGGCAATAAAGGGCGTCCCTATTGACACATATTTCAAATCAACCATACTTTGTGGCAATAAAGGGCGTCCCTATTGACACATTTTTAAGTTTGGTACTGCATTTAGTTCTAAATTTGATCGTACGCCATTTATATAATTATAGTATCCTGCAGATGCTATCATTGCTGCATTATCCGTACATAATATTGGCTCTGGATAATATATTTTTATTTTTTTATCTTCTAATTCATTAAATCTTTGTCTTATATAACTATTTGCTGAAACTCCTCCAGCTAGAACTATTGTGTTTAAATTTAATTCTTCACATGCTTTTAATGCATTTTCTACTAGTACATCTGTTACTGCTTTTTCAAAACTTGCTGCTAAATCTGCTTTATTTACGTCTGGATTTTTATGATGCAAATTTATTACTGCTGTTTTTATTCCACTAAAACTAAAATCTAAGTTTTCAAAATGTGTTTCTGGAAGTTTTATATTAGCTTCACCCTCTTTTGCAAGCTTATCTATTTTTGGTCCTCCTGGATAGCCAAGTCCTATTACTCTAGCCACTTTGTCAAATGCTTCACCTATTGCATCATCTCTAGTTTTGCCTAATATTTCAAATTCTTTGTAATCTTTTATATGTACTAAATGTGTATGTCCACCTGATATTACTAAAGCTAAAAATGGTGGTTTTAAATCTTTATGTGTTATATAATTCGCTGCAATATGTCCTTCTATATGATTTGTTCCAACTAAAGGCTTGTTTGCTGCATATGCAAGCGCTTTTGCATATGAAACGCCAACTAAAAGTGCTCCAACTAATCCTGGTCCATATGTACAACTAATAGCATCTATATCTTGCAAATTTATATTTGCTTCTTTCAAAGCTTTTTTTGTAACATTTGAAATTGCTTCTACATGGTTTCTTGAGGCTATTTCTGGAACTACTCCTCCAAATTTTTCATGAATTGGTACTTGTGAACTTATTATATTAGATAAAACTTCTCTTCCATTTTTTACAACTGCTACTGAAGTTTCATCACAGCTTGATTCTATTCCTAGCATATATATATCTTTCATTTTGTTCTGCATATCCTTTCTTTTTATAAACATTTTCCCCTAGTTTTTAAAATCCAATACCAAATAAAAATGCAACTAAGTATGTTATTCCTTTATATACCCAATTAATAAGTGGTGATATTATAGTTCCTGCTATACCTGTAATCCAAAGTACAACAAAAACAATATAAAATACTTGTGAATATTGTATACACCAATTTTTTACATTACTTGGCAAAAAGTGCATTAATACTTTTGAACCATCTAATGGTGGAAGTGGTATTAAGTTAAATACTCCTAATCCAACATTAATAACTACTATTGATTGTATTAATGTTATTATAATCATTCCTAATTGTGTTAATACAAATGCAGGAGCAAATTTTAATATTGCAAAGTATATAATAGAAAATATTATTGCCAATATAAAATTCATTGCTGGTCCTGCTATTGAGACAATAGCTTCTCCAGCTGACATACTAATATTTCTGTTAAAATTTCTTGGATTTATTTCTACGGGTTTTCCCCATCCAAATCCTGCAAATATTAACATTATAGTTCCCCAAGGGTCTAAATGTGCTAATGGATTTAGTGATAATCTTCCTTGTCTTCTTGGAGTGTCATCTCCTAATTTATCCGCTGCAAATGCATGTGCGTATTCATGAAATGTAATTGCAATTAAGACTGCTGGAAGAGTTAATACTAAACCTAGCAATTCATTTGTATCTGTCAAATATCTTCCTATTCCTCCTATTACTAAAACAGCTAAAATAATATATAATATTTTTTTATCATTTCCAAATTGAAACATATTTTCTACCTTTCTTTTATTAAAATTTTTCTATATTATTATACCACTTTTTTTATATTTATCAAGTTAATATTGTCGTAAATATGAATCTTTGTTGCTATATTTGAAGTCTCAAAGAAGCGAGTCTAAGAAAAAATCTTAAACTCGCTTCTTTACTTATGAGCAATATTTATTAAAAATACTCCATACAATTTTGTGATATCTTTTTATTTTCAAAACTGCATTCTTTTTCCGATTTTCCATAACACAATATATAACTGGTATATCTTGTGTTTCATTAAAATCATAATTTATTTGTATTTCTTTTACTGTAGGAATTATTTCATTTACAAGTTTTTTAGAAATTTCGTTATCATCTTCAAAACCTTTGGCAATTCCTTGGAATACACACATCATTGATTTTCTTTCAACTAATGTCTCATTTTCCTTTCCGTTTTTAATCCATAAAACTTTTACCTGCTTGCTCATATTAATACCTCCTTTTGTACATGGAGGCATTAATAATAGCCCCCAAATTCTTGTTGGCTATTACCAATTAAATGTATTTTTTATTATACCACTTTTTTTATTTTTTTCAATATTTTAACTATATAAAATTATTTCTTTTAAATATTTTTAACTTTTTCTAATTTTTAAAATTTACTTTATATATTTTTACTTTACACATAGAATTACATTAAATTAAAATTCTATTTTATTTTTATTTTAATAATTTGTATATTTGCTAATATATGAACCTTTTAGTATTTGACCTATAGATATTGATCCCATTCCTCCATTTCCTTTGCTTATTGTTGTTATTGTACCTGTAGATTCATAATTTTCACTATAAAATATATTTATAGATCCTCCTCCTGAAGAACCACCAGTAGTTCCAGCAGTATTCCTTATTCCATTAGATGCTATTTTACCTATATTAATTACATTTTTTGCATATATTGTTAATAATCCACCTGTTCCATTAGCTCCTACCATATCTTTTGAAGCTCCTGTTCCACCTGGATTTCCTACACCTCCATATGCATAAAACCCGTTTCCTCCTTTTCCTCCATTATTTTCTCCTTGTTTTGCAGTACTTCCACTACCATCATTAATTCCGCCTCCGGCCAGTACCTCCAGAATAAGATGTTCCTATTCCACCTCTTCCTGAATAACCTGATGTAGCAAAAGATGTACCATATGCATCTCCTGATCCACCTCCTCCAGTTTGCCTTAAAGAACCATTTTCGCCTTTTTTTCCTGCAACACCATTATCTCCTCTTGGATCTACTTTTGCAACAGAAGCACCTCCAGTTGCTCCCACTGCTGGTACAGTCTCATAACTTGAATCTGCATTTTTATATAAATATACATTTTGACCTTTTGCATATGCTCCTCTTGCTGTCATATCTATCGTTCCATTATTTGTTATTGTTCCTGTGCAATATATAAATAATCCTTTTGGACCACCATATCCACTTGAATTAACACATGATGTAAGTATAACTTCACTATCAATTGTCAAATTTCCATTAACTTTTAATATAACCATATTTTTTGCCATATTATCTTCTGATGTTCCATTTGCACAATCATTATCAGCATCTCCTACAGAATATGTATTGTTTGAAAAGCTTAAATTATCAATATTTGTAGCTGCATTTCCATCTTTTCCTAATATTAAATCACCTTCTACATACACTATATCTGCAGAATATACTTCTGTTTCTATATTTCCTTTTGAATTTTTTCCATCAATTTGTATTTTTCTACTTTTTGAACTTTGTTCTATATCTTTTACCGCATCTATTAATGATTCTTTTGATAATAAATATTTATTTTCTACTGATACCTTTTTTATTGTTTTACCTGTGCTTTCATTTACTTTTCCTGTTACTATAAATTTTATAGATTTATCTGTTCCATTTGTTATATATGTTACTTTTCCATTATTTAATACACAATCTTTTGGAACTATATCTATTATTTCTCCATCATTAATTGCTACATCAAATGTTATTTTTAACTTTGTTCCACTTACTTGACTATTATCTTCTACTTCTGTTCCATCTTCTAATGATATTATTTTTAAATTTGATATCTCTGGTTTTGATATTGTTTTTCCTATTTCAACTACTATATTTCCATTTTCGTCTATTGCTATTGCATATCCATCTTTTTCTAACTGATATGTTCCATCTTCCATATCTATAAACTCATCTATTTCTTTTGGAACTTTATTTTCAAAATATTCTGTTATTGTTTTACTCCCTGTTGTTTTTTCTATTTTCCAATCTGCAATTACTAATTTCAATTTTTCTTCTGCTTGTGCCATATTGTTTTTTTCTTTTGCAATAGTTACTTTGTTTATTATTCCATTTTGACCTATTATTATATTTATTGCTATTCCTGCTAATATTATTAATACTATTATAGTTACTACCAAAGCAATTAAAGTAATACCTTTTTCTTGATTATTTATATTCATTTTTACACTCCTTTATATTTCTTTTACCTTATTCTAGTAATTTCATAAATACATGAAATTACTATTTTTTATTTATATAAAACTTTATACATTTTATAATAAAAATATTTTATTATCCACTCTCCTTTCTATCTATTTTTTATAAAATTAAAATCATATTTTTTCTTTTATTAGATATTAAAAAGAACATCTAATATATGATTAATTTTTTTAACATTTTAGATATAATTTTTCTATAATATAACAAAAAGATAGCAACAAAAACCTATTTTTTAATAGGTTTTATTGCTATCTTTTTTATATTTATTTTTTTGTTTATTAAATTATAAGTGTGTGTGTGTGTGTGTGTACTCTCGCAAGGGTTTCAGCCTTCATTTTATTTTCTCCTCTTTTGTATTTTTTAATTTATTATATGTTTCTTTTAATATTTGATATCTGCAGTAAATAATATTTTTATAAAATTCTTTTCTTACTTTTGACATACATGTTATTTCGTCTATAAACTTATTTATCTTATTAATATCTATTTCTTTAAATATCCTATTTAATGCATTGTTACATTCTTTATTCTTCATGCTACTTATATATGTCATATAATTAATTTTTTTACCATTTTCTTTTATACATGAGTAACAATTCACTACTAAATTTTTCAATTCTACTTCATTTAATTTTATAATTTCTTCATCTTCTAACATTGGATTTAAACATGAACCACAATCATATATTGGAGCAAATTTTGCCCCATTACTTCTAGCATATACTAGTAACCCCCAGTTACCATTGTGTCTATCTGTATTTCCTATTAATCCATCTATTATAAACATATTCCAAAATTTTTCTTTCAAATTATCAATTATCATCAAATCTATCTGTTTTTCATTTTCTATCTCTTCTATAACTTCCATTATATCTGATAATTCTGTTTCTATTTTTTTATCTGGATTTACACTTAATGCTAAATTTTCAAACTCATACAATACATGATTTCCATCTGTAAAATCTTCACATGCACATACTATTTTTTCTTTTTCTTTATATTTATATATTCCTAATAATGTATTTTGAGTTTCAAATCCTACTATTTTAAATATATTACTACCAATATATTCTGAAAATGAATTATTTATATAAGATATATTCTTATTTTTTTCTCTTATTGGATCTGGAAATTTTACTAAATATCTTGTGTTATTATATATAAGCGTTTTCTTTTTTTCAGACCCTCTGTAACTATTTAATTCTTCTGTTGCATTTGAAAAATCTATCATATTGTCACCACCTTTGCTATTCTATTATTTGATTTATCTATCTGAAATAGGTTTCATTGTAGGGAATAGTAATACGTCTCTTATTGATGCTGAATCTGTTAGAAGCATTACTAAACGATCTACTCCTATACCTAATCCACCTGTTGGTGGCATTCCATATTCTAGTGCATTTATAAAGTCTTCATCCATCATGTTAGCTTCTTCATCTCCTGCGTCTCTTGCTTCTACTTGTTTCTTAAATCTTTCATATTGATCTATTGGGTCATTTAATTCTGAATATGCATTTCCGTATTCTCTTGCACCAATAAATACTTCAAAACGTTCTGTTAAACGTGGATCTGATGGTTTTCTTTTTGTAAGTGGTGATACTTCTACTGGATAATCATATATAAATGTTGGTTGAATTAAAGTTTCTTCAACTTTTGCTTCAAATACTTGGTTTATTATTTCTCCTCTTGTTAATTTTAGGTCATCTAATTCAACATGTAGTTCTTCTGCTGCTTTTTTAGCTTCTTCGTCAGTTTCAATTGTATTAAAGTCTATTCCTGTTACTTCTTTTATAGAATCAATCATTGATATTCTTTTCCAAGATGGTGTTAAATCAATTTCTGTTCCTTGATATGTTATTTTTGTTGTTCCAAGCACTTTTAATGCTACTTTTGATATAATTTCTTCTGTTATATCCATCATGTCATTATAATCTTCATATGCAGAATATAATTCTATGTTTGTAAATTCTGGATTATGTTTTATATCCATTCCTTCATTTCTAAACATTCTTCCCATTTCATATACTTTGTCAAATCCCCCAACTATTAATCTTTTTAAGTATAATTCATTAGCAATTCTTAAATACATGTCCATATCTAAAGTATTATGATGTGTAATAAATGGTCTAGCTGCTGCTCCTCCTGCTATTGTATTTAATATAGGTGTTTCAACTTCTAAATAACCTTTTTCATTTAATATATTTTTTATTTCTTTTAATATCTCTATTCTTTTTAAGAATGTATCTTTTACTTCTGGATTCATTATTAAATCTACATATCTTTGACGATAACGTAAATCTGTATCTTTTAATCCATGGAATTTTTCAGGAAGTGGTCTTAAAGATTTTGAAAGAAGTGTTACTTCCTTTGCATGTATAGAAATTTCTCCTGTTTTTGTTTTAAATACAAATCCTGTTATTCCTATAATATCTCCTATATCATCTTCTTTAAAATGTTTATAACTGTCTTCTCCTAATTCGTTTATACTTACATAGCTTTGTATTTTTCCTTCTCCATCTTGTATATGGCAAAATGATGCTTTACCCATAATTCTTTTAGCCATTAATCTTCCTGCTACAGTTACGTCTTTTCCTTCTAATTCTTCATAGTTTTCCACAATTTGTTTACTTGTGTGTGTACGATTAAATTTTGTTATTTCGAAAGGATTTTTTCCTTCTTCTTTTAATTTAGTTAATTTATCTCTTCTTATTTGCATTAATTGATTCATGTCTATTTCTGGTTCTTGATTTTCCATTTTGCTTCTCTCCTAACTATTTTAATTTTACGTGTATATTATATAGCATTTTTAGGTAAATGTAAACTATAATTATTGTTAATTTTGCATTTTTACAAAATATAACGGAGAAAGCAAGGAGATGCATTGCTTTCTCCTTGCTTAATTTTTACAACTAAAGTACAATTTTCCAATCTGTTTATAGATATAATCTCCATGCTCAATGTTATCTTCGTAAAACATATTTGCTGGTCCTATTGCACCTTGTTCTAAAATTTCTTCTGCCCATACATATACAGTCGATGGAATTTCCTGTTTGCCAATTCTTTCCTTAGTTCTTGTAGCATATTGTCCTTTTTGATAAATAACTTCACTTATAGTATTAACATCTTTGTAATAGTTATTATCATTTTTCCGGTTTATAACTACAGAGCCAACTAATTTGAATACTTCTTCCGCTTCATTTTCTGGAAGATTAATGTATTCTTCTGCTTCTGCATACATTACTTCTGCTAATAATTGTACATCTGTAAAGTTACACTTTTCTACATTAATAACTTTTTCTTCCTTTGAAATATTATGACGTTCATTCGTTTCTTCCAGTTGTTTCTCAAATTCTTCTTTCTGAAAAATTTGATTATCTTTTACATAGTACATTTCTTTTCCTTCAACTTCATTTAGGATGTTGCAAAATTCTTCCGCTGTTATTATTTTTTCTCCGCATTTAGTTGCTCTTTTAGGATCCATTGGATTTTGTACTTCAGGACTGTCTATATGTGTTACAGTAATTCCTTTTGACTGTACCGCAATTGTTTCTGCAATTAAGATTATTATTACAAATGCAATTATCTTGATTGATATTTTTACATCTCTTTCAAATCTTAATTCTTCTTGTGTTTTCCGTTTTCTTTTGCCTTTGTTCATTGTTTTTCTCCTTTATTTGCTTTAATAGTTATTTTATAGCATCTTCGTACTACATATATACATATATTATACCATATTTTACATAATACTTCAAATTATATAAAAAAACATCACAATTAGAGTTAATCCCTAATTGTGACGTTTTTTAATTATTCCATCCTGAATATTGATGCCATTCGGATGTGTAGTATAATTCTCCATATTGACATTTTTTAGAAAACCACACCACATTTTGAGGAAGTACTCTCGTACCTTCTAGTAATTTTTGAGCTATTTCCAATTCTCTTTCTGTTGGTCCATTATTCCAATTTTTGCTACCTACAGATGTAAATTGACCGCTTTGAAAAATTACTCCTCGGATTGTGTCTTTGAAGGATCCACTTGAATCATTTACTCGATTTAGTACTACATTACCAACTCGATATTCTTCCATATCATCACATATACCAGCTTCTGCAAATATTATAGTTGCAAGAAGAGTTAAGTCTTCTTGTGTATAATCAATTGCTGGCTCTGATTCAATGAAATATTCTCCTGGTACTCCTTCACTCTCTATAGCTATTATTGTCGTTTTAGTATCTTTGCTTTTATAATGTTCTACTATATCTTCAGCATATATTCTTTGAGAAGATATAAATAGTATACTTATAAAACAAGTTACTACAATTAATAGTTTAGAGATCCGTTTTTCTAGAGTCATATTACCTCCTTTTGTGAATATTTTTCAACTTAGAAAAATATTAATTTACAGTAACTTTTTATATTATAACATTTATTTTTTTATTTTTCAAGTCTTTTTATTGTTTTTTTACAGTTAATTCCATTTTTGTCGTTTTTTATTCATTTCTAAGTTCTTTTGCGTGTTCTATTGCTGTTTTTGTTACTTCTCCATTTGCTATTCTTGCTATTTCTTTTATTGTTTCTTCTTCTGTTAGTTTGTTTACTTTAGTTTTTGTTTGTCCATTATCTACTATTTTTGATATATAATAATTATAATCTCCTTTTGCTGCAATACTTGCTAAATGTGTAATGCATAATATCTGATGTTTTTTAGCTATTTGTTTCATTTTTTTACCTATGGCTCTTCCAGCACTTCCGCTTATTCCAGTATCTATTTCATCAAATATTAGAATTGGCGTTTTATCAACCTCTGTTAATACTGATTTTATTGCTAACATTATTCTTGACATTTCTCCTCCTGATGCAATTTTTATAAGAGGCTTTTCTTCTCCACCTACATTTGTTAGTATTAAAAATTCTACAAAACTTAATCCATTTTTATTAAATTCTTCTCTCTTTTTTAATTCTACTTTTGCATGAAACTTTGAATTTTTCATATCTAAATCTGATAATTCATTGTTTATTTTTTCTGATAATTCTTTTGCACTTTCTTCCCTAATTTTATTCATTTTAAGTGATATTTCATACATTTTATCTTCTAATTGTTTCAATCTTTTTTTCAATTTATTATTTATTTCGTCTACATTTTCTATTTCATATATTTCTTCTTGCACTTTATCCTTATATTTTAATATGTCTTCTATTGTGTTTCCATATTTTCTTTTTAATGAAAATATAACATCTAGACGCTCTTCTATTTCATTTCTTTCTTCCTCACTATACGAAATATCTTCTTTCATTGAATTAATATCTCTTGCTATTTCTTGTATATCATAATATACATTTTTTAATTCAGTTAGCTTTTCTTCATATTTTTTATCTATACTTTCTAACTTTTCTAAAGCTCTTATTGATGTATTAATACTATCTATTGTTTCTTCTGTTAAGGTATTATCAACTATTGTTAGGTTTTCCATTATTTTTTCAGAATTATTTATTATCTTTCTTTTTTCTTCTAATTCTTCATCTTCTCCTTCTTTTAAGGATACCTCTTCTATTTCTTTTAATTGATATCTTAATAAATCTAACTTTCTTTGTTTTTCTTTTTCATCTCCATAGTTGTTGCTTAGTTCCTCTTTTATTTTGTTATATTCCTCAAACAACTCTCTATATTCTGTTTTTAATTCATATATTCTTTTCCCTATAAAACTGTCTAAATAAGCAATATGAGAAGTTCTATCCAATAATGTTTGGTTATCATTTTGTCCATGTATATCTATAATATTTTTCATAAATTCTTTTAATTCATTTACTGTTACTAATCTTCCATTAATTTTGCATAAATTTCTACCATTATCATACATTTCTCTTGATACAATAATGTTTCCATCTATTGCATTTTCATTTTCTGGCATATATATACATGCTTCAACACATGAGTGTTTTTCTCCATTTCTCATCATTTCTTTTGAAAAACGATTACCACATATAATACCAATAGAATCTATTATTAGTGTTTTTCCTGCTCCTGTTTCCCCAGATAGAATATTTAAACCTGAATCTAATTCTATATTTATATCATCTATTATTCCTATATTTTTTATATGCAAATTTGTTATCATTTTCATTCCTCCACAAGAAAATATGTTCGTATTTATTGTATTCATTTCTTTAGTTTTTGTCAATACTTTTACGAACATTTTTTTGTAAAAATAAAAAAACCTAGTTTATACTAAGTTTTTCTATTTTATATATTATACTAATTGTAAAATAACTACTTCTGCTGCGTCTCCTCTACGAGGTCCAACTTTAACTATACGTGTATATCCACCAACTCTTCCTTCATATTTTGGAGCGATTTCGTTAAATAATTTTGCAGGTAAATCGATATTATTTCCTTTTTCGTCTTTTACCTTATTCATCATTTTCATCATTTTTCTTCTTGCATTTAATCTTGATGGCATATCTTTTTGTCTTTTTTCTGTTTTTTCTTCTTTTACAACTTTTAAATATTCTTTTCCATTTTTACTTTTTACAAGTTCTGTTTCTTTATTTCCTTTACTGTCTAATTTTGCTTTTACAACTTTTGTGTCTACCATTTCAAAATTATCTTTTTCTTTTATTGCTAAGGAAATAATGCTGTCTGCCATTGCTTTTACTTCTTTGGCTCTAGCTTCTGTGGTTTCTATTTTTCCATGTAAAATTAAGTCTGTTAATTGGCATTTAAGCATCGCCATACGAATATCTGTTGTTTTACCTAATTTTCTATTAATTGCCACTGTATTTTCCTCCTCTAATTTTTTTAGTTTTTTATTGAGTATTCTGTTCTCTCTAATTATTTTATTACTAATCTTCTTCTCTTGCGAAGTCTAAACCTAATGAATGTAATTTAGCAGTAACTTCATCTAATGATTTTTTACCTAAGTTTCTTACTTTCATCATTTCTGGTTCTGTCATATTAGTAATATCTTCTACTGTTGAAATACCAGCTCTTTTTAAACAATTGAATGATCTTACAGATAATTCTAAGTCTTCAATTGACATTTCTAATACTTTTTCTTTCTTGTTTTCTTCTTTTTCAATCATTACTTGAGTATTTTTGGCTGTTTCTGATAAATCTATAAATAATTCTAAGTGTCCAGTCATTACTTTTGCAGCTAAACTTAATGCTTCATATGGAGCTAAACTTCCATCTGTCCATAGTTCTATTGTTAATTTATCATAGTCTATGTTTTGACCAACTCTTGTATTTTCTACTGCATAGTTTACTTTTTTAACTGGTGTATATATTGAGTCTATTGGTAATACTCCTAAAGGTTGATTTTCTTTTTTGTTTTTCTCTGCTGAATTATAACCTCTACCCATATCAACTGTCATTTCCATTTGAAGATGTGCACCTTCTGATAAAGTTGCTATATGTAAATCTGGATTTAATACTTCTACTGAGCTATCAGTAATAATATCTCCTGCTTTTACTTCACCTTCGCCTTTTACATCGATACGAATTGTTTTTTCTTCATTTTCATAAAGTTTTAGTCTTACCATTTTTAGGTTTACTATTATTTCTGGTACATCTTCTACAACATTTGGAATAGTAGAGAATTCATGTACTACACCTTCAATTTTTACACTTGTAATAGCAGCTCCTGGTAAAGAAGAAAGTAATATTCTTCTTAAAGAGTTTCCTATTGTTACTCCATAACCACGTTCTAATGGTTCGCAAACAAATTTTGCGTAATTTGTTTCATTATCTATTTCTAAGCATTTAATATTTGGCCTTTCAAATTCTATCATTTTTACCTCCTATTTTAGAAGTTCTAAGTGCGAGGTTTTAATTCTTTCATCTAAAAACTTTTTCAAATCCCCTAGTACTTTACTTCTTAAAAAACAATCTATCTTTTTTAAAGATTTTATGATATATTTAATTATTATTTTATTATTTTGAGTAAAGCTCTACTATTAAATGTTCTTCTACTGGTAGGTCAACATCTGCTCTAGATGCTAATCTTACTACTTTACCACTTAATTTTTCTATATCTTTTTCTAACCATTCTGGAACTGGTCTTGCTGAATTTTCTTCAACATTTAGTTTTATAGCTCCATTATCTTTTCTGATTTCTCTTACTGCGATAACATCTCCAGCTTTTACTAAATATGATGGGATATCAACTTTATGTCCGTTTACTTCAAAAGCTCCATGTGTTATTAACATTCTTGATTGTGCTCTTGAACTTCCATATCCTAATCTGTATACTACATTGTCTAATCTGCTTTCTAGTATTTGTAGTAATACTTCACCTGTTTTTCCTTTTGTTTTTGAAGCCATATCAAAATATTTTCTAAATTGTTTTTCACTTACTCCATAAAATGCTTTTGTTTTTTGTTTTTCTCTTAATTGTGTACCATATTCAGAAAGTTTCTTCTTTTTTTGTCCATTTTGTCCTGGTGCATAATTTCTTCTAGAAATGCTGCATTTATCAGTATAACATCTTGAACCTTTTAAGAATAACTTTTGTCCTTCTCTACGGCAAATACGGCATTGTTCATCTTTGTATCTTGCCATTTTTTCTCCTCCTCTTTATATTTTATTTCTATACTCTTCTTCTTTTTGGTGGTCTACAACCATTGTGTGGAATTGGTGTTACATCTTTAATACTTGTTATTTCTAATCCAGCTGTTTGTAATGAACGAATTGCTGCTTCACGTCCTGAACCAGGTCCTTTTACAAATACTTCAACTGATTTTAAACCATGTTCCATTGCTGCTTTTGCAGCTGTTTCTGCAGCTTCTCCTGCTGCAAAAGGTGTGCTTTTTCTAGAACCTTTAAATCCTAATTCTCCAGCACTTGCCCAAGAAATTGCATTTCCTTGAACATCTGTAATTGTAACTATTGTATTGTTAAAGCTAGAATGAATATGAGCCATACCTTTTTCGATATTTTTTCTATCTCTTCTTCTAGTTGTTGTTCTTTTTGTTACAGGCTTTGCCATTTATTTTACCTCCTTATTATATGTCAGGGGACACTTTTTTATCTTTTACCATTTTCAATATAGATATGATATAAGCACTATGTCCTTTTAATTTCTATTTTTTGCTTTTACTTACTAATTTTCTTGGTCCTTTTCTTGTACGAGCGTTAGTTTTTGTTCTTTGTCCTCTTACAGGAAGACCTCTTCTATGTCTTATTCCTCTGTAGCATCCGATTTCTGTAAGTCTTTTAATGTTTAAAGCAACTTCTCTTCTTAAGTCTCCTTCTACTGTCATTCCTTCCATTGCTTTTCTAATAGCTTGTTCTTGTTCTCCTGTTAAGTCTTTTACTCTTGTATCTGGATCTACACCAGCATCTTTTAATATTTTTTGAGAAGTTGATAGTCCTATCCCATATATGTATGTTAGTCCTATTTCTACTCTTTTTTCTCTAGGTAAATCTACTCCTGCTATACGAGCCATATTTTTTTAGCACCTCCAAATTTAATTTATTAATTAATTTTATAGTTTGTCTATTTTCAAAGTATTAAAGGTGAAATGCATCGGAAAAAAGGTCCGATCTTTAATATTTTTTATTAGACATGTATATAAACACAAATTTGATTTATATAAATTCTTAAGAATTTACAGCCGCTTCCAAACTTGTGTTAATATCATAAGTTTTATTTAGTTAGCCTTGTCTTTGTTTGTGTTTTGGGTTTTCACAAATTACCCTTATAACACCTTTTCTTTTAATGATTTTGCATTTTTCGCAAATTTTCTTTACTGATGGTCTTACTTTCATTCTTAACCACACCTCCTGCAATATTGATTATCTTTATAACCTATTAAAATTATGTATTACAAATATATGATGTGTAATGGTCAGATGTATAAGATATCAGGCTAAATGAGATTTATACATCTCACCAAAGCACCTCATAGTTTCTTTTTGTATTACATACTTTTTTAACTTATTTTGCTCTCCATGTAATACGTCCTCTTGTTAAGTCGTATGGAGAAAGTTCTACTTTTACTTTATCTCCTGGTAATATTTTAATATAATTCATTCTTAATTTACCAGAAATATGGGCTAATATTTGATGTCCATTTTCAAGTTCAACTTTAAAATTAGTATTTGGTAGTGTTTCTACTACTGTTCCTTCTACTTCAATAACATCCTCTTTTGCCATATTACCCTCCAATTTTCTATTGTTTTTACTATTATTGTATTTTTTTGCACATTTTTTCCATAAGTATACACAATAGCTAATATAGTATATAATATTTTTATAGCTTTGTCAATATTTCTGGTTCATTTTCTGTAATTAAAATTGTATTTTCATAATGTGCTGCTCTTTTACCATCTTCAGTAACAATTGTCCATCCATCATCTAATTCTAATATTTCATCAGAACCCGCCATTACCATAGGTTCTATTGCAAGTGTCATTCCTGGTTCTAATCTTATTCCTCTTCCTGCTCTTCCATAGTTTGGTATTCCTGGATCTTCATGCATTTGTCTTCCTATTCCATGACCTTGAAATTCTTTTACTACATTAAATCCGTTCTTTTCTACAAATTCTCCTATTGCATGACATACATCGCCTAATCTATTTCCTTTTTTGGCATACTTTATTCCTTCGTAAAAAGATTGTTTTGTAATTTCTATTAATTTTTGTGATTCTTTATCTATTTTTCCAACAGTATATGTTCTTGCAGAATCTCCATTAAATCCATCTTTATATGCAACCAAATCTATGCTTACTATATCTCCTTCTTTTAATATAACTTTTTTAGAAGGTATTCCATGTATAACTTCATCATTAACTGATGCACATATAGATCCTGGAAAATTTGGTACTCCTTTTACTCCACTTGGATATCCTTTCTCTGCTGGTATTGCTCCATTTTTTCTCATTTCATTTTCCGCTATTTTATCTAGTTCCCATGTAGATATTCCTGGTTTTATTGCTTCTTCTACTGCTTTTTGCGCTAAAGCAGCTACTCTACAAGCCTCTCTCATTTTTTCTATTTCTTGTTTTGATTTTATAGTTACCATTTTATCCTCCTTTTCTCTTAAACACTAGCATTTATTATAACATAAAAGCTAGAAAAAATAAACATTTTTCTAGCTTTTTTACTATTTTTTTAAATATTCTTTTACTTCTTTTGCAACATCCTCTGATGTTTTTCCTGAATGTATATTTAGTTTAACTGCATATAATAAATCTTGTGCTTTATAATAATCTATTAATTTGGCTGAAGTTTCATAATATGTTTTTAACCTTTGTTGTACAGTCTCCATTGTGTCATCTTGTCTTTTTATAAGTTTACTTCCACATTTATCACATATTCCTTCTTGTTTTGGTTTTTTAAATTCTGTATTATATATTTCTCTGCAATCTACATTTGAACATACCATTCTTTTTACAATTCTATCTATTATATCTTGGTCTGATAATCTTAGCTCTACTGCTATATCTATTTTACAGCCTTTTTGTTTGAAAAATTTATCTAATTCTTCAGCTTGTTTTACTGTTCTTGGAAACCCATCTAATATTACTCCATTTTTGCAATCTATTTCTTGTAATCTTTTTTCTACTAATCTTATTGCTAAATCATCTGGCACTAATTTACCTTGTGATACATATTTATCTATTTCTTTCCCTATTTCTCCTGCTTTTTTTATATAACTTCTAAATAGTTCTCCACTTGACAAATGGATAATTTCTAACTGTTCAGATAACATTTTTCCTACTGTTCCTTTTCCTGATCCTGGTTTTCCTAGCATTATAATATTCATATAATATTTCTCCTTTTCTTGTGTTTTTTCATTTTTTTATATATTATATCTTTTTTTAGCTCTCAAGTATACATTTTTTTGCAAATTTTTATTATTTATCGACCTGTTTTTTTAGAATAAAGCAAAAAATAAAAAATAGATGCATATAATTTTGCATCCATTTTTTATTTTTATTCTAAGAATCCTTTATAATGTCTCATTACAAGTTGAGATTCTAATTGTTGTACTGTTTCTAGTGCAACACCAACTACGATTAATATTGATGTACCACCAAATGCAATGTTAAGATTTGTAAATCTTAATAACATTGGTATTATAGCTATTATTGCTAAGAATAAACCACCAAATACTGTTAGTTTTGAGATTATTGATGATAAATAATCTGTTGTTGGTTTTCCTGCTCTTATTCCTGGTATAAATCCTCCATTTTTCTTTATATTGTTTGATACTTCTGCTGGATTAAATGTAGCATAAGTATAGAAAAATGTGAATCCTACTATTAATAATAAGTATACTATTGCATTTGCTATTGAATATCCAATTGCAACATTTGATGTTGATGTAGCTATTGAGAAGTTGTATATTACATTCCAAAATCCTGATTGTGTAGCAATATTTGGTACAAACATTTGAATTATCATTGCTGGAAATGTCATGAAACTACTTGCAAAAATTACTGGCATAACTCCTGCCATTGCAAGTTTTAATGGTATGTTTGTATTTTGTGCTCCTACCATTTTTCTTCCAACTACTCTTTTTGAATATTGTACAGGTACTCTACGTTCAGCTTGTTGTACAAATACAACTCCTGCAACTAGGATAATTGCTCCTATAATTATTCCTAATGCTATTAACAAACCTGTTGTTGAAAATGTTCCTGTTCCAAATATTAAATTCCATATTGTTGTAATAGCTGATGGTAAACCTGCTATTATACCTACAAATATAATTATTGAAATTCCATTTCCTATTCCTTTGTTTGTAATTTGCTCTCCTAACCACATTAATAATGCTGTTCCTGCCATTAATGAGATAACTACTGTAGCTCCTGTAATAAATGTTGTATCTACAAAGATACCTGAAGAACGATATGATAAATAAATTCCTAATCCTTCTATTAATGCTAATACTATTGTTAACATTTTAGTATATCTATTTATTTTATTTCTTCCTTCTTCTCCACCTTCTTTTGTTAATCTTTCTAGTGCTGGTATAACCATTCCTAATAATTGAATAACAATTGAAGCTGTGATATATGGACTAATTGACATTGCAAAAATAGATAAACGAGAAAAAGCTCCTCCTGATATTAAATCTATAAGTGATGCCATTCCTTGCCCATTAAATGCTTCTGCAAGTTGAAAATTATTTACTCCTGGTACTGTAATGTAGCATCCTAATCTAAATACTACTATTAGTATTAGTGTGTATAATAATCTTTTTCTAACATCTGGTGTTTTTAATGCGTTTTTTATTGTTTTAAACAACTAAATCACCTCTGTCTTTCCACCTAAAGCTTCTATTTTTTCTTTAGCTCCCTTAGTGAATCTTACAGCTTTAACAGTTAATTTTTTATCTAATGTACCTGTAGCAATAACAACTATTCCGTCATTTGCTTTAGATATAATTCCATCTGCTATTAATGTTTCAGCAGTTACTTCGTCTTTACTTGATTTGTTAAGCATTGTTAAAGTTACTTCTGTATAATTTTTAGCATGGATATTTGTAAATCCTCTTTTTGGTAATCTTCTATATAATGGTGTTTGACCTCCTTCGAATCCACGTCTAACTCCTCCACCAGATCTTGCTTTTTGTCCTTTATGTCCTCTTCCTGATGTTTTTCCTAGACCAGAACCGATTCCACGTCCAACTCTTTTCTTTGTTTCTGTTTTTTGTGCTGGTTTTAATTCGTCTAATTTCATTGTGGGATTACACCTCCTCTTTATTTTTATAATATTTCTTCTACTTTTTTACCTCTTTTAGCTGCAACTTGTTCTATTGTTTGCATTTTCTTTAATCCTTCTATTGTAGCATAAACTACGTTTCTTGGATTGTTTGTTCCTAAAACTTTAGTACGGATATCTCTATATCCTGCAAGTTCTATAACTGGTCTTACGCTTCCTCCTGCTATAATTCCAGTACCTTCTGCTGCTGGTTTTAGCATAACGTTTGCGCTACCAAATTTTCCTATATATTCGTGTGGTATTGTAGTTCCTACGATTGGAACTTCTATTAAGTTCTTTTTAGCTTCTTGAATAGCTTTTTTAATTGCGTCTGGAACTTCTGCTGCTTTTCCATTTCCTACACCTACGTGTCCTGCTTCGTCTCCTACAACTACAACAGCACTAAAACGGAAAGTTCTACCACCTTTTACAACTTTTGCAACTCTATTAATTGCAACAACTTTTTCTTTTAATTCTGGTGTATTCTCTTCGTGCACTTTATCTTCCCTCCTTTTTAAAATTCTAAACCTGCTTCTCTAGCAGCTTCAGCTAATTCTTTTACTACTCCATGATATATGTATCCGCCTCTGTCATATACTACAGATTTAATATTTTTTTCTATTGCTCTTTTTGCTATTAATGTTCCAACTTCTTTTGCTGCTTCTTTATTTGCATGTTTTGTTTTTACTTCTTTGTCTAAAGTAGAAGCTTGCGCTAAAGTTTTTCCTGCAACATCATCAATTACTTGTACAAAAAGATTTTTATTGCTTCTATATACACATAATCTTGGACATTCTGCTGTTCCGCTTATTTTATTACGAACTCTAATATGTCTTCTTTCTCTTTGTGCTTTTCTATTGATTTTTGTAATCATTTTTTAATTTCTCCTTTCTCTTAAGGTTATTGGACAATCATTACCTTTTGGTCACTTCCTCTTAAACTAAGGAATATATTTTTCTTGTAAATAGTTTCCAAATAGCTTTAGTTATCCTATTTTATTAAATTTTATTTCTTACCAGCTTTACCTTCTTTACGTCTAATATGTTCATCAGCATATTTAATACCTTTTCCATGATAAACTTCTGGTGGTCTCTTTGTTCTTACAACTGCTGCTGTTTGACCAACAACTTCTTTGTCTATTCCTCTTACAATTATTGTGTTTGCATTTGGAACATCAAATGTAATTCCTTCTGGTTCTTCCATTTCTACTGGATGTGAATAACCTAAGTTCATTACTAATTTTTTTCCTTGTTTTTGTGCTCTATATCCAACACCAACTATTTGTAATTCTTTTTTGTATTCGTTTAATACTCCTTCAATCATGTTGGCAATTAGAGTTCTTGTTAATCCATGTAAACTTCTATTTTCAGGTTCATCGTTTGGTCTTGTTACTGTAATTTCATTTCCTTCGATTGAAACTTTCATGTTCTTATGGATTTCTCTTTCTAATGTTCCTTTAGGTCCTTTTACTGTTAAGTGTGTATTGTCTAATTTTACTTCTACACCTTCTGGTACAGTAATAGGTTTATTTCCTATTCTTGACATGTTAGTTTTCCTCCTTCTTCTACTTGGTAAGTCGCCATTTTTTTCATTATCTCATTAAATAAGATATCTCACTCCTTACCTTCATTTCTTTGTTATAGTTAAATTACCATACATAAGCTAAAACTTCTCCACCTAATCCTTCTTTTCTTGCTTCTTTATCAGTTTTAATTCCTTTTGAAGTAGAAATTAAAGCTATTCCTAATCCGTTTAATACTTGTGGTAGTTCATCTTTAGATGCATATACTCTTAGTCCTGGTTTACTAATTCTTTTTAAACCGTCTATTACTTTTGCACCTTTTTCATTATATTTTAAAGTAATTCTTATAATTCCTTGATTTTCATTTTCAATTTCTTCAAATGATTTTATATATCCTTCTTCAAATAATATTTTAGCTATTGCTTTTTTCATATTAGAAGCTGGAATATCTACAGTTTTATGTTTTGAATTATTTGCATTTCTTATTCTTGTTAGCATATCTGCTATTGGGTCTGTTGTATTCATTTAAATATTTTCCCTCCTTTACTTTACGTTAGAGGATGTTCTTTACTATTTTTATAACTACTAAATAGTTTATCCTCTTTATTATTTTACCAGCTTGCTTTCTTAACTCCAGGAATTTCACCTTTATGTGCTAATTCTCTAAAGCATACACGGCATATTCCGTATTTTCTTATATAAGCATGTGGTCTTCCACAGATTTTGCATCTGTTATATTCTCTTGTTTTGTATTTTTGTTCTCTTGCTTGCTTAACTTTTAAAGATTTTTTAGCCATTGGCTTTTCTCCTTTCTTTTTACTTTATTATGCTTTAAAAGGCATTCCCATAAGTGTTAATAACTCTCTTGCTTCTTCGTCTGTTTTAGCTGTTGTAACAAATATAATATCCATACCTCTAACTTTATCAATCTTATCATATTCAATTTCAGGGAATATTAATTGTTCTTTTATACCCATAGTGTAATTTCCTCTACCATCAAAAGAATTTTTTGATACTCCTCTAAAATCTCTAACTCTTGGAAGTGCTACATTAAATAGTTTGTATGCGAAATCATACATTTTTCCTTGTCTTAATGTAACTTTACATCCCATATTAACTCCTTCTCTTATTTTGAAGGCTGCAATAGCTTTTTTAGCTTTTGTCACAATTGGTGTTTGACCAGTTATGATTTTTACATCGTTGATTGCATTTTCTAATGATTTTGGATTGTCTTTTATATCTCCTAATCCTATATTAATTACTATTTTTTCTAATTTTGGAACTTCCATAACAGATTTATAATTGAACTTTTTCATTAATGCTGGAATTATTTCTTTTTGATATTGTTCTTTTAATATTTCCATGGTTTATGTATTCCTCCTTTCAATTATCAGTGTTCATTATTTTATTTTTGCTCCGCATTTCTTGCAAACACGTACTTTTTCGTCTTTTTCTATAGAATAACCAATTCTAGACGCTTTTCCACATTTAGGGCAAACTATGTTTACTTTACTTGAGTGAATAGCACATTCTACTGGTATTATTCCACCTTCTTCACCTTGTTTTCTTGGTTTAACATGTTTTTTTCTAATGTTAATTCCTTTAACTACTATCTTATTAGTTTTTGGTATAACTTCTAAAACTTCTCCAGTTTTTCCTTTATCATTTCCTGATAAAACTTTAACATTATCACCTTTTCTTATTTTCATTCTTCTATTTCACCTCTTCTTCTTTATTTTAAGGTTTTATTTTTATAATTTTATATAGTCCCTAATATTATAATTTAATTAAAGAACTTCTGGAGCTAATGATAATATCTTCATATAATCTTTATCTCTTAACTCTCTTGCAACAGGTCCAAATATACGTGTTCCTTTTGGATTTTTATCTTCTTTTATAATAACTGCTGCATTTTCATCAAATCTTACATATGATCCATCTGCTCTTCTTATTGGTTTTTTAGTTCTAACTACTACTGCTTTAACTACATCACCTTTTTTTACAACTCCTCCAGGTGTTGCTGTTTTAACAGAAGCAACTATTACATCTCCAACTCCAGCATATTTTCTATAAGATCCACCTAAACATCTAATACACATAATTTCTTTTGCACCAGTGTTATCAGCTACTTTTAATATGGATTGTTGTTGTACCATTTCGCTGTTCCTCCTTTTCTCTATATGGTATTTCATTGCGGACAATAAATGTCCTTTTCTTAATACTTATTATTTTATAATAGCCTTTTCTACTATTTTAACAACTCTAAATCTTTTATCTTTTGATAAAGGTCTTGTTTCCATTACTTGAACTTTATCTCCGATTTGGCATTCATTATTTTCGTCATGAGCTTTTAATGTATATGTTTTCTTTTGAACTTTGCCATATGTTTTATTTTTTTCACTAGTTTCTACAGCTACTACAACTGTTTTATCCATTTTGTTAGATTTAACAGTTCCTATATATGTTCTACGAAGATTTCTTTCTTCCATTACTTCTAATCTCCTTTCTTGTCAAAACTTTGAAAAACTTGGTTTTACGTTGTCATACTACATTGTAATACTCGTTTTTGAAAATTTTAAACATTTTCTGATTATTTTACTTCTGCTAATTTTCTTTCAGTTAATACTGTATTTATTTTTGCAATGTCTTTTTTCACTTCTTTAATTTTCATAGGATTATCTAATCCGTTTGTTGCTAAACTAAATCTTAGTTTAAATAATTCAGATTTTAATTCTCCTAATTCTTTTTCTAATTCTGGTGAAGACATTTCTCTTATTTTACTAATCTTCATCACTTTCACCACCTATTTCAGTTTCTTTTTTAACAAATTTACACTTAACAGATAGTTTCATGCTAGCTAGTCTTAAAGCTTCTCTAGCTGTTTCTTCTGGTACTCCTGCTATCTCAAACATAACTCTTCCTGGTTTAACAGCTGCTACCCAATATTCAACAGCTCCTTTACCTTTACCCATACGAGTTTCTGCTGGTTTCTTTGTTATTGGTTTATCAGGGAAGATTTTTATCCAAACCTTTCCACCTCTTTTAATATAACGAGTCATAGCAACACGGGCTGCTTCTATTTGGTTTGTTGTAATTAAACCTGCTTCTGTTGTTTGTAATCCGTATTCTCCATCAGAAACGAAATTACCTCTCATTGCTTTTCCTCTATTTCTACCTTTTTGTTGTTTTCTAT
>ULTB01035757.1_pt1 | contig 35974 bp, 28 predicted proteins | sample 1957251 | NCBI WGS metagenome assembly ULTB01 (sample SAMEA4835724, study PRJEB28245) | human gut metagenome | biome: gut microbiome; material: fecal sample | place: Denmark | collected 2008
TAATAGTATCGTTTGTGCTTACCGTTGTTATGTCGATTATTCTGTTCCAGAAGGCGATAGTTTTTGCGATAATCACATTCGCCCTTGCAGTCATTGGATCGCTTATTTCGTATCTTTTGGCTTATTACAAAGCCGATTGATAAATTTGAACGGAGGATAATAATATGGCGACAAAATATTTTTGCTATTGCATAGGCGGAACCGGCGCGCGTGTTGCGGAGGTCGCCGCCCATCTTTGTGCAATGAAGATGATAAAAAAAGTAGATGATCTGGAACCTATAGAGTTTATAATCGTTGACAAAGACGATAGTTGCGGAGGAACGACCCAGGCCAAAGAAACCATTGGTAATATATCGACTCTTTCGGGTCTGACAAAAACTCAAAAGTTAGATGAGGCGAAAACTATTGGATTTTGCAACCACAAACTTAATATAGCTTCTTGGAACTTTTCCAACGCGCTCAGCAACATCTGTAATAATATAAATAATCCCAAACTTGTTCAGGTCCTCGGAAATAATGATGATGACGAACTCGTAATGAGGGCGTTTTATAATGAAGAGGCACGCGAAACGGATACCGAAAAGGGATTTTATGGCAAGCCGTCGTTAGGAACATCGATTTTTGAGTATATGCTTAGCACGGCAAATCAGAATAACAATATCCTTGACCCTGTAAGACAATTTCTGGATGGGAATGCCAATAATAGAGCGAAGGTTTTTATTATAGGCTCTATATTCGGAGGCACGGGTGCCGCAATTTTTTCAAAATTGGCGGCATATATGAGAGAATATTTTGCAGGTCGTGGAAATGATCTCCTTGTTTCCGGTGTACTGCTGCTGCCGTATTTCAGCTTTGGAATCCGTGATGGTGCTGGTGATGGAACGCCGCTGATAAATTCTGGTGATTTTGGCAAGAAGAGTTATTTGGCGCTCAGCCAATATGCCCAAAATGAACATCTGATGAGAAAAGCGGTTGCGGATAATGGAAGCTTCGATAGCCTTTACATCTGCGGGCAGGATCCGCTGCATGTGGTTGGCGGATATGCAAACGGTGGACAGGGTCAAAAGAACCATTTTGATCTCGTAGATCTTATTGCGGCAGATGCAATGGTGGATTTCTTCAATAAAAATTTCTACGACAATGCAGGAGCAGTCACGGATCTTGGTAAAATATATGAATATCGTTTTAGCGGAACAGCAAATGATAAAGGAAAAATTGCTAATGTGAAGCATACCGAAATCGGAGAGCTTGCTGTAAACCTTAATAAGATGTTCCGATTCGTGGTGTTCCTTGTTGCGAGATTTGCCGCTCAATTTGCTATCAATTATAGTAGGTCGGGAAATAACTGGAAGACAATGTGGAAAGGTGTTTTGACATTTCAAACATTATTTGGCAAAGAAGAATTTAAAGAGAACTTTGTGAACATCGAGACGGCTATGATTGATTTTATTAATGGAGTGCTAAAGTACTGCACTGATTATATAAGGCTGATGTACGATATTTCAAAGACAGGATACGATTGGCCGAACGACACCGAGGGCGCAAGCGGAAATTATAATTTGTTTGGCGTTGCTGTAGGAAAAGATTATATTGGACATGTTGAATCTATTTGTTCCCATTTAACCGAAGTTTTAACCGAAGTTAATATTGCGAATTTAGAGCAAGATGTCAAAGAGCTATTGGACGACGAGATAAAAATTCAAAAGAGCTTGGGCAATAGTTTTAAGAGTGTAAATGATGTGACTGAAGCATTAAGAGAATTCTTCAGTGCTATAAATTACACGACAACAGATTCTTATGACAAGCGCTTTGGAGACTATATATACAAAGCTCTGGAAATTTGTTTTAGCTAAGAGGAGGATTTTACTATGCCATATAATGTGCTTTTTCCGTTCAAAAATGAATCGAAAATAACGGATTTTGCAGATGTAGGTAACGGGGCAAGAGGCTGGATAGAGACGGATCCGAATGATGAAAAAATACTTGACAAAATGGCGAGATGTATGAGTGGATCCGGTGCAGATCTCGACGATAGAGATAGTGCCATTATGTCCATTCCTTCGCCTATTGCTTATGTTTTGGATTTCATCAAGCAGCTGAAGGATAATGCGCCGAATGCGGTCAATGAATGGCGCAGTCTGCTTGCTGCAATCGCGCTGCAGAAGCTGAACGGTATTCAGATCGATATAAAAGAATATACGATTAAAGCGCAAGACGGAACCGCTGGAAAGTTCAGAAAGATTGTCGGAGCCGCTTTTGAAAAAAATGCTTCAATTGTCGGATATGATATGAACGGCAAGGTAGATCCGAACAAGCTGTATGTCTTTTCAAAGGATGGAAAGCCGTTTGCAATGTATCTTCCGAGCATTGTTATCTGTCCCTTCAAGGAATATGACAGGACGATTTTTAACAGCCTTCCCTGGTGCGAAAAGGATGGTAAATGGAAAGAGGTTCTTGCTTGCGGCGACCTCGACTGTCGCAACCCGGTAAAAAATTTGAACGAGCGAGAAGTTGCTGCTCAGAAGCTGTATTGTTGGCTTGAAAGCTTGGAAGAAGAAATAAGAAATAATAACGGCGATAGCCGGCAGATTACAGCATTCAAAGATGCGATATTCAAACCTGATGGGGTATATGGGGCTCAACCGGTCAATCCCGGAGGAATGTTAGAACCATGGAGTGCGGCGAACAATAAAACAATCTATAATGCTTTACGATCGATATGCGCGGTTCCGGATTGGGCTCCGAAAAAAGCATGCTCCGACAAACTACTTCTTTTGATTGTACCGGAAGAGCCAAAATTTGATCATGATGATCTAGATAGCGAAACTCTTGGCTCAACATTTATACCGCAAGCTATATCTATGGATAAAGAACAAGTGTATGTTATTCCTCCAATAGATGAAGAGGTTGTCAAAAGTTTAAAAAAGGGTGCCAAGATAGCAACAGAAGGAGGAAAAGGTTGGACAATCACATACAATGCTGATGACAGTAGCTTCTCTTTCCAGTATAAACTTATTAAAGATGGCAACACGATTCCATATAGTGCTTATTACTCCTCAAAAGATGTGTACTGGATAGCAGATCTTCCGTATATTTCCATGTGGCCTAATGTCAAATTCAGAGATATAGATGCTTGGAACAATTATCTTGTGTCTATTTTCATGAAAAGAGATGGGGCAAAATGGAACAATTGGAACGGTCAATTGGCGGAGAAGATGAAGAAAGTTGAGAGTATTAAAGAAAATCAGCTGATAGGTTATGCAGATGACAATAACAGTGCCAACGATAATGTAATCAATATTGCTGTTTTTTCAGGTGATGATTGTGAAAACAAAGAATTCAAATGTGAATCAAATTGTACATTTGAGAAAGGCAGCAGTAGTCAAGAATTTAAAATGATACAGTCCAAATCTGCACCTCGAGCAATTTCTTTTAGTTATAAGGGGAACACGCTTGGGTGTTGGATGATAGAGTTGGCTGATAGAGATGAGGTCTCGATTGATGGCAACAAAACTGCCATTATCGGAATGGACTTTGGAACAACCAGCACAAATGTCTATATAAAAATGGGCAATGGCAACGGTGCTATTCCTGAGTCTATCTATTCTCCGTCTCATTATGTTCGCGATATATATAATCCATGCCCTGGAAAGAATGATGCCGGATTGTTTCAAAGGTATTATCTTTTTGGTGCATCCGACAGCAATCATAATGATGGGAAGCTCCGAAAAATATTTACTTATGGCCAAAACTTTAAAGCAAGGAATGTTAATCAAATATCTATTATCCCGAACATAACGGGGCGCTTTGTTGATGTTGACAATTCATATATCGTGTCAGAAAATGGTGATAATGACAAAGGAATATACTCTGGGCTGAAATGGTCAACGGATGATACAAACCACGCAGTCGCCAGAGAAAATTTCGTTAATTCTATCCTTATGTTTGCTATACTTGAAGCGAGAGCCAAAGGTGCTTCCGGTATCGAAGTGAGACTTTCGTATCCGGCTCGTAATCTTGGAAATTCCATATCCGGAAGTTTGCAAAATGAACTGCTGCAGGATTATGTAGGAAATGATTGCAGCCTTGTCTTTAAAGGCTCGACTGAGGCGAGATGCGCCGGAAGGTATTATGAAAAGGTTGGCCAAGGCAAGGGTGGAATAAGAGCTGATGCTGGATATTCTATTATTGACATAGGCGGAGGAACTACAGATGTTTCGTTTATAAAATCTCAAACGGCAAATGCAGCATCTGAAGTGAAAGCCGAGCATACGTTTAAAATTGCTGGAATCGAAATAATTGAAAAGACGTTCATTGACTTCTTTGATGGAAAAAACAAAATTTTTAAAGAGTTCTGGGTTGATTCACCAAATGGTGAATCAGATGATTCGATGGCTATTAAAGCAGCCATTGAAAAGTTTAATACTCTTAGTCGCGTAACAGCAGGAGATAACGCATTGCAACTAAACAGATATTATCAAAAAAAGGGCGCTATACTTAATTTCTTGCTGGAAAATGGTACTATTAATAGCAGATGCTATGAGAACCCCCAATATGTCAAGCTCTTTCAGGCAATAAGAACCAAGTATTATGTGTTGTTTTGGTTAGTTGCTAATTTCCTCAAAATAAATGATGATGTGTCGATTGATCCAAGGAACAAAGTGGTTGCCTGTTTAGCCGGATGCGGTTCCAAGGGCTATGATATGTGTAAGCAAACAGTTGACAAAGAAAAAATTACTAAATCTTCATGTATGGCGTATATAAATTTCTTAGGTTTTAATAAAAATGATGTTAAAACTGCTATGGATAGATTCAAAATTGTTCAGCCATTGGGAGAAAGTAAAGAAGAAGTTGCTTATGGTTTGTGCCTTTTGAATGACAACGACACGGCGGATATCCAAAATATAAATGCTCGTTTGAGGGACAAGCAAGAAGCGACAGACGATGACGGGTTTATTCCTGATACGGATAATGAGGAAGTCGATTCATCCAATGATGATGAACAAATCAAAAAGATCGAAACGTCTTTGGATGCAGAAGGAGAAATAGAAATCCCTAATGATTTCGACCTCAAAAAGGCCGTCATGGACTTACTTAAAGTAGTCGGATATTTAGAGGTTGGAGATTCGGAGCTAATAAAAGATGTAAAAGGCCATTTCGATGATAACTTTGATACGTTCAGCAACGATGTAATTAAGGCAATTGGCGATTCAGAGTCTAATGTTGAGCTCTATAAGAAAGTTTACGCTGCACTTATGCTTTATTCAATGATTAACGAAGAACTCTAACCCCATGTAACAACCCCAAATTCAACTTTGGGCGTTCCCATCAGCCGGGGTCGGAAACGACCCCGGCAAAATGGGCGAGCCAAGCCGAATGGAATATTGCTCGGCGGTATTATATTCGGACTGGCTTGCCTGATATCAATCTGTACAACGAGAGGAGAATCAACAATGTTGAAAAAAATTATTGCGGCGGTGCTGTCTGTTTTGACGGCTCTTTGCCTTGCGCTGCCCGCTTTTGCGGTCAGAAATATAAATGACACGGATTCCACATATGAGAGCACGACCGCCGGAGCCGGGCTGAGAGAGTCCGAGCCCCAAAAATATACTTTCACCATCGACGGTCTCAACGACAATGCGCTTTACTATGAAAAGCTGCTCTCCTTCGTTGCACTTGGCGATGATGGCGAGGAGTATCCCGTGACTGTCTGGGTTGAAAAGAAATCCCCGGATAGCTACGACCTGTTACTTACGAAAGAAGACGGAGACCTATATCCTATAAAGGGCTGCATACAGGCAAATAAGTACGAGGAACTGAATAGAACAGAGACGTATACTCTTATCTTTTCCTTATCGTCGCTGACGATAAAGACCCCGGGAGGCAAGTATCGCGAATATACGCTGATGAGTGATATAAGCAAATTCAAAGAAATTACGGATGTCAACAAAAAAGTGGAAAAAATCGCGTCGCCGGTGCAGGGCTCCGAGACCGATGCCGAACCCGTGACCGGTGCGATTCAGGCATCCGGAACAACTGTCGGTAACAACGAGAACACTAAAGGTGTCGTTTCAACGACTGCAGCTGACAAAGACAATGATGGTGGAAGCGTCTCTAAAAGTACGATGATAACCATTGTCGTTCTGGTGCTTGTGCTGGTGATCGTACTGATTGTGCTTGCTGTGTGCATCCTTTGCAGGGGAAATGTTGCCGGAATCAAGAAAATATTCAAGAATATATTGTCAAAAGGAAACAAGCAGCCTGCGCGTGAAAAGCAGCCTCACAAGAAGAAAAATTCCGAACAGCCCCAACCTAACGACCGCAGCAAAACTGAGCCTAACTATAGAAGTAAGGCTCTGCCCCCCAATATAGAAACTTCTACACCAAAACGCACTGCAAAAAGCAGCAGTAACATTGATGTGCCGGTTAATAATGCCCCTGAGCCCATAGCCTACGATTCAACTGTCAGCAACGATCAGCATGACAGCAACGACAGCATCGAACATACCGATGCAAAATACGATGGAGTCGATACCTGTGACAAGAATACAGCGGTAAAGAAATCGGAATGCGAGGAGTTGGCGGACGCCATAGATTGTATATATAAGGGCGATTCACAGCCGACATCGCTTACACGCAAAAAAGTTTCGGTAAAGTATTTTCGCGACTATAACCAAAATTTCTTTGGCGATATACCAGAAAAATTTACGATATGTGATAACGAGCGTGGCAGCGAGTTTATTGTTGTTGATAATAAATATTTGTTCCTCAATTTTTATAAATTTAACAATTTTGAGGATCCTAATTTTAAAGCATACAGCGATATCGCAGGTCTCTCCAAATGCTTTGATCTGATATCCGGCAACCGAAAAGTGAATGCAAATAATCAGAAAATCAAAAAGCTTATTCCCGCCGAAGTTCATGTAGAAAACGGTCAGTTTGTATTGGATAAAAAGGGAGAAATATATTTAGAGGATTAAATGATGAAAAAATATTTTGATGTACGGTGCCCATATTGCTTTGAGCAGCTACGATATAATGATGCTGTTTTTCGCTGCAAGAGCGGGGATGAACAGGAAGACAAATATCTTAAAAATTACAAGGCTCACTTGGAGGATAAGGAGGCACAAGACTTACTTTACAATTTTGTAGACCCGGCCGATCCAAGATACAGCAAATATAAGCGTAAATTCGATGACGGTTGTTATCTTACGGGAATAGAAGATCCCGATAAAAGCACAAAAGGTTTCCTCAATGAGAGGCTTTGCCCTTATTGCCACAATAAACTTTTAAGAATGTTTGGACGCGCGCCCGCTAAATACATTGCGGTTATAGGTGTTCCGGGCAGTGGAAAAACTACATATCTTGCATCGATAAATGAAATGATGAGAGAAAGAAGCACGGAATCGTTCTCTTGGATTAATATGGATCCTAACGACCACTACCTTGAATATATTGCCGATTTATATGCGAAAGGCAACATAGGTGCAGTAACCAAGAGCGTACAAGGTCCATACTTTCGCGAGTTGGGAATAAATAAGAATAAAACCGACATAGTGTTCCTTGATATTCCGGGAGAATGTTATATCGATAAGGAAAGGCTTACTGAAAGAATAGTCAATTATATTAAATACTCGGATGGTTTGATTTTTATTGTAAATGCGGCTGAAACTGTTGAAAATAACGACGAAGCAGTATTGGGAAAAACAATCGATACGGTGCTGGGTATGCTTCGCGAGAATGATATTCCTAAAAAGCCGACTGCCATTGTACTCAATAAGGTAGATCTGGTAAAGGGTGAATTGATGGGAAGAAAAGCATTAAGCGACATTTTTCCGCCGATTACTTCGGATGCAGTTGATATGAGGGCAGTGGAGCGCAAATCAGCAGATATCATACATTCGATGTTGTGGCACGGCGGAGACGGAGACGGAGCGGATATTCAGGCGAATCTTCGAGGATATGTGAATAATATTATCAGAGACTTTGGCGAGGATTGCCGTGTGTTCGCAACGAGACTTGTGCTCGAGAATCATTTGGTGCTGAATCAAGGGCTTGACACTCCTTTCCTTTGGCTTTTGGCAAAGATGGGAGTTTTCCCGGTGAAGCAGGAGAAAAAGTGAGGAACCGATAATGGCTACAGTGAATTTTGTTACGCTCTCCCACAGCAGCGCGGGGTATGACTCGTATGATAAACTCAATCGGATGTTTACTGGGGAGAAAAGGCGAGTGGTGCGATCACGTATTCAGGACTTGACGGATTATGCGCCGGATCAGCTCCAATACATGTTCAAAAATGACATCACCTGCAAATCGCTTTTCAGAGTGGGGGATGATATTGTTCTGCTCGAAGCATATCCGCAACGCGATACAAGATTTTTTGTTGAGTGCAAGGTGGCGACTGCCAAGGCACAGTCGCAAAAGAACAAGTCTGATCTGGCGGAATACATTTTAGATGAAGTAGATCGAAAGATATATAACGAGGATTTTGATTCGACTTTTAAAGAGGCTTTTCTGTTGGCTCTGCTCTCGGATAGAACGCATCTTTACTGTTTGGCGGGCTGTCCGTCGGCGGTTGATGCTGTGCGCCGCAGAATTTACAGCTGTGGCGCGGGACTTTTGTCTCTCGGGTCGTATATTGAGGTTATGAAGCAGATTCCGTCCATAAAATATACCGTGGCAACATGTATATGTGTGACCGGCGAAGATAGATCGAATTTTATGGACAAGATATCCAAAAACAATAGTATTGTGTTTGATATGACGGGCAGGCAGGTGCGGATAAGCGTCAATATTCCATCCCCAAAATACTCACAGAACGCTGTAAGAGAGCTTGTGGCAGAGTACAAGAAGAATAACAGGACCTTTGATGAATTTGTCGAAGATTTGGACAAGTTTGTACGCGAATTTGATATTGACTATTCAAATGAAGGTGACGGCATGATGAACGAGATAATGTATTCGTTTATGAGGCGCAATGCCCCCAATTGTATAAGCAGAGTTACGGCAACCGCCGCAGAGAGAGATCAGCTGATACGAGATATAGAGGAAAAAGGGAGATGCTGATATGAGTTCTAAAAGAACAGATAAGATAGACATGGAAACTCTCGAAAGAAATTTGAATGCAAACAAAGAAAGCAGAAAGTTCTTTTATCCCAGAGAATATATTTTGAACTTTTTGATCTTCATGACCTGCGAATACTGCGGAAAGCATTTCTTTACCTCGAAGATCAGTCTGTTTGGCGACTATCTGGTCTGCCTGTGTCCGAGATGCGGCGGACGGCACGCGATAACGATAAACATGGTTGGATCATATAGGAGAATTAAACTGCTGACTGTGGCAGCGCTGATTACTGTACTGATATCGCCGTTGATATGCAGGCTGATTTTTGTTCTTTATTATATGTGGATTGGTCAATGAATATTTTGATTTGACGGTAGCGGAGGAAGAAGATGCAAAAGAAAAGTATAATAATTTATGTTACGGCGATAGTGCTCGTTGTTGCTGTTTGCTTTACCTCGGTGTTTTTTGTCATGAAGAAAAACAGCAAGGGCTTGCGCCGCACACACAAGCCGACGGCGCAGACATCCGAAAGCGTTGAGAATACAGATGACAGCACGGAGATGCTTGCTGTTGAAGCATCGCTTGATTCGATGAACACGACTCAGCCCGCGCCGGATATCAGTCAGGATTACATATATACCGGAAACGGCACTCTTGAGCTCATATATATAACCCAGAACGCGGACAAGCTTTTCTACTACTGCGGAGATCAGCTGTCAACTGCGGGCATGCAGGTCGTTGCAAAGTATTCGGATGGCGGCTGTCAGTATGTCACCAACAGTGTCGATGTGTCGCACCCGGATATGTATACCCCGGGATATAAAACCGTAACGCTGAAATATACGGACGGCAAGGGGACAATGAAATCGACAAGTTATTCGATTTATATCGAAGAGCCGTCTGTTCAGCTCAACTACAGTGAAATTACCCTTGATGTAGGAAAAAGCTGGACTGTGCGTGCTTCGGTCAGTCCCGAGAACTGTTATGTTACATGGGCAAGCTCGGCGAATAAAGTGGCTTCGGTGTCTGGTTCCGGCACGATGTGCGATATTACCGGTAACGGCTACGGAAGTGTTACGATAACCGCCAGTATAACCTATAACGGCAGGACATATTCCGATTCGTGCGTAGTGTCCGTTTCGTATGCGGATTCGACGATAGATATATATGATGCTTACTGGTATGACTATAGCTATTATAATAATACGATGTATTTCTACTTGAGCGGAACGGTTCAATCAAATTATGACCTCGATTGGGTTTCGGTGCAGCTGAGCGGTCCTCAGAATGTGAATGGTATCATCCAGGATATAGATTTGTATTTTTCTTTTGATGACAGTTATTTAAACGGAAATACCTTTGATCTTGATCAGGGAGAATATTATTTTAAAGCTCTTCCCGGTTATCAATATACGCTTTATGTCTTCGCGACGGATATCTACGGCGGCTCCACAAGCGTATCAACGACTTTAGTCGCGGCTCCGGATCCGAATACAACAACTACTTACTATTACTATCAGGGCTATTAAGCCCTGATAGTATTTTTATATACAACCCCCGGGTGCGCAAAAAACAACCTGCGGTAGATTGAATAAGTCGGCGCGATTTGATTTAATCAAGAAAAAACAGGAGTTGATCGAATGGCACTCGGAAACCGCATATATGATTTCAGAAAGAAGGCGGAGCTGACCCGCGACGATGTCGCGCAGAAGTGCTCCGTTTCGAGCCAGTAGGTGCAGAAGTGGGAGAGCGACCACGCGAAGCCGTCGGTGGACAATCTGATAATACTCTCGCAGATACTCAATGTTTCGCTCGATGAATTGCTGACCGGCTGCACCGAGCGCGTCCGCGACGAAAAACGCAGGGCGGGCGTCAGACCCGACTATCCGTCGCTCCACCCGTGGGAGCTGTATTCCGAGGAGCTGATGGTTGAGTTCAGACAGTCGCGCGAAAAGGGCATAGATATCGGTGAATACGAGGAGCTTTTCAAGGCTGTTTCGCATCTTCCCGGCGGCGAATATAAATAGCGCATAGCGGGTGTCATGTTTGATATAGTGTCCCGCACTCCGATTAAAAAGGACTATGAATTTGATGAGCCGAGCAAGCTCGACGAGATAAAATTGTGCAGGGGAACGGTCCCCGAAAAACGTAGCGTTGACAAGTCCTGCCTGCGCGATAAAATAGCCGGCGCGTGGTACGGCAGGATATGCGGCTGCTTCCTTGGGAAGCCCATCGAGGGCGTGAGAAATCCGGAACTCGGCATTCTCCTGCGCGAGACAGAGAACTATCCGATGCACAGATACATTAAGCGCAGCGAGCTGTCCGATGAGCTGCTCGGGCGCGTCGGGAGCTGGCGCGGCAAGAATATGTATGCCGATATTTCCGAGTGCGCCCCGGCGGACGATGATACGAACTACACGGTGCTCTATCAGGAGCTTATAGAAAAATACGGCAGGGATTTTACCTCGAAAAATGTGGCGGATATCTGGCTTGACAGGCAGCCGAAGAATACCTACTGCACCGCCGAGCGAGCGGCATTCTGCAACTTCGTCAAGGGCTTTGCGCCGCCCGCGTCCGCAGAATATAAGAACCCCTACCGCGAGTGGATAGGTGCGCAGATAAGGGGCGATTATTTCGGTTATATCAATCCCGGCGACTCGGTGACGGCGGCGGATATGGCGTACCGCGACGCATGCGTATCCCACACGAAAAACGGCATTTACGGCGAAATGTTCAGCGTGCCTGTCGTTGACACGACAGCGGCGGGGGACACTTTTCGCGGCTTTTTCTTCGCCATGCTCGAGCGATTCGCGCAGAACGCGCGCTGAAAATTGCCTCGGCGGCTTCGGCTGTCGCAGTCTCGCGCCCGGGCGCGTCCGCGTCGATACCGACGCTCGACGAAGTAAAGAAATTTCTCGAAGAGCGCGGCGAGAGCCTGCTGTGAAGCTTTGATAATATGTCCGGAATGCTTAGGTGTTCCGGATTTTTTATATTTTGACATCGGTGGTATAATAATATTCGGAGCGCACCGCGCTATCAAACAAAAAGGCGGAAGCCTATGACAAAACTCAGCTCAAAAACAAAAGGTGTTTTCTATATAATTTTGGCGGCGTTCGGCTTTTCGCTGATGTCGATGTTCGTCAAGCTCGCGGGAGACCTGCCCTCGTTTCAGAAGGCGTTTTTCAGGAATTTTATCGCGCTGATTTTTATTTTTATCATGATGCTGCGCGATAAAACAGGATTCGTGCCCGCGAAAAAGAATATCCCCGATCTTTTCGGGCGCTGCTTTTTCGGCACTCTCGGCATGCTGTGCAATTTCTACGCGATAGGTAAACTCAATCTGTCGGACGCGAATATGCTCAACAAACTCTCGCCGTTTTTTGCGATAATATTCTCTGTAATTCTGCTCAAAGAGCGCCCGAGCATAGTTCAGATAGCGGGCGTGTGCGTTGCGTTCGCGGGCAGCATGTGCATCATAAAGCCGGGGTTTGACAATCCCGAAGTGCTCGCGGCCGTCGCGGGGCTTCTCGGCGGAGCGGGTGCGGGAATAGCCTATACTTTCGTGCGCCGCCTCGGCTCAAGAAAAGAGGACAGCAAGCGGATAATCTTCTGGTTCTCCGCGTTTTCGTGCGCGCTGTGCCTGCCGTTTATGATAGCAGGGTACAAGCATATGAGCGCTATGCAGCTTATTTATCTCGTCCTCGCGGGAACTTTCGCCTGCGTCGGTCAGATAGGCATAACTCGGGCGTATATCTGCGCGCCGGCGAAGGAGATTTCGGTCTATGACTACACGCAGGTGCTCTTCGCCGCGGCGCTCGGATTTTTCGTCTTTGGCGATGTGCCGGATGTCCTGAGCGTCATAGGCTATTTCCTCATCTGCGGCGCGGGAGTGGGGATGTTCGTATATAACAAGCGCAGAACGGCATAAAAAACAGAGCAGGTCATCGGATATCCGGTGACCTGCTTTTTAAATTTATTCCGAAAATTCTGCAATGACTGCGAGGAAAACTTCTCCGTAGCGCTGTGATTTTGCCTGACCGACTCCGGAGACCTCCATAAATTTCTCCTGCGTTTTCGGCTTGAGGCGGCACATATCGACAAGCGTCGCGTCGGTGAAAACGACATAAGCCGGTATGCTCTGGCGCATGGCGAGACTTTTTCGCAGATCTTTGAGCGCGGCGAGGAGCTTTTCGTCCGCCGGCGGGAGCGGAGCGTCTTTTGCGGCGGCAGCTTTCTTTTTCTGCGGTATCTCGAGCATCATGCGCAGCGTCTCCTGACCCGTCAGAACTCCGCGGCTCTTCGGCGCGAGTTTGAGTATCGGGTATTCGTCGCCCTGTGCGGTCATGTATCCGTTTTCGCAGAGATGGTCGATGATGTCGCGCAGCCGCTTTTCGGGGCAGTCCGCCATTATGCCGTAGGTAGATTGCCTGCTCAGCCCGGCGGATATCAGCCGCTCGTTTTTGCTCCCGCGCAGGACATCGCAAATTACTTTTTTGCCGTATCGCTGACCCGTCCGTGCGACGCATGACATTATCTTCTGCGCATCAACCGTGATATCCGTGTTCTCGTGATTCGAGAGGCAGTTGGAGCACTTTTCGCACCGCTCGGGGCCCTTGTCGCCGAAATATTCGAGTATGAATTTACGCAGGCACTTGTGCGTCGTGCAGTAAAAAGTCATCTGCTTGAGCCGCTCTCTGTCGCGTCGTCTGACCTCTTCCTGCTCGTCCTCGGTGAGGTCGGGGTTCGGCTCGGAGTTGTTTATTAAGAACTGATTCGTCCGCACATCCTTTGCACTGTAGAGCAGAATACAGTCCGCACTCCTGCCGTCGCGCCCGGCGCGTCCCGCCTCCTGATAGTAGCTCTCCATATTCTTCGGCATGTTGTAGTGGATGACGAACGAGACATTCGATTTGTCGATTCCCATGCCGAATGCGTTTGTGGCGACCATTATCGTCGCGCGGTCATAGACAAAATCGTCCTGGTTGCGCCTGCGTTCATTTTCATCAAGCCCCGCGTGGTAGCGGGTAGCGGCGAATCCGTTTTTTTGAAGCAGTTCGCACACTTCCTCGACCGCCTTGCGCGTCGAGCAATAAACTATGCCGGATTCATTCTTGCGCTCTTTTATCAGCTTCATCAGCTCGATCGATTTGTTCTTCGGCTGCATGACGGAAAAGAACAGGTTCGGCCTGTCGAAGCCCGTTGTGACAACGAGTGGGGAGACGAGCCTGAGCAGCGTTTTTATATCATCTCTGACGGCTCCCGTGGCGGTAGCGGTAAACGCGCCGACAACGGGACGAGAGTTAAGAGCGTCGATAAAATCGGGTATTTTCAGATAGCTCGGGCGAAAATCCTGACCCCATTGCGAGACGCAGTGCGCCTCGTCGACCGCGACCATGGATATATTGAGATTGCGGCATATTCCGAGAAAAGCGGGCGCGCAGAGCCGCTCCGGTGCGACATAAATTATTTTATATTTGCCGTTCTCCGTGTTTTGCAGCACTTTCAGATACTGCGCGTGGGTCAATGAGCTGTTTATGTATGCGGTGGCGACGCCCGACTGGACGAGCGCGCTGACTTGATCTTTCATCAGAGAGATGAGCGGGGAGACGACAATAGTGATGCCGTCAAACATGAGTGCGGGCACCTGATAGCATATCGACTTCCCGGCGCCCGTGGGCATGATGCCGAGAACATCGCGCCCGCCGAGCAGGCTGTCCGTTATTCTGTCCTGTCCCTCGCGGAAAGAATCGTGGCCGAAATATTCTTTTAATACGCTGAGTTTGTCCCTCACCGTTTGCACCTCAACAGAAATATTTATAAAATTAATTATACTCTGCGGCGCGAAAAACATCAAGAAAATAACGGCGGGCGAAAAATCACCGACCGTCTGAAATATTTATAACGCAGCGTTATCAATCAAATAACCAAAAGACGGAATTCTTTCCGTTATTTATCCGCCGCTCTGCCTGCAAAATGCCGCCTGCGGGTGCACAAAACGGAGATAATCCGACCGCAGGGGAAAGACGATGCACAAAAGGTGGAAAAAAAGGCATCCCCGGCTTTTGCGGACAGGCTTATGGCGGTCCCCATCAACGATTAATAACGCTGCGTTAATAAAAGTATATCATTGAAAAATATATTTTGCAATGTCGATTTTTGCCAAGAAGCCGCAGACAAAACGGGCGTAATATAGCCCGAACATGCAAAAGCAGCCGCGCGGGCGACTGCTTTGCTTTATATCTGATTTATTCCGCGACCTTCATCGTCAGCTCGAGTATGCGCTTGACGCTTGTCTCGAGGTCGGCGCGGGTTATCTTGCCGTTTTCAAAAGCGGCTTTCAACTCCTCGGGCTCGCCGTCGCCCATCTTGACATCGTTGCCGGCGAGAACCTCGTCGGAGTGATTGCTATGGACGCCCCAGTCTGTCGTGACCATGCCCTTGAAGCCCCACTCGTTGCGGAGCATCTCGGTGAGCAATTCATGGCTCACCGAAGTGTGGCAGCCGTTGATGAGATTGTAGGAGGACATAATTGTCCACGGGTCAGCCTCTTTGACGCATATCTCGAAGCCGCGCAGATATATCTCCCTGAGCGCGCGCTCGGAAACTCTGGAATCGCATTCAAAGCGGTTCGACTCCCTGTTGTTGCAGGCAAAGTGCTTTACCGATGCGGCGATTTTCTGCGACTGGATGCCGCGCACGTCGGCGGCGCAGCACTTTCCGGCGAGGAGGGGATCCTCGGAGAAATACTCGAAGTTGCGTCCGCACAGGGGATTGCGGTGGATGTTCATCGCGGGCGCGAGCCACACGCCGAGATTGTTTTCTCGCAGCTCCGCGCCGCCTGCCGCGCCGACTTCTTCAATGAGTTCCGTGTTTCATGTGCACGCGAGAAGCGTTGCGCAGGGCCATGCCGTTGTGGGCACGCCCGTTGAAGCGTTGAGGCGCAGACCCGCAGGCCCGTCGGCAGTCGGGACGGGCGGCACATCGAGGCGTTTCATGCCGCCGAACGCGCCTGTGTTGCAGACTCCGGGCTGATTCTGATGCCCGCCGACAAAGTCGATAAGCTCGTCAACGGTGAACTGCTTTATAAATTCGTCGAGCGTTATGTTTTCGCCGACTTCGTCAAACATGATCGTATCTTTGGGCGCGGTCGCTTCGATGGGAGCGTGCGTGCCGCGTGTGTAAACGGGTTCGCCCGTCGGAAGATTTTCAAAGCTGCCGTCCGCGAGCAGACGCTTTTCGAGCTTGAACGGTCTGCAGAGCGGCTTTGATTCTTTTGTGATTATATCCTCGCTCAGCACGAAGTCGTAGTGGAGCTTTTCTGTCGCTCTGACGGAATTTCCGAGGTAGAACGAGTATGTGCCTTTTTCGAGCACGAATGCTGATTTCTTTATCTTGCCGAGATCGTCGAAGCTCGCCATGTCGCCGATATCAAAGCTCAGCGCGATTGCCTCGGACTCACCGGGTGAGAGAAGCTTCGTCTTTTTGAACGCGGCGAGCTCTTTTGCGGGCTTGCCGAGCTTGCCCTGCGGTGCGCTGTAATAGAGCTGAACGACCTCTTTGCCGGGCACTTTGCCGATGTTTTTGACCGTCACCGCGGCGACTATCTTTCCGTCGCTCTCGCCGCAGAATGCGCCGCTGAACTCGAAATCAGTATAAGAGAGACCGAAGCCGAACGGATAGCGAACTTTTTCGGCGGCGCCGGGAATCGTCTCGAAATAGCGGTAGCCGACATATATATCATCGAAATAATCGAGATGCTCGAAGCCTGTCAGGAACTCCTGCGCGTTCTGATATGAGTCGTAGGAGTCGGGGATAGTGTCCGCCAATTTGCCGGAGGGGTTGACATCGCCGCAGATAATGTCTGCAATCGCCATGCCGCCCTCGAGTCCGCCCTGCCAGCCGGAGATTATCGCGCCGACTTTTTCATTGTCCGCGAAATACTCGCAGTCAACGACTGCGCCGGAGTTGAGGACTATAACTGTGTTCGGGAACGCCGCAGCGACTCGGTCGATGAGGTTCTTCTCCGTGTCCGAAAGGTAGTAGTCGCCGGGGATAGCCTTTCTGTCAACGCCCTCTGCGGAGAAGCGGCTGAGGGTTATTATCGCGATATCCGCATTCGCGGCTGCCTCCGCTATGAGCTCGTCGGGCATATGCGCCTCGGCAACATGCATGCTCGCGAAGGTGTCGTAGATTATATCGTCTTTCTCTTTGCAGAAGGACATGGCGTTGACCTTGTCCCATATCTTCTCAATCTGGGCGCGGGTCGGGATGCGCTTGCTCGCCTCCTTGACGTATTCTTTGTAGAACTCGACGGTCGGCTTGAACACGCTGACCTTGCCCTCGGCTTCCTTCTGACTGAATCCGTCATAGACATTGCGGATGTAGGCGCAGAAAACGTCGCCGCTTCCGCCGCCGCCCTTTATGTATTCGATAGTCGCCTTGCCGAAGAGTGCGACTCTTGTTCCGCGCGTGAGCGGCAGAGTGTGAAGCCTGTTTTTGAGCAGAACCATACCCTCGCCGGCGGCCTTTCTCGAGAGCGCGGCGTGCTCGGGCGAACCTGTGACCTTTCTGCCGTCCGTGCCGAGCGGGATGCAGGGCTGATATCTGAATCTTGCGTATTTGTCCATAGCTGTTCTCCGTCCTTTATTTGAATTTATTTAAGCTCACCTTGTGTTATTCTGTCGATGAAAATGCATTCCGACTCATACGAATCCGGCTTGTTTTCGTCTATTATAATCAGTCTGCCGCCGCGTTTGTCGCCGTAGGAGTGGTAGCCCGCGCCTGGGCTCTGAACGAGCTTTATGCCGTCGACTTCCATTGTGAATGTGTTCACATGGTCGTGGCCGAAGAATGCGGCGACTATATCGCCCGTTCTCTTCCAGCGCTCGAATTCGTCGCCGTTTTCGAGCGGCGGGCATGGGGATTCGTGAATCTCGCCCTCGAGCAGTGCGCCGTCCGGGACGGAGTAGTGCTGCGCGCCGAGGCTGTATTCGCCATCCGGGTCTTTTTTGAGTTTTTTGTATTCCTGGATGACGGGGATATGCTGAAACAGCAGCGATGGCACGGCGTTTCCGCCGTTCTGCGCCTTGAGTTCGGCGGCGCGTCTTTCGTACCATGCTATCTGATCTTTTTTTACAAAGCCGTATCCGGCGTCGTCTATAACATTGAACTCATCGTCCCTGACATAGTCGCCCGAGTCGATGCACCAGATGTTCCAGGCGATATGCTTGCCGTCGGAAGACAAAATAGGCAAACTGCAATTCGCGCAGCCGGAGACATCCTCGTCGTTCATCGTGCTCCTGAAATTCTCGTATTCGGCGTATATACAGATCTGATTCTCTTTCGCGAGAAACGGCAATTTGGGCTGAGCCTCGGCATCGTGATTGCCGAAAACTATGGCGAGCGGAATATTTTTCTCCGCAATCGGCGCGACTATCTTTTTGATAGTATTATACATATATTCATATGTGAACTCCTGCCAGTAGCCGCTGATGTTGTCGCCGCCGAAAACGACAAGATCGGGATTTGCAATTTCGATGCATCGGCGAATGACATTTATCGTCTCTTTGCTCTTATTTATCGGTATCTGCCTGTCCTCTTCGTCGTCCATCTCCGGGTCAACCTCGTGGACATCAGTCAGATGCAGAATGCGGAATTTTCCGTCCGCGCCGAAGCGCAGGGGAGCCTGCTTTTCTTTTATATATTTCTTTGAATCCGGCAGCCCTTTTGCCATGCTGTTCCCTCCGATATTTGATACTGAAATTATATACTTGCTTCGACACTGTGTCAATAATTGTGTTGCATTCGCAATTCTGCGTTGTTTACTGTGCATAATTTAAAAAGTCCGTTTTTGGCAAAAGTGCATATTGCGAAAAACAGAACGCGGTGATATAATTGATTTAATAACACGGTTTTCTAATTTGCAGATGAGGGGCGCGCTTTTTGAAAAATACACTTGATTCATCCATAGTCAAGCTGACGAATTACCGCTCTGTGTGGGGATACATACACAAAAACAAGCAGGCGACAATTCCGCAGATAGCCAAAAGCATCGGGCTGAGCCTGCCGACCGTGACGCGAGCTATTGATTACGGTATTGCGGAGGGAATTATTAATCCGGACGGAGTTATTGGCGCGGAACGCGGGCGCAAGGCGCAGGTATATAAGCTTAACGCGGACTATATGCATTTTCTGCTGATTTATCTTGACTCTGATGTTCTTTCATACAGAATCCATGATTTCAGAAGCCGTACTATCGGCAGCGGAAATATACCGATTTGTGACGAAAAAGTACTTTCGACGCTTGAGAATCTTGTTATGACAAGCGTTGCGGCCGATCCGCTCATAGCCATGACGGCGATAGCCGTTTCGGGCGTTGTCTGCAAGGGTGTTGTTATGGACTCGGCGGCATTCCCGTCGCTCAACCATATCGATGTTGCAAAGAGTCTGAATGAAAAATTCAGACTGACGGTTCTTATTGACAACGACCTGCATGTCGCAACGAATGTGGCAAGAAAATATTCGAATTATCAGGAGGGTATAACCGTTCTCTATGCTTACGGCAAGCGCAAGAGCGGCTCGGGAATAATCGCAAACGGCGAGGTGCTCTGCGGCGCGTCGGGCGCTGCCGGCGAGGTCGAAAACATCCCGCTGCACACTCCGGACATTGAATCCGAGCGCATAGCTTTTTGCAGCGAACGCCTCCAGACGATAATCGCGCTGATGAATCCGGGCAGAGTGGTTATATATGAGCTCGATGAGGGCATGGATACGGACAAGCTCATAGGTTTGATAAAGAGCAAAATGAAGCCTTATCTTCTGCCGGAGTTCAAGCTCGGTCGCGATTTCTTTGAGGACTGCTTCCTCGGGCTTAGCATCGTGTGTGAGGTTGGGATAAAACAGAGCCTACGGGAGAGACTTGATTTTTAAACAACGAGGGGAATTTCAACAATTCCCCTTATATCTCAAATAATTAACAACACTTCTTTAAGATATAACTTTACTTATTTGTAGATATAGTGTATAATATCCGCGAGGGTTCTGAATTATTTTATGAATAGCGCGGTACTTTTCCGGTTCTGCATATTAAAAGCTGAATTTATAACTTAACGTTATAATATAAATTGCTGCAAAGGAGGTGACAAAAAGAAGCAAAGAATAACAATGTCTATAATGTTTTCACAAAAACGAAAGGAGAACAGAGTAAATGAAAACATTTAAAAAAGCGCTGAGCGTTATACTTTGCCTGTGCATGATAATGTCCGTTATGGCGGCAGGGCTCAATGCCTTTGCGCAGGAGGAAGCGACCGCAGCGCTTGACGGCGCTGTCAGCGAAGCGGCTGCTCTTGCCGTATCCGATCCTACGGACGAAAAACCCGACGTTGATGCTATGGAGCGCACCAAGGTTAAGTATCCCATCGGCGCTTCCAAGAAGGCTGTCAACAGGTCTATCGGCAGAGTTGAAGATATTCTTTTCACTATTTTGAAGGTTCCCGAGGGCGGAGTTCCCCAGGTGCTCAACGAGAAGGTATATACCAATGAAACCGTAGCTCTTGTTGCGAAGAAGCTGTTCCCGCTTGTCGGCGGACTCAGCAGTCTTGTTGCAAAGGGCCCCAAGGACCTTGCCGCAAAGCTTGACAAGGAGACCTGCGCGGGTGCTATCGCGGCTCTTAACGCCGCAGCAGCTACGCTCGGCGCGGACGGCAATCCCGTAGGCAAGCTTGACGCATGGCAGTATCTCACTGTTGTTGACGGCGACTTCGGTTTCGCTAACGGCGACAAGGAGGGCTTCCTCGACGCTGTTGCGTCGCTGTTCAGACCCCTTTCGCTGCTCACTACCGTTGTTTCCTTTGAGAACACAACCAGCTTATTTTACGGTCCGCAGCTGGGCATATACGAGGATCTCATCCCCATATTTGAGGCTCTCGGCATAAAGGACTTTATGACCTCCGACGAGTACACCGCATATGTTAAGAAGGGCGCCAACACAAACGAGAAGATGGATCGCCGTATCCGCGGCATCATCACTCCCATATTCACTCTTGTTGACGCAGTTGCCTCTGCGGAATCCCCGGTCGACGAGGTTCTGAAGCTTCTTCCGAATCTTGCCTCCGCTATTGACACGGGACTTATCGACACTCAGATACACAGTATGCTGGGCAAAATCAGCCTGGGTATCGGCAACAGCGTTAAGGTTGACCTCACCACCGGCGGCGTATACGATATGATCGCCCCCAAGCTCAAGGACATCGAGCTCCAGGCCGCCAAGGTTGACGAAAACGGCGAGGAGACCGCCCCCGCGGTCACGCTTACAATAAACCTTGACAAGGAGAAGTTTGCGGCTGCAATAAAGGATATCGCCGCCTGCGGAGTCTTCACCGCAAAAGAGAGCGCAGCCAAGACCAGAAACTGGTTTGTCGGCATAGAAGGCGACTCGGCGGATGCGTTTGTCGTTCTGTTCAAATATCTCCATTCCGAGCTTACCGAGGAGAACAACGCTGTGGCTATAAAGACCGCTGTTGCAGCTCTCGACATGAACGCCTCGCAGAAAATTGTTGTCAATTTCCTCGTTTCCTCCGTGCTCTCGTCCTCTGCTGACGGAGCGCTCAGAACCATAGTTGCTCTTCTTCCGCTTGCAAAGACCGGCGTGAAGATAGCAGCCCGCTTCGGCGCGTTTGATAAATAAGCTTTAATTTGCAAAACACAATTTCATAAAAGCAAGGAGCGGCGGAGCGTCATAAGGCGTTCCGCCGTTCCGTTGTCAATCACAAATCAAATTGTTAAATCAACTAAAAATAAAGCTGTTTTTTCGGCATTTCGTACAGGCCGCCGCTCTTGTTTTTTATTTCTTGTTATGTTAAAATCAATTCGTATGAAATACATTTTTGGAGGTCTTTCTATGAAAAAATGGCGAGTAGGTATTATCGGTGTCGGCGGAATATTCAACGGCGCTCACCGCGAGCACTATCTTAAAGACGATCGCCTTGAGGTTGTTGCGCTCTGCGACATAATCGAGGAGAGGGCGGTCGAGTGCCGCGACGGATTCTTCCCCGACGCGAAGGTATATACCGATTTCAACGAGCTGCTCAAGGACGAGACGATAGACTCTGTCGATATCTGCACCCCGAACTATCTCCACTCGATAATCGCGGTTGCCGCTTTCAAGGCGGGCAAGCACGTTTTCTGCGAGAAGCCGGACGCCGTCAATGTCGAAGAGGTCATGAAGATGAATGACGCCGCTAAGGCTGCGGGCAAGACGCTCATGGTCATGAGAAACAACCGCTTCACCGACGCGTCTAAGCTTGCGAAGAAGTTCATTGACGACGGCAAAATGGGCGAGATATACTGCGGACGCTGCGGCTGGCAGAGGAGACGCGGAATCCCCGGCAAGGGCGGCTGGTTCACCACCAAGGCGCAGTCCGGCGGCGGCCCGCTCATTGACCTCGGCGTTCACATGATAGACCTTGCGATATGGCTCATGGGCAGCCCGACTCCAGTCGCCGTGACCGGCAGCACATACTGCAAGTTTGCCGACAACGACGTCAGCGACTCCGTGAACTCCGACTTCGGCGACAAGGTCGAGGACGGCACGTTTGACGTTGAGGATCTTGCGATGGGCACTATCCGCTTCGATAACGGGGCGCAGCTCCAGATAGAGTTCAACTGGGCGTCGAACGTCAAGAAAGAGACGCGCTTTGTCGAGCTTCGCGGCACGAAGGCGGGACTCAATTGGCAGGACGGCGAGGTCGAGTTCTACACCGAGGAATACGGCAAGTGCCTCGATGTTATCCCGACTAACTACGCTACCGACAGAGAGCACGCGAGAAACCTCAGGCACTTCTACGATGTGGTCATTGAGGGCGCCGAGCCGTGCTTCAAGCCGCAGCAGGGAATTGATATGATAAAGATTCTCTGCGCAGTTTACGAATCCGCAAGGACGGGCAGAGAAGTAGTGCTCTGATAAATAAACTTAACGAAAAAGCACCCTGCTGCTCAGTGCACAGGGTGCTGTAATTTAAAGCGGAGAGGCACACGCCCCTCCGCTCTTTTCGTTTGTTATTTCTTCGCTTTCTTCGACTTCTTGTCGTATCTTCCGCCGAGTCTTTCTTCGGCTTCGGCGCGGGTTATTTTGCCGCTGTTGCAGTCCGCCATGGTCTGAACGTCCTTGTCGGTGAGCTTGTAGCGGGTCCAGATGACATAGGCTATGGCGTAGCCTATCGCCGTGAACATAACATAGATGAACCACAGAACGGCCTTCGCGTGGTCTGTCTGGGTGACACCCTGGAGGTCTGCGAAGTTCTGCGCTCCCTCGACGCTGACCCAGCCGGTGGACTTGAGACCGAGTATGAACATTCCGAGCGCGCCGGAGACGGCTGCGGTGAGCTTGCACATGAAGGTCTGGATTGCGAAGGTGATTCCCTTGGCCTCGATGCCGGAGGTGAATTTGCCGAACTCCGCGCAGTCGGGCGTGAACATGAAGAGCATGACGCCGAGAATAGCCATGGGTACCGCGCGCAGTATCGAGATGATGATGAAGCCTTTCATCGAGTTGTAGCCGATGAGCCACATGACAACGCTTAAAATAACGGTAGCCAAAGTGCAGACTCTGAACAGCTTCATCTTGTCAAATTTTCTGACCATGTGGGGCACGAGGAACGAGAATATCGCCGCGGGAACAAGGCTCAGAGCCTGAACGACGAGCGAGAACTGCGAGTTGTTAAAGAGATAGAACGAGACGAAAAGGTTGAGTGAGCCGGAGACGTTGGCGCTCGAATAGAAGAAATAGCCTATGTAATAGATGAGCAGATACTTGTTCTGAACGAGATAGCTGAACATCTTTTTGATCGTGAAATCCTCATCCCTGTCTCCGCCGAAGCGCTCCTCAAGCTTGAAGCAGGCGGGGATCATCGTGATAATTGCGAACACGGCGCAGATTATTGCGACTACCGTGTAGTTGAGCTTGACCTGCTCGCCGACGAGGACGGTGCCGAGAATGAGCGCAACGCCCGAGCCCACGCCCGCCCAAATCTGCTTATAGGATATAATGCTGTTTCTTTCGTCAATGTTTTCACTCATCGAGGTGATGATACCGAATATCGGCACGTCGCAGAGGGTGTAAGCGGTATCCCAGAGTATATATGAAACAGCGAGCCAGATGAGCTTCGCGTTTTCGCTGAAGTTATTGGGTATGGCGAAGAGCATGACCGTAGTCAGCGGGATAAAGACGAGCGATATCTTGAGCCACGGGACAAACTTCTTGCCGCTCTTGAATTTTACTTTGTCGAACAGCACGCCGAAAATAGCGTCGTTGACCGCGTCCCATACCTTGACCGCGAGCATGATTCCCGCGGTTTTGACAAGTCCGCCGATAGAGAGCATGAGATAAGTGGTCAGGAAAGAGGCGACGAGGTTATATATCGCGTTCTGTCCGCAGAAGTAGAGATAGTAGCTCAGTCTCTCCTTCGGTTTTGTAGACCAGCCCTTCGGGGTGGATGTGATTTTTTTGATAAGATTCGGCATTTTTTGTAACCCCTCCGTTTTTTGTTGATTTCATATTGAAAATCCGTTTTCAGTCAAATAGTACTGTACCATATTTACAATAATCAGTCAACAGTAATTTGCTTCAGAGACAAACCAAAAATTGAAAATTCTTGACCGTTCGCTTTACCGCAGAGGAATATGCCGCCTTTGACCGGTATCTGAAAATACCGTTATGAAAAATAATGTTGCGAACTTCCGTTAAACCGCAAACAAGCCGTGTCTTGCAAATCGCAAAACACGGCTTTTCGCCTGCCGCGCCTATCCCGAATAGAAGAAATCGTCTATCATCTCCTCCACATGGACGGGGGAGACATCGTTGCGCTCGAGCATGGAGACAAAGTCCCTCAGCTTTTTTCTGCTGAAAGAGATGTCGGGAAAACTTGTTGTTTCATTGAATCCGTTTTCCGTGACGGTCATCACTATGCCGTAGGAAATACGGCCGCCCGAGGCGGTTGAACTTTTTCTTGCTTCGGAGGCGCACTGAGCATCGGAGATTGCCGCATATCCGATGTCGTCCGTTTCGCATCCTGCCGGACGGCAGATGCCGTCGGTGATCTCAAATCTTACTTGCCGCATTTGTTCACCCTCAGTTACTACGCTAATTGAGAATAATTATATGTGATTTTGATTCACTTTGCAATAGTTTTTGTAAAGAAATTTTGATTTTTTATGAATTTTTATTGATTTTGTGCAATATTTTATGGTGTTCGACAAGAAAAAACAGGGAAGCGCGGCATATGTCGGCTTCCCTGCTTGATTTTCAGATGTCGAAAATATTGAGTCCCGTCTGTTCGCTTATGCGCCTGCCCATGTCAATGTCGAAAATTTTGATGAACATTTCGCAGGTCGCGCTTATCACCGCTTCGTTAAGGTGACCGCCGATGACGGCGCCTTTTTCGTCCGCGAACGCGGCGTGAAGGTGGAGATAAGGCTCGCCGTCCTTGCGGCTGAGATTGCCGTTTAACGAGACAAGCTCGAGCGGCTGAACAAATGTCAGGCTGTGGTATTTCTGCTCTTCAAGGTCGTATAGCCCGAACACCGCGCGCCCTACCGCTCCGATGGCTGATATCTCGGCAAAGCGGATATCTTCGTCCTTTGCTATCTTCAGCACCGACGCAATTATTTCCTCGCCCGGGTCAAGCCTTACCGCGAGGACATCGCCTGTTTTCACATATTTCATGCTATCCCTCCGTCAAATTTTATTCCCGCCGACTCGCGTATGCGCTGCATCGTGCGGCTCACAGAGAGCGCCGTTTCGCGCAGCTCTCTGTATTTTTCTCTGTTGTTTTCCGGCTCTGTTATCAGCTTATAAAACGCGCGCGCCTCGTTGCCCATGAGTTCATCTTTCGGCGTGTCGCCGCAGATAATGCGGCTCGTCCCGTCGTTCATCACGAGTTCGATATCCGTGAGCTTTGAAATTGAGCCGATTTTTATGCTGCCGCGCTCGCCGATTATCTGCGAGCCCGCGTGATCCTGCCCGGTTTTGCAGCTTATCATTGTTATCGCGGTGTTTTTACTTAGCATCGAGACGGCGGTTGCCGCGTCAGCTCCGCTTTCGAGAAACGCCGATACTGCCGAGACGGTTTTCGGCTCGCCGAACAGATCGATTGCAGGATAGACGCAGTAAATGCCGAGATCCATCAGGCTGCCCGTCGCCATGGCGGGGTTGAAAATATTCGGCAGCTCGCCGCGAAGATAGGCGGGATATTTTGAGGAATACTGCGAAAAATCAAAATGCGCAGTCCAGACCTTGCCGATGTCCCCGAGAGCTTCTCTGAGCGCCGCCCGCACGGGCGAGTGCATATACATTATAGCCTCGATGTAGACGAGCTTATTCCTGTCCGCAAGCTCACAGAGCTCCGAAAACTCGGCGGGCGTCACGGTTATCGGCTTTTCGCAGATAACGTGCTTGCCGCTCTCGAGCAGCCGCTTGCTCTGCGCATAGTGCAGGGCGTTGGGGCTTGCGATATAGACGCACTCGGCAGGGGAGGCGGCGAGCTCGTCAAGCGAGGTGTATACTGTACTTATCCCGTTCTCTTTTGCGAATTTTTCTCCGCGCTCGCGCGAACGCGAATATACGGCGAAGAGTTCAAAATCGGGCGCGAACTTCAACCCATCGATAAAGCTTTTGACTATCCAGCCCGTGCCGATGACGGCTAATTTCATATTTTTTCCCTGCTTTCTCAGACCCTGCGCGCCATGACCGTGCAGACGCGCAGAGGGAATATGATATCAAATTTGTTCTTTTTATAGAAATTTATTGCGTTGGTGTTATATGAATCGACCACCAGCATAACGCCCTTGCAGCCGATCTCTCTGAGATGCTCGGTCAGAGCCGCGAACAGGCGGGTGCCTATGCCGCAGTGCTGATAGCCGGGCTTTATGTTGATGTGCATATGCGCGGGATAGCTTCTTGCGAATAGCGCGGGGCCGTTTACGGACGCCCACGACTCAATTATATCTCCTTTTTTACAGCCCTTGACGCGCGGGAGATATTCGGCTTTGAATATACGCTTGTATTTTTGATAGTCCGGCGCGCAGAAGATATAGCCGACCGCGCTGTCCGTGTCCTCATCGACGGCGATGAAGCAGTGCTCTGCCTCGCGGTCTATATAGTAGTCGCAGAAGGTCGCGAGCAAAAAGCGCATCGACTTCTCTTCTCGCGCGGTGCTGCCCGCCGTGTCAAGGCAGATATTGCGGACATCGTCCCGATATTTTTCGCTGTAATTTGTGATGATTATAGCCATATTTTACTCCTCAAAATCAATGTGGATATGGTTTTCGCCTTCCCAGAGTTCATATTCGCAGTCGCTGCCGTAAGTGAACCACGCCTTTTGCGGAACGGTTACATAGAAGTCCATCTCGCGCTCCGTTCTGATAAACGAGACGGCTATTTCGCCGCGCACCGTGGTTATGTGACCGCTCGCGCGGTTGAGCCCGTCGGGAATCTGCGGAGCAATGACAATTTTTTCATAGCCCGCCGAGTTTTTCTCCTGCGTGATGCCGAGAATGAACGAGAACAGATACCGCGTCACCGCGCCGAACATCGGGTGGCTGTGCGAGCGCTCACCGTCCCAGTTCTCCCAGATAGTCGTCGCGCCCTGCTTTTTCATGTTATAGAACGAGCCTTTGCCCGTCGAAGTCAGCAGGCGGAAAGCCGTGTCGGCGCAGCCGCGCTCAAACAGCACGCGGGTTAGAATATCCGTGCCGAAAATGCCGGTGTCAAAAGCATCTGCGGCGTCGTATTTCTTTTTTGTATTGTTGAAAGCGCGCCCGCCGCCGAGTCCGATATCAACAGCAAAGCTGTTCGCACCCTGCGCGTCGCCGATAAACGAGCCGGTCTGCGGGCTGTAATATGCGTTGAGAATAGCCTGCTTCTTTTCTTCTATGCGCTTTTCGAGCATGGCGGCAGTTTCGCTTTCGCCGATAGCCTCCGATGCTTCTTTTGTCATCATCATCTGTTTTACATAGAGCGCAGTGTTGACGAATGGCTCGCATATTGTTATTTGTTCGGGCGGGCACCAGTCGCCGAGGCACCAGCCGCCCTCTTCTTCGCGGCAGACGAGACCGCCGGAGCTTCGCGAGTCGAGATAATCAAAATATCGAAGGATCTTCGGCAGATAACGGCGGAAAGTCTCTTTGTCGCCGTATATTTTATACATCTCATACGGCACGACCGCTATCGCGCCGCCCCAGCCTGCGGGGCCTCCGCCGCCGCCCATGAAAGGCGCGGTGTGCTGGACGTGACCGTTTCCGATGCTCTGGCAGTCGGAGATATCCTCGAGCCACTTTTTATAGAATTTCTGCGAATCCAAAAGCATCATCGCCGCTTCACAGCAGAGCTGACCGTCGCCGGTGTAGCCGAGTCGCTCTATATGCGGGCAGTCCGAGGGCACGCCCGAATGCATGTTGCTCAGCTGCGTTCTGATATATGCGTCGTAGAGCCAGTTGAGCATCTCGCTACCTGACTCGAACGATGAGGTCACGGCGCAGTCCGAGTGGACTACTTCGCAGCGCACGGGCTCGGCGTTGTTCGTCAGCTCGAAATACCGAAAGCCGTGCCAGGTAAACCAGGGCATGCACTCTTCGCCCTTTTTCGCATTGCGGTATTCATCTTTTTGAATCTGCCCGCGGTCGCAGGAGTCAAAATTCAGCGTGCCGTTCGGGTTTATTTCCTCGCTGCATCTGACGGTTATATTCGCGCCGTCAACCGTTGCCGCGACAACCGGATAGCCGGAAATATTCTCGCCCATGTCGTATATCGAAACTTCGCCGAGGTCAAAGAGCTTCGCGGGCTTTATTGCGCGCTCCGCTCTGTCCGCCGGGCAGTCCTGAACGAAAAACTGAGTCTCATGCGCCGGGGCTTTGATAACATTTTGAAAGCCGCTGTTCGCTGTCAGCTCGTCCGCAAGGCTCATGTCGTGAACCTCGCCGAAATATATGTTGTTTTCTGTTATGCGGCTCTGCTTCCATTCAAGGTTCTCATCGGAAACAAAAGTATATTTTTTGCCGATCTTATTCTCGGCATCGATTTTATAGCAGAGCTTTATGTCGCCGTATTTTGCGAACCCCTCGGCGCTGCGCTTCTGCTGGGCGAACCAGCCGCAGCCGAGAATGACGCGGATATCATTTTTGCCGTCAACAACAAATTTAGATATGTCATATCTCACGGCGTATGTGCGGTAGGACAGCTCGTCTAAGATAGGATATTCAAACGCCGTCAGATCGCGCTTGCAGTACTGGCTGTTGACGGGGACGAATTTGTCCTCGGACACCTCGCGCCCGTTTATCCACAGGCGGAAGAAGCCGAGCCCGCAGATGGTTATCTCCGCTTCCTTCGGCTCTTCGATGAAGAAGCCGCCTTTTATAACCGGCGAAGTGCAGCCGCTGTCGCAGGTAACCCATTGCGCATTCCCGAAAAGTTCGCTGAAGTTCATGTTATTCCTCTCCCTCAAGTTGAGCTTTTCTGTTTTCGAGCTCTTCCCACTGCATCATGAGTTCAGTCTGCTCGTCGTTTAGCTTGCCGAGCGTTTCCGTCAGATCCATGATGCGCGCGTAATCTGCTGCCGCTTCGGGTGTTGACATCTCTTCGTTGGTTTTTGCTATCAGTCCGTCGAGCTCGTTTATCCGCTCTTCGCATTTCTTTATCGCGGTTATCGTGCGGCGCAGCTCGCTCTCGCGCTCCTTGCGGCGCTTGTAGTCCTCGCCGCCCTTGCCCATGGTCTTTGTCGCTTTCGGCTTCTCCGCGCTCTGCTCGGCGATTTTCGCCGCATAGTCGTCGTAGCCGCCCTCAAAGCTCTCCGCACCGTTCATACCTATCGACAGCACGCGGGTGGATAACTTATTTATAAAATATCTGTCGTGGGACACGACGAGCATCGTGCCGCCGAAATCGAGCAGAGCCGCCTCGAGCGCCTCGCGCGAGGGAATATCAAGGTGGTTCGTCGGCTCGTCGAGCAGCAGGACATTCGCGCCCGAGAGCATCAGCTTTAGAAGCGAAAGCCGCGCTTTTTCGCCGCCGCTCAGAGTCTCTATCTTCTTGAAAACATCGTCCGCGCAGAACAGAAACTGCCCAAGCAGAGTGCGCACACGCGCCTCGGTGAAATCGCGGTGCAGATTCCAGATTTCATCAAGGACTGTATTATTATTGTTGAGCGAGGAGAGCGTCTGGTCGAAATAGCCGACCTGAACGCCTGCGCCGAAGAGATATGAGCCGGAGTCGGCTTTCTCCTTGCCGATAAGTATTTTTAAAAGAGTCGTCTTTCCGCATCCGTTCGGACCGAGCAAAAAAGCGCGGTCGGATCGGCGTATCTGGAACTCGACGCCGCTGAAAAGATGCTTGCTGCCGAATGACTTTGACAGCCCCCTGACATTCAGAACTTCGTTGCCTGTCGGCTCGACTTCGCCGAACGAAAAGCCGAGAGTTTTCGCCGAACGGTCGGGTGCGTCGATTTCCGCCAATTTCTTGTCGAGCATCTTTTGCTTGCTGTCCGCGGTTATGAAATGCCGCCAACGGCGCTGCTGTTCGATTATGCCTTCAAGGCGATGAACCTCGTCCATCTGTCGCTCGTAGTGACGGCGTTCGATCTCGTCACGTTCGGTCTTCTGCTCGAGAAAGCGCGAGTAGCCGCCGTTGAACATCTCGATCCTGCCGTTTTCGAGCAGCATCGTTTTTGTCGTCACTTTGTCGAGAAAATAGCGGTCATGGCTTATAATTACCGCGCTGCCGCGGTAGTCGTTGATGAAGCTTTCAAGCCATTCGAGGCTTGTCAGGTCTATATGGTTCGTCGGCTCGTCGAGCAGGAGCAAATCAGGCGCGCTCAAAAGCAGCTTGCCCAGCGCGAGCTTTGACCGCTGACCGCCCGAGAGCAGGGAGCAGGGGAGCGAGAAGTCGCTCTCCGAGAATCCGAGACCTGTGAGCGCCGAGCGGGTGCGGCTTTTGTAGGTCAGCCCGCCCTCGTCCTCAAATTCGGTGTGCAGTCTGTTCTGCTCGGCGATGAGCGCGTTAATGTCGCCATGTCCCGCTTCGATGAGATCCGCGAGCTCTTCGAGCCGCTTCTCTTTTTTCATAAGAGGCTCGAACACGCTCTCCATCTCGTCATAGACCGTCTTTTGGCTCCCCGCGCAGGCGTGCTGCTCGAGATAGCCTATCTTTATATTTTTGCCGGGATATACCCCGCCCAGGGTCGGCTCAAGCTCGCCGGTGATGAGCTTGAAGAGGGTCGTTTTGCCCGTTGCATTCGAGCCGATGAAGCCTATCTTATCGCGCTCTCCGACTTCAAAGCTCACGCCCGAAAACAGCGTGCGCTCGCCGAACTCCATATCAAGATTCTGTACGCTTAAAACTGCCATTTGTAATATCAGACCCTTGTTTCAAGGATCTTTGCTTCTCCGTTTATTTTGTAGTCGCCGCAGTTTGCGGGAATGAAAATGCTGCCGCCCTTTGAAAATTCAAGAGTCTCGCCCGCGCATTCGAGCAAGCCTGCGCCGTCAAGAATAAGAAGCGACACAAAAGATTTTTCGTCCGCAGTGCCGTCAAAAGAACCGTTAACATCGAGAACTCTCTCGGTAAAGAACGGGCAGGCGACAAGATTAGTGACGTTGCCGTCTTTTTTCGGCGTGCAGGGATTTTTGTATACTCCGGTGTGCGTGACATTCACCGCGTCCTCAACATGAAGCTCGCGCGGCTTGCCGTCAAAGCCCAGGCGGCCGTAGTCATATATTCTGTAGGTCGTATCCGAGTTCTGCTGAACCTCGGCGAGCAGGATGCCCTTGCATATCGCATGGAGCGTGCCGGACTCAATAAAGAAGAAATCTCCCTTTTTGACCGGGACTTTCTTGACATAGTCGGTCAGCGTGCCGTCGGTTATCGACTGCCTGAACTGCTCGCGGGTTATGTCCTTTTCAAAGCCGAGCAGAAGATAGGCGCCCGGCTCGCAGTCGAGGATATACCACGACTCGGTCTTTCCCGCGCCGCTGCCCTTTTTCAGGCAGTAGGCGTCGTCGGGGTGAACCTGAACCGAGAGATCCGCCGCGGCGTCGATGAATTTTATCAGCACCGGGAAATCAGAGAATCCGGCGCAGTTTTTGCCGCCGAGCTCGGGGTGTTCGAGATAGATTTCGCGAAGAGTCCTCCCCGAAAATTCGCCGTTTGCGACTGTTGAGCTGCCGTTTTTGTGCGCGGACATGACCCACGCCTCGGCGGCGTTTCGCTTGTCTGTGACAACGGAATATTCGTCAATGAGCCTGCGCCCGCCCCAGACGGTTTCCGAGACAAAGGGCGTCAATACCATGGGATAAAGCTTCAAAACACATTCTCCTTTATTATAAACATCTTATATATTTTTAGCGTTCGGGCGAAAAATATCGTCCGGCTGAATTATTTTATCATATTTGTCCCATAATTGCTATACAAATAATACCGGGAGGACGAAAAAATGGTTACTGCTTTCAAATATCTGCTCGGAGGAAAGCTCAAAAAGGCGGACGAAGCTCCGACAAGGGAGGAGCAGCTGCTCGTGGATATAAGAGCGCTCAAAAAGGAGATGGACGCGGCATATCTGCGGTTTGAATACGGCGAGGACGACGACTCGGTCGAGGCCGCAATATATGAGCTCGAATCGCTCAAGCGCCGCTACCACAGACTCCTGAAGCTCGCAAAGCAGGAGGGACTTGAAAGCAGCGACATAGCCGTATGCTACAAACTGGAATGAGGGGATAGCCTTGTCAACAGGAATGAAAACGGTTCTTATAATATTTCTCGCTGCCGCCGCGCTCGCGATAACGGTGTTTGCCGTGACGAACAGGCGCGGCTTTTCGGCGCTGATACTCAACGCGATAGGCGGCGCGGCGGCGCTGTTCGCCGTCAACATCGCGGGGCTTGCGACGGGGATACAGCTCTCCGTCAACCGCTGGTCGCTCGGCGCGGGCGCGCTGCTCGGTGTGCCCGGGGTGATATCAATGCTGGTGCTCGATATCGTTTTCAAATAAATTAAAATGAAGCCGCCCGCGGGCTGAAAAGAGCATTTCTGCGGGCGGCTTATAAAAAAATCAGTTTTTTTAAAATTATGCTTGACATTCGCGCGGCGTTCATATATAATAGGCACTGCTGAACGGGAAAGACCGAAAAATTCAGCTCAAATGGACGCTTAGCTCAGCTGGTAGAGCATTCGCTTGACGTGCGAAGGGTCAGCGGTTCGAGTCCGTTAGCGTCCACCAGAAAACGCCTTGATGAAATATCATCGAGGCGCTTTTTTATTTGCTTTGAAAACGCCGCCTGCGGAGAAACAGGCGGCGTTTGATGATTTATGCAGTTTTAATTTTATTTCTCTTGCTTGCTTTTATGCGCGCGGCGGCATAGGCGATGTACGGCACGGCGGCGTAAGCTATTATTATAGTAATGGAGGGCTCATATAGGCTCTGAAACCTTGTGTCATGGATATCTATCACTCCGATTGACGACAGGGTATAGAAAAAGCCGAATCCCGCGCCGAGGAAAAAGACGACGGAGGCGACGAGCCCTATGAGATATCCGTTTGATCTTTTCCTGCCGAATACTATTCCAAACGCTATTCCGCCGACAAGAACGGCGGAGCTTGCGATGCTTCCGATGATGAATACGGCGTGGCTCGCCGCGAGGCTATCCAGTCCGGCTTCGGGGAGCGAGGTAAGAACAGAAGCCGCAAAGCCCAGAATGCCGTAAACAAGAAATGTAATTACGCCGGTCAGAACTTCTCTTTTAGCGGTTGATTTCATCTTTGTCACCTTGCTTTTAATTAATTAAAAAGAAAAACGCGCACAAGCCGGCAGTGATGCCGACCTATGCGCCTTATTAAACTGTCCGAATGCGCACCCGCCTCAGACCTGATAAAAATCTATAATTTTTTGAACCGAACAGCATCATAGCATTTCTCCGAAATTATATGATATTCTGCCGCAGAAAACCTATCTGCAATTACAAAGTAGCATATTTATATATCGGAGTCAATGCTTTTTGACATACTTTTTTGAATATTCACAAAAAGTTAATTTTTGAAAGCGAAAATATATTTCGCCGCCGCGGTGTTGCCGCAAAAACTATTCACTAAAAACAAAAAGTGTGATATAATCAGCTCGATTGAAAATACCCGAAAGGAGCGCAAACATGAAAGAACCCATCACCCGATATGTCGAGGACAGGTATGCGAAGCTCAACGAGTTTGTTTCCATGCAGCCCGATATGTCGGAGCTGCCGGATTTTGAAAAGGAGAAGGGAAAGCTCCCCGAGCCCGTGTGGACGGGTCACGACGATGAAATAGACGCCTACTATAAGGCGTGGGAGATAGCTTTCCGCAACCTCGGAAAGCCGACGAAAGAGAGCGGCTTTGTCTCGCCCTATATCGACGCCGCTTTTAACGGTCACATTTTCATGTGGGATTCCTGCTTTATGCTCATGTTCGGAAAATACGGCGACAGCGTCCACTGTTTCCAGAAAACGCTCGACAATTTCTACTGCAAGCAGCACAAGGACGGCTTCATCTGCCGCGAGATAAACGAATTAGACGGCGTTGACCGATTCTATCGCCACGACCCGACGAGCACGGGACCCGAGATAATGGCGTGGTGCGAGTGGCAGTATTATAAGAACTACGGCGATAAGGAGAGACTCAAAAAAGTTTATTATCCGCTGCTCTCGTTCCACCATTGGCTCAAGAATTATCATCGCTGGAAGGACGGGAGCTATTGGTCGAGCGGCTGGGGCTGCGGCATGGACAATCTGCCGCGCTGCGATCTTGAGCTCATCCCCGACTCGGAGGACTGGCAGCTTGAGACTTTCCACCACAGCTATATGTCCTGGATAGACGCGACTCTGCAGGCGGCGATGAGCTGCGAATATCTTATAATGATGGCGGAGGAGCTCGGCATCTCTGACGATGTCGACGCGCTCAAGGACGAATACGACAATCTCGTCAGGTTCGTCAACGAGAAGATGTGGAGCGAAAAAGACGGGTTCTATTATGACCTCAAGGCGGACGGAAGCTTCCTTGCCGTCAAGACCGTCGCTGCGTTCTGGGCGCTTATCTCGAAGATTGCCCCGCCCGACAGGGTGGACGCGCTCTGCCGTCACCTCGAGGATAAAAATGAATTCAACCGCCCGAACCGCGTCCCTGCGCTCTCCGCGGATCACCCGGACTACAAAGATAACGGCGGCTACTGGAACGGCGGAGTTTGGGCGCCGACCGATTATATGATACTCTGCGGGCTCTCCGCAAACGGAAAAGAGAAGCTCGCAAAAGAGATAGCCGAGTGCTGCTACCAAAACGCCATGGAGGTCTACAGAAAGACCGGCACATTCTGGGAGAACTATGCCCCCGAGACTGCCGACCGCGGCGACCCCGCGCGCGAGGATTTTGTCGGCTGGACGGGCATATTCCCTATAACCGTTTTGATAGAGTACATCCTCGGAATCAGAGTCTCCGCCGAAAAGTCGGAGATAGTCTGGCGCGTGAACAGGCTCGAGGAGCACGGAATAAAGAAGCTGCCCGTCGGCAGGGATTCGTTCGTCACGCTCATGTGCGAAGAGAGAAAGTCCGAAAATGAGAGACCTGAGATAACCGTCGAGAGCGACAAGCCGATAAAAGTAAAAGTTATCTACGGCGAGGATTGGCAGTTCTCGTTTGATATTTGATGGAGGCATATATGAAACTTAAGGTTGATTTCAAAAACACTGTCGGCAGGATAAAGCCGATGAACGCCGTCAACAACGGCCCCGTGTATACGGACAACGGCGACCAGAATCTCACGAATCTGCCTGACTTCAGGGAGGCGAACATCCCGTTTGCCAGAACGCACGATTCGTCCATATGCTATGACTACGGCGGAGAGCACACG
>ULTB01034586.1_pt1 | contig 35544 bp, 33 predicted proteins | sample 1957251 | NCBI WGS metagenome assembly ULTB01 (sample SAMEA4835724, study PRJEB28245) | human gut metagenome | biome: gut microbiome; material: fecal sample | place: Denmark | collected 2008
TGGTTTTGGACTTGCTCTGGTTTTGGACTTGCCCCGATTTTGGACTTGCTCTGGCTTTGGACTTGATTCCAATATTCTTTGAAATCAATGAGTTATGAGGAAAAGAAAAAACGGACAAACCGTCATTTCTGATGATTTGTCCGCTTTGGCTCCTCAAGTAGGACTTGAACCTACGACCCCCTGATTAACAGTCAGGTGCTCTAACCAACTGAGCTATTGAGGAATTTTTGTCAACCTTTTCGGTTGTTTGTTCCTTTCGGGAGTGCAAAGGTACAACAAAAATTGATTAGTGCAAATTTTTTTGTAGTATTTTTTGTGTACCTTTGTGTGAATTTCTCGGAGGAGGAAAATGGACATAGACTTGTTTTCAGAGATCGTCAAGGGGCTGATCCTTGATAATGATGAGGTTACGTTGCCAGGCTTGGGGACTTTCGTTTCCGAGGTGGTGCCTTCGACTTTTTCGGACAAGGGCTACACGATCAATCCTCCTTACCGCAGATTGTCTTTCAGGCAGCGTGGATCAGAGGATGACAGGTCGCTGGCGGAGTTCTATTCCAAGGCGAACGGAACTGATTTCGAGACTTCCCGAAGGATCCTTTCAGAGTTCATCGCTGGGTTGAGGAACACGCTTCAGACCAAGAAGATCGTGGTTTTCCCTGGGCTTGGGCGTCTGCGCGCCACAAAGGAGAATACTTTTTTCTTTATCGCGGACGAGGATCTGGACATCTACCCTTACGGGGTCGGGTTGGAACCGGTGTCGCTCAAGACACATGAGGAGACACCTGACGAGGTGGCGCAGAGTGTGGCGGCGCTTCGGGAGCTGGTTGATGAGCCCGTGGCACCGGTCGCTGAGCTGGTCGAAGCGGCTGATGTGACAGGAGATGATGCTGCGAAGGAGTCGCTTCGACAGGCTCGGCGACCTGAGGAAAAGACTGAGCGGCGGGAAGAAGCGGTGGCTCAGCCGGAAAAAGTGGAGGAATATAGGGAGGCAAGCATATCGACGGAAACTCATATCGGGAAGAAGCGAGGATGGAAAGTGGCTGCTGTCGTGGCCGCAAGCGTGGTGGGAGTCGCTTTGCTGGCTCTTGGAATATTCATACTCCTCGCTCATGTCGCTCCCGGATTCATTGACTCGATCCTTTATACTCCTGAGGAATTGAGGATAATTAATTATTGAGGATTATGGAAAAGGTTAACGTCTCTGACAATAGATTCAGCACCGACATAACGATTCCGTGCTACGACACGGACGCTTCGTTCCATCTGAAACCTGCCGCGTTTATGGATCATGCCCAGGAAATGGCGTATCTTGCGGCGCAGGCCCTGCATTTCGGCTATGATGACCTCCAAAAGCATCACACCGCATGGGTGCTCTCAAGGATGCGTATGGATTTCCTGAATCCTCCGGAATGGACGGACGAGACAACTCTCTATACTTGGCACAAAGGACAGGACGGCCTGTTCTTTCTAAGGGACTTCGAGATGCGCAGGAAGGGTGACACTGACTTTCAGGACAAGTCCGGTGTGCTGGTGGCCTGCACTTCTTCGTGGCTCGTGATGAATGTCGAGACCCGAAGGCTCGTGCGCAGCGATGAGGTTCTGAATTTGGTCCCGGCGACGACCCAATGCCATGACAATGCGATCCAGACCCCTTGCGGCAAGGTCGTCATGCCAAAGAATATTCCCGCGGAGGAAGTGGGCTGCCACAAGGCTGAATATTCGGACATCGATGTCCTGGGCCACACCAACAACGCCCGCTATGTGGTCTGGGCCATGGACAGCATCGACTATCCGGAAGTGGCCGCGAACAGGGTGAAGAGCATCAGCATCAACTTCATCAAGGAGACAAGGCCGGAAGAGGTTGTGAGGATATTCAGAAGCGATGTGCTGACTGACAATGGAAGGACGTATTTCATAGAAGGTAAAATTGAAGACAAACCGTGCTTTTGCGCGCGGATAGATTTCTGATTTGATATGCGAGATTTGTTTTTAGGGGCTGGAATAGCCCATTCGATTCTGGTTTTCGCAGTCGTGATTGCGATCGGACTGTATCTTGGCAAGTTCAAGATCAAAGGTATTTCCATTGGTTCGACGTGGATTCTGTTTGTGGCCATCCTGTTGAGCCATTTCGGCCTGAGGGTGGACACGACCGTCATGAACTTCATGAAGGATTTCGGCCTGATCCTCTTCGTGTTTTCGATCGGCCTTCAGGTCGGCCCTGGATTCTTCCATTCGTTCAAGAAGGGTGGTCTCCAACTGAACTTGCTGGCTGTCGCGCTCGTGCTTCTTGCCGTCGCCGTGACTGTGGCGATTCATTTCATCACCGGAGAGGACCTCAAGACAATGGTCGGCGTGATGTCAGGTGCCGTGACCAACACTCCTGGCCTTGGAGCCGCCCAGCAGACATTGGCTGATTCGATGCGTGCCGAGAACTATCTGGCGTCAGATGTCACTTCCGCCACATCCGGACTGGCTTCGGCCTATGCCGTGGCCTATCCTTTGGGTGTCCTGCTCGTGATTGCGCTGATGATGTTCTTCAAGGCCATATTCAAGGTCGATTTGAACAAGGAGAAGGAAGTCCTTGACAACGAGGACAACAATGAGGATGTCGCCAGGCGCATGCACTGCGAGGTGGAGAACCCGGCCATCTTCGGCATGACAATCAGGGACGCCACCAAGGATCTGGGCAATTCCATCGTGATCTCCAGAATACTTCGCGACGGGCTCATGTCCGTTCCCGGGCCTGATACCGTTCTCCAGAAAGGAGACAAACTTCTGATCGTCACTTCTCAGAAGAATGTGGACTCGCTTAGGATCACCTTCGGAGAAGAGGTTCCGATGCACCTTCAGGACTGGGAGCAGCTGGATGCCAGGATGGTGAACAGGAAGATAACCGTCACCAAGACGAACCTTACGGGAGTGACCCTCAGAAGTCTCAATGTCAGAGCTAATTATGGGGTCAGTGTCACCAGAGTCATAAGATCCGGCGTCGGCCTTGTCGCAAGACCTAACCTCATCCTCCAGATGGGAGATGTGTTGAGGGTTGTCGGTCCGGAGCTCGGAATAGAGGAGGTAGCCAATCTTGTTGGTAACCAGACTTCGACTTTGAACCACCCGAACCTTATCCCGATCTTCTTTGGAATCGCTCTTGGTGTGATATTCGGTTCAATTCCTATCGCCATCCCCGGCATTCCTCAGCCTATCAAGCTGGGACTTGCCGGAGGTCCGCTGATCATCGCTATTCTGCTTGGCTATTTCGGCCCGAAGTGGAAGATCACGACCTACACGACCCAGAGCGCTAACCTGATGGTCAGGGAGATGGGAATATCCTTCTTCATGGCGGCCGTCGGCCTCGGTGCCGGACAGAACTTCGTAAGCTCCATCCTTAACGGAGGTTACTGGTGGATCCTTTACGGCGCGCTGATCACATTCATCCCGGTTTGTGCCATCGGCCTGATCGCAAGATATGCATGCAAACTGAACTTCTACCAGATCTGCGGTCTGATCTCCGGAGGAACTACCGATCCGGCTGTCCTTGCGTTTACTCAGGGCGCCTACGGAACCGACTATCCTTCAGTCAACTATGCGACAGTCTATCCTCTGTCAATGTTCATGAGGGTGTTGGTTGCCCAACTGCTGGTCCTTGTGGCGATAGCCTGACGCCATGTTCGAGTTGATCTATCCTGCCACTCCGGCGATGATCCTGCCGCTGCCGTCCGCTGACAATCCTGGCGACCGTCCGCGCACGTGCGGGGAGATGGTGCCGATTGTGGAAGAGAATGGCTTGGTCGTAGGTCAGGCCACGAGAAAGACCGTGCATGATGGTTCCGGACTCATGCATCCGGTCATCCACCTGCACATAATCAACCGCGAGGGTTGCCTCTACATCCAGAAGCGCTCCATGAAAAAGGATCTTCTTCCGGGGTGCTGGGACACTGCGGTCGGAGGTCATGTGGACTATGGTGAAAGTCTGGAGGAGGCACTTTACAGGGAATCCTCGGAAGAGTTGGGGTTCCGGGACTTCAATCCGGTTTACCTGAAATCCTACGTCTGGGAGTCTGCCCGGGAGAAGGAACTTGTGAATGTCTTCGCCACGGTGGGTAACTTTGTCCTGAAACCTGACAATGACGAAGTCGCGGAAGGACGTTACTGGAATATGTCCGAGATCGAATCGAATCTTGGCAGGGGAATGTTCACCCCGAATTTTGAGCAGGAATTCAAATCAATCAAAGACACTTTACTGGCATTGCTATGATGGACAAGCTAATCGACAAATTCATAAAGGATCAGCTGTCGGTCTGGCCGATGGCCGCCGAGAATTACCGCAATCTAAAGAAAGCGGAGACCAAACATCTGGATGTAGGAGGACTCAAGGTCCTTGCCCAATATAATCCGTGCCGCAGAATTTCGTCCGAGGCCCCTCTTGACAAGAAATCCATCAGCGAAAGGCCTTGCTTCCTGTGTCCGGAAAACCGTCCGGCCGAGCAGACGAACATTGAGTTCGAAGGACGCAAGGGGCGCAAGTACCGGGTGACCTTGAATCCGTACCCTATCTTCCCGTCCCATCTGGTGATCTCCGGCTTTGACCACACACCACAGTCAATCTGGCACCGTTACCAAGACCTTCTCGACTTTGTCAAGGAAAATCAGGAATATCTCGGGTTCTACAACGGTCCTCAGAGCGGGGCCTCGGCTCCGGACCACATGCATTTTCAGGCGTGTCCGCAAGGCTTGATGCCACTCCAGAACAGGGTTGACGAATTGCTTGACGCCGGCGAAGGCGGCACATTAAAGTTCCTGACGAATGTAAAGGAAGCCAGGTTGTTCCAGCTTGATGAATATGCACGAGGCGTTTTCGTGCTCCGGGGAACAACGGCGAAATCCACGGCGAAGCTGTTCTACAGGCTTCTGGACTGCGCTCCTGTTCCGGAGGATTCTGACGAGCCGAGGCTCAACCTGATCGCGTGGTGTCATGGCGGAGAGTACCGTTCCGCTGTGATATTCAGGGAAAAACACCGTCCGCATAACTATTTCTCCACAGATTCCGACCATCTTGCGATGAGTCCTGGCTGTGCTGACATGGCAGGAGTCTATGTGGTTCCGGAGAAAGAAGACTTTGACAAACTTGACTCAAGGATTCTTTCACAGGTTGTGGAAGAGGTGGCCGCAAGCGAGGCGACGGAGAAAGAGATCATCTGGAGGCTGACCAGAACCCAGAACAGGTTGGAGGTCGGCATCATGTCCGGTCAGGAGATTGAATTTGAGATAATTTCGGATGGAGCCGGAAAGCAGAAAGTGGAATATTCAGGCGGGCGCATCTCCTACAACGGTGTGCTGTATGACGAATTGGTCTTCGAGGCCCAGACAGAGGCCACTATGTTCGCCGAGCCGTCCTTCATCCTCTATGGGGTGACCATAGGGGTGGATTTCCATTGGGAGCGCAAGGTGACCCAGAAGTTTGCCGGGACGCTGAAGTTCATCGTGGATGGGGACAGGGTCACGGCTGTGAATATTGTCGGAGTTGAGGACTATCTTTTGAGTGTGATCTCTTCGGAGATGAAGGCCTCGGCCGGGCTTGAGTTCCTCAAGGCTCACGCTGTCATTTCCCGGTCCTGGGTTATGGCTCAGGTGGAGCACCGTAGGAAACCGGCCATTCGACAGGCTCAGGGGCCGGAGTCGGTTGATGGGTACGACACTGCGGTCGCTGAGCCTGTCGAAGCGCCGGTCACTTCGACAAGTTCAGTGGCCACAGAATCGGACTCAGTGGCTGCCGACAGTGCGGGCTCGGTGACCGAAGAGGGTGAGTACATCAAATGGTTCGACCACGATGACCATACATTGTTCGATGTCTGCGCCGATGACCACTGCCAGCGCTACCAAGGCCTTACCATGGCCGTGGGCGAGACCGTCCGCAAGGCCATAGACCAGACCTGGGGACTTGTCCTCACTTCCGAAGGCGAGATCTGCGACGCCCGCTTCTCCAAATGCTGCGGAGGTCGCATGGAACTTTTCAGCACCTGCTGGGAAGACAAGGACTACCCGTACCTCCAACCGTTGCCAGACACCCCTGACTGCGCGGAAGGTGGGAAGGTGTTCTGCGACACAAAGGACGAAGCCATTCTCTCCCAGGTGCTTAACGACTACGATCTGGAGACGGAGGACTTCTACAGATGGAGGACTGAATATTCAAGGACGGAGGTTTCCGACCTTGTCCGCAAGCGTTCAGGAATGGATTTCGGAACTATCCGCGCCCTTGTCCCTATTGAGAGGGGACCATCCGGAAGACTGAAACGGCTCAAGATAGTAGGCGACCGGAAGACCATTGTCATCGGCAAGGAACTGATCATCCGTCGCTGGCTCTCTGACTCCCATCTCAAGAGTTCGGCCTTTGATGTAAAATGGGATGGGGACAGACTTATTCTGGATGGTTCTGGTTGGGGACATGGTGTCGGGCTTTGCCAAATCGGCGCTGCCGTGATGGCAAGCAAAGGCTACACTTACGACCAAATCCTCCTGCATTACTATCCCGGAAGCAAGTTGGAAAGAAGATAAATAACAAACACATAATGAATAACAGCAATTTCACAAAACGTGACCCCTGGATGTGGATACCGACCCTCTACTTTGTGGAGGGCATCCCATATTTCCTGGTCAACAATGTCTCTGTCCTGATGTTCGCCAAGATGGGCGTTCCTAACGGGCAGATGGCTCTGTTCACATCTCTGCTCTATCTCCCTTGGACGCTGAAATTCCTTTGGAGCCCTTTCGTGGACATCATCAAGACAAAGAGATGGTGGATCATCACGATGCAGATCATCATGTCCATCGCGTTTGTCGTTCAGGCTCTTACGATGCCTCATCCGTCAGCGGAAGCCATAGCGGCCGGCACCACTCCGATGAGCCTGTTCACGTTCACGCTTGTCCTCTTTGTGTTCGCAGCTTTCGCCTCGGCCACCCATGACATAGCCGCCGACGGGTTTTACATGCTGGCTCAGAGCCAGAGCAGCCAGGCGGCCTTTGTGGGAGTCCGCAGCACGTTCTACAGGCTGGCCAACGTCTTCGGCAACGGCGTGATCGTCGCTGTGGCCGGACTTCTTGAGGCAAGGACCGGCAATGTGCCGCTGGCATGGCAGCTGACCATCGGAGGTTCCGGCATCCTGCTCACGGCTCTGACACTATACCACACGTTCGCGATTCCTAAGCCGGAGTCTGATGTGCCTAATATCCATGAAGATTCCGGCAACAAGGTCGCTGAAATTTTCGAGGGCTTCGGACGTACCGTCACGACATATTTCAAGAAACCGGGCGTCTGGCTTGCCATCATATTCATGCTTTGCTATCGTCTTCCGGAGGCTTTCCTCATCAAGATGTGCACTCCGTTCCTTGTCGCGGCCCGAGAGGCCGGGGGACTTGGAATGCAGACGGCTCAGGTCGGGATCGCATACGGCACGCTCGGTGTGATATTCCTGCTGCTCGGTGGCATTCTCGGAGGCCTTCTCGCTTCAAGACTGGGCTTGAAAAAGTCCATTTGGATCATGGCGGCTTTCATGACGCTCCCTTGTTTGTCGTTCGTTTATCTTGCTGTGGTCCAACCTACAAGCTTCGCTACCATCTGCACCTGCATCGCCATCGAACAGTTCGGCTACGGCTTCGGCTTCACTGCCTACATGCTCTACATGATGTACTTCTCCGAAGGTGGGTTCAAGACCTCGCACTATGCTTTCTGCACCTGTTTCATGGCGCTGAGCATGATGATCCCTGGCATGTTCGCCGGATACCTTCAGGAGTACCTCGGCTACAAGGGATTCTTCTGGATGGTGATTGTCTGCTGCATCGCGACCGTCGTTGTCACCTTCCTTGCGGACCGCAAGATCGATCCTGAATATGGCAAAAAATAGTCAGTCACTTAATAATCAACGAATATATGAACTCAATCAAAAGAATATTCACTGCCTTTCTTGGCATCGCGGCAACGGTCTCTTCTGTCGCCACAGCAGCTGAAAAACAGATAGTGCGCACAGGGATTGAAGTGCTTGAAAGTCGTGGTTTTGAGGGACTTGTCGGCAAGAATGTCGGCCTTGTCACCAACCCGAGCGGTGTTGACCACAATCTCCGCTCAACCATTGACATCCTTCATGAGGCTCAGGGAGTCAATCTCAAGACACTTTTCGCTCCTGAGCATGGTGTACGCGGGGATGCCTACGCCGGCTCTCATGTGGAGGATTTCAAGGACGCCAAGACAGGAATCCCTGTATATTCAGTCTATGGCTCCAACCGCAAGCCGAGCAAGAAGATGCTTGAGGGACTGGACATTGTTGTCTATGACATCCAGGACATCGGCAGCCGTTCCTACACATTCATCAGCACGCTTGGACTGGTGATGAGGGCCTGTGCGGAGAACGGTATCGAAGTCATGGTGCTTGACAGGCCTAACCCTCTGGGCGGCAATAAGGTGGAAGGATGTCTCGTTGAGCCGGGCTTCCACTCGTTCGTCAGTGAGTTCAGGATCCCTTACATCTACGGCCTCACCGTCGGCGAGCTTGCCATCATGATCAACGAGGAAGGCCTGAACTGTGGCGAAAAGGGGAACGAGGCCCCATTGAAATGCAAGCTCTCCGTCATCCCGATGGAAGGATGGCACAGGAATATGCTCTATCCTGACACTAATCTCCCTTGGATCCTTCCGTCTCCGAATATTCCTTACCCTCAGTCAGCCGTGAACTATCCGTCCTCCGGCATCACCGGCGAGTTCCAAGGGTATCTAAACATCGGCATCGGCTACACTCTCCCGTTCGAGGTGTTCGCGGCCGAGTGGATTGACGCTGACGCGTTGAAGGCCAGACTGGACAGCTACAACCTTCCGGGAGTGGCTTTCAGGACGATTCATTTCAAACCATTCTCCGGCAGCCTTCAGGGGAAACTCATTCATGGTGTCCAGTTCCATTACACTGACTACGAGGCCGCTTGCTGCACATTGACCCAGTTCTATGTGATGCAGGCCGTGAACGAACTCTATCCGGACAGGAATCCGTTCGCCCTCTCCAAGGGACGCAACAACATGTTCGACAAGGTGTGTGGTACGGATTATGTAAGAACGACTTTCGGAAAGCGTCTTAAGGTCGGGGACATCGCTGACTATTGGTCCAAGGATGTCGAGGCCTTCAAGAAACTTTCCAGAAAGTATTGGCTATATAATTAAACCACTTAACACCGAATCATCATGAAGAACATTCTGAGCATCGCGATCGCATCGGCTGTAGCATTTGCCCTTATCGCATCACCGGTTGATTCATACTCACAGGAAAGACGCTCCTCCGGTTCGAGGAGCAACACAACGTCGTCACAGACCCGCTCATCGTCCAGAAGTTCTTCTTCCACAAGGAGTTCTGGTTCGTCATCCGCAAGGAACTCTGGTTCGGCTTCAACGAGAAGTGTAAGCTCCTCTTCCACAAGGAGTTCAGGATTTTCTGTGTCCGGAGGCTCGCAGGACAACAACCGCAGGAGCGGTTCCGGCGTGTCAAGGAGTACGTCTTCGTCAAGGTCTTCTTCCCTCGGGAACGACAACGGAATCTATCAGGACAACAACCGCAGGAGCGGTTCCGGCGTGTCAAGGAGTACGTCTTCGTCAAGGTCTTCTTCCTTCGGGAACGACAACGGAAGCTATCAGGACAACAACCGCAGGAGCGGTTCCGGCGTGTCAAGGAGTTCGTCTTCTTCCAGAGGCTCGTCCTCATCGGTGAGAAGCTCATCGTCATCCCGTAGCTCATCATCTTCTGTAAGAAGTTCTTCCTCGGACAGAAGGGTTTCCTCATCGACAAGAACTTCCGGTGACAGGGTGGCAAGGCAGATAGGCTCTTCCTCCACCAGAAGCAACTCGTCCCGCTCAGCCGCTTCTGATTCACGTCGGGAGCAGTCCCAGAGGGTCGGAAACGCCACAAGGGGAGGCTTGACCACATATGACGCACACAGGGACGTGATGAGGGAAAGCCGCAGTGATTTCATGAGAATAGGCGAGGACAGGAATGTCCACAGAATTCCGCCTCGGGAGAGGGATTTCATGCCGTATGACCGTCCTGGCCATTTTTGGGCGCATGATCATCACTGCTACGGCTACAGGGTTCATCGTCTCCCTCCTCGTTACAGAAGAATGACATATTGGGGGGTCGAGTACTGCATCTACGACGGGATCTATTACAGACCTTACGGCGACATATTCGTTGTCTGCCGTCCTCCGTTCGGGGTCTGCATCGACCGCGCCATTTCAGATCTGGCGTTCGCTTCCGTACGCTTCGCCTACTATAACAACACGTACCGGATGTATCGCGCCATTGACGCCAACAACCGTATCATCGAGGAGCAGAACAGGATAATCGCAAGGAACAACGCCACCATAGCAGCTCAGAACAACGCGTTCGCGCTGAACTCAACAAGGGCTGACAACGCCTACACTCTTGCGGACAGACTCGGCCTTGTTCAGAGCTACGCCTATGCCAACCAGCCGTACTACTATCAGGACGGAGTCTTCTACATCGTCAACTCCAACGGCCAGTACGAGGTGATTGTCCCTCCGGCCGGCGCTTTGGTCGAGGATCTTCCGGACGATTACGACACGATCACGATGGACGGGATGGACTTCTACAAGGTCGATGACACCGTTTATCGCCTTACTCTCGTGGAAGGCAAGCCTTACCTTGAGGTTCTCGGCCAGATGTACGGCAAGTTGGCCAGCAAGTACAACTACTACTCTAACGGAGCTGCATACAATAGCCTTTATTAATGAATATTAATGGATAAGCTTCATTCTTTATTTGAAAGTTACACAGGCCGGAAGGTCAATGAATCGGAAGAACTGAACTCTTCCGGAAGCAACAGGAGGTATTTCCGTCTCAAGGGCGGAAATATTTCCATTATTGGTGTCATCGGAACGAGCCGTGAAGAGAACAACGCGTTCATCAGCCTCGGTTCGCATTTTCTTGGCAAAGGAATCAGGGTGCCTAAAGTGTTTGCTGTCAGTGAGGACGGAATGCGCTATATTCAGGAAGACCTTGGCGACGACCAGCTCTACAAGGTGGTCTCACAGGGGCGGGAGAGTGGCGAATACAGTTCCTATGAAAGTCATCTTCTGTGCCGCGCCATGGAGATGCTTCCAAAGATGCAGTTCAAGGGGGCGGAGGGGCTTGACTGGTCAGTCTGCTACCCTGAGCCTGAGTTCAACGAGAGGATGATCCTCTTTGACCTGAACTATTTCAAGTACTGCTTTCTGAAGGCTACCGGTCTGGAATTCAATGAGGTGAGGCTTCAGGATGATTTCGAGAGGCTCAAGACGGATCTCATGCAGGACATGGGCGACACCTTCATGTATAGGGATTTTCAGGCCAGAAACGTGATGATGAAGGACGGTGAACCGTACTTCATTGATTTTCAGGGTGGACGGCGCGGCCCGATCTACTATGATGTGGCATCTTTCGTCTGGCAGGCCCGCTCACGTTACCCGGAGAACCTCCGCAAGGAAATGGTTCAGACCTACCTTCGCGCTTTGAAGGGCTACATGGATGTGGACGAGGCTCATTTCAACGAAAGGCTCAGGCTGTTCATCCTGTTCAGGACTCTCCAGGTGTTGGGCGCGTACGGTTTCAGAGGCTATTTCGAGAAGAAACCGCATTTCCTTGCGAGCGTTCCTTACGCTCTGGGTAACCTGCGTCGCCTTCTCCAGAAGCCGTTCGAGGATTATCCTTATCTGAACGAGATCCTCACCAAACTCACCACGATGTCGCAGTTCAACAACATCGCCGAGGACAAACGTCTGGAAGTGAGAGTCTTCAGTTTCGCTTACAAGAAAGGCATCCCTGTTGACACATCCGGCAATGGAGGAGGCTACGTCTTTGACTGCCGCGCCATCAACAATCCAGGCAAGTACGAGCATTACCGTCAGTTCACCGGGCTCGACAAGGAGGTCATAAAATTCCTTGAGGATGACGGCGGAATCACAAAGTTCCTGAACAACGTCTATGACCTTGTCGATAACCATGTCAAATGCTTCATTGAGAGAAAGTTCACCCATCTGCAAGTTTGTTTCGGATGCACTGGCGGACAGCACCGCTCGGTTTACTGCGCCGAGCATCTGGCCCAGCATCTGGCCGACAGGTTTGACATTAAGATAACGGTGACCCATAGGGAACTTGACATTGAGAAAATCCTGTAGATGAAAGCGATGATTTTCGCGGCAGGTCTCGGGACGAGACTCAAGCCGATCACGGACACTTTGCCTAAGGCCTTGGTGCCTGTCGCCGGAAAGCCTCTCCTGTACCATGTCGTGTCAAAGCTTAAGGAGGCCGGAATCTCTGACTTTGTGATCAACGTCCATCATTTTGCCGACTCGATCATAGGCTACACTCATGAGCAGAACGATTTCGGTGTCAAGGTCAGTTTCTCGGACGAGCGGGATCTTCTGCGCGAGACCGGAGGTGGGATCAAATTCGCCCGCCCCCTATTGGAAGGCGGACATTTTCTGGTTCATAATGTGGACATAATCTCGGATTTGGATGTCGTCTGGTTCATCTCTCAGACCCGTCCTGACGCCATGTCGAGCATTCTTGTGAGCGATCGTAAGACGCAGAGATATTTCCTTTTCGACGACGACATGAGGCTTGTCGGCTGGACGAATCTGGCCACAGGTGAGGTCAAGAGCCCTTACGGGGACATCGACCCGGGAAAGTTCCGGAAATATGCTTTCGCAGGCATCCACTGCATCTCTGACGGCATATTCAAAGTCTTTGACGAGGATGGCTGGGGCGACCGTTTCTCTATCACGGACTTTTATATTCAGGAATGTGCCAAGCATCCGATCTATGGAATAGTCCCTAAGGAGTTGAGACTGATTGATGTGGGTAAGTTTGAGACCCTCTCCGAGGCGGAGGAATTTGTTAGAAACACACTTAAAAACAACTGATTAATATTATGGCAAAAGGCAAGTTTTGGTCTGAGTTCAAGGACTTCGCGATGAAAGGCAATGTGATCGATCTGGCTGTCGGTGTAATTGTCGGCGGCGCTTTCGGCAAGATTGTCACCTCTTTGGTCAACGATGTGATCATGCCGTGCGTGGGCGTGCTCATCGGCGGCTTCGATTTCACAAACCTTAAGATCGTCCTTCACAAGGCTGTGATGGAAGGCTCGGAAGTGATCAAGCCTGCCGTGACCCTGAACTATGGCAATTTCATTCAGGAGACGGTTAATTTCCTGATCATCGCTTTCAGTATATTCCTTGCCATCAAGGGATTGGCTAAATTGCAGAGAAAGAAGAAGGAAGAGGCTTCGGCAGCCCCTGCCGTACCGGCTCCTAAGCCTGATGATGTGGTTCTTCTTGAGGAGATCCGGGATCTTCTGAAGAATCAGAAGTGATCCGTTCCTTGTACATCTTCGGGGAGCATCCGACCGCTTCCTTGAAATACTTTCCGAAGAAAGACTGGTTCGCGAAATGCAGGGTCTCGCTGATTTCCTGAATGGTGTAATTGCCACTCTTGAGCATGGTCTTTGCGTCCTTTATGACGAAGTCGCGTATCCAGTCTTTCGCATGTTTGCCGGACTCCTTGTAGATAATCTGGGCGAAGTATTTCGGGGAGATGAACAGTTTCCTGGCGTAGAACTGGACACTTCTCTCGAACGTGTAGTTCTGGCTGACCTCGATTAGGAAACGGCGCAGAATCTCGTTGCTTCTCCACTTTGTCACAGGCTGTGAAATCTCCTTGCTCTCGTTGTTCATAAGATGAGCCGAAAGGTAGCTTGCGAGCATGATGCAGGCTCCTTCCAGCGCCTCGGATTTGAACACGTCACTGTCGAAGAGGATGATGTTCTTGACAGTCGTGAAAAAGGACAGCATCCGTTTGCTCTCCTCTGGCGAGAGGTGGAGTATCTTTGGATCGTAAAGTGAGTTGCGCAGGAATCTGGTGCTGCCGTAGGTGAATTTAATCAGACTGCAGTCTGGAAGGATGGACACAGAGATGGACTTGAAGTCATCGGTGATGCTGATGCTCTCGGCGATGTTGCCGATGCTGACCATGAAGATGTCGTTGGCCCTTATGACATAGTCCCGGCCGGAAACCCTGGTTCGCGCCTCTCCGTCAACGCAAAGGAATATGGTCGTGAAGCGCATCTTTGCCGGCAGGGAAGGGAACATCTTGACCTTCTTCGGCCATCTGTCATCGATGCTGTCGTTCAGGAACAACTGATCGTTATAGACGGTCAGTCCAGGGAACTCTCTCAGTAGCTGGATGTCAAAATTGTTTATTTTCCTGTATTTGTCCATTCCGTTTTAACAATTGTTCAAAAATACACATTTTTGGACAAAATGAACAAATATTCTTACTTTTTATCTTTTTTGAATATCTTGTAGCCGATGACTGCCACTGTGACACTCATCAGCGGGCTGAGCAGGTTGAAGAAGCAATATGGCAGATAGGCCATGGTGGGCACGCTCAAAATTGTCGCCTGTGTCATTCCGCAGCTGCTCCACGGGTAGAGTGGCGAGGTGACCGTGGCGGAATCCTCCACGGCGCGGCTCAGGAGCCTGTTCTCGTAGCCCTCTTTCTCGTAGATGTCCTTGAACAGGCTTGATGTCAGGATGATGGCCAGATACTGATCGGACACTATGCCGTTGAGTGCTGTTCCAGTCACCACTGTCGAGGTCACGAGACTTACCCGGCGTTTTGTCATCGGAAGGATCATCGATGCCAGATGATGCAGCATCCCGCTCGCTTTCATGGCCGCTCCGAAGCACATGGCGCAGATGATCAGGTAGACGGTGTTCAGCATTCCGAGCATCCCCTTTGAAGCCACAAGCTGATCGACATCCGGATTGCCGGTTTCGACCGAGACAGAGTTGTAGATTGTCTCGATTGTACCAGTGAACAGGATTTTCGCTGAACTCCCTGAGCCTGAGACGCTCGAACCTATTTCCCTCATGATGTCCGGTTGGAAGATCAGCGCCGCGGCGGCCGCCAGCACGGTGGACAGGGCAAGGACAATGAGTGCGGGCATTTTGCGGGCTATCATTATCGCCGTAAGGGCGGGTACAATCATCAGCCATGGGGTGATGTTGAATTTGGCGCCGAGCACGTTGGTATATTCATTGATCATGGCAGCGTCATCGCCGTTGTGCGAGAGACCAAGGATGAGGAATATGATGAGTGTGATCACGATTGACGGGACTGTCGTGTACATCAGGTAGCGAATGTGGGTGAACATCGGGACCTTGCTCATCGAGGAGGCGAGCACTGTGGTGTCGGACAGTGGGGATATCTTGTCCCCGAAATATGCTCCGGAGATGATCGCTCCTGCTATCACGCCATCGCTGAAACCCTCAGCCTTGCCTATTCCCAGAAGAGCCACACCGATCGTGGCGATTGTGGTCCACGAGCTGCCGACCATGACTGAGACCAGCGCGCAGATCACGCAGGCGGTGAGCAGGAATATTTTCGGGCTTATGATCTTGACACCATAGTAGATGAATGTCGGAACGATGCCGCTCATCGTCCATGTCCCGGAGATCGCCCCGATCAGGAACAGGATCACGATCGCGGTGGTGACGTCCCCGATGTTGCTTTTGATCGCTTCCTCGAAATCCTGCCACGGTAACTTGAACAGCCACATGGCCAGCCAGATGGCGACACCGGCGGAGAAAAGCAGTGCGACCTGGCTGGCGCCGAGGATGGCGTCGCTGCCGAATATGCTGATGTTCAGCGCCAGAAGCGTCACGAGAATCAGGATCGGAATCAGGGATATTCCCACCCTGAACATGGTTATTTTCTTCATCTGAGTAAGTCCGTTAATATTCCTTTTTCAAAATGGAGCGCAAGTTAATTTTTTTTTCGCATTTTTACGCAAGAATTCCGATGGTACGGATTTAGTTGACTGGAAAAATAAAATAAGTATATGAAACAGATGAAAAATTTCAAGATTACTTTGGCCGTTCTGGCCGCGGTTTCGGCCTTGGCCATGTCCTTGTCTTCATGCTCTAAGGATGACGGCCCTTATTATCCAGCCTATAACGGGCTTGTGACCATCAAGACAACAGACTCTGGTGTCACCTATTTCCAGTTGGATAAGAAGACCACTCTGGAGCCGACGAACTGGAAGAACCCTTATAAACGTGAGGTGAGGGCTTTGCTCCGATATTCCGAGGAACCGGGGGAAGGCGGACTCTTTTCAAAGAAGGTCAAGGTCGCATGGATCGACTCGGTGCGCACAAAAAGCGCTGTTTCTTATGACAATGAATTCATGCAAGGAAAAAATGCCCCGATTGAGTTGTATAATGATTGGGTGACCTGCCTTGAGGACGGTTATCTTACCATTCATTTCGCCGCCTTGTTCGGACGAGGTAGCAAGATCGTGCACATTGTTGATTTGGCGGTGGATCCGAAGACTCTCGATCTATACCTCAAGCATGACAACAATGGTGATAACGGATATGTCCCGGGTGAAGGTGTAATCGCTTTCAAGATCGATGACCTGCTGAAGGATGTCAAGGATGGGCAGGAACTGACATTGCACTGGAAGGGTTCGGAGGGAGAAAAGACCGCTAAAGTGAAATATCTCTCCAGATTCGCTCTGCCTCAGAAGTAACAGTCTTCTATCCTATTGATGGGAACACTGTCTGGAGACATGGAAAAGGTTCTTGTCGAACAGGCAAGAAATGGTGACCGGGCTGCGATGCGGCAGATTTATGACTGCTACTCCAGATACCTTGCGGCCACCTGTTCCCGTTATCTGCCGGACGGAGGAGATCTTAGGGATGTCCTTCAGGACAGTTTCGTTAAGATATTCTCGTCATTGGGCAAGTTTGATTATCGTGGCGAAGGATCGCTGAAGGCATGGATGAGGCAGATTGCCGTCAACGAGGCTCTGAAATTCATCCGCAAACGGAAACGGTCCGACACCGTTGAGTACAAGTGGGACTTGCCGGACAGGGAGGATGAAGAGGAACCTGATGTCGGCAGCGTTCCTCAGGGCGTGATCCAGAAAATGATCCAGGCTTTGCCGGAAGGTTACCGAACGGTTCTCAACCTTTATGCCTTTGAGGAGAAAAGCCACAAGGAAATCGCAGCCCTGCTTGGGATCACGGAAAGCACTTCGGCTTCACAGCTTCATAGGGCCAGGGCCATACTGGCAAGGCAAATCAATGAATATAAGAAAAGAACGGAGACGACATGATGGACGATAAGGATTGGCTGAAAGGCCTGCAGAACAAAATGAAGGACTATGAGGAACCCGCACCGGAAGGATTGTGGGAGGACATCGAGTCTTCTGTCTTCCATGGAAAGAAGCGCCGTGTGATCGCCTTGCCTGTCTTTTGGCGGTCAGTCGCCGCCGCGGCTGTCGTGGCGTTGGGCGTGTTCGCCGGACTCCGTCTTTCTCAACCGGTTGTCGAGAATCCTTTGGATAAGTCACAGGGGATGGATAAGTCACAGGGGACCCTGGCTTCCGGTCTCACTTCTTCAGTCAACAATGACGGAGGCCGGGAGTCTTCTGTGGAAATTGTCCGGAACCCTGAGTCGGAAACCCTGTTGGCAGACTCAAGGACGGTCAGGAAACGTCAGGCCAAGGCCGCTGCTGTGAATGACGTGAACTATGTTCCTGAAACAGAGGCTGTTGTTATGGAAGCCGTGAATGAGAAAGTGGAGGCTCGACATTATGCTCCGGTAGAGTCTGTTCAGCAGATTCGGCGACCGGAAGAGAATGAGGAGAAAACTGAAAGAGTGAAGGAGGCGAAGGCTGATGTCGTAACTACGACTCATGACGGAGAGGACTGGTCGGAATACATTTCTGCCGCTGATGGTTCCAAACCGTCAAGGCGTAAGGCGGCATCATTGGATGTGTCTCTTTCCAGCGGCTCGACGGGCGCTCGTAATGAGAATCGGTACGACCTTCAGATGTTTTACAGGGGCTCGGCTCCGACACCTGCGAACGGCTTGATTGATGATTCAAAAGGCTTTGCCGGAAATGACGCCCGGATTCATACCCGAGGCTTGGCTCCAATTGAACTGAAAAGAGGCTCGATTGTCACCTCGAATTCTGACCACAAACGTCCGGTCAGATTGGCTCTTACTGTCAATTACCCGATCAGCGGCAGGTTTGGCCTTGAGACAGGAGCTATGCTGACAACTCTTCACAGCACATTCTCAACCGAGGCCGGACGCACTCTCACAGAGACGGATCAGACATTGAGATATGTCGGGATCCCACTGAATATGACGGCGTCGCTTGTGGACGCAAAATGGTTTTCTCTCTATCTTGGAGGTGGGGGAATGGTCGAGAAATGTATTTCAGGTAAATCTGTGACAACTGAGACCTTGGCCGGAATCAAGCAGGGTGACAGCGCGCGTAAAAGCTTTGGTGTCAAACCTTTGCTTTGGTCTTTGAATGCGTCGGCCGGTCTGCAGGCCAAGTTGACCAAGAATTTTGGACTCTACGTAGAGCCTGGGCTCAGCTATCATTTTGACGACAACTCTGATGTCCAGACAATCTACAAAGAACGACCTCTGGACTTTATGCTGACTTTTGGCGTGCGTTTCTCGCTCAGGTAGCCAATCCGGGGTATGGGCATCAAGAAGGAGCGGAGTTCGTGGGAAGGGACCCTTTTCCGGGGCTTCCGGCAGGCTTGTCATCGTGTAGGCGAGGAACACTCTTTCATATTCCTTGCCATGCGGAAACGTCAGGGTGAACGTGTGGTCTTTGTCTTCGCCCCATCCGAAGAAACTCAGCCTGATTTTATCAGCGCTGATGGTTGCCTGTGAAATTTTCCCTATGTGGGGTTGGAGGAGTGCATATGATGTCTTCAGGCACGGAATCTGCTGTCTTTGCCATCGCTTTGAGAAAACATCTGGAATACTTGAGCGCATTGGCGCTGGTGTTGTTCGCGTTCTTCTTTGCATCAACCAACCTCTTCACCCACGTCCATGAGGGTCCGGAGGGGAGGATTGTGCATTCTCATCCGTGGAGCGGAAAGTCGCATAGTCACAGCGACACCGAGTTGCAGCTCCTTCAAATCATCTCAAGCAATATATTCGAGGCGAGCGAACGGATCACTGTCACGGTGTCAGACCGTCCGGTCGTTCCGTATCATCCGTCAGGGGCCTTGCCGGAAGTAGCCCGGACAGTATTCCATCACGTTCTTGGACTCAGGGCTCCTCCGCAGTCGTTATAATCACATGCCTACTTGAAAAGTAGAGCCGTAGTCCGCATGGCCCGCTGCCGGGTCGTGCCTATTCCCGATTTTGATATAACGATAAAATATTCATGAAAACAACACATATTATCGCCACTGCTGTGGCTATGCTCATGGTGTCCATGAGTGGACATACTTATGCAGAGAGCAGAAAAACGGACGCAAGCGTTTCCGGTCACGTCATTGACGCCAAGACCGGGGAACATCTTCCTTACATTACCGTGATGATAGGCGGAACCCAGATCGGCATCCAGACATCATCTTCCGGACATTATTCAATCAGAAACCTTCCTTTGGGCAAGCATGAGGTCATCGCGACTTCACTTGGCTATAAGGACGCTTCGGTCACTCTTGAGTTCAAGGCCGGTCAGTCGTACGAGGCCAATTTCAGCCTTGAGCGGGAGAATCTGTCTCTTGACGGGGTGGTGGTCAGCGCCACCAGGAATCATTCCTCCAGAAAAGAGGCGCCGGCGCTTGTCAATGTCATAGACAGCAGGATTTTCGCCACCACCTCGTCTCCGACCCTGGCGGATGGACTGACTTTCCAGCCTGGTGTCAGGGTGGAGAACGACTGTCAGAACTGCGGATTCACGCAGGCCAGAATCAATGGCCTGGACGGCCACTATTCACAAGTCCTCATCGATTCCAGACCCGTGTTCTCGGCGCTTGCTGGCGTGTATGGTCTGGAGCAGATCCCATCCTCGATGATTGACCGCGTGGAAGTGGTGCGCGGGGGTGGCTCCGCGTTGTTCGGAGCATCCGCGATAGGAGGCACCATCAACATAATCACAAAGGAAGCGATGAGTTCCAGCGCCGGAATCAGCCATGACCTCACCTCCATCGGGGTAAGCGGGGCCTTGGACAACAACACCAGCCTGAACGCATCAATGGTGACGGATGACGGAAGAGGAGGCCTGTTCGTGTTCGGACAGAAACGTTTGAGGGATGGCTATGACGCGGACGGTGACGGGTTCACGGACATTCCTATGATCAATTCCATCACAGTAGGCACAAGAGGACACCTCCGCGTGAATCCTTTCTCCAAAATCAGACTGGAGTATCATGGAACCAAGGAGTTCCGGCGAGGGGGAGATCGTCTGGATCTTCCGGCTCATGAAGCGCTTGTCGCGGAGCAGACGGAACACACGAACAACAGCGGATCTTTGAGTTATGACGGGCAAAGTCAGGATGGCAGGCAAATTTGGAACGCGTATGCTTCCGCCCAGCACATCAGAAGGAGCAGTTATTACGGAACAGGGAAGGATCCGAATGCGTACGGAAAGACCACCGACCTCACCGCGGTCTTCGGCGGTCAGTATTCCTACAAGTTTGACTGTCTGCTGTTCATGCCGGCGCAGTTGACCGCCGGTCTGGAATATAACCATGACGACCTGAACGATGTCTCCCTTGGCTATGGCTACAAGACATCTCAGAAGGTACGCATTTTCGGCTCATATCTTCAGAATGAGTGGAAAAACGCTCACTGGAGCCTCCTCGCCGGAGTTCGCATGGACAAGCACAGCCTTATTTCACGGCCAGTGCTCTCTCCGAGGGTGAATGTCCGTTACAGTCCTTTCCGTGATCTGAGCTTCCGCGCCATCTATGCGGGAGGATTCCGTGCGCCACAGGCTTTTGACGAGGATCTGCACATCTCCATCGCAGGCGGTAAACGGATACGCATCAGGCTCGCGGATAATCTGAAGGAAGAGCGTTCCCATTCGTTCAGCACTTCCGCCGACTGGTATCGCACCTTCGGTACCGTCTCTTTGAACCTGATGGCGGAAGGATTCCTTACAGTGTTGAAAGATACTTACGCGCTGAGGGAGACCGGAGAAAAGGCGGATGGGGGAAAGAGCAATATTATGGAAAGATACAACGGCTCGGGCGCTAAGGTTTACGGATGCACTCTGGAGGGAAGACTTGCTGTCGTTGATGAACTCAGTCTCCAGTCAGGTGTCACTTTGCAGAGAAGCCGTTATGACATCGCGCAGAAATGGAGTGACGATCCCGATGTCGCCCCGACGCGGGAATTATTCCGCTCGCCGGATTGCTATGGCTACATGGTGGCATCCTACAGTCCGTTCAGAAATTTTGACATAGACCTTTCAGGCACATTTACCGGCTCGATGCTTACACAGCACATGGCAGGCAGCGGCACCAAGGTGGATGTCGCCGTCCGCACTCCTTCATTCTGGGACATGGGCTGCAAGGTCAGCTACGGGTTCAGTGTCCTGGACATCTGTCGTCTAAAGTTGCACGCCGGAGTCAAGAACATCCTCAATGCCTACCAGAAGGACTTCGACAAGGGGGAGAAAAGAGACTCGGGCTACATCTACGGCCCGTCCCTTCCTCGTTCACTGGTCTTCGGCGCCGGACTGAGCTTCTAAAAGTGTCCGCTGACGTGTTTTTTTTGAAAAATATGCAGGTATTTCCCTTGTATTTTGGAAATATATCCATATATTTGCAAAATGTTTGAATAAATATGCTTTTGCGATGAAAGGTAAGCTGGAAAGACAACGGATGATCAGAGAGGTTATCAAGGACAACAGGGTGTCCAATCAGGAGGAACTGTCCGCTCTTCTGGAGCGGCGTGGGTTGAGTGTCGCGCAGGCGACTCTCTCCAGAGACATCCGTGAGCTGAAGATCACCAAGATTCACGATGGTGTCGGCTATAGCTACAGCCTTCCTCAGCCAGGGATGCTGCGCAGTGTGCTTCGTGAGGCATCCATGTCTTCCGACAGCATCGACAGTCTGGAGTTCTCCGGCTCGATGGCCGTCATCAAGACGCGACCGGGACATGCCGGGATGATCGCTTCTGTGATTGACGAGGGGCATCTTCCTGAGGTCATGGGAACCTTGGCCGGTGATGACACGATTCTGTTGATTCTGAGAGAAGGGGGCTCACACGATGATGTGGCGGGATCGCTTGCCGGGATGTTCAAAGGCATTGATGGCAAAAGGGTTAATTAAGTAACCTTCAAAAAATAACCTGCATCGTCTTAAGGAAACTTTTCGGTCTGTATCTCTTTTCTCATCAGTCATGTGCCACCGGCACACTCCTTCTTTGAAAATAGATCTATCCTCGAAAATATTCTCTTAATCTGAGGCAACTTATTTTTTTCATGTTACTAAGAGAGATTAAAAACGAACTTTATAAAAGATGACGCAGGATGAATTGACTGTTGAGGTCGCTTCGGACAAGCACCTCATTTACGTCGATGAGATTCTAAAGACAATAGAGGAGGCGGCCAAGGTAAGGGGTACCGGCATCGCGAAGAGAAAGCCGGAATATGTCGCCCAGAAGATCAAGGAGGCCAAGGCCGTGATCGCTCTTCAGGGCGAGAAGTTCGCCGGATTCAGCTACATCGAGACTTGGGAGCACCGGCAATACGTGACGACTTCAGGATTGATAGTGCATCCGGATTTCCGTGGTTTGGGGCTTGCCAAGAGAATCAAGGATCTGACGTTCTCGCTGGCACGCACACGCTGGCCTCACGCCAAGATATTCAGTCTCACAAGCGGAGCTGCCGTGATGACGATGAACACCCAGTTGGGCTATAAGCCGGTGACTTTTGCCGAGCTTACCAGCGACGAGGCTTTCTGGAAAGGCTGCGAGGGGTGCGTCAATGTGGATGTGCTGAAGCGCACCGACAGGAAATACTGCATCTGCACGGGAATGCTTTTCGATCCGGAGGAGCATCTTCCTGCGAAGATTCCACAGGATGTCCTCGAACGGATCCGCAGGATCGACGAGGCCGGGAATGACAACAAAAAGGATTAATGAATATGGAAAAGAAGAAAGTTGTGGTCGCCTTCAGCGGCGGTCTGGACACATCCTTCACGGTGATGTATCTGGCCAAGGAAAAGGGCTATGAGGTTTACGCCGCGTGCGCCGACACCGGCGGATTCAGCGCCGAACAGCTGAAAGACAACGAGAAGCACGCCTACGAACTGGGTGCGAAGGAATATGTCACCCTCGATGTGACCAAGGAATATTACGACAAGAGTCTCCGTTATATGATCTTCGGCAACGTGCTGAGGAACGGGACGTATCCGATTTCAGTCTCTTCCGAGAGAATATTCCAGGCTATGGCCATCGCGCGTTATGCCAAGGCAATCGGCGCGGATGCCATCGCCCACGGTTCGACAGGAGCCGGCAACGATCAGGTCCGCTTTGACATGACCTTCCTTGTTATGGCTCCGGGGATCGAGATCATCACCCTCACGAGGGATATGGCGCTGACTCGCCAGTTTGAGGTCGATTACCTTAATGAGCACGGCTTCAAGGCTGATTTCAAGAAACTTAAATATTCCTACAACGTCGGCCTTTGGGGTACATCCATCTGTGGTGGCGAGATTTTGGACTCCACTCAGGGGCTTCCGGAGGAGGCTTATCTGAAGCAGATTACGAAGGACGGCTCCGAGACCATAGAGATCGAGTTCGAGAAAGGGGAGATCGCCGCTGTCAACGGCAAGAAGTTCACTGACAAAGTCGCTGCCATTCAGGAGATTGAATCGATAGCCGCTCCTTACGGCATCGGGCGCGACATGCACGTGGGGGACACCATCATCGGCATCAAGGGACGTGTCGGCTTTGAGGCCGCCGCTCCTATGCTCATCATCGCCGCCCACAAGTTCCTTGAGAAGTTCACCCTCAGCAAGTGGCAGCAGTACTGGAAGGATCAGGTCGCCAACTGGTACGGTATGTTCCTGCACGAGAGCCAGTACCTTGAGCCTGTGATGAGGGACATCGAGGCGATGCTGGAGAGCAGCCAGAGGAACGTGACCGGCAAGGTGACGATGGAACTTCGTCCGTGGTCGTTCTCGACGGTCGGCGTGGATTCGCCGTGCGATCTTGTCAAGACCAAGTTCGGTGAATATGGCGAGATGCAGAAAGGCTGGACCAGCGAGGACGCCAAAGGCTTCATTAAGGTGACTTCCACCCCTCTGCGTGTTTACTACACCGCCCACAAGGACGAAGGAGAACAGCTTGAAAAGGAATTGTAGATTATAGTGTTTATCTCAGTCGCGGAAGAAACCCTTTGAGCCACGAAGTGGCGAAGGTAAGTCCCTCCCCCGAGGGGAGGGATTTAGGGTGGGGGTAACGTGAAAGGCCCTACGGGGTGCGCAAAGCGCATCCCTCCCCCGAGGGGAGGGATTTAGGGAAGGGTAACGTGAAGGTAGCCGGCGGCTGTTGAATAGTGAGATAAGTTTATAGTATTGATGAATTTAAATGAGTATATAAAGGTCGGGATCGTAGGGGCCGCCGGCTACACGGCCGGCGAGCTTCTGCGGATTCTGGCCAATCATCCGGCCGTGAAGGTTGTCTTCGCGCAGAGCGGCAGCCACGCCGGTGAGCCTGTGTGGTCAGCGCATCAGGATTTGTTGGGAGAGACAGATCTGAAGTTCAGTGCGGAAGCCCCTGTGGAAGAGGCCGATGTGATATTCCTTTGTTCCGGTCACGGAAAATCAAAAGGCTTTGTCCATTCTTTGCCAGAGAGTTATAAGGGTGCTATCATCGATCTCAGCAACGATTTCCGTCTGGCCGCCGATGCGGAGGATTTTGTCTATGGACTTCCAGAGGCATTCAGAGACAAGATCGTGAAGGCTAAGCATATCGCCAATCCTGGCTGCTTCGCGACCTCTATCCAGTTGGCGCTTCTGCCTATGGCGAAGGCTGACAAACTGCCTGAGATTCACGTGACGGGAATCACCGGATCGACCGGTGCGGGACAGGCTCCGTCCGAGACCACGCATTTCAGTTGGCGGGCCAATAACCTCTCTGTCTATAAGGCGTTTACCCATCAGCATCTTGGCGAGATAGGGGAGACCCTCCACACTCTCGCTCCAAGTTACGAGGGCGAGTTGAACTTCGTTCCGGTCAGAGGAGACTTCACAAGAGGAATCCTGGCATCGGTTTATTTTGATTGCGACCTCTCCGAGGAAGAAGCAGTTGCGCTTTACAAAGACTACTACAAGGACGAGCCTTTCGTACACGTGATCGACACGAATCCGGATCTGAAGATGGTCGTGAACACGAATAAATGTGTGCTCAATGTACGTAAACACGGCCGTAAGCTCCACGTGATCAGCATAATCGACAATCTCGTGAAAGGCGCTTCCGGTCAGGCGGTCGAGAATATGAACCTCATTTTCGGCCTCCCGGAGGGCACCGGTCTTCACCTGAAAGGCACTCGTTTTTAATATTCGAATCATATTATGAACTTATTCGATGTATATAGCCTCTTTGATGTGACTCCCGTCAAAGCCAAAGGCACCAGAATCTGGGATGACAAGGGTCAGGAATATCTCGACCTCTACGGAGGCCACGCCGTCATCTCGGTCGGCCACTGTCACCCGAAATACGTGGCTGCCATAACCGACCAGCTGAACAAGATCGGCTTCTACTCCAACAGCGTGAAGAATCCGCTTCAGGTCGAGCTGGCCGGAAAGATCGGTGAACTATCCGGACTACAGGATTACTCCCTCTTCCTGATCAACTCAGGAGCGGAGGCCAATGAGAACGCCCTCAAACTGGCCTCTTTCCACACCGGAAAGGACAGGATGATCGCGTTCAAGGGAGCCTTCCACGGAAGAACCTCCGGAGCGGTGGCCGTCACTGACAATCCTAAGTATTCAGCGCCGTTCAACTCGCATCACAAAGTCACTTTCCTGCCGCTGAATGACATTGAGGCAGTGAGAACAGAACTTGCCAAGGGCGATGTCGCCGGCGTGATCATCGAAGGCATCCAGGGGGTCGGCGGAATCGTCATCCCTGATGACCGGTTCATGAGAGACCTTCGTCAGGTCACCAAGGAAGCCGGCGTGGTGCTGATTCTGGACGAGATCCAGAGCGGCTACGGCCGCAGCGGCAGGTTCTTCGCCCACCAATGGGCCGGAATCAAGCCGGACATCGTCACGATGGCCAAGGGAATGGCGAACGGTTTCCCGATCGGCGGAGTCCTCATCTCTCCTGAGTTTGAGGCCACAAAGGGAATGCTAGGCACCACATTCGGCGGCAATTACCTCGCGATGGCCGCGGCAAACGCCGTCGCTGACATATTCAAGGAAGAAAATCTCGTTGCGAACGCATTTGAGGTAGGAGAGTATCTGAAGAATTCCATTCCGGCCTCTCCGAGAATCAGGGAGGTGCGTGGCCGCGGACTCATGGTCGGCATAGAATTCAATGAGCCGATCGCCGAGATCAGAGGCCGCCTCCTCTACGAAAAGCACATATTCACAGGCGTTTCCGGCAAGAACATGATCCGCCTTCTTGCCCCGCTTACGCTTACCAAGGCGGACGTCGACATATTCATTGACGCTCTAAAGGAATTGTTATGAGAAGTTTTTTCCACGTAAGTGACATAGGCGACCTCGGCAAGGCGCTTGAGGAGGCGAAGCAGGTCAAGGCGACCCCGTTCGCATGGCAGAATCTGGGCAGGAACAAGACGATCATTCTGATTTTCTTCAACAGCAGCCTGCGCACCCGCCTGAGCAGCCAGAAGGCGGCCATGAATCTGGGAATGAACTCGATAGTGCTCAATGTCAACGGCGACAGCTGGAAACTTGAGACAGAGATGGGCGTGGTGATGGACGGCGACAAGCCGGAGCATCTGCGTGAGGCTATCCCTGTCATCGGCAGCTACTGTGACATCATCGGAGTGCGCTCGTTCGCCGGCCTGAAGGACAAGTCCTTCGACTACAACGAGACCATTCTCAGGCAGTTCATAGAATATTCCGGCAAACCTGTCATAAGCCTCGAATCAGCCACGGTCCATCCATGCCAGGCCTTCGCCGACCTCATAACGATCAATGAATATAAAAGCGTGGCGCGTCCGAAGGTGGTCCTGACCTGGGCTCCGCATCCGCGTGCGCTGCCTCAGGCTGTGCCTAACTCGTTCGCCGAGTGGATGAATGCCGCCGATGTGGATTTCGTCATCACCCATCCGGAAGGCTACGAGCTTGATCCTCAGTTCGTCGGCGATGCCCGTGTGGAGTACGACCAGATGAAGGCCTTTGAGGGTGCGGACTTCATCTATGCCAAGAACTGGTCCTCCGTCTCACACTACGGCCAGATCCTCAGTCAGGATCGTGCATGGACAGTCGGAGCGCGCCAGATGGCCGTCACCGACAACGCCTATTTCATGCACTGCCTTCCTGTGCGAAGGAATATGATCGTGACCGACGAAGTGATTGATTCTCCTCGCAGCATCGTGATCCCTGAGGCCGCCAACCGCGTCGTCTCCGCCCAGGTGGTGATGAAGAGGATGCTGGAGGATCTGCAATAAGACTTTGTTGCGGAAACGGTACAGGAAAGGGGCCTCTCCTGTACCAAATGGCCTTTTGTCATCGTTTGGTACAGGAAAAGCCTCTTTGGTGTACGGAAATAATTTTGAGAAAAACGAATATGATAAAGGATTCATTGAATATAATTAAGGTTGGGGGAGCCATAGTGGAGAACGAGGAGTCTCTCCAGTCCCTCCTGATGTCATTCTCAAGCCTCAAGGGCAGAAAGATACTCGTGCACGGAGGTGGCAAGATCGCCACCGAGGTGGCGGCCAGGCTGGGCGTGGAGACTCAGATGATCGATGGCCGCAGGATCACCAGCGCCGAGATGCTGAAGGTCGTGACGATGGTTTACGGCGGACTTGTCAACAAGAATCTGGTTGCGCGTCTGCAAGCCCTTGGTGTCAACGCCGTTGGCCTTACCGGCGCTGACCTCAATCTGATTATGAGTGTGAAACGCCCCGTACAGCCAATCAACTTCGGTTACGTAGGTGACATCAAGTACGTCAACGCCAAGGCTTTGGAAAACCTCCTTGAGTCTGGCGCCGTGCCTGTTCTCGCCCCGCTGACCCATGACAAGGAAGGCACGATGCTGAACACCAACGCCGACACGATCGCCTCGTCCGTTGCCCAGGCCCTTGCCTCAGTCTATGACGTGACACTGACATATTGCTCGTCCACTCCGGGCGTGATGAAGGACCTGAGCGACCCGTCGAGCGTGATTCCGACCATAACCAGTTCCGATTTCGCCCCGATGGTCGCCGACGGCACCATCTCCGAGGGAATGATCCCGAAACTCCAGAACGCCTTCGAAGCCATCAACTCCGGCGTCTCCAGAGTCGTCATCACCTCCGCCTCCGCCCTGAATGCCGGCACCACCATCATGGCCGACCCCGAGACCGACGACTGAGCGAGGTCTGTGTGCCTGTTAACTGCTTGTTAACGAATATGATAGGCTTTCACCTTTAGTGCTGTTACGCTATAGGTGAAAGCCTTTTGAAATGATTTTCAGTCTGTTACTCGTCACTCATCTCCATTGGTGTGAATCTACCAAAGGAGAATGGCTAATATATTTATTAATAATGATTTAAGAGATGTGGATTGTATATGCGAGAATCTGGGTGATACCACTTTGCGCAATCTATTGATTTGCAATCTTTTAGATTGGACCTATGAGAGATTTTCAGAGGCCGGAAATTTGGTGGGCGTGACCGGGAAGCCGTAACTTTGCACCAGAAAGTTTAACCATTAAAATCAACGATTATGGAGACAAAGAAAACTTACAAGGCCAATCTTGAGAACAAGAGAACCCTTCTGACGGAAGTCGGGCTGGTGGCTGCGATGGGAATAGTTCTGATGGCGTTCGAGTGGGGGACACCTGAGACCAAGGTCGCCACGCTTGCCGGTAACGATGCGGCGTTCATCAACGATGACATCGAGATCCCGGTGACGATGGAGACTCCGCCGACACCTCCGGCTCCGGCCGTGATTCTCAACGATCTGATCGAAATTCTTCCGGATGACATAAAGATTGATGAGGATCTGGAGTTCAAATCCTTGGATGACAGTCAGATGGAGATTCCTATAATGGATTATATCCCACAAAGTGTCCAGGATGAGGAGGTTGACGAGGCTCCTGTGCCGTTCTTCGCTGTTGAGGAAAAGCCGTTGTTCAACGGTGGGGATGCCAACGAGTTCTCCAAATGGGTCAACTCGAACCTCAAGTACCCGTCCATAGCCCAGGCTAACGGTGTCGAAGGCCGTGTGACCCTCCAGTTCACGGTCAACCCGGACGGATCCGTCAGCAATGTCAAAGTCCTCAGAGGAGTCGATTCCTCACTTGACAATGAAGCCGTCCGTGTGGTCTCGATGTCCCCGAAATGGACTCCGGGCCGCCAGCGTGACAGAGCCGTGAAAGTCACCTACACCTTCCCGGTGATATTCAAGTTAAGGTAGAGTGAATCCTATGCGAGACGGCCACCATCATGGCCGACCCCGAGACGGATGACCAGGAGCCGTCGCATTGATCTGAAATTTGCGGAGAATTGTGCGTGGATGTGCGTGTATTGCCGTTTTTTTTTAGTAAATTGCAGCACATTTCTATTGACAGAAACATAATGGCATATTCATCTCTACCTTCTGCGGCGCTGTTTTCAGACGCGTGCATTATCTTCGTCGTTACCGGGCTGGTCTGCGCTCTGATAAGGTGGTTCCACATGTGTCCGGGTTATCTGGATAATGAGGCTGTCTATTATCCGGCCAGAAAGCAGATGGCGGCATTCTTTGCCATGCCGGTTTTCTTGTTGCCGTATGTGCTCCGGCCATCTGATCCATTGGTGATGACGTACTCGGTATCAGTGTTACTTATTGATGTGTCTCTCTCCGTGACGGTTCTGTACCGGATCTATTTCCGATGGGATCTTGTCGGCAGGACTTCGTGGAGGAAGATTTTTCAATGCTTTTCCTTTTCATGGATTTCAGCCTTTCTGCTGGGTGTGGTTCTTTTTCCCCGGTTTTGTTCTCACTATGAAAAATGGATTATTGGTGGTACCGCCATTATCGGGATGGTCTTGACGATAATGGCGGGATCGACAGTCTTAAGATTGAAGGGTGACATTGACCGATACGTCAATAATAACTATTCCAATCCGGAGGATTTCCCTTTGAAATTCGCGCGTCAGGTCCTTTACCTGCCTCTTGTTTTCATTCTGGCCGGATGGGTTCTGTTTCTGACAAGGAATCCATGGCTGCTTTTCTCGCTGAACATTTTATATTCCATAGTATTTGTCTGGATTCTTTGTGTGATACTTTATCCGCAGGATGGCCGCGCGCTTCCGGAGTCACAGACGGAGATTTGCACGCCGCCTGACCTATGTTGCGAGGAAGGAAGTGTCGAGGATGAGGTTCTGTCCATAATCGGACGGCATTTCAAGGAACCGCATTTGTTGAAGACCGAGGTTCTGTCGGAAGTGAGCCGGGGCAATGTCAGGAAGGCAGACAGGTTCATCACTCTCTATGGGTACTATCGTCTCGTGAACATGTTCCGTCTTGAATATGCTCGGTTGTACAAACTGAGCAACCCGGATGCGATACAGGATTTGATCGCGTCAGAGTCGGGCTTTACTTCCAGGGTGACTTTCTACAAGGCGAGAAAGTCCGTTGGAGAGATCAGTGAGGAAGTCTCCTCCCGGGTGAAGAAGTTGTTCTGAGTCAATAACATCAGTTTTCCATTGCTTGCTTAAAGTAACAGAATTGCCGTCAAGGTTTCATTTTGGACGGCATGGGGGCATGTACCCTGTCTCTCCTGTTGTAACTGTCGGATAATCAGTCGCGTGCCTTTTAAAGTAACACAATTTTACACGGGAAAATTGGCGTAAAGGCTGCGGGAAGCATAACTTTGTGGCAAGTGTAACATAAAATTTAAAAATATGACAAAGAATGTTTTTCAACTGGAGTCTGAAAAGACATCGTATGAGGCACCGTCAATGAGTGTCTTGAATCTTATTTCAGAGGCTCCTTTCTGTACCAGTGGGGTTTCTAATGATCCGGAAGATTTTGAGTATGGTGGTGAACTTTAATTGTTGAGTATTATGAAAAGTGTTTATTTGTCCGCTATCTTTTTTGCCATACTTTCAGTTGTGGCATGTAATAAGGAAGGTGTAACCAGCACGGAAAGCACTCTGCAAGCCAATGCCTACATTTCATCGGCGACAAGGACATCGTATGAGATCGGGAACTATGGCGAGAAAGTCCCGGTAAAGGTTTCATGGGATGCGAATGAGTCTTTCAAGGCGTATTATGAGGGAGGAAAGTCACCTGTAACATTCTCGAAAACCGCCGAAGGCACGTCTTTCATGGCGGAGGGTGTGCCAGAAGGTGTCTCTGCGGCTACTTCGTTCAAGGGTTTGTACGGTTCCGAAGCCACGTTGGACGCTGATGGGAAGATCAGCATTGACTTCAGCGCCCAGAATGGCTCTCTGGAGAATCTTTCGGCCTACGATGTGATGAGCGCCACTTCAGAATTGAACAATGGTGTCCTTTCATTCGCGTTCAAGCATAATTGTGCCATACTCAGGCTTAAGTGCGTGAATCATACGATTAATCAGGTGAATAAGGTGAGACTGATTTTTTCGAAGGCAAAGGTGAGTGAGGAATTCGCAGGTACCAGCATTAATGTGGGAAAGGATGGTATGGTCACTCTCTCGATCAATCTTAAGACACCTGTTGAGGCTGGATCTGCGGAAAAGGGTAAAGGCTCGGTAGGATATAGGTATGTCATTGTTCCTGCCATCAAATATCTTCCTGAAGGGGCAGATATAATACCTAAGGATGATCTATCTTCATTTTTGAAAGGTATCGAAATTTCCGGGACCAAGAGTGTGGAAGCCGGAAAATTTTACGATGTCATGTGTGAGTGTGGGCTTGAGACAGATGAAGATGGCTGGCTATGGGGCGATTGACAGTTGATCCATCGGACCCGTCAATCTCATCCGTCTCATATTGCCGATAATAAGTAACCTTCAAAAAATAAGCTGCATCGTCTTAAGGAATCTTTTCGGTCTGGTCTCTTTTCTCATCAGTCATGTGCCACCGGCACACTCCTTCTTCGAAAAAAGATCTATCCTCGAAAATATTCTCTTAATCTGAGGCAACTTATTTTTTTTATGTTACTAACTCAAGTTTCGCATTTGCGAAACATCACTCTTCTTCACTGCTTGCAGTGAAAGCAAGTCCCTCCACCCGAGGGGGAGACTGTCTTAAAAGTAAAAGTACCCCCAGCGAGGATTGAAAATTCGTTGTCGCCCCTGTAGTGGGGTACATACTTTTCTACTCTCGCCGAGACTTTTCAGACAGTCAGGGGGAGGGATTTAGGGAGGGGGTAACGTGAGTTGATGAGGGTGGGCAATCACCTTCGAACGTGAGATAATGTACTTTACAGCAGGTAATTGCCTACTTGCGAAAGTTTAATTACTAAGTACATTGTGAACTTCGTCGAGGGGAATTGCGATAAAGTTGGCTTTTGCGTACATTTGCATTGGCAAGTGAGTGGGCTGTAATATTAGTCTGTGAAATGTAATGTTTTGATATTCAGCTAAAAGCGGTCTCGCCTTTGGATGGTTTGCCCTAAAGGTAAGAGCATTTCCCATTGATGGTGAAGTGACATGTAACTGTTTGTCACACTGTGAGTAAAGCGATTCTCTTCGGTGGGATTGTACTGGAGACCGAAGCTCATTTGAATGATTGTCAATATGTTGCGTGCCACTGGTTGATTATCAATGAGTGCTGTGTAACAGATTGGTGGACTTTTAGTTGGTATGTTCTCTTTAGCGGGATTCGACTAAAGACAATGTGCTAAAGTATTAATAGATAAAGATTTAGAATTCATGGACACGGTAGAACTGTTGATGAATATGATCCGGATTCCTTCCGTGAGCCGGGAGGAAAAAGATGCGGCGGATTATATGGAACGCTGGATGAAAGGCAACGGCTTTGAGGCCAGGAGGCTGGGCAACAACCTGTGGATGGAGTCCGGCCCGGCGGACGGGAGGCCGACCATATTGCTGAACGCCCACATCGACACTGTGAAACCGGCTTCAGGCTACACCCGTGACCCGTTCACGCCCGAGATTGAGGACGGTTGTCTGTACGGTCTCGGCAGCAATGATGACGGCGGATCCCTGATTGCTCTTCTGGAGACATATTCAAGCCTCATTCAGAAGGAGCAGCCGTACAGGCTGATCTTTTCCGCCACCGCCGAGGAAGAGGTGAGCGGGAAGGGTGGCCTCGACTTGATCCTGCCGGAGCTGGGCCGGATTGATTTCGGTGTGATGGGCGAGCCGACCGGAATGAGGATGGCCGTCGCCGAGAGGGGACTGATGGTACTGGACTGCACTGCCTACGGGAAGAGTGGTCATGCTGCCAGAAATGAGGGTGTCAACGCCATCTACAAAGCCATTGAGGACATTCAGTGGTTCAAAAGTCACAGTTTCGACCGAGTGTCCGATTTCCTCGGAGCCGTCAAGATGTCCGTCACGCAGATCAACGCCGGAACCCAGCACAATGTCGTGCCGGACAAGTGCACGTTCGTGGTGGACGTGCGCCCGAACGGGATGTACACCAACCCCGAACTTCTGGAGCTGATCAAGTCCTCCGTCTCATGCGAGGTCAAGGAACGTTCCACAAGAATCGGCAGCTCACATCTTCCTATGGATCACCCGGCCGTTGTCCGAGGCCTGTCCCTCGGTCTGGAACCTTTCGGTTCCCCGACCACCAGCAATCAGGCCCTCTGCCATTTCCCGACCCTCAAGATCGGTCCGGGCGACTCGGCCCGCTCCCATTCCGCCGATGAATATATCCGTTTGGACGAAATCGCCAACGGAATTGAAACCTATGTCACTCTTCTTGATGGTTTGCGGCTGTGATCTGTGCGTCATTTCATTGGTGTCTCAGTCGCTGAGCCTGTCGAAGCGACCGGAGTAGGGAGAGAAGTGTCGAGACTAATATAGCGGTGGAATCGTTATCGTTCTTCTACATTTGAGTCCACTTGAAAAAGTCTTTTTTTTGAAAAATATGTGCCACACAGGTACCTCCAACGGGGTAAAAAGTGGCGAATGGCACTTTTTCAAGTGGACTCATCTGAAGCAACTTATTATTTTCATGTTCCTAACTATAGTGATTCTTCCTCGGATGTAAGCGCGGAAACCGCCGCATGAACCTTGTCGAATCCGAAGCCCGCGACAATGCGTGACATCTTGGCTGCGATGCGGTCGTTGCAGAGGTTGCCGATGGACCCTTCATGGGTGTGGTGAAGCTCGCCGTGATATTCAAATGTCCCTTGTCTGATGGAATCGGCGACCTGACGGTAGGCATCCCTGAACGGCACCCCGTTCTCTACCAGATGGTTGACCTCCTCCACGCTGAACGCCAGCCTGTACTTAGGATCGTCCATCACATCAGTGACGACCTCCATCCCCCGGACCGCATATTCAACAATGTCGAGGCAGTCGTTCATTTCTTTGAATATAGGGAAGAAGACTTCCTTGAGAATCTGCATGTCCCGGAAATATCCGCTCGGCAGGTTGCCGGTGATGAGGCGGATGGTGTTCGGCACGCCCTGAAGCTTGTTGCAGTGCGCCCTCACGAGCTCGAACACATCCGGATTCTTCTTGTGCGGCATGATGCTGGAACCGGTCGTCAGCGCGTCCGGCAGGTGGATGAACCCGAAGTTCTGGCTGGAGAAAAGGCATCCATCCATAGCAAGACGCCCGACGGTCTCCGCGACTGATGAATATGCGAACGCCACTGCCCGCTCCATCTTTCCACGGGTCATCTGAGCATAGACAGAGTTGTAGTCCAAGTCCTCGAATCCAAGCAGTTCCGTTGTCAGAGTCCTGTTGAGCGGCGCTGACGAGCCGTAACCAGCAGCGGATCCCAACGGGTTGAGGTTCACGACCTCCCAAGCGGCCTTCATCATGCAGAGGTCGTCGCAGAGGCTCTCGGCGTAAGCCCCGAACCAGAGACCGAATGACGACGGCATCGCCACCTGCAAATGGGTGTAGCCCGGGATCAGCGCATCCTTGTACTTCTCGCTGGCCTCCTGAAGCGTCCTGAAAAGGGACTCAACCTTGCGGACTGTCTTCTCAATCTCCGCGCGGGCGTAGAGTTTCAAGTCCACCAGCACCTGATCGTTGCGGGAACGCCCCGTGTGCACCTTTTTCCCGACATCCCCGAGCTTCCGAGTCAGCATCAGCTCGATCTGCGAGTGGATGTCCTCCACATCGTCCTCCACGTAAAGCTCCCCCTTGCAGGCTGATGAATATAATTCCTTGAGCGCCGGCAGCAGTTCGTCCAGATCATCCTTTGAAAGAAGTCCGACACTCTCCAGCATCGTGATGTGGGCCATCGTGCCCATTATGTCATAAGGGGCGAGCTCGTGATCCAACTCACGGTCGTTTCCCACCGTGAACGCATCGATCCTCTCGTCCTCCTTGAATCCTTTGTCCCAAAGTTTGTTCGCCATGTTATCTACATTAAGTAAC
>ULTB01010046.1_pt1 | contig 35504 bp, 45 predicted proteins | sample 1957251 | NCBI WGS metagenome assembly ULTB01 (sample SAMEA4835724, study PRJEB28245) | human gut metagenome | biome: gut microbiome; material: fecal sample | place: Denmark | collected 2008
CGGATAACATTAGATTTGTGATATTTGGAGAATACTTCAGCGATTCTATATCGAAAGAAAGTTTACCTTTAAAATTTCCCCAAGATGTTGATAAGTAAACACCAAAACTTCCCAATGAATATTTTTCAGATACAACAATTTCATAATCACCATTGCTGTAATACACTAATGTTTCAGTATTAGCTGCAATATCCATTACCTTACCTTTATTTTCAGATAAAGTCTCATTCGTAAAATAACCATTACCTATAATGCGAAGTTGGGTATCTTTAGCATTTCGTACACTGAATTTTTGTGAATCAGCAGTAGGAGATTCTACCTTGCTAACTTTAATACAGAACTCACCAATACGTAACAGAGAGTCATTCTGTACAGAACCATTTAATTTTGTAATCAAACATTTTCCCATAATTATTTCTTTTTAAATTATTTATAATTCCATAAAATATCGCAAAAATCAATTCTCTTTTCTAGCCACATTTTGATTCTTTCCTTTGAATCATACATTCCGTTTGTATAATAGTTACCATCAGTTGTTGGTGTACTTCTTAAACATTCTTTCACACACTTATAATAGTAGTTATCATACTCACCCTTGCCATAACAAACAATAGTACCTACACTATAATTTGTTTCTGCATTATATGAATTTATAGATTCCAATTCACTCTTTGATAATGGTATGTATGGTTCCCAATGCTCATCAAGATTTGTTGGCTTTCTATATGATGGAGAATCATTCCATTTAGTTACACTCCTTTTTAAAGTATCAGTACCTAATCTGTCAAACCAATCATCAACTATCTTGTTTAGATTCTCTTTAGTTATGATACCTTTGTCTCTAAGAGTTTTATACATAGCCACAATCTCCTCTACATATAACCCTTTTATAGCTAAGAGAGGATTTGAGCCTCCAGTACCAAGAACTTCCCTAGACAGTGATGAAGTCCACAATATGCCGTTCCATGCTTTTCCAAGACAAGAATCGCAATCATAGATATTATATCCAACCTTTTTGTCATAGATGGTTATCTGAGCATTATTATACCATCCGTCCTGATTATAAGTCAATTCACAGAATACGATATATGCTAACAAATTATCAACATCAAAAGATTTCTCTACAATCTTTTTCTTTTCCTCGTTAGTAGATGCAGAGTTCACTTCCGACTTATACGCCTGACACGCTTCTATAATAGCTTTTGTCTTTGCAGTATTTACCATATCCTTATTGGCAGCATTATAATCTACAGATGTGACTTTAAATGTATCAGTGCCAGTTGTTGCAGCATTTAATTTTGAGAATGTGTATTGCTGACCGGCAACAGTGTCTGTACCAATAAGCTCTCCCATGTGTGTATCAGCATCATATTCCTCGCCATCTACACAAATAAGTTTTTTAGGATTACGTATTTCTGCCTTTATCCAATTAAAACTATCCTCATTAAACATACCTCCAACATTATCTATCAGAATGCTGGTATAGTCTTTTTTGTTCATGGAATAGTTTTTCCTGTTCTTTTTAAGAGACCATATAAAGAGACCATAATACTCACCATTCAGATACACTTCGCAAGGAAATTGTGAAGGCATACATTTGGCTTGTGAAACATCGTCCTCCATATCACCTGTTCCACCTATAAGAACATTATCTGAACTTATGTGAAATCTGTTTGAACGTACATTAAGGAATGATATGATTTGCTCACCAATTTCATAGCAAATTGGCTGTATTGATTTTAATGAATCCTTGTAGAAGGCTTTAAGATGAAAACCGTCCTGTGCTACCCAATCACCGAACTTTATTTCAAACTCATTACCACCCCAATCATCTGAAAACAAATCTATTGCACAAGACTTCATAGGGTCAGCCATGGTGCTAGAACCCTGTGCATTAAGATATGCTTTTATCTTAAAATAGTTTCCTGCAAAATCAAAGAACTCAATATAAGCCTTATCATTAACCAACTTCTTGCTAGGCATTTGATTAACACCAGTAATATTGATTACAGCTTTAGTAGGAATTGGTAATTCAAGAGCAGAATCATGCTTGTCATACCAGTCACTCCAATCAGTTTTACCTTTAATGTCAAACCCATTTGCTTTGAGAGCATCTTGAATATTATTCACACTATTGCCTTTGAGATTGAGGTTTGAAACATCAAGATTAGTAACTTCCATATCATGCTCATGTTTCTTTCCACTTGAATCACGATATGACATTACCTTATTTTCTGCATCAGTTGTAATCTCAGTCCTTCCCTCAGGGTCTTCAATATGGGAAAATTCTGTTGGGATAGTTTCAGACTTGGCATTATGAATATAGTGACTGCCATCAGGATTTGTTGCAGAAAGAACCTTTCCGTCTGCATCTTTCTCTACTGCCATATACTCAGGATTCTCCTGCAAAGAGAAAATATCAAGAAGTTCTTTGAGATTGTTATCTATTGTACCTACCATTTCCTGCAATGATGCAAGGTCTGATTGCACCTGATAGATAACTTGCTTCAAGGCATTGACAGCATGGATTTCACCAATGACCTCACCGTCTCTTCTGATTCCAAGAACTACTTTATCGTCAGTAGTAACCCAAGCAGCAAAGTATTCTTCATTCTGAATAACGTGGTACATTTCATTGAGAGGATAATATGGCTTGCCAGTTGCTCGGTAGATACCAAACAGAACCTTATCATCTGAATCCACTATAGCTTTGAGGAACTCTTCGTTCTCAATTATTCTAAAGCACTCTTTTACTTCATCTTCAATGAGAGACTTGCCTTCCTCTTTGTCAACTTTGCCTTCTTGCAATGCAGTAATGCTTGAAGATAATTCTTCTTTGGCAGTATTAATAGCTTCAAGAACATCTGTCTTATCCAGCTGGCACTGGTTGATAATCTCCTGCAACTTTGCTTTTATTGGTGCAGGAATACCTTTGCCCCAATCTACTTCACCATCCAAATTGATGGTAAACAATAGATGGTCATTTGCGTCTACAATTACCTTGATGAACTCTGGAGACTCAATCTCTCGGAATGGAAGAGCAAACTGGGAGACTACTTTATCCTTTGAATCACCGAACTCTTGGGCTATGTTCTCTTTGTCGAACTTCTTATCAAGTTCTGTAGCTACCTCTGACTTCTCTGCCTTGGCTTCAATGATAGTATCTTGCTCCTTGTTTTTTGCAGCAAGTTCATCAATAGCTCCTTGGGCAGTGACTGCTGTCATGCCACTAGTCTCATTATTATAAGAGACAGCAGTGGCAGTAGATGCTCCACCTGAGACGGTGATGTCTTTGATGGCATCCTCCAACTGATGGGTCTTTTCACCTATCTGCTGCAAGTTCTCTTTATCTCCTTCAAGAAACACTTGCTTGGCAGAGGCAATCTTACCCTTCTTGGTCTTGGCTAGAAGCTCGTCTGTTAAATTTATACTCATATTATATAATCTTTATACATTTATGATATTACTAAATTCCATGTAGCTGCGGTGAGAGGATTGGCTGTGCGGTATGCCTTGAAACTGCCTAGATTATTTGTGATAGTCTGAGGAGCAGATAAAGGAACATCGAATCCTGCACTAGTTACATGGGCGATTGAGAGATAACTAGGTACTACAAGCCAGATGTAATCATTATCCTTGGTTGTGATACTAGGATTGAATGATACTCCTGTGGATGATACCTTGTTAAGCGTATTGAGGATTTCAGCGGTCATGGTGGCAGCTGGGTTCCCTCCAAAGTAGCAGAGGTATCGGGTCTGTGATGTGCTCTTGCCAGTTCTGCCCTTCTTGGTTACTGCATACTTGAAGATTTCTCTTGCTCCTTCGATTGGGGTGGATAGGGTTCCACCTGATGATGGAGTGGTTGAGATATTCTTTGCGGCATTGTCGTTAATCTGTTTACTGATGATGGAAGTATCAGGTACAAGGGGCTTGTTGTCGCTTGAAACAGAATAGCGAATCTCTGTCTGCATCGTACCTACATTCGGTGTGATGGTAAAGCCTAACGTAATAGGATAAACCGTATCGTTCAGCTTGGCTAGATTCTCGTCAACGTCCTGAATCAATTCTACTAGGTTATCGGGAAGTCCAGTGGCAGACTCGATGGCTTTGCGAAGTTCTGGGTCGAGCTTGTCTAGCTTCATTGTTCCGTCTGCTAACTTGTCGTTGGTTACGGAACCATTCTCGATTTTATCTGTAGATACGGAATCTTTTGCCAGTTTCGAATTAACAATGCTTTCGTTAACCACTTGCAAAGAACCGACTGCATCATCTGCAATCTTATCGTTGGTGATAGACTTCCTAGCTACCTTTTCCGTTGTTACAGACTCGTTGACAAGATGCTTGGATTCCAAGGATGCCTCACGGACCACTCTACCATCTACAGACTGGTCTCCAAGCTTTGGGTTGGTGATAGCCTTCTCCTCTACCTTCTCGGTGGTTACTGCCCGGTCGTTAAGCTTCTCGGTGATGATTGCCTTATTCTTGACCTTATCGTAGGTGACTGCCTCGGGGGAAAGTTTGGAGTTATCTACCGACTGGTCGGCGATTTTCTCCTTGGTTACATTCTGATCAGCAATCTTTGAAGTTGATACGGCTCCATCGGCAAGTTTGCTTGTCGTGACATTCTCGTCGGCTATCTTTTCTGTCTTGATGGCTCCATCGGGAAGCTTGTCTGTGCTTACCGCACCTTCTGCCAACTTCTCGGTCGTAACATTACCGTCACGAATTTTGTCTTTCGTGATGGCTTGGTCATTGATGTCGTCTGTTTTCATCATCGGCACCATACCGCCTATTTTTATATCGTCTCTAAATGTAGGCATATTTAATTTCTTTTGGTTCTGATGAAGTGAATATCTGAATCTTTACGGTCTCTGGGACAACTCGCATACGAAGATAGAACTTATTTGTGTTCTTGTTGGCACGGATGGGGACGCGAGGTTTCTTGCCATCGCCCTTATCTTGCCGGATGATGAGTTTGCCCGGGTGTTTGAGCGTAATCATCAAATAGATGTCACGATGCAGAGTAATCTCTGGTGATACCCATGCAAGTTCTTCTTCGTTATAATTCGTTGATACATACTCCATTTTGTACAGTTAATAATTAAAAGTTAATAATTAATAGTCTTCCTATCCTACTACTTTGTGCTAACGCCTAGCTGCTGCAAGGCTATCGTGTACATCTGATTTGCCTTGGTATCATCGTAGGCTGATAGGAGGAGAAAGGCGAGATAGTAGATGAAGGCATTCGAAAGTTTATCGGGGATGGCTACATCAGTTGTATCTGATGTTATGATCACATTTTTTGGAACGCCTACAAAGGAAATGACGGCTTTTGTTGGTATTGGCTGCAAGAGGATGCAGATAGGATTCTCTCGCATGATTGTTGCCAAAGGACGGTCTGCAGTTCCCTTTGCTGTATCATCGTACATCATAAGAGCCTCATCGTCGGTATCTTCTACTGGCGTTACTGCCTTGAACCAGCCTTCGCCACGAACTCGGGAGATATTGATAACCTCGGTATCGCTAGGCATCGTAATTGCTCCAATGCCTCTTGTTTCGTCAAAGCTTTCTACCTTAATGGTTGAAGTAGTCGTTGCATCTACCTTCTTGGAGTCGGATAAGACAGGAGAAGATGCAGCAGTAATGGCGACCCAATGCAGCGCATCGTTTATCTTCGCCTTGATGATGTTGTCCATATACAAATCATCCTTCTCATCGGTAATTTCCGATGTGTTGTTGGATTCCTCGTCTATGCACCAACGTACTGCCTTTATGATGTCTTCTACCTTCATTTCACCTTATTATATATATTACTCCTTGCCGTAATCTGGGAAAATAAGACCAGCCTTGTCTGCATGTTTCATGGCAGTTTCAAGGGTTCTGCAATCCTTGTCAAAACGGTTGTTTATGTAATTAATAACTTCTTCCGCTGTACGGATGCCTGCTACCTCCTCTTTCTGTGACTTTTTTGTAGTCTTCTTTGCCGGCTCATTTACAGACGCCTCTTCCTGCACAATATCCGACTCTTCAAGAGTTGTACGAATACAAGTAACCTTTCCGCTCCTTACCAATTCATGGTTATCCAAAAGGTCTTGCGCATATTTGTTGCGAAGAGTAAGCTCTGGGCATTTGCGCATGTAAGTGTTGCCATGAGTAAAGTTGTAGCGCATAGAATTACCGCCAGCACCGGAAATCGTAAGGCTTACATTATTACACAGCTCGTTATATCTATATGTCTTAATCATTATTTTGTATTTTAATAACAAAGGGACAGGGCTATTAACTCCTGCCCCTCTGCGTGATTTTATATATTAAAGATGAAAAAGATGCCTTATGCAGCAACGTCCATGCCGGCATACAAGTTCCACTTGGTACCATCGTACTCGTAAACCTTACCCTTCTCGTAGGTTGTCTCATCCTTGGTGTAATCCTCTGTTAAAGCCACCTTCATGCCCTTAGAAGCAGTATCAGGGAGAGTCTTCAGAGATATGATGCTGTTCACGATGCCAGTAACACCAAGGTTAGTGATGAATGCCTCTGGACCAACCAAGATAGAGTTGTAGCCACGAAGAGCAATACAATCGGCCTCAATGTGCATGTATCGCTTAGCCTCACGTGGATCGTAACCATCCTTGCTCATGTCATTGGTCTTATCCTTGCCCTTCTCCTTCACGTAGTGACGAGCACCCTTCAAGTCCATACCAACCATGCAGTCTCCCATGTGCATCATGTCAAGAGTCTGATCCCAAACGAAATCAATAGTACCGTAGTTGTCAACGTAGCGAGAGAAGGTAATGTCGATTTCCTTGTGAGTAGAAAGAACCTCTGTGCGACCCTTTGGAATCTCAATGTTCATCAAGCGCTTGATTGCGTTCTTGCCACAGAACATATAGATGTGGTCTGACTCAGAGAAGTCTGTGAACATCAACATACTGATAGCAGTCAAATCCTCGTACTTGTAAACCTCACCGATACCATACTGGTTAGTCAACTGATTCAAGATGCCATCTGCGAAGTAGGTGTACTCATCAGCACCGTCATTGGTGGTAGAGTGAATGCGAGCCTTGGTACCCATCCAATAAGAACGCTCAGCACGCATCTTGTACTTGTTGAGTGCATCTTCCTTCATATCCTTTACGGTATGAGGAATTTTCTTCTTCATGGTCTCGAAGCCCTCTGTGAAGACGATAGAGAATGCTCGCTTCTGGAGATAAACATCAGCAGAACGTGGCTGGTAGTTCTCAGCAGGAACCTTCATCTGAGACTCAGAGAGCGCTGTAGAAGCTGCCAAAATAACTGTACCAACAGGAATGTCCGGGCAAGTCATATTTTCCAAGAACTCGCAATCGGCACCCTCCTCATTAGCCTTACCATTGATAGCCTGCAAGGTAACCTCAGTACCTGACTTGTTGGCGCTGGTAACAAAGAGAACCAAACGACCTTCACGAACTGTAGTAGAGCCACGCTTGTAACCAGCTACGGTAGGAACGATAGCAGTAGAACCCTCGTAGAATGGCTTCAAAGAACCTGAGAAGTTGGTCTTGGTAAGCTTGATGGAAGCACCAGTAGCAATAGGCTGTGTAACCTCACCGTCCAAGGTCTCACCACCATAGCGTGCGTGTTTCTTCTTGTAGCCAGTACAAGGAACCGTTGTGGTAAACTTCTTGACGATAGAAAGGAGAGGTGTATGATATGGGCGGAACTTGATCTCACCCGTGTCCCAGTCTTCCTCTTCAAGACCGCCTTGGTCCATCTGTGTAGCAGAAGCCTGCGTACCAGTCAAAGACTGACCAGCAGTTTTACCACCAGGGGCAAGCATGTCGTTCTTATCCTTATCTACCTGCTCATTTGCAGCTGTCTCTTCAGTTGTTGCAGGCTTAGAACCCGGCTCGTTCAAATCTGGTTCAACATCATCACCAACAGCCATTACGCCACCGCCTGTAGCAACTGCAAGAAGCATCAGAATCATCTTAAAGATGAACTGACGATCAGAAAAATAATTAATTGCTTTCTTCATTTTATACATATATTTATGGATTAATAATCTTGTGTTAACCAATATCATCAAAGAAGCTGGATGCTCTCTTCTTAGTTTTCTTCTTAGCTGGTGCGTTTCCTGCACCCGAACTAGAAAGTGAAGGAGGAATACCCTCGTTTGCGGAAGAGCGAACCTTATTCTGAATCTTTTCGTTTCGGGCTTGCATAGCCGCCTCGTCGCGCGCCGAAGTGATGTCGGAATCGTAGTTGTTGGCATTGTGGAGCATCTTCCAAATATCATCTGAAATATCGCCACTCTCTACCTTGTCGTGAATCTCGTAAATCTGGGACCACATATCCTGTGCATCATCGGGATAGAGCTTCATCAGGCGTTCAAGCGACTTGCGCATGTTGGCAGTAACCTTCTCGGTAGCCTCGTTCTGTTCAGCCACGTCCTCGTTGTGCTTGGCGAGAATCTCAGCGAGTTTCTTGCCGCCTTCAGGATCATCAAGCAACGTCTTTACATCAATACCCAAGCGGGCCATCGCATCAAACGGATTGTCGTCCGGATTTTTCTCCATATCCATCGCCAGAGCAGCGAGCCACTTGTGCTTGTCGAACACTTTAGACAATGCCTTACCGCTCTGTTCGTACTGTCCGAGCAAATCAGCATCATCATTCATTGCCGCATAACGAGCTTCCTTGTCTTCGAAGTCGATGTCAGAATGGCGATTAGAGAAGCGCTTGGAGAAAGCTGTACGATTAGGACGCTCATCTACAGACGTTTCATCTGTAGCAGCCTCAGCAGGTGGAGCCTGTTGAGCACCACCTTCCTCATTCATCTGTGCTAATTCTTCTTTTGTCATATCTCTATACTGTTTGAAACTTTTCGGCAAAAATGCAAATAATTTGAAGAAGTTTTGCCGTGCTCCAACCTTGCGCTTGGTGGTTGGTTGGAACACGGCAAAGAAAGCCGTGTTTTTGCCTATTTTTGCGCCTATAATTAATAATGTATAAGAAAATGGTAAAGGCAAGAATACTGACACTTAGCAAAGTGATGCCTCAACATAAGTATGACTCGGTTAAGGCTCGCAAGCGAAGACAAGAACACGGCAAGGACGAGGAGTTACTCAGCCGATGCAGAAATGCTTGGAATAACCTGAGCGGTGTGCGAGAAACGAGGGCGAGAACGATGCGCTACTGCATGGGCGACCAATGGAGCGACACCATCAGAGTATACCATCATGGCTACTGGGAAGAAATGACAGAGCGCACCTATATGGAGAAGCGCAACCAGACACCTATGATCAACAACATCATGGTGAGCATACTGGAATCTATTGCCGGTCTTTATGCCAAGCAGGGAACGGAACCGGTCTGCTTTGCAAGAGACAGCGACTCCCGACAACTGAGCGACATGATGAGTGCCACGATGCAATGCAACTGGCAGACAACGTACATGCAAGATGTGCTGAACCACGCCATTAAGGACTATCTTATGGGCGGTCAGATGTTTGTCAGAGAGAGTTGGGAGGCAAAGGAACTTGAAATGCCCGACTCATGGACAGACGCGATGGAACCCGACCACATGTTTTTTGAATGCGGCAGCGACCCACGGCATAATGACGTGAGTCTTATCGGTGTGCTGCATGACGTGAGCCGAGAAGACTTGTATCAGAAGTTTGCCAAAAAGGAATATGGGCTTACAGAAGATGATCTGAATGCTATCTTTGATATTTATCCTTTGGATGATAACAGCTACGGCTATGAGTTTAACGAAGAAAAGGCGTTGGAGAATCTTAGTTTCGACCATAGCAACAAGGGAAGACATTATTCCAGAGTGATTGAGGTATGGACCACGGAAACCAAGCCAAGACTGCAATGCTTTGACCCTATTGCAACTACAGGAACCGGTGCTTACTTCCGCATAGATTTGGATGATACTGCGATGATACAGAAGCTGCGCAACGACAATATGAAGCGCAAGCAGCAGTATGACGAAATGGGTATAGCGGAAGAAGACAGAGCGTACATCACCAGCGAAGAGATTGCAGATAAGTACTGGTATTATACCTACATGGCGCCAGACGGAACTATCCTCTGCCAGGGCGAAACTCCATACGACTACAAAAGCCATCCTTTCACGATGAAACTCTATCCGTATATCAACGGAGAGATTCATCCATTCCTTGCCAACATCATAGACCAGCAGCGATACATCAACCGACTGATTGTGATGAACGACATGGCCATCAGAAGCAGTTTCAAGGGATTCAAGATGATTCCTACGAATGTGCTTAACGGCAGGACACCAGAACAGTTTATGGAAGAGGCGGTAGAGTATGACGGATGGATATTCTACAAGCCATCGGTAAAGACACCGAATGTGAAGCCAGAGATTATTACATCGAATGCCGTGAACATCGGTACGAATGAACTCTTGCAGATAGAGCTGAACCTGATTCGAGAGGTTACCAACGTGAGCGGTGCTTTGCAGGGTAAGACTCCATCGGCAGGAACATCGGCAGCCAGATATGCACAGGAAAGCCAGAATGCAACCACGTCTCTGTATACCATCCTTGCCGACATGGACGTGTTTACGGAGAAGCTGGCAACCAAGAAGTGCATGACTATACAGCAGTACTACGAAGACGGAAGAAGGGTTTACGACCGGAACTTCAATACGGTTTACAAGTACGACCGCCTTTCGGCAAGAGATATTCACTTCAAGATCAGCATCAAGAATGCAGCAGCTACGGCAGCCTTCAATACGATGCAGAACGATACGCTTGACAAGCTTCTTGATATGGGCGGCATCAACATCATCCAGTATCTGCAGAACCTCAACGCACCATTTGCAGACAAGTTGCTTGCCAGCGTACAGGAGCAGCAGGCTCAGCTTGAACAGATGTATCAGCAGCAACAGGCAATGGCTATGCAGCAAGGCGGCGGTCAGGTAGAAAACGGAATTGTGCAGGGTGCAGACCAGAATGCAGTAGCACAGGCACAGAGTGCATTAGGATATAACAGAGCAGCATAAGGTATGGCAGAAGAAACGAAATTAGTAACAATCAGCATGGAGTCCATCGAAGGTGATGTGACGAAGCAGGTTTCAGTTATCGCAAAGAGGCTGAAAGACAAGGATGGTGTTTCTCTTTTTGGAAGCACGACCCTATCATCTGTAGAGAAAATGGTGATAAGGCAATACATCGAATCAGCGGTTCGAAGTTTTGCCGGCGAAATGGCACCAGTAGTAAAAACCTATCTGGATTCTTCACTTCCTGCATCAGTAACTTTCAATGTGACCCGACTGAACGAAGGACACAAGAATGCTTTCGAAAGTTGCTTTATGGGATATGTAAGGGCGTACACAGCCTACATGGTGCTAACTTTGAGCAGTACAGAGCAAGCGAAAGTGTACTCAGAAGAAATGAATATGCACTTGAAGGCAGCAATACAGCTTGTATTCGACAAGATGCCACCTCCTACATCAGTAAAGACATTGAAAGACATGACTGGTTCCATAGAGAACGAGCCACAGTTAGAAACCATTAAACAAGGATAAGCTATGATTATAAAATTTCAAATTATCAAATCGGTAGTGATTGAGGCAGTAAAGTCGACAACCTACCTGAAAGCAAAGATAGACAGTTCTACTGACGAAAGAAACATCAAGACTGGTTTTCAAGAGGCAGCAGGTGACGATGAGGTACATGAAAGAACGCTTACGCACGACTTTCAGACTGCCTTAGAAATGACAAAGACCATTCTTGCAGAATATATCGTTCCTACTGCACAAACAGTAGGAGATAACATCATCTACTACAACGACAAAGATGATGATATAGTAGAATTTGTTCTGAACGCCTCACGAAGATGTAACGGAACGTTGACCGATACTCTGGCACGACTGGTGGCAAAATACGTTGAGGACTACATGATTTACCAGTGGTGGTTAAAGACTACGAATCTGAAACAGGCAGAGCCATATCAGGCTACACTTGCACTAGACGAGCAGAGCATCAGAAGATGTTTCGTTCTGAGTGGCCCGGCAGTTCCTACTGTTCCTTACACCCAACATCTGACCGCAAAGGTGGACGGAAGCGAAGAGGACGGAGCAGTAACCATACGGATTGACGATATGGAAGTTACCCTATCCTACTCTATTGACGAAGGAACCATTGATGATATTGAGGCAAGAAGCAGTGACCCTAGCATACTGGAAGTACACAGAAGTCAGGAGCCACATGCTTTCTGGCTGAAGCCTATCAATACAGGTGTGGCAATCATCACTCTATTCTCCAGACACAGCGACAAACTGGAAGTGGAAGTAGAAGCAACCGTAGCAAAGGAGGTATAAGATGGAGTTTAATAAATTACACCCAACACATTTTATCCGAGAGAGAGGATGGAAGCCCGAGCCAAATCCTTTCTTGCCGAAGCCACGAAGAGCAGGGCACGGCTATTGGGATAAACATATCTTTATCTATGCCACACAACTCTGGTATGATATTGATGCAAACACAAATATGGTAGGACGCGCAAGACGGAACATGAAGGACGCGCAAGGCGAAGACATTCCGACAAGCGAGAACGATCAGGAACGTCCACTCTTCTACAGATGGTTTGACAAGTATATTAATAAGGTGGAAGCAAATCTGTCTGCCTATGTAATGAAACCAGAAGGAAGGGTTAGAGATAATGCCCTGAGAGAATGGGATGAAAAGGAGATATGGCTGAAATTTCCCGACTACTGGGATGATACCAAATATGATGCACTCGTCAAGCTGATACACGACTATATCGTGACCGGTGCGCTATACGAATACTTTATGCGCACATTGACAAGCAAGGACCCTCTGACGATAGACCAGTTGAACCAACTGGACGAACTGGAGATAGACATCATAGACTGCGCCAACTCAACCAAGCCGGGCAGCATGATTCACACATTAAAACCCTTCGGATAATAAAAAAGCGAGCGTATGGAAGATTTTGAAATGGATGGATTTAAGTCTGTAAGGGAGATACAGAAGGAAAAGAAGGAGAAGGTAAAGAAACTTCTCCCTGCAAGAAAGAGTGCCCAAAAGGAATATATACGTGACTGGCTGGCAAGGAGCCAAGAGCAGTTTGAGGATTGTATGAACCAACTGGCAGAGTATGATCCTAAGACATACGTCACCATCTACAAAGACCTTACCAAGCACATGATACCAAAGCAGACAGAAGTAAGCGTTACCCACGGAATAGATGCAGACTTCAAGCAGCTTATGGCACTCGGTATGACAACCGTAGAAGATGAAGACGAGGCAGACGTATTGGATATAAGCAAAGCACCCGAGATACAGGATGCAGATTTTGAGGAACTAAACGATTTAACGGATGGCTCTAGTAACTGAACAGGAAATAGATAATCTCGTAGCGGAAAATCAGGAGCGATACGATGAGATTTATGGCACCTACGACCCTATGACGGGCGAAGGTTGCTATAACTTTGAGCATCGTGTGAAGATAGAGCTATCCGATTTCTTCATTCCCAAGATGTGGGTTCCGAAGAAGACCGCCAAATCTGTTCTGTTCAGAGGTCTGAGAAAGATGGGCAGTCTGAAAGACTACATCAACTATGTGTTGCACCAGAAGGATGATGCCCAGCATTTCCAAATGCTTACCTTTGCCATCTGTAGAGTGAGGTTCATGGAAGACCCCGAGTTTGCCCTATACGTGACCGATAAGATTGAGGATAAGAAGACCGGTAAGATGATTCCTTTCAAGCTGAACTATCCTCAAAGAAAGCAACTGAAGATTATGGAAGACCTGCGGAATGCCCACAAACCGGTGTTCGTGGTTATTCTGAAAGCACGTCAGTGGGGCGGCTCTACTCTATCCCAGCTTTACATTAAATGGATTCAAGACTATAGGCGCGATGGTTGGAATGCCATTGTGCTTGCCCAACAGAAGAATACCGCCAAGAAGATTAAGGCGATGTACCGAAAGGCTTTGGAGCGGCAGCCGGGGTGGACCGTGGGGCATCAGGGCGCAAAACTCCAGTTCTCGCCATACGAAAATTCTCCCGACGATTTCCAAGTAACGGATGGTGTGAAGGCAATCAGACGAAGTACGCTGACGGTAGCATCCTTCGAGAACTTCGATTCTGTGCGTGGTAGTAACTTCCACTGCGCCCACTATTCGGAGGTGGCCTATTGGAAGAAGACGCCAGAGCATGATCCTGAGGGTGTTATTTCTTCTATATCCGGTGGTATCGACCCATTGGAAGACAACGTTGAGATATTCGAGAGTACCGGTAGAGGTAACTCTGGTTTCTTCTACGACAAGTGCCAGTTGGCAATGGACCCAAAGAATAATGATGCTTATTCGTTCCTCTTTATTCCTTGTTTCTTTATTGAGAAGGATATGACTCATGTAGAGAACAGAAGAGCATTTGCCAAGTGGCTTTTGCAGAACAGAGACCGAAGCACCTGCCCGAAGGGCTATCGTGAGACAGGAAAGTTCTTCTGGCGAATGTGGCAGAAGGGTGCTTGCTTTGAGGCGATAGAATGGTACAGAAACTATAGAAACAAGTTTACTACCCATGCGGCATGTGCTACCGAGGCTCCTATTGATGAGGAAGATGCGTTCAGAAACTCTGGTAGACTGGTATTCAATCCTTATTCTATAGACGACATGCAGGCTTTGTATAAGCAAGACCCTAAGTTTACTGCCGACATCGTAGTGAACATCAGCGTGAAGGATGATAACACCATTCCGAACTCGAAGGTGAAACTGAGAGACGATGGTGAGGGAGACTTGAAGATTTGGGCTGTGCCAAACTGTCTGCAAGTTGAGAACAGATATTTGGTGAGCGTGGATATTGGCGGTAAGAGTACGACATCGGACTATACCGTTATGACCGTGATAGACCGATTCGGTATGATTCCTACGGTGAAGGGCAAGCCAAAAGTGGTAGCGAGATACAGAGGACATGTTAGACATGATAAACTGGCATGGATGGCTGCTGCCCTAGCCCATTATTATGATGATGCGCTGCTGGTGATAGAGAGTAATACGGCTGACCGAGAGAAGAACAATAACACGGAGGGTGATCACTTCCTGACCATTCTGCAGGAGATTGCCGACTACTACGATAATCTGTATCAGAGAACGAGCAGTTCGGAGAATGTGGAAGATAACGTACTGGCGAAATATGGTTTCCAAACCAACAAGCTGACGAAGCAGCAGGTGATTGATAACTTGGAAGAGTTTATTGATGATAACCTGTATGAGGAGCCAGACAAGGAAATGTATCATGAGTTGCGCATATATGAGCGACATGATGATGGCAGCTTGGGTAACATCGTGGGTAACGGAAACCATGATGATGTGGTAATGAGTACCGGCATCGGTCTCTTTGTGAGTCTTACGGACATGGAGAAACCTAGCTGGAAGAAAGCGGAAAGAAGAAGCCGCGGTGGCGATGGTGTTCATACGGCGGCGAAAATTTAGGGGGAATGTTAAGTGTTAAATGTTAAGTGTTAAATTTTATGGAAAGAAACTTAGAAAGACAAACTTTGAGCTTTAGCAAGGGCATGACGAATGTGCCTAGCGACTTGCTTTCAGATGATTCTGAACTGCTGGAGAGTGACGGATTTATCTTTAAGGATGGAGAAATGAAGGCGGTGCAGAAGCCCAAATATGTAACAAACGGCAGACCTATATTATATATTCACAAAGGCGCTGACTACAGAACATACGTCATGTTCAACGAAAAAAGCAAATACAATAAAGACCAAAAAGATGAAATTATCTTTGCTAAAAGTAAAGAGGATGGAACTATCGAGTCAGGGCCATGGCAAGCATTCGAAATAGATGTTGAAATCTATGATGTAAATAGCGTAGGTAATACGGTGGTTGTTACTACAAGTGGCGGGTTGTACTATTTTGTATACAAGTCTAAGACCTACAAGTTTCTGAAAGATTTTCCTGAACTAGCATATCAGTTTTCTTTCGAGAAACCGAGTTATGCAGGTTCGTTTCGACCAGACGAGTACGACAGAACACTCATGAATGTAAACAACTGCGTTGACCATACGGCAAACCAGACGATGTATTATGATGCGAACGGAGCATTTATAAAACAAGGAGGAACAGAACCTAGCGGCATAGTCCAAACAGGTCAATTCCATTATTTTTGGATTAAGTCAGATGGAACTGATGCAAAATATTACAATGAATTCCAGGAAACCGTACAGGGTCATGTGATGCAGGCGATTAATTGGGTAAAAAGCAAGAATATGTTTGCGTTCCCTTTTTTTATCAGGTGTGCATTCAAGCTATATGATGGAAGTTATACGAAAATAACAGCCCCTATCATCTGCTATCCTACAGTAAACAGAAATTGCCGATTCAGTGGAGCAACATTTCACAACAAATACTATAACGATTTAAATCAAATGACTGGTACAGAAAGTATTTTCTACTTTATTGAATATAGTGAGCTTAGATTTAAATTCGGTTCGATAAGCGAAGATTGGAAAGACATCATCAAGGAGATTGTCGTTTTTGCTACAGAACAGGTTATTCCGTTCGAAATCAGTAAAGGCTGGCGTTTTTTATCTCCTAACGACACCCATAGAAAGCCATTTGCCAACTATGGATTTTCATCATACAAAGAAGATGTATTTAATTATGACCGCCCTTCGAAAATTATTCCTCATAGCGAGATACAGCCTACGTACAAAACGGACCAAGATATAATAGAAGAGCTGAAAGGTAAGACGCAATTCTATAAATTATTCTCTGTCGGAATCAATACGAAGGGGTTAGGAGAAGCAGGAGACTGGTTTTACTCTGTGAATGGAACACATTACGGGCAGCCGACATTCATAGCAGACGGAGTAGTAAGCAACCTGTCTACACAAACCCAACTGAAAGTAGACGATTACTATAACTGGGCAAAGCTTACCTCAAAAAAGATTTATACTTACAATAACCGCCTACACCTTTATGATGTAGAGCGCTACCCTTTTGCCGGTTTCAAAAAGCTCGTAGGAAGAGAAGGTTTAGCAAGCGATAATAATTATATAATGTATACGCATATTGTATCAAATTTGGTTGATACTTGGACTATGAGCGAAATAGGCATAAGTGACTCTTTCTTGCGTGGCTGGTTTTATTATCCGGATCCTAATGCAAAAGAAATCATATTGTACGGCTCTGGCAAGTATCTGAGTATACCTCTAACAGAACACCCTTTTCTGAACGGAGCTTATTCTTTTACCAACCTTCCTTCAAAAGATGGCGATGCAACTTTTGAAACTATAACAGAAGAAGAACTTCTGGAAAAGATAAAAAACCTGAATATTCCTGAGGTTTTAAACTCACAGATATTTACTTCTGTCGTAAACAATCCATTTGTTTTCGAGGCATCTGGCGATAATACGATAGGTACAGGAAAGATAATAGGAATAGTTGCCAACACGGAAGCAGTGAGTCAGGGACAGTTCGGTCAATATCCTCTGTTAGTGTTTACTGACGAAGGAATATACGCAATGAGCGTAACATCAGAAGGTCTTTATGGAAGCGTTCATCCTATTTCAAGAGAAGTATGTAACAATCCTGATAGTATTACGCCAACAGACAGGCTTGTATACTTTACATCTGACAAAGGACTTATGGCTATATCTGGTGGTACCGCAAAATGCGTAAGCACGTCAATGAGCGGAAAGATTCCAAAGAACTTCAAGAAGCTACAGACAGAAAGTTTCTTAGATTTCTTGAAGAATTGCATTATAGCTTATGACTATAGAGATTCGCTGCTGAGAATATACAAAAAGAGTAAAGGTTGGTTTGAGAATGAATCGGGAGAGCAGGACTTTGATGAGAATGAAAAGATATACTATATATATAATATGGTAGACGGTACATTCGGTATGTCTGTAGCAGATGCGCCTATTGACAAAATAGCAAACGACTATCCGGACAACGTTGTGCAGGATATTGCCATGTCTATCTTCACGTTGACAGGAAAACCAGACATCAACGAAGATACGGAAAGCTATAGCGGCTCATTTACTACCAGACCTTTGAAGCTGGGTGGCAGCATGACGTTGAAATCGCTGAGAGCGGTGAAGCATCTGTTTGATTCGGACGAAGGTACGATTGGACTGGAGATATACGGAAGCAACGACTGCAAACACTGGTGCAAGCTGCCAAGCTTGGCTGGTAAGCCTTGGAAGTACTTTACTTTCAAGTATACGCTGCAGAACTTCAAGGCTGCTGATGCCTTTGCTGGAAGTATAGTGGAGGTACAAAGCAGACGAGAAGACAAAATGAGATAATTCTTTCATACGCGCTAATTTATGATAACATGAAAAAGGCGGCTGCTCATCACGAGTGGTCGCCTTTAAAATGAGTTACGAAATACATTTAAAACATGATTCTCTTTATATGTGTGTTATCTGATTTTGATATTATTTATACAATACGCTACGATGTAGCCTAATACGAAGCACCAAAAATGCAGAAGTCCGTTGACATTCGGCACGGCCATGGTGCAAATAATGAATGGCATCGCTTTCTTTAATGCCTCTTTCCATCGTCCTGTCCTACCCCACATCAAACCGAAGGATGCGAAGAGGAAACCGGAAAGCCCCATTGTAGGCTGACTAACATACATGGGCAGCAGACTGGCGACAGTGGCAACAGTCAGAGAAGTGACTGGTTTCATATCGTTCCTTATCTGCCAAAGCACCAGAAGGTTTACGGCAAGATGAAAGCCGTTGACATGGAAGAAGCTATACAGGATATGATTCTGCCAAGGACAACCGGGATAGAAACCGACATGCCAAGTACACAGAACGAGGCAGATGATGCTAAGCACCAGCTTTGTTCGAAAGTTTCTTCTTACGAAGGTCCATTTCTCTGTAATTTTTTCCATACTTCTTATAGTAAGCGAAAATAAATTTGAGATTACTTGGCTGGATAAAGAACTCGGGGGCAGGCTCAGAAACAAGGAACTGGCAGATAAACCATAAAGATTTGCCCACGAACTCCTTTCGCTGTGTCATTTCGTTCATCCTATTGAACAGCGTATAGTATAGCTTCTGTCGAATCGGCTTCATGCTATCCACCTTAGAGAAGTCGCCGACTGCCATTCTGCGGAGAATATCCCAAGCTCTTTTGGGAGAAACGTAGTATCTCGGAGCAGGAGAATGAACCACCTTTTCCCAAGCCTCCTGTTGGGAATGGCAATTAGGAGCTATCTCCCGATATGCCTTCATCAGATCATCCCTCTGTCTGTCAATCAATTCGTAATTTGCTCTTGCCATATAAATGCTACATTAAGATGTTGCAAATATACATATTATTTAGAATATGACCAAATAAGCGCATAAAGATTTAAATAAGTTTAATATTAGGCTGGTTTTCATGGCATTACGAAAGGAAAAGTTTAATTTTGCAACAAAATGAGATGCAAATCTCAGAAACAGTTAGCAAATTGTAAAATCAAACCGTAAAATCGTAACAAAATGAGAACAAAACAGGAATCACCTCTCTCGAAAGAGGAGGAAGCCTTAGTAATGGAAGGCTTATTGAGTAGGAAGATTTGGAGGTTCTATGAACTTCTAGCAAAGTGGGCACCCATACCATTGATGTTAGGTCACTGGTACGGCGTATGGGACTATGGGCACTATCCCTAGACCAACAGTTGTAGATACCAATCTCAACGGGAACTGTATCATCTGGATTTATGTACTGGCATACATTTATATGCCACTGACCATGATACCGGTAAGTTACTTCTTCAGATACTGCTGGATATTCCGCATTCCGTTCTTTTATTTTTTCGGTATCAACGCTATCAGACTATATTATCAGCACTGGCTCATCACTCCCGAGCAGTTGGAGATGCACCATGTGTTTATCATATTCACTTTAATGCTTTACGCTTATGGATTTATCAAAATCGCTCTATCGAATAGCAGAATCTGCCTTTGGGATGCTAAGAAACGATGAGTGTGGGTTTACTGAGGAAGAAGAGAGGATTGTGCAGAGGAATCTTCTTTACTGGATGGAAAGGAAGCATCACTTTGACGAGCAACTGGGCAGAGCCTGCATCGCCAACATCTATTATTTTGATGATGATGTTCACAAGAAGTATGCGCCTTACTTCGGGTTTGATGAGTTGAAGGAGGACTATGAAAGGTTATCGTGGAACATACCGGACTACAACTTCTGGGATTTTGCGGTAACGATGAATAAGATGTATGCTGACCATATAGACGTGGTGGGCAAATGGTCGAAGAACAAAGATACCACCAGAAAAAGGATTTCGGAACTGGCTATCAGTTTCCTCTGTGACGAATCGACAAACCACCCTACAGATAAAATCTGGTGGTACATGAACAACTAAGTTGGAACACGGCAAAAGCTATTGAAAAGCCTTTTATCTTTGTAGCCATTAATCATAAATAATGATATATGGCAGAGATAGTACATACATTTTTACAAGAGCACCTGTACAGATCGGCATTAGTTATTGCCATCTGCATGGGTGCTCTTATCATTTCTATGGGCGTGGACCTGTTTTTCGGCATCAAGAAAGCGAAAGAGAACGGACTGGCTACGACAAGTACAGGATTCAAGAAGACTTGCGACAAGGCGAGGAAATACTTCTCTCCCTTCATGGTGACGGTCTGCATAGACCTGATAGCCTGTACGGTTCTCCCCTTCCCTGTCTTCTCTATGATATGGGCAGGATATTGCGTGTTCTGTGAATTTGTAAGCGTAAGAGAGAAGAGCTGGCAGAAGGCTGAAATACGGAAACAGGAGAAGACGGTAAGTATTCTTCTGGAGAACAAAGAAGACTTGGCTAGGGCTTTTGCTGAGATTATGAAGGAACAGGGAAAGGAGGAGAAGAAATGAGACTGATTAAGAGAATTTTTGTTCATTGCAGTGCCTCTTCTCAGAAATGGGGTGTGAAGGAACTTTGGGATGAGTTTAAGCGCAAAGGCTGGAATAACCCAGGGTATCATTACGTGATTACTGCCGATGGTGGGATTCACCAGATGCTGCCGGTAGAAATGGTTAGCAACGGCGTGAAGGGATATAATGCTACGGCTATCAATGTGGCTTATGTTGGCGGCATCAACAAGAAGGGAAAGGCGGTAGACAACAGAACTGAGGAGCAGAAGAAATCGCTCATCACTCTGCTTACTCAGCTGAAGAAGAAATATCCTTATGCTGAAATCTTGGGGCACAGAGATATTTCGACCGACAAGAACCATAACGGCGTGGTGGATCCGTGGGAGAGAATCAAGGAGTGTCCTTGTTTTGACGCTAAAGTTGAATACAAAGAGATATAGCTTATGGAATGGTATAACATAAGGTTTTGGAAATGGGCTTGCATCGGCTTGGTGATTGGGGTTATCCTATTGGCATTTGCTGGATGCAAGACGAAGGAGTATATCAAGGTTCCTTCTGTTAGAACTGAATACGTATGCAGAACTGATACTTTTGCTAAGTTGGATAGTATCTACATGAAGGATTCGGTGTATGTTTTTCAGAAAGGTGATACGGTTTTCCATAATAAGGTGGTTTATCGGGATAGATATCGCAATATATATAAGGTGAAGACGGACACGATCATCAAGAGGGATTCTGTTGCCGTGCCTTATCCTATAGAGCGACAACTGACGAAGAACGAGCAAAGGCTGATGTCGCTAGGCAGATTCTATATCGCCTTTCTGTTCATACTGGCGGCTTGCGCGATTGGGTTTACTCTCTGGTACAGAAACAAAAAATGCTAGCTTATGACCAAGATTAGCGAAGAACTGCAGATGATTGATTCGCTCCTGATGGAATTTCATGAGCGGATTCAGAGCGGAAGATGCTTAACTAACAAACAGCAAAATGCTTTCATGTTAGATTTTCTGCACCGCATTGCCAACAAAGACGAGCCTATCAGCAAGGCTGAGGCATGCGGCTATGTTCATGTTTCTAGGGCTACCTTTGACCGGCTTGTGAAAGAAGGCAGGCTGCCAAAGGGTAAAAAGCGGAAAGGATGGACCGAGCTGGTTTGGTACGAAAAAGATTTAGATAAATATGTAGATAGATTGGTATAGATTTTACTTTTTTATTTTTAGTTAGTTGTATTAATTAGGTTTTAAGTAGATTGTTTCATTGCAAAAAGAAATCCCCACTCGGCTGTGATAGCTGGGTGGGGATTGTGGGTTATTTATTTGATGAATACCATCCAAATAGTTTGGTTCTTGATGGTGGTACGATGTCCGAATATAGGTTTGTAATCGGTGATTGCCTTTAGCACATCACTAACATTTATCTGCTGCTCGTTCCACTTAAAAATGAGCGTTCCATTTGTTTTCAGTACTCTCATGCCCTCATGGATAGAATCGTTGATGAATGCTTGCCAATTTTCGGGCTGTTTACCATATTTTTTGCATAACCAAGAGTTCTGTCCTACTTTTAGCAGATGAGGAGGGTCGAAGACAACCATATTGAATGTTTCATCTTCGAACGGCAAATTAGTGCAATCGGCTATCATATCGGGTTGTACGTCTAATTTGCGTCCATCGCATAATGTGTCGTGATATTCTCTTATGTCGGTAAAAAGAACCTGTGGGTCTTGCTTGTCGAAATAAAACATACGAGATCCGCAACACATATCTAATATTCTTTGTTTCATACGCTACTTCTTTGTTAGTTTAATTGCCTTTATAAGGCGATGATCTCCTGCTATTTTACCGGAATCTTTCTTACCATGATAATAACCAAATCTATAAGCCCAATATCGGGTTTTATAGACTTCCTTCATTATCTTCTTAGCTAATCTAATCTTCATACGCTTTACTTAACTTCTTTAAAGATTACATTCTTATGGTCTGAACGCCTCTCAAAATCACAATATCCAAATCCTCTATTCATACAGGTGAAATCATTAAAAAAACATCCATCACATAAAGAATGACGGTCTCGTTCTTGAACTTCAATCAAATATCCATCATCGCCATCTGGAATAATAAATCGTTCTCCAACTTTAAACTCTTTCATACGCCTGGTCTTTTATATATTCATTTACTTCACCCAAAACCTTTGTTAGCAGGTTCTTTAGAATCTTCAATTCATCATTAGAATATGTATCTATAGGATAACCATCAAGGGTAGTTTCGCCAAAGTAGCTACGACTTATCTTTAATGAGTGTTTATTCTTTTTCATTTTTCTTTGCCTTTTACAATATTGTACACTTGTTTTAGCTCATCTGTTGATAAGCGTTTGAAATCAAAAGAACTGATAGCGTAGACGAGATTATTACGAAGATTCTCTTCTTTAATATCTGATATTTCCTTTTCTGTAGGAACAGATATACTTTTCCTATTCCAGCTATCGCCACCATATTGCCAGCCAGAATCTCTCCTAAATCTAGTGTTATTAGCAATAATTTGAGTCTTTGTCACTTTATCAACCTTGGCGATACGTCTATAATACCTACTTATAACTAGAACATCATCACCAGCCACCAAATCTTTAAGCTCTTTCATTGCTTCCTCCTTTCTTTTTAGGAACGTACTCATCTAACTCATCGTCAAACTCATAGCAATCTGGGCAGTAGTGTTTATTGCCTATCTCTGCCCATTCGCTTTCCATTGCTTGCTCTTTTGCAGTTCCTTCGTCCAACCAAGCCCCAATGCCATTAAACTCTTCAATGAAGGTCTTTCCACATCTGTCACAAACGACAGAGTACATAGTAACTGGCTTAATCATGGTTGCATCCTTTCAGTAAATTGTCAATATATATCCACCTCTTGATAGTATAGTCGCTGCGCTTAAAACTAGATTCATCCCAACCAAAGTTGGTTAGGTGCGAAGTAACATAGTCTATCTCATCCGTCATGTTGAGTGGTCTATGATACACAACTTCTACCAAACATTTATGGTACTTTTTGGGATTTTCATCAATAGCATGCCACAAGTCTTTAATAAACTCATTGATAGCAAACTTAGCACCTAGTCCAATAGCTTCTTTGATGTCCTCTTTGTAGAACATTTCCTCTTTAGCATCATTATCGAAGACTACTTCTTCGCCATTTAACAGAAATCTATCTTCATAGATTTCTTCCTTTGCAGCTTCTATTTTCTTATCGTCTATCATACTTACTCATCCTCTTTTGTTCCATACTCCTGTTGTAACTTCTTGACCTCGCTCACGAACTTACTGACATCAATATCACAATCAATTACCTCTTGGTTGTTTTTGATGGCATCTTCTATCAGATGGGTGCATTCTTCTGTGAAGCCACAGATATGATCACCTTCGATGGTGTAGAGATACTTGTGGGTATTGTAGCAAGCACACTGGCAGAGAGTTAAGCCCTCTGAGTTGAGGCGACCTCTTACTTCGGAATTATTGATTCGAAGGACAACCATCTTACCCTTGCTTGAATAGTACTTACGGTATTTGATGCGGTCTGCAACGATGATTGCTATAGCTACCAACAACAGGATAGCTAGCAAGATGATAACATCTGTTTGAATTGTATTCATAACTTTCATTTTGTTTAATTGTTTATCTTAATTCGTCCATTCTTCCAGGATTTTGGATATTCAGTTCCTTGTTGACATCGTGGAGGCTTGCGGATGGCAATGTATGCGTATCGGGGTCTAAACCCTTCGACTTGCAGTAGTTTCTCCATGCCTCTATGCCATGAGGTTTCTTTGCATCCTCTATCGCTTTCAGTCGCTCTTCTTCTTTTCTGCGCTCGTCCTCAACCCTTCCACGCTCAAGCAGAAGTTCTTTTTCGTATGAATCAAGTGCTACCATTAAATCTTGTGGATTGATGGTAGTGGCAGTAGACTTGTCTTCATATTCATGCTTATACTGATACAGTTTTCCATACTTGCCTTCCATTATTCGAATAAAGGCATAATCGAGTTCTGTTGTAGTCCAATAATAGTACTTTGTGCATAATCTCGTTGCAAGCATCTGTACCTGAAATTCCGTGACTATATCGAAGACTCCAAGAAAAGTGAAGAGTTCTATCAGCCTGCCCTTTACCCATCCGACGAGTGAGCGCAAGCCACCTTGCTTCTGAACACTGAGCAAGGTGGTTGTACTTTTACATATAGCACTCGTAAAGGAATCTGGTCGGACATAGTTCGGCTTATCTTTGATAATCGGAACCAAGGATTCTGGCGGCCTTTGCTGTGAGATTGATAGCTCGTTGTTGTTCATAATCTTGCTTTTGAATGATTTCGTCATTCCAGCACTCGCCATTAAGATAAGTGAGTGGGTCTTTTCTGTATACTGGGTCGGGCGTGGATGCTACGTAAATAGGAGTAGCTTTCATACAAGCTACCTTATCTTTAAGGCTTAACTTCTTCCACTTAGCCTCTGCCTTCTTGCGGCCTCGTTTTTTATTGTAGGCATTCCACCATTCCTCAAAAGGCGGTTCGAAGACCAACATCTGTTTTTGCTCTTCTTCAACCTCTAAGTCTACCGTCTCCACTTCGGCATTATTGTCGAACAACTCAGAAGGCTTGTAATACTTACCCGTAAGCGCCCATCTTGCACCGGCTACAAAAGCATCTTGAAGAGGTTCGCTTTCCGAATATTTATTAGCCTCCGAATGGATTTCCTTTAACGTTTTCATAAGCTATATGATTTTGATGATTTATACCCAACCGGCGCCCGAGTTCTCGAGTTCTCGCTTGCAATACTGCAAGCCTACCTGATCATCGGGTTCCGGAATCATGATGCTGCGGACATTTGCATAATCTATCACGTTTCGGATAACGCTGCTAGCCTCTGCTGTATTGAGGGAAGTGAGAGGCTTGTATTTGCGGTTGCCTGTCTTGTTTACCTCATCGGTATAGAAGATGTAGCTGCAAACGTTGCGCTGAATATCACGAAGCGTTTCGTAGAAGGTCTGCCCTAACTTTAGGGCAAGATAGCTAATCATGAAGTGAAGATAACTTGACTGTTTGTCGGTCTGAATGGGGTGGAACTTCTTCAGTTCGATATTATACCCACATTCTTTAGCTTTCTGAACAGCCTTTACGATAGCTAAATATTCACGAGGATCATTAGGATTGTATACACTCATATTATTATAATTACATTAGATTGATTACTAAACCCTTGCAAGCATAGTCGGTTGGAACACCGAGGACCTGCTGGAATTTGTTTACGGCAACATCGGGGTTAAGATGGCGTGCTGAACCATGAATGAGAACGATGCGCTTGGCGGTATTGGCTGCTTTGCATTCGTTGAGATACTCGATAGAGTGTGATAGACTCATGTGGGAAAGACGGATGCGGTCGGCTTGGCTGACTATCGTCTTGCCTTCGTTTACGGCTTTCTCTAGGAGAGAATCATCATAGTTGCATTCTGCCAAGAAGTACCGGCACCCTTGAACTACATTTTCCATATTGTAGCAATCGGTGAAGAACATCATGGTTCCCATTTCCGGATGATGAATGAGGAAAGAGAAGCAAGGCACATCGTGTTCTACCTTCATTGGGGTGATACTGAATGCGCCAAGATGATAGGTCTGTTCTTTAATCATGCCTTTTACTCCCTTGCATTTCTCGGATAACTCTTCGGTAGAGTAAGCATCGATTCCTGCTCTCAGAAAGTCTTTGGCATTTTTTGCATGATCGCCGTGGGAGTGACTGATAATCACTCCCACGCATTTTGATGTTTTGAGGTTTGCAACTTTCTTTACTTCCTGCAACGGACGACCAGCCTCTATACAGAGCTGCTGACCATTACTAGCCTCCAGTACGTAGCTATTGCCTTGACTATTGCTATTGACTACTATCAGCTTCATACTTAACTCAAACTAAACTTTTGAGCCTGTTGCTGCTCATCGTGTACTTCTTTGGCATTCATGACTTCGCCGGTATCAGCATTGACGGTGATAACGTTCTTTGCCTCAGCAAATTCCTCATCACGCTGAACGATGGCAGAAGGTCGCTCATCGGCATTGATAATCTGCTCAGCATCAACAGAAATCTCACCCCATGATGAAAGAAGTTGTCGAAGAACCGTTTTTTCTGCCATGTCCTGAAAACCTGCAAACCATCCAAGACCTCCACCGGTGCCTTCAACGGATTGCTTGATAGCCAAATCTCTCAATTCCTGCCATGTAATTTTTGAGTACTTGACGGTTGGAGCGTAGGTCTTAGCAAACTTACATACCTCATCAAGAGACATGTACATAATCTTCTCGAAGCCAGACTTCTGCTTGAAATATGCGAAATATCCAACTGGCGCATCGGAAGTCTTTTCTCCGCTGATATCGAGCGCACCAGTTACCTTGTCAAAACCTTGGAGTTCACCTTCATATACAGTTCCCTTATTGATGTTTGCATACTTGTTTGTACGAAGGGCGAGATTGATGTAACCCTTAGTTCCGATGATGAGGGTTGGAGTTGGGATAATCTGACCAGTCTTCTTATCTTTGTTGTTGAAGACTACGATGTATGCCTGCCCCAACTGCTTGTTGATAGGCAAGCGTAATCCTGCAGCCTTTACAGCCTCGCTCATGAGTGCATTAGGGTCACACTGTATCAACTGAGGATCAGAGGTGAACAACTCCATCAAGCTTGTGGTGAAGGCTCCCTTATTCTCCTTCATTGTATTCTGCAACAAGGTCTGGTAATAACTATTGTTCATTACCGCCTGCATATTCTTAACTGCTACTGCCTTCTGAGAAGGCTGTGCTTTTGCTACTGCTGTATCTGCCATGATTATTTCTCCTCTTCTTTATGATTGATTAATACCTTAGCGATACCAGCCAAGGATATAGTTCCCAAAGCAAGGTTGATTTCACCACTTTCCGGAAAAACTTCTTTTGGATCAACCTCTACGCTATCGTGGCTATCTAACCACTCCTTTATACGGTTCGAATCCGTTCCGTCCTTCATGCCTCCTCCTAATGCTAAAGTTCCCCTGATAAGGTCTTTATCAACCAACATTTCTAATTTTAAAGTTTCTGCCATGATTTTTATTTACTTATTTGTTTGATTAATTCTTCTTTTGTCTTAAACACTTCGCTTTCTTTCCTTGTTGGGAAAACTGCGAACTTATACTGAATAGAGCAAGGTGCCTCGCCTATCTGCTGAAAGAACACGCCCACGATGTTTGCACGTCGGATTTTGTACCCATCGAGCAGATAGACTGCATCACCTATGTCGAACTTCGTCTTGATTTGCATGATGCGTTTCAATCCATTGTGGCCAGAGCGAAATGCTCAACCTTCAGTTTATCATCCTTCGATACTACCAGACGGATTTGCTGACCGCCTGTGCTGAGCGGATGGTTAACACTTTCGCATTCATCGAGCACGACAGGAACCGATACATCATAGAACTGACCGATAGTGCGCGCGATGTCGATTCCGGCATTCACCTTGGCTGCACCATTGAGGCGGCTGTAAGGAACACCATTGTGATAACATTCGCAATAAGGTTTCTTCTCACCATCGAGTTTCGGAAGGAACAGACTCCACTTTACGAAACGGAAGTGCTGATTGACCTTATCTTCGAGAGCCTTGCAAGACAACTGATAGAACTCGTTTGTGATATTGAGTTTATCATCAATATCATCAAGCTGCTCCTGGAAGATGGCTTTATCCTTCTGTGCTGCTTCGATATGAGTCATTGTGTTGTCGTAAGATGCTTTTGAGGCGAGGAGTTCGAGTACTTCATCGTGCCTGTCAGAAAGCGGCTTTCGCTCTTCATAGAGTGATTGAAGCAACTTGTCGTTATCCTCGTTGTTATCTGATGGTTTGTCGAGTTCTGCCTGCAACTCACCAATCTCTTTCACTACCTGCTGATACTCTTCCTTGGAGGCAAGAATCTCCTCGTAGGTGCTAGGAACATCTGCAGCAACATCTGTCTTATACTTTTCTGCCTTTGAGAGGGCTTGATGAGCCTTGATAAGCTGGTTTGTGGTGGTCTGACGATCATCATTCAGTTTATCCAATTCTTTGTTGAGCTCGGTGTATGCGCTTTGGAGTTTAGCAAACTCATTGTTGAGTTCCTTCATATCCTCTGCCTTGCGAGAATTGAACCGGTTCTGAGATTCCTGTTTGAGGAGCTGAACATCACCGAGAGGGAGAGCCTGACCGCAATGAGGACAGAAACCTTCCTTATCATCCCATTCCCAAGTACGTTTGGCAATCTCATCGCTACGCCTGTTTAAGTCGCTAACCTTCTTCTTGCACTCTTCAATCTGAGCGTTTATCTGAACCTCGGTGGTAGGATAGCCACTCATGACAGCTTTGAGGTTATCAACCGTAGATTCTGCCTTATTGAAGGCTGCGTTGGCGTTAAGAACATCGCTCTGGTGCTTGGTCATGCTATCGGTAGACTCCTTGTCTGCGCCCTGCTCCATCATTCGCTTGCGTTTTTCGGCAAACTCAATCTTCTTGCGGATTCCGTCAAGGCGAACTCTGTCTGCTCCTCCGGTACGAATCTGCTGAGTCTTGTTGTCTATCTCTACCAGCTTTTCATGTAGCTCAGCCTTTTCTTTCTCCATGGCCTCCCAATCCTGCTTTGGTGGAAGGGTCTTGTCGAGTTCGGCGAGTCTGATAGGGACCGCATCGAGTTCCTTCTGAACTTCTGTGCGCTTGTGCTTGAGGTGGTGAAGGATGGCATCAATATCTTTCTTTTTGAGAAGTTCAACAAGATAATCATACTTCTCTTCGCCCTTCGCGATGTCTTCGACAGAAATATCACCTGCCAACGACTGAAGGAATGCACGCTGATTCTGCCAATCTTCGGTCGGGAACCGACTAGGGTTGACTATCCAAGCGAAAAGCGTCTCGTTAATGATGGAATTTATACACTTCTTGTATTCTCCTGCGGTACAAACCTCATCGTTGATGAAATACTTGAAGGTGTTGGTGCAATTATCTGCCTTCCACTTGTCATACAATCCTCGCTTAAGAGAAATTTCCTCATCATCACTATTTAACACCAATGTAACCTCATGAGGAATCTCTGGTATAATCTTATGATTTATATCAAACATCTTAGGATCTAACTTGCCGCCATTGCAACTAGTATCAAACAACACCCAAGTAATTGCATCAAAGATGCTTGTTTTACCCAAGCCATTACCTCCAGATATTATCGTTAAATCATCCCCAAAGTTTACCTTCATTTCTCTTATTCCCTTAAAGTTAAGGAGAGAAAGAGATTTAAATATTATTTTTTTCATTTTTCTTTAAATATTCAAATTTATAACGACCAATTACCAAACCATAATTGGCTGCCTTTCCTATATAGCCAGCATTATACCCCAGTATTTTAGCCGCATAATTACGGCTATAGAATATTTTTATTCTTTTACCGTTTTCTGCATTTATAAGAGCAATAGGTTTGTTGTTTCTGGCATGTTTTCCAGACAAATTCACAGGTTTATTTCCTAGAACAAACCTAGAATGATTCATATTCTCTTCTTTTGTACACCATTCTAAATTACTCACGCAATTATTACTTTTATTTCCGTCGAGATGGTTAACCTCTGACTTGTTACCATGATTAGGAATAAAAGTTTCGGCAACCAATCTATGTACCATAGTAGTCTTTGCCTTGTTGTTTTTACACAAAATCACAGACATATACCCATGATTATTTGGATGCATAGAAAGCATTGTTTCTTTGAAAGGTCTTAAATGCCCATTTTTGCATTTCGTAATTCTGTTTATAGATTTAACTCTACCAATACTAGACACTTTATATAACCCTTCATATCCTTTAATGTCTTTCCACTCTTCTTCCATCATAGCCTCCTTTCTTATTAGTTCGTTTCTTCATTTTTATCTTTGTTTAAAGTTTCTTCTTTTTCTCTCAGTTCCTTATCGTATTCCTCGAATGCTCTTGCTGTAGCGTAGGTGAACTGGTCGCTATTGCGCATTGCATTCAAGATAAGGTTTTTGAGGTCTTCGGGCGATGCGTGCATGAATGCGTATGCCTTCGGAATGGTTCTGTCACCCATGAGGACGATGCAACGGAAATGCTTTGCCTCATCCCCCATCTTGTCAACTATATCAAGTACCTTCTTGATATGATTGAAGAAATTCTGTCTGATATTCTTTTTCATGATTTTGTTTTAAAACCTAGCCATGCTCGGGTGTTAACCGAGAAATGGGCAGGGAAAATATATAAACAACAAACTAAGCCTTATCTGTTGATCCTAAACCGCTACGAGTGCCGGTTACTTTGCCAAGTTCCAAGTTTGTGTCTGGAACGTAAGTGAAGGCGCCTTGGCAGATGCGTAGGGAATAAGGGATGATGAACTTGAAACCGAGCAGACGCATGATGCGATGCTTTAACCTCCATCTGCCCGACTTGACGATGGCATGGACTTCTTCGCCATAGCCGCAATCAACCAAACCGAGAATTACATCAAGGTTTGCTCTGACCTTGCATAGATAGTCGCCATGTAGGAGCCAAGAAGGGAAATAAACATCTAACAACATTCCTTTGCCCGACATGCCACTACGTGGCTGAATCAACATTTTCATATTTGAAGGAAGTTGTATCTTGAACCCGAGCGGAACGTAAAAGCGTTTGTTTGGAGATACTTCCGTGTCCTTGCTGCAATGAAGGTCGTAAGCGGCATCCGTCTCATACGCCTTTGTTGGGAAACACCCATGTGTTACCAATTCTACATTGATTTTTGTACCTGATTTACTCATATAATCTATTCTTATAAATGTTTCTGTTCTAAAAGTTTGTCTACTTCTTTCTGATAAAAGGCTATCAACTGATTATACTCGAAGAGTGACCAGTTCTTGTTTTCAGTTCTTGCCCGAGCCTCTATCAAGTCAACCCTCTGTTCGCCAATCTGCTTGATAAGCGCGCGGCGATACATCTGGATATTGCCTTGATTGAAAATATTGCAAGCCACGCATTGTGGCCGGCAGTTATCTTCGCTGAATCGGGTTGACATGTAACGCCTCGACATGTAATGACCGTTTTGAATTTCCTTCCAAGGGAAAACCTTGCCGCAACTGATACATCGGCAATAGCCTTTATCATCAGAATATTTCAGTCGAATGTATTTGGAGAAGACTGCATCGAGTTTGTCTCTCAGCTTACTTTTGCTAAGTCCGGCTTTCGCCTTCTTCTTTTCCTGTTCCTTCTTGGCTTTATCCCAAGGAGCCTTCTTTATAGGTGTCCTCTTGAGAGGAGTTTTTCTTTTTAAACCCATATTGCATGTAATTATCATTTGTAAAGTTTGAATACTCGCCCTCGGGCTTTCCGATGTCTGAGGACACATTTTTAATTTTCGAGTTGAGGATATTTATTTTCCTCAGCTTTGACTCGAAGATTCCCAAGGGTGCCCAAGGGTTTCTTTCGAGTTCTCTGTATATTTCGAGAACCTTTCTCCGGTACTTGTGGAGAGTAGGTTCGGATAAGTCTATCATAAGCCATTGATTTTGAAGTTTAAGAAAAACCTGCCCATCCTCACGGACAGACAGGAAAAATGATTTTAAAATTATGTAAAATAAGTGCTGCCGCTGCAGCGGATAACAAACAAATTCATAATAGTCCACCTTAGGGATTCGGACCCAACTTCCCGATTTGATAAGAATGTATTAAGGATTTACACAAAACAGTTTCGGGCGTGCTAACCAGTTACACCATCGGTGGATAACGGCATCATGCGCTACCATGAATTTAAGAGCCATGCTCACCGCTTTAGCTATCAGTCATAAAGACAGATGCTCGGGGATGCGGACTTATTGAAATAATAATCGCGCATTCCCTTATAATGACTTAACACTATTCGACTTTACACTTTTCCAATATGTCAAAGATCTTATGCCCGCAAACGGACAATGGGATTGTTCCGGAAACTGCTATATATAATAAGGTATAAAACGAAAGGTGCTGGTAGAATGCTCGACCACAACATTTCCTTATGGTTCGTGGCGCATGAATTCAACGCAAACAACTTATATTGCCACTGGGTCTATACCGCTCCACACCTAACGATTTCAAGAAACATTATAATAACAATATCCAAAACTATATGGGGGATTCGAGACGAGTTGAACGCCTTTGCTCGGGTTTCCCCGCTCACTCCGAGTGAGCTAGCTCGATTCCCATGTTTCACTCCTATGCTCACGCACAAGAGTGAATTGTAACTAGTAACCAACTCTATCTATTGAAGATAGGTTTTGCAAATAAGAAAAAGAACTTTCTTAAATCGTTTAACTATGCTCACGCATAACCAGTTTTACAAACGCATATTGTCTGAATAACTAATCTAAAAGTTCAACAGCCAAATATTACACACTTAACACACTTTATCTGAGTTGTGGCACCTTGACAGGTTCTGCTCCGAATCGGTTCGTGGCACAGGAACGAATATCCTGAGCCTGTTTGCTATTACTCCGGTAAGCTAGAGCATTGTGGACTGTACTCTTGCAACAACCAAAAATTTTCATGATTTTAGGAATTTTATCTTTATCAATCAAAATTTTTTCTATTTTTACTACCTTTTTCATATTATTTTTTGTATATTTGCACCATAAATCTGTTTAGAACGAGTTTTATTCTCGTTTACGGATGCAAAGATATATGTTTGTGGACAAATATCCAAGAATATAGATATTTATTTATAGATAATTTACGTATTTACACATTTATAAACACTAGCAGTATGGAAGGATTAAGAGATAGAATCAACGAGGTAAGAGACCATTACAGGCTGACTAACAGAGGGTTTGCTGACGCTATCGGGGCAAAACCTGCTGCTACGAACAACTATTTGAACGGCACAAAGGAGCCTTCAATGGAGTTTATAGACAGAATACTGACTACATACGTAGACATATCAGCAGATTGGCTACTTTGTGGCAGAGGCAGTATGTTTTACGATGCAGACAAGCAGACGGACGAAAAATTGCTGAAAGAACTAGCAGAGACAAAAGTAAAGCTGCTAGTACAGGAAGGAGTGGTTAAGGAGTTAAAGCAAATCATCAGCGAGAAGATTGCTGAAAGAGACAAAAGCCTTGTTGGCTGATACGATAAAGGGGAGCCTTCTTTGCGAAGACTCCCCTTGTTGTATTACATCTTGCCTTCAAGGGCATCGAAAGCAGATTGTACGTCCTTATTTAATGTACGTGCGTATCTAGTAGTCTGACGCAAGGTAGTGTGTCCAAGCACCCTTGCCACGATGTTGATAGGCATTCCCTTCGACAGGAACAAGGTTGCCGCAGTCGCTCTACCCATGTGGGTGTGCAGCCTGTCAACTCCGACCATCTGCCCGATCGCCTTCAAATAATCATTATACCTTTGATTCGACATCTTAGGCAGCTTGAAATCATACTTCTGTAGTATCTCCAGGGCTGGATTGAGAAGTTGGAAAACGAAATCCGTATCTGTTTTCGTTCTCTTAGCGTGATAGAACATTTTTCCTCCTATCTCCTCGCAGCTGTCATAGTTGAATGATGCGAGGTCAGAGTATGCAAGTCCGGTGTAGCATTGGAAGAGGAACAAATCTCTTGCATGGAGAATATGAGGTGTTGAGAGTTTCAGTTTCTTGATGGCAGCAAACTGCTCTTCTGTGACACAATCAACATACTGCTTTTCTCCCTTGCCAATATGAAACGGAAGAAACTTATAAGGATTCTGCTCAATAAGTCCGTCTATCATCGCATCATTGATGAACAACTTGAGATACTTGTGATAGTCGTAGATGGTGCATTGAGCCTTATCCTGTCTGTGGAGATACTCATCCATCGCACGCACCTTCGACACATTGCAGTCTTGAAACGACTTTATCTTTCCCCATGTTTTTAGAAATTTGATAAAGACATCATAGCGTTTCTTGGTATGCTCGCACACCTTTCTCTCATTTCGTCTTCTCTCGCAGTACTCAATGAAAGAAGTTCCTTCGTCTTCTCCGTTCATTAAGGAAATGACGGCGTTCAAATCATAATTTCCTTCTTTCACTAACTTCTCAATGACCTCATGCGCTCTAGAAGTGTATGCAGTCAATAAGTTGTTGAGTTCATCTGCATCCTTGCGCTTGATTATCTTCTTTGTGGTATCAGACCATTGATTTGTTGTCACCTTGATACCGGTAGAATAATACTTGCGCGTACCCTTCGTACTAAAGCACAATTCGATAGAAACTTCCTTCTGAGAGGTTCCACGTTTCTGTCGATTGTGAAAAATACTTAAATTAATTTTTGCCATTTTGGTAACATAAATTTTGAAGGTTGGTATCATTTTTGTAACACTCACCTTCGTTCAACATTTTTCCAAATTTGGCTAAATCCCTCTAAACTAGAGTTTTACGGACATTATGTGTTTAAACTGGTTTAAAACGAGTTTAAGAAATCAATATTTATGACATAACACTTTTAAAAACTAAAAGCAGCTAACATAAACATCTGATATTCAGTACTTTATATTAGCTGCTTTAAACAAATTTTTCTTACTAAACGATGCGTTTTTACGCCCAAAAAGTGATTCCGTTGGGGT
>ULTB01036315.1_pt1 | contig 35082 bp, 30 predicted proteins | sample 1957251 | NCBI WGS metagenome assembly ULTB01 (sample SAMEA4835724, study PRJEB28245) | human gut metagenome | biome: gut microbiome; material: fecal sample | place: Denmark | collected 2008
CCAAGGGCTACGGGATTATTTCACTAACTCTCAATTTAATATACAATTTTACAATTTTGTAAAGAGTAAACGGTTTGACAGAAGGGGGAGAAACGCTTACAATTCAAGTAGTTATACAGGCTGTGGCACAAAGGAGACGGGCAGGAATGGAGAATCGGCGAGAGGAATTTCTGAAAACAGTATGTCAGATCTATATGGCTGCCGTTCTGGTCGTGTTGCCGCTGTACTATATTCCCGGAAATGGATATTACAAACTGGGCGATAGCAAATATTATTTATATCGCAATATCTCTCTGATCTGTATGGGGATTTGTCTGGCGGTACAGATCATCGCTGTGGTAAGAAGCTGCCGGATGGAAAACAGCAGTAGTTCCGGTATGTATATGAGAAAAACCGGGGGAAAAATAATCAGATGGTGCAGAGAGCATAGTGTTGTGACGGCCGTCTGCTTATATGGATTTTGCGCATTATTGTCTGCTATCTGTAGTTCTTACGGAAGGACCGCCTGGGCCGGAGAACGGGAATGGTACATGGGCGCTGTCACCATCTGCCTGATGGTAGGCGGATTTCTGATGGCAGCGGATTACAGAGGACAATGCACCCGGATTTTATATCTGGGAGGAGCAGCGTCTGTCATAGTGGCACTCATAGGATTACTCCAAAAACTGGGTTATGATCCTCTGGGACTGCTGAAGGGCTATGTGGTAGGGGACTGGGAATATACACATATGCTCAGTACTTTGGGAAATAATAACTGGCTCAGCGGGTATTACAGTGTGATGCTTCCTCTGTCACTGTCACTTTTTTGTAAGGCTGCGGAAGAGGGGAGAAGAGCTGCTTCCATTTTGCTTGGAGGCGGTAATGTCCTTGTGGTGATGATGTTGTTTTTACAGGGAAGTGACGGCGGTGTGATGGTGGCATGTGTAACACTGTGGATATGTTTTTGGAGCAGTCGTAAAAAAAACGGACTTTGGGAGCCGTTGCTTGTCCTGTTGTCCGGAGCCTGCGTTGGAATGTTATTGTGGGGAAAGGTGATGCAATCCCTGGGAACCTATGATATTTTATTACAGGATGGTATTGCAAGAAAAATGGCAGTATGGCAGGGATGGTTTCTGCTTGCAGTAGTGTGTCTGTTATTCTGCGGGATACATTATGCTCTTCCGGAAAAGAAAAAGAGGGCGCTACAGATCGGAGCACTGTGCGGCAGTCTGTTGTTGGCTGCGGGTGTGATAATATGGTATATTTTGAAACTGCAGGGCAGCGATTTTGTGGAATGGGGCAATCGCCGGGGAATGTTATGGCAGATGGCATGGCAGGGTTTCTGCCGTGGAGATCTTAAACAGAAGCTGCTGGGGGCCGGACCGGATTGCTTTGCAGGTTATTTGGAACAGGTGTTACCGGGAGGCACGGTACTATTTGACAAAGGTTATTTTGCCGGTTCGATTTTTACGAATGCACACAATGAATGGCTTACCACGTTGATCAACCTGGGGGTGCTGGGAACTGCTGCTTATGCAGCCGTATTTCTTACCGCATTGCGGAAATACCGCAGAAATTCCATGGCGATCATGCTGCTTTTTACTTATGGAATGTATTCCCTGATCAGTTTTCAGCAGGTATTGAATACCCCGTTCTTTTTTCTGTTGCTGGGGGTATGCGAAGCTGAACAGCGCATGAATCAGCAATATAATACAGATACACATGAGGAGTCTATAGAAGTCGGATGAAAAATATTTGGAAAATTTTCACAAAAGATGTCAAACAATTAGTGAAACAGCCTTTTGCACTGATCATAATTATTGGGTTGTGCGTGATCCCATCACTGTATGCCTGGTTTAATATTTTTGCCAACTGGGATCCTTATGCCAATACCGGCGGGATTCCCGTAGCAGTGGTGTCATTGGATCAGGACTACACGTTAAAGGATGGTTCCGTGGTAAATATGGGAGAATCCGTTCTGGAGAGTCTGCATTCCAATACCAGTGTAAAATGGATTTTTCCGGACACAGAGGAAGAAGCAAAAGAGGGTGTGGAAGCAGGAAAATATTATGCTGCTATTGTGATCACCGATAAGTTTACATACAGTATGTATAATGCATTTTCGGATGATTTCGAGAATCCGGCGCTGATCTATTATCAGAATCAAAAGAGCAATGCCATTGCTACGAAGATCACGGATACGGTAGCGGGAACGTTACAGAACACCATTAACGAGACATTTATAAAAGTGGCAGCCACTACCATTTTTGAAGAGAGCAATTCCGTATCGGCGCAGGTGCAGGGTGGCAGTTACGTGGATGAATTCCGTGCGGATCTCGCAGAACTTAACGACAATCTGAAAGAATACAGCGCGATGATCGATTCCTTCCGCGCGGGGAATACCCGACTGGAAGCTGCGATCACCCATGTAAATTATGAAATCCCGGCAATGCAGAAGAAACTGGATGCGACGACTGCCAGCCTGAACCAGAGCAGTCAGAATCTGTCTTCGACCCGGGACACGCTGGCTGATTTCAGCAATAATATTGATACTTCCATGGCAAATATCAACAATTCCCTGGAAAATATGAAAAAGACGCTGGATGCCAGTAAACTGGCGGATGATACAGCGCAGATGACCAAAGATCTGAACAAAGTGGCGAGGGATACCAATACCCTGAACGGACAGGTGAATGATCTGCTGGCAGTACTGTTGCAGCAGAAATTACAGGGCAGCGTCTCCGGAGGGGATGCATCTGTCTCCGGAGGCAACGCAGGTGCCGGCGGCAATGGAGGAAGTGCGGCTTCCGACGCGGCCATTGAGGCACTGAAGGCAATGCAGAAGGAACTGGATATGATGAACACCGTGGTGGGCAGTGTGCTGGAAGCTACGGATGAGCAGGCGGCGGAGAAGGCAAAAGTCAATGTCAACAATGCCATGAATAACCTGAAGAGCGTTATCGACAGCTGCGAAAATAATGTAAGCAATATGCAGGGCATTTATAAAAATAACCTGGTACCGCAGATGCAGAGAGTACTGACCAATATGACAGATTCCCTGAATCAGGTGACCGGACTGGTAAATACTCTGAGTAACACGGTGAAAAATGTGGGTGTGGTCATGGAAGGCGTAGGTGACGCAGTGGACGGCACCAGTGAAAGCCTTGGCCAGATTCAGAGCGTGGTAGACAGCATCAGCGACAAACTGACAGACCTGACGGAACAGCTGGAGGGTGCTTCCGAAGAAGAAATGATGGATATTCTGGTGCGTTTCCTGGGCGGTGACCCGGATAGCCTGGGAGCTTATTTTGCATCTCCGGTGACCATGGAGACTGTTGCCATGTATCCTGTGGCCACCTACGGATCCGCTATGACTCCGTTTTATTCTACACTGGCCATCTGGGTAGGGTCTACGATACTGGTGGCACTGGTGAAAGTAAAAGCCTCTCCGAAAGGATTGGAAAATGCACAGAGTTATCAGTTGTATTTCGGCAGATATCTGCTGTTTTTCCTGCTGGCACAGATTCAGGCAGCCATTATCGTAGCGGGAGATCTGTGGCTGCTGAAGGTCAATATTGTGGAGCCGGCATTGTTTTTCCTGGCGGCAAGCTTTACGGCAACTGCATTTTCCCTGTTGATCTATTCGCTGACACTGGCATTCGGAGATGTGGGTAAGGCTGTCTGCGTCATTGTCATGGTATTGCAGATCGCGGGATCCAGCGGCACGTTCCCGATTGAGCTGCTGCCGGATACTTATCAGAAAATATATATCTTTTTCCCATTCCCCTATGCCATTACGGCAATGCGTGAGGCGCTGGCGGGAATGTACGGAACGGCCTATATGGAAGCATTGGCAAAGCTGATCCTGTTTATGCTGGAGGGCCTGCTGATCGGCCTGGTGATCCGGATCCCTTTCGTCAAACTGAATCACTTTGTGGAAGAGAGAATGGAAGACACGGAACTCATGTGATGCCTATTCGGAGTCATGTAAACATTGCATAATATTCGTCGAATGCTAGCATTCGTAAGAAGATTTTGCAATGTTTATAGGGCGAGGTAACTTCATGAGCAAAAGGAAAGCTCCGCAGGAGCGGTTTTGCGAATGAAGTACCGAATAGGCAGAAAGTAAGGCAGAAAATAAGACAGAAAGTAAGACAGAAAGGAAATTTCATGGAAAGAGACTACGAAGAGATTTTTCAGAAGGTGTTGGACTATGAGCAGACCCTTCATGAAAAAAACAGAAAAAGAATCAAGATCGGTCTGAAGTGCATCTGGATCGTGCCCCTGTTTTTCCTGGCATTGTTGTTCCTGACCGGCAGCAATAAAGTGATCTTCCTGATCCTGTGGATCGTGTCACTGTTCGCCCTGTCGATCTATCTGATCGTTGTGGAATATACGGATCATAACTTGCAGGAAAAGATCATGGAACTAAAGGGGGAAGAGGGAACGATCGAAGCAGTAACCCCTGCGGATTTTGACAGAGCGGCACAGATCATTCGCAAGACCCGTGAAATGATCGGTGAGGGACTGAACTCCCCGGCGGAGACACAGGCAGAAATGAAAGAGAAAAAAGACGAAGCAGAAGAAATACAAGAAACAGAAGACGGGGAGGAAGGCGAGTAATATGCGTAACATCTGGAAAATATTTACCACCGATATCCGTCGGATCAGCAATAATGTGGTGGCAGTTGTCATTATTATGGGACTGAGTATTCTCCCGGCACTGTATGCATGGTTCAATATTTTCTCCAACTGGGATCCCTATGAACCTGCGGCTACCAGTCAGCTGAAGGTGGCGGTGGCTTCCGATGATGCCGGAGCGGAGATCATGGGACTTTCCCTGAATGTAGGAGACAGTGTGCTGGAGGCTTTGGGGGCCAATACCACCATCGGGTGGGTATTCCCGGGGACTACCGAAGAAGCCCTGGAAGGAGTTAAGAACAGTGATTATTATGCGGCATTGATCATTCCGGAGAACTTCACACAGGAGATGTTGGGATTCCTGGACGGAGAAGTGGATCATCCTACCATTTACTATTATGAAAACGAGAAAAAGAACGGTATCGCACCCAAGATTACCGGAAAAGCGAAAAATGCCGTGCAGGAGCAGGTGAATGCCACATTTGTCAGCACCGTGGCAGAAGCTGTCATGAAAGCCGGAAATGCACTGTCCATGGCGAATGCAAGCGGACAGGTCAGTGTGACAGGTTCACTGGATTCCGTAAAGGCACAGCTGCAGGATTATGTGGTAATGCTGCAGTCCTTCCAGAGTATTATGAGTTCTGCGGAGATGATCATGGCCACCAGCCGGAATATGCTTCCGGATATGGACAATATACTGGAGAACGGACGAAATACCATGATCGGTATGCAGACCATGATCAATTCCAGCGTAGATGCAGTGGATGTTATGGGCGATATGGTGAGCAGCAGTATGGATATGGTGACGGAAGCGTTACAGTATCTGTCTGTGTTCTCGGATGGGTTGCTGGATCAGATGGGCAGTAACAATATCGGAAGTACTACCGATACCGGACTGGGTATGGCGATCGGTCTGGTACAGGGAATGCAGGCCAACATGGATGTGCTGGGAAGCCTGGTCACCGGACAGGATGCGCAGATTCAGTCGATCAACCAGTCTCTGAAAAATATCGAGGCGGATTTAAAACAGCTGCAGAACAGCAAGGGTCAGGTAGACACGGATGTGAATACGCTGCGGGCACAGATCCGGGAACAGATTCAGATCTGCAATAAGCAGCTGAACAACCTGATGAATGATTACAATAATAATGTCAGACCTTCTTTCCGGAATACCGGGAAATCCATGCAGCAGGCATTTTTAAATGCCGCGGCTATGATGAACGGAACGAATGTGAATATGGATGAGATCTCGGATATTCTGGGAGAATATGAGCAGACCATCCGGGAAGGCAATTTAAGCCTGCAGGATTCCCTGATAATTGCACAGGAACTGCTGGACAAGGTAAGTAAAATAGCGGATAATATAAAACGGATCACCGGAGCGGATTCTTATGAAGATATTTTGAAAGCCATGGCCAGCGATCCGACTTCCGTGGCGGAATTCGTATCATCTCCGGTGAAGCTTCAGACGGTACCGGTCTATCCGGTGGAGCACTACGGATCCGCGGCATCGCCGTTTTACACGATTCTGGCGATCTGGGTGGGAGCACTGTTTTTAGTGGCTATCATCCATGTGGGTGTGAAACCCATTGATCCCGGAGATCATTACAAAGAATATGAAAGATACTTTGGCAGATATCTGCTGTTTTTCCTCATCGGACAGGCACAGACACTGCTGACGATCCTGGGCAATCTCTACTACATTGAGATCCAGTGCCAGCATAAATTTCTATACTGGCTGGCAGCAGCTGTGGCAAGTGCGGCGTTCAGCTGTTTCATGTATTCCGTGACGTTTGCTTTCGGCAATGTGGGAGAAGCACTGGCTATCGTGGTCATGGTCATTCAGGTAGCGGGAAGCGGAGGAACCTTCCCCATTGAGGCGCTGCCGAAGGTGTTTCAGTGGATCTATCCTTTCCTGCCGTTCCAGTTTGGCATGAAAGCGTTTAAAGAATGTATTGCAGGAATGTACGGTGTGGATTACTGGATCAATGTGGGCAAAATGGTGCTGTTCCTGATCATCGCATTATTACTGGGACTGGCACTGGAACCGCCATTCCGCAAATTGAACCACAGGATCGAGAAGAGCAAAGAAAAGACGGGATTAATGATCTAATGCAGGTGATAAAAATAACATCAGAAAAGAAACATAAAATTGAAACGATTGCTTTATGGATGATTCTCATTCTGTGCACAGCAGTACTTTTCTCGCTGTGTCTCAATGAGGGAATAGACTATGATGAAGCATATAGTTATCGTACTGCCCACGATAATACTATGTTGGGGATCATTCGTGTGGTATTGGATGCACATGATACAGATGTGCCGGTATGGTATATGGGGCTGCGGCTGTGGTCATTTCTTGTAGGGGATGGTATTATTGCTTACAAAATGTTTGCACTGTTGGGAACCGTATTATCCATGCTGTTGGGTCCAACGGTGATACGTAAGCAGTGGGGATCGAAAACAGCAGCTCTCTATATGATTTTGGTCAGTTTGTCACCGGCAATGATGAAGATCAGTGTAAACAATCGAATGTATTCCTGGACGGTGTTCGGAGTTACTGTCTGCGGATTGACTGCTTATTTTTTGCGAGAGCACATGAACAGCAGAATTTTATGGATGATATTGTTTTTAACTACTTTTTGCGGTATTTTCAGCCATTACTTCACAGCGTTCAGTTATCTGTTTATTTATCTGTATCTGCTGGTTGTAATCTGGCAACAGGATAGAAAACAGATATGGAAACCTCTTGTGTGTGGTGGCTCCGTTGTATTGCTTTTTGTGGCATGGCTGATAAGATCCGATTTTTTTCATCTGCTGGTATCTGATGGAAACCCGACGAACCAGTACAAATTCGGTATTTACGAATTTTTTGATTTCATTTTTGGAACCAGAGTGAAATATGCGACCAAAATGGGAGAACTTCTTTTTGTACTGACACTGGTCTGTGCAATCCTCTTTTGGAAGCGGCTGGGGAGAAGAAACGGTGTTTTTGCGGTCCTGTGTACCTGTATTTTCCCTGTAAGTTATTTGATGGCGGCGCTGCTGGCATTACACGCATCCCACTTTTTTACCTACCGTCATGTTATGCACAGCATGGGATTGTTCTGGCTGGGAATGGTCATCATTTTATCCAGGATCAATTTGCAGGAATGGATTGCCTGCTTGTCCTTCACTGTGTGGATGGGGGTGTCTTCCTATGGAATTTCTTATCATGAAGAATATAGTACGATTCCACATCTGGAAGAGACGAAGGCATTCATAGCGGAGAATATGGAGCCGGGAGATGTGGTCGTCTACGATACGGATTCCCGGTTTGGACAGTTGTTCGGATGCTATATGCCGGATCAGATCTTTTATACCATGGAAGAGGTGCCGGATCTAGAAGAATTGGTGGGGAAAAGAGTGTGGTATTTCCAGTGTTTCGGACATCTGCTGGAGGAATCGGATAAATATACCGTCACCTATGAAAATATGGGACATTATGGATTCCAGTATATGGATGGGAATACGGATTTTGATATTTTAAAGGTGAACATAACGGAGGAAACGGGAAATGATTAAATGGGTGGAAAGAGGAATCCTGCTGGCAGCGATACTTTCCATGCTGTTTGTATGGCCGTATGGAGGAATCCGTGAAGATAAAAATGACAGTTCCTTAAGTGAGGATTATGGATATACAGAGCCTCTGCAGGAGGGAGAATATGCTTCGCAGTATTTTGTTGCGGAGACAGATTTTCTTGAAACACTGGAGATCGCGGTGAACTATAATGAAGAGGAAGCCCGAAACGGACTTCTGGGTCTGGAGATTTGGAAAGAGGATCAGAAGATATATGAGGGAGTGATCCCTTATGATGCCATGGAATCGGCAACTTTTTTCCCGGCAGTTATCGAGACTTGGCTGAAAAAAGGCGCTGTATACGAATACCGGATCGTGAACCAAAGTATTTCTGAAAATCTGCCACAGGTTGTATACACTACTACAGAAAAGGCACATGTGTTGGAAAATCAACAGTTGGTTGTACATGGAACAATTGTGAACGGACAGGCATTAAATCGTTATACCTGGAGAAAAAAGCTGGATGTGGTCAGCGTGTTGGAAATTGACAGTTTTATTGCTATATTGGCTGCAATGATATATGCTGTATTGGAACAATGGAAAGGAAAAAAGGAACAATGAAGTGGGTGAAATTCAGAATAAAGACCGTGACAGACGCGGAAGATATTATTATCAGTACCCTGTATGATCTGGGACTGGAGGGTGCACAGATCGAGGACAAGGTGCCTCTGACTGCGATGGAGAAGGAGCAGATGTTCGTGGACATCCTGCCGGACGGACCGGAGGATGATGGCATTGCATACTTAAGCTTTTTCGTAGAGGAAAAAGAAGACGGCAGTCTGGAAGTAGCTGGTGAGAAGACTACCACTGAGGCAGTGCTTGCCGATGTGAAGCAGGAATTGGAAGATTTACGTCAGTTTATGGATATTGGAGAAGGTTCCGTTGTCGTGGATGAGACGGAGGACATTGACTGGATCAATAACTGGAAGCAGTATTTCCATCAGTTCTATATTGATGACATCCTGGTCATCCCTTCCTGGGAAAATATCAAGCCTGAGGATACCGATAAAATGGTGCTCCATATCGATCCCGGCACGGCGTTCGGTACCGGGATGCATGAGACTACACAGCTGTGTATCCGTCAGCTGCGCAAGTTCATTACCCCGGAGACGGAGCTTCTGGACGTAGGAACCGGCAGTGGTATTCTGGCAATTTTATCTCTGATGTTCGGCGCAAAACATGCTGTGGGAACCGACCTGGATATCTGTGCAGTGGAAGCTGTGGCACAGAACTGTGAAGTGAACGGCATTGATCCGGCACAATTTGACATGATGATCGGCAACATCATTACCGATAAAGAAGTACAGGACAAAGTGGGTTATGAGTGCTATGATATCGTGGTAGCCAATATCCTGGCAGATGTGCTGGTGCCACTGACTCCCGTGATCGTACATCAATTGAAAAAGGGCGGTATCTACATTACCTCCGGAATTATTGATGACAAGGAGCAGACTGTGGTAGAGGCAGTGAAGGCAGCGGGCCTGGAAGTACTGGAAGTCACTTATCAGGGCGAATGGGTCAGTGTGACCGCAAGGAAGAACTAGAAGTCGGAAGCGGGAGTGTTTATGTATCAGTTTTTTGTAGAACCGGAGCAGATCGATGTGGCGGGAAAAAGCGTCATCATCCGGGGGAACGATGTGAATCATATCAAAAATGTACTGCGGATGCGTCCCGGTGAGGAAGTGGCGGTCAGCAACGGAATCGACGGCAGGGAATACCGTTGCGGGATCCTGGCGTTGGAGGAAGACTGTGTTCGTCTGGAACTACGTTTTATCAAGGAAGATGGTGTGGAGCTTCCCGCAAAGATCTACCTGTTCCAGGGGCTGCCCAAGGCGGATAAAATGGAACTCATTATTCAAAAAGCAGTGGAACTGGGAGCTTTTCAGGTGATTCCTGTAGCAATGAAACGCTGCGTGGTGAAATTGGATGAGAAAAAAGCGGACAGCAAAATAAAGCGCTGGCAGGGAATTGCGGAAGCAGCCGCCAAGCAGAGCAAACGGGGTGTGATCCCGACGGTGGCACCTGTAATGAGCTATGCACAGGCAGTGAAAATGGCATCAGAAATGGATCTGAAGCTGGTGCCCTACGAACTGGCAGAGGGGATGGAACAGACGAAACAGCTGATCGAAAGTGTAAAGCCGGGTCAGCGGATCGCTATTTTCATCGGTCCGGAAGGCGGCTTTGATCCAGAGGAGATCCGGACCGCCACAGAGGCCGGAATCCAACCCATTACGCTGGGTAAGAGGATTCTTCGTACAGAGACAGCCGGATTTACGACTATCGCATGGCTGATGTATCAGTTGGAAAATTAGCGGATGGGCGGCACAGAGTATCTGCCTTTGGCATATTTTAATCATAAGAAGAATATAGTAACTATTCAGAGTAAACGGAAAGTTTTGAAAGAGCGATCCGGCGAATGGACTTTGAGTAGCTGCTACACAGATAGATAGCAAGGAGAAGAAGAGAATGGAAGTCTATTTGGACAATTCCGCTACGACCAGAACTTTTCCGGAAGTAGCCGAATTGATGACAAAGATCATGTGTGAAGATTACGGAAATCCCTCCAGCCTGTATATGAAGGGAGTGGAGGCAGAGAAATACCTCCGTTATGCCAAGGAGACTCTGGCGAGGATACTGAAGGTGGAGGAGAGAGAGCTTTTATTTACTTCCGGGGGAACAGAATCCGATAATATGGCGTTGATCGGCTGCGCTCTGGCGAATTGCCGTAGAGGCAATCATCTGATCACGACGCAGATCGAACATCCTGCTATCCTGCAGACCATGCGTTATCTGGAGAGTCAGGGGTATCGCGTCACTTATCTGCCGGTGGATCCCTGCGGACGTATCCGGCTGGAAGACTTAAGGAAAGCTATGACACCAGAGACCATCCTGGTATCTATCATGCACACGAATAACGAGATCGGAGCCCTGCAGCCCATAGAAGAAGCAGGGGCATTGATCAAACGGATGAATCCGGATACCTTATTCCATGTGGATGCAGTGCAGGGATTCGGAAAATCCAGAATTTATCCTAAGAAGATGCACATTGATCTTATGTCCGTCAGCGGACATAAGATCCACGGACCTAAAGGAGTAGGATTGTTATATGTAGGAGATAAGGTGAAAATCCAGCCCATTGTATTCGGAGGCGGACAGCAGCAGAATCTCCGTTCCGGTACGGAAAATGTACCGGGGATTGCAGGACTGGCAAAAGCAGCGGAAATGCTGTACAGTCGTTTCGATGAAGATCATGCGAGACTCTGTGCCTGCAAGAGACGATTTATCGAGGGCGTAAGAGAACTGGATCAGGTGACGGTCAACGGACTTCTGCCGGATGCACCGTACGGTGAGGGGACGGCGGCACACATTGTCAGCGTATCTTTTGCCGGCGTCAGAAGTGAAGTGCTTCTGCATGCACTGGAGGACAAGGGAATCTATGTATCGGCGGGAAGTGCCTGCTCCGCACACAAACCGCAGCCTTCCGCTACACTGAAAGCCATCGGTGTCGACAAATCCCTGCTGGATTCCACCATAAGATTCAGCTTTTCCGTATTTACCACGGAAGAAGAGATTGACGTATGTCTCCGGGCATTGTACAATATAGTACCTATGTTACGCAGATACAGCCGTAGATAAAACAAGAAAGGAAAAGAACGTGTTTACATCATTTTTGATAAAATATGCCGAGATCGGCATTAAGGGAAAAAACCGTTATCTGTTCGAGGATGCTCTGGTACGCCAGATCAAATACGCACTGAAAAAATGTGAAGGAGAATTCCTGGTGCACAAGACGCAGGGACGTATCTTCGTGGATGCAGAGTCGGAATTCGACTATGATGAAGTGGTAGCGCACCTGCAGAGAGTCTTCGGCATTTCCGGGATCTGTCCGGTGGTGCACGTACAGGATGAGGGCTTCGAGAAGCTGTGTGAGACCGTGATCGATTACATTGCAAAGGTATATCCGGATTGCAATCAGACGTTCAAGGTGGCAGCGAGACGTGCCCGGAAAAATTACCCCAAGGATTCCATGACTATCAACATGGATATGGGAGAAGCTATCCTGAAGGCTTATCCCAATATGAAGGTGGATGTACATCATCCCGATATCATGCTGAACATTGAGATCCGTGAAGAAATCTATATCTATTCCGTGATCCTGCCCGGTCCCGGTGGAATGCCCGTAGGTACCGGCGGCAAGGGAATGCTGCTTCTCTCCGGAGGTATTGATTCTCCCGTGGCCGGTTATATGATCGCCAAGAGAGGCGTCAAGATCGATGCGGTATATTTCCATGCACCGCCTTATACCAGCGAGCGTGCGAAGCAGAAAGTAGTGGATCTGGCGAAGATCGTTGCCCGTTATACCGGACCGATCTACCTGCATGTGATCAACTTTACCGATATTCAGTTATATATTTACGAGAAATGTCCGCATGAGGAACTGACCATCATCATGCGCCGTTATATGATGCGGATCGCGGAACAGATCGCGAAAGAGACTGAGTGCCTGGGCCTGATCACTGGTGAGAGCATCGGACAGGTGGCATCCCAGACTATGAATTCCCTGATCGCTACCAATGAAGTATGTGAACTACCGGTATACCGTCCTCTGATCGGATTTGACAAGCAGGAGATCGTAGAAGTATCCGAGAAGATAGGCACTTACGAGACTTCCATTCTGCCTTATGAAGATTGTTGTACCATCTTCGTGGCAAAACATCCCGTGACGAAGCCGAATGTAAAGGTGATCCGCAGACATGAACACAATCTGGATGAGAAGATCGACGAACTGGTGAAGACCGCATTAGAGACCAAAGAACTGATCATTGCGGAAGCATAAGTGCGAATGCAGAGTAACTATTCAGAACCGGGGAAACAGAGGTACTGAATAGTTACTTTTTTGGAATGGCATATAAAAAACACCTCAAGAGGATTGCGTCTCTCAAGGTGTTCTCTGTTTTACTATGTATTCGGACTTCCGAATCGGTAACTTATACCAGATAAGGCTTTAATACTTCCAGGACCTCATCAGCGCCATCCTCTGCATGGATGTTCAGGTCGATAGGCTTGGAAAGATCCAGACTGAAGATACCCATGATGGACTTTGCATCAATTACGTATCTGCCGGATACAAGATCGAAATCATAATCGAACTTAGTAATATCGTTTACGAAAGATTTTACCTTATCAATAGAATTTAAAGAAATCTGAACTGTCTTCATGTTGACTACCTCCTTAATGTGTGTCATACCTTCTGACTTCATATTAATGGCTGAACGACCAAAAGTCAAGACGAAAACAATACAAAAAAAGTGAGGAATCCTATGAAAAGTGTAGCATTACACAACCTTGGATGTAAGGTTAATTCCTATGAAATAGAAGTAATGCAACAAATGTTACAAGAAAAAGGTTATACTATTGTACCATTTGATGAAATCGCGGATATTTACATTGTAAATACCTGCACAGTTACCAATATTGCAGACCGGAAAAGCCGACAGATGCTTCATCGTGCGAAGCAGAAAAATCCGGCGGCACTGGTAGTGGCAGTGGGTTGCTATGTGCAGACCGGAAGGGAAGATGTGGAGCAGGATCCCTGCATTGATCTGGCGATCGGCAACAACCGCAAGAAGGATCTGGCATCCATTCTTGAGGAATATTTACGGGATCTGGAACAGGAAGATGCGGTGGCGGAGAATGCAGAAAATGCCGGACATGGTGTGGACAAGACTCTGCATGACACTACTGTCATAGATATTAACCATACCGCAGAATACGAAGAAATGACTCTGAAACAGACGGCGGAGCACACCCGTGCCTATATTAAAATTCAGGACGGATGCAATCAGTTCTGTTCTTACTGTGTCATCCCCTATGCCAGAGGCAGAGTCCGCAGCCGCAGGGCGGAAGATATCATCCGGGAGATCACCGGTATGGCGAAGAACGGTTACCGGGAGATCGTACTGACAGGTATCCATATCAGCTCCTACGGCATTGATTTCGACGAGGAAGCCTGGAAGCGGGGAGAAAGTGTCTCCGTATTAAAAGAAGACGAGGAAAGAAGAGATTATTCCGGCAGCAGTAAGCTGATCGATCTGCTGGAACGGATTCATGATATTGAAGGTATTGAGCGGATCCGCATCGGTTCCCTGGAACCCCGCATCGTCACAGAGGAGACCGCAGCAAGAATGGCGGCACTGCCGAAGCTGTGTCCCCATTTTCATCTGTCCTTACAGAGCGGCTGTGATGCGACACTGCGCCGTATGAATCGTAAGTACACTTCCGAAGAATATGCGGAAAGCGTAGCACTGCTCCGCAAGGTGTTTGATCATCCTGCCATTACTACGGATGTCATCGTTGGATTCCCTGGGGAGACCGAGGAAGAGTTTACGCAGACAAAGGAATTTTTAGACAGGATTCAATTCTTCGAGATGCATATTTTCAAGTATTCCAAGCGGGCAGGCACCAGAGCGGCCGTGATGTCTCACCAGGTGCCGGATCCCGTGAAAACCACAAGAAGCGGAGAACTTCTGGCTATGGAGAAAGAGCAGTCGAAGCGATTCCGGGCGCATTATCTGGGCAGGGAAGCGGAGGTGCTGCTGGAGGAGATAAAGGAGCTGGACGGAGTGGAATATCTACTGGGACATACAAGAGATTATGTGAAGGTAGCGGTTCCCCTGGCAGAGAACGGCGAAAAAGCGGTGACCAATACCGTAGTGCGCGGCACGGTGGAAGGATTTGTAAATGATGAGATTCTGTTGTTATCACCCCTTGAATTTTCAAAGTAAATGCGGTAATATAAGGCATAACGGAAAATTTGCGACTATTCAGAGCTGCACAGCAGCGGTTTCGCGAATGGGGCTCTGAAGAGTTACAGAAATTGCATTAAGGCAGAATAAGAGGATCGTATGCAGGACTTAGGAAATACACAATACTTCAAGGTAGAGACAGAACCTGAGACCGGCGTAAAGCTGGTGCTCTCTACCGTATATGAGGCACTGACAGAGAAGGGATATAACCCTGTGAATCAGATCGTTGGTTATATTATGAGTGGAGACCCCACTTATATTACCAGCCATAAGAATGCCCGCAGCCTGATCATGAAGGTGGAGCGGGATGAATTGGTAGAAGAACTGCTCACGGAGTATATCAGGACCAAACACTGGAAATAATCACAACTATCAGGAGGACCCACATGCGTATCATGGGTTTGGATTTCGGCTCACGTACCGTGGGCGTGGCGATCAGCGACAGTCTGCTCTTAACTGCGCAGGGTGTGGAGATCATTCGCCGCAAAGAAGAAAATAAATTACGACAGACGCTGGCCCGGATCGAGGAACTGATCGTCGAGAACGAAGTGGACGAGATTGTGCTGGGACTTCCCAAGAACATGAACGATACCGAGGGTGTCCGCGTGGAACTGACCAAAGAGTTCAAGGAGAAGCTGGAACGCAGGACCGGTCTGCCCGTGTACTTCTGGGATGAGAGACTGACTACCGTAGCTGCGGACAAGGCAATGATGGAAGCGGGGATCCGTCGCGAGAACCGCAAGGATTACGTGGATATGATCGCAGCAACCCTGATCCTGCAGGGATATCTGGATCGCAGGAACAATGAGAAGAAAAAGGAATCAGAATGAGTAAATTGGAAAAGATCACATTTCGCCCGGAGGGCGAAGAACCTGTAGAATTTTATGTACTGGAACAGACCAGGATCGGTGGACACAATTACATCCTGGTAACCGATGTGGAAGAGGGAGACGGAGATGCCCTGATCCTGAAGGATATGTCTCAGGATGGTGAAGAAGAGAGCATTTATGATGTAGTCTCCGATGATGAAGAACTGGAAGCGGTATCCGGAGTATTTGCGGATATGCTGGAGGACATTGATTTAATTTAATTTTAGATAAATACAGGCGGTCCTGCGAGAAGGACGGTCTTATATTTATATATGATTTGTATGATTGGCAGAGAGGGATATTGGAGGCTTTGCCGATTTCGACATATAATGGATTTTATGCCAAAAGTGACAGGGAATACACGAAGGGCATGAGAAAAAACCGTTATTTTGATGAAATCGTAAGATCTGGGATATCTGATTTTCACGGGAGTTTTCGAGAAGAGAGCCGTGAAAACGGGAGGTAAATCACAGGTCTTTCTTTGCAGAGCATAACAATCCATTCTAACGCCGGGATACATACACTAAGAACAGTTGTATAGACGTATAGAATTTGGAGGTAATTTCGTTGAAAAAGAAAAAAGAGAATAGTAACGCTTCAGGCCTGAAGATCATTCCTTTGGGCGGTCTGGAGCAGATCGGTATGAACATTACTGCCTTCCAGTATGAGGACAGTATTATTGTGGTGGACTGCGGACTATCTTTCCCTGCGGATGATATGCTGGGAATCGATCTGGTCATTCCCGATGTAACATATCTGAAGGATAATATCGATAAGGTAAAGGGATTTGTCATCACTCATGGACATGAGGATCATATCGGAGCACTGCCCTATGTGCTGCGTGATATCAATGTGCCCATCTACGCAACCCGTCTGACCATGGGGATCATTGAGAACAAGCTGACAGAGCATAATCTCATGAAGAAGACCAAACGCAAAGTGGTGAAGTTCGGTCAGTCCATCAATCTGGGTGATTTCCGTGTGGAATTCATCAAGACGAATCACAGCATCGTAGATGCTGCAGCACTGGCAATTTATTCCCCTGCCGGTATCGTGGTACACACCGGAGACTTCAAGGTAGACTATACTCCGGTCTATGGAGATGCCATTGATTTACAGCGTTTTGCCGAGATCGGTAAAAAGGGTGTACTGGCACTGATGTGCGATTCCACCAATGCCGAGCGTCCCGGGTTTACCCCTTCCGAGAAGACCGTAGGTAAGACGTTTGATACCTTATTTGAAGAACATAAAAATACCAGAATTTTTGTGGCGACTTTCGCATCCAATGTGGATCGTGTACAGCAGATCATCAACACAGCCTATAAATTTGGCCGTAAAGTAGCTGTGGAAGGCCGCAGCATGGTGAATATTCTGGATACCGCCATCAAGCTGGAGTGCATTAATATTCCCGAAAACACTCTGGTGGATCTGGATCAGATGAAAAATTATCCCGATGAACAGCAGGTGATCATCACCACCGGAAGCCAGGGCGAGAGTATGGCAGCCCTGTCCCGTATGGCCAACAACATGCACCGCAAGATCACCATCGGCGCGGGAGATACGGTTATTTTCTCCTCCAACCCGATCCCGGGAAATGAGAAGTCGGTTACCAAGATCATCAATGAATTGCTTCGCAAGGGCGCAGATGTTATTTTTCAGGATGCCCATGTATCCGGACACGCCTGTCAGGAAGAGATCAAGCTGATCTACACGCTGATCCATCCGAAGTATGCGGTGCCCGTGCATGGTGAATATAAACACCTGAAAGCACAGGCAAAGATCGCAGAGAGCCTTGGTATCAGCAAGGACAATATTTTCATCCTCTCTTCCGGAGATGTACTGGAAGTCAGCGAGGAACAGGCGAAAGTTGCCGGAAGGGTACCCGTCGGTGCGATCCTGGTAGACGGACTGGGTGTCGGTGATGTAGGAAATGTGGTCCTCAGAGATAGACAGCACCTGGCAGAAGATGGTATTATGATCGTGGTTATGAGTCTGGATAGGGCCAGTGGTGAGCTGGTAGCCGGTCCGGATATCGTATCCAGAGGTTTTGTATATGTGAAGGAATCCGATGAACTGATCGAGGAAGCACGCCGCACTGTGGATGATGCACTGCAGGCATGCCTGGATAAGGGAATTACGGATTGGGGCAAGCTGAAGACCACCACCAAGGATGTTCTCAGTGATTATGTGTGGAAGAAGACTAAGAGACGTCCCATGATCCTTCCCATCATCATGGAAGTGTAGCAGGTTAATGATAGCCGGAAAGGTCATAAGCAGATGAAGATTACATCGGACGAAAATGTGAATCAGGCCGTAGAACAGATGGTACAGGCGATCCGCAATACGGATGCGTACATGGAGTATCGCAGACAACTGGGTCGTATAAAGGAGCAGCCGGAATTAAAAAAGCAGATCGATGACTTCCGGACAAGGAACTTTGAATTACAGACCAGCAAAGATACCAATTTCGACAAGATCGATCAGTTCACCAGAGAGAATGAAGCATTTCGCGAGAATCCGCTGGTGTCTGATTTCCTTGCTGCGGAACTGGCCTTCTGCCGTATGATGCAGGAGATCGGACTCTATGTCACCGATCAGATGAAGTTCGAGTAAGAAAGGGCATAAGATATGAAGACAGCAAATTTGGCGGGTGCCGTATTGGGCACAATCTTAAAAGTAGTATTTGTGGTGGTTGTAGTATATCTGGTCTACACGGGAGCATCCACCTGCTATGACTACGGTTATCGTATTTTCACAGAACCGGCGGTCTCTGCCGGAGAGGGACGTAAGATCACAGTAACCCTGACCTCGGACATGTCCGCAACGGAGATCGGCACAATGATGCAGGAAAAGGGCCTGACACGTGACGGCAGACTGTTCGCATTACAGTATCTCTTATCTGAGTATAAAAAGGATTGGAAACCCGGAACTTATGAACTGAGTACTGCCATGACCGCAGAGGAAATGATGGAAGTCATGGCTGGACAGACGGAAAGTACGGAAGAAGAATCCGTTGAGACCATAGATAACGGCAGCGCACTGACCGGCGAGACACAACCGCTGGAAACCGTTGCACAATAAAAACGGACAATAGAAACGGGGAGTATTATGATCATAGACGAGAGAATGTCCGCATTTATCGATTCTCTGGACAGCGGGAATCCCGCATGGCTGAATGAAATTGAAAAATATGCGTTGGACACGCAGGTTCCGATCATACGCAGATCTATGCAAAGCCTGTTAAAATTTTTACTGACATACACAAAGCCGAAGAGCATCCTGGAAGTCGGGACTGCTATCGGCTTTTCTGCGTTACTTATGAGTGAATATGCGCCGGCGGATTGCCATATCACAACCATAGAAAAATATGAAAAACGAATCCCCATAGCCAGAGAAAATTTTGATAAATATGGAAGAGAAGACAAAATCACTCTTTTGGAAGGCGATGCCACAGAGATACTGAAAGAATTGGATGGTACTTACGATGTGATCTTCATGGATGCGGCCAAGGGGCAATATATCAATTTCCTGCCGGATATCCTGAGACTTCTGTCTCCGGGCGGTCTGCTGATCTCGGATAATGTATTACAGGACGGAGATATCATAGAATCCCGATTTGCAGTCACCAGACGTAACCGTACGATCCATGCGAGAATGCGGGAATATTTATACGAATTAAAACATCATCCCGAACTGGAGACAGTGATTCTGCCCGTGGGGGATGGCGTGACGTTGAGTACTAAGAAATAAGGAGAAAGAAAATGACTTATAAAAAACCGGAACTTTTGATCCCGGCCAGCAGTCTGGAAGTATTGAAGACTGCAGTAATGTTCGGGGCAGATGCAGTATATATCGGAGGAGAAGCATTCGGACTGCGGGCCAAAGCGAAGAATTTCAGCAGTGAGGAAATGGCAGAGGGTGTGGCATTTGCTCATGCGCATGGCGTAAAAGTATATGTAACGGCCAATATTCTGGCACATAACTATGACCTTGACGGGGCCAGAAAATATTTTGCTGAGCTGCGGGATATGAAACCGGAACAGCCGGATGCGCTGATCATTTCAGATCCGGGAATGTTCATGATCGCGAAGGAAGTATGGCCTCAGGTGGAAGTGCACATTTCCACACAGGCTAACAATACGAATTATGAGACCTATCTGTTCTGGTGGAAACTGGGAGCAAAGAGAGTCGTGTCGGCCAGAGAGCTGTCTCTGGTGGAGATTAAAGGAATCCGGGAAAAGATTCCGGCAGAAATGGAGATTGAAAGCTTTGTCCATGGTGCAATGTGTATCTCTTATTCGGGAAGATGCCTGCTGAGCAATTTCTTTACCGGAAGAGATGCCAACAGAGGCGCCTGTACCCATCCCTGCCGTTGGAAGTATGCTGTGGTGGAAGAGACCAGACCCGGAGAATATCTGCCGGTATATGAGAATGAGAGAGGAACTTATATTTTTAACTCCAAGGATCTGTGTATGATCGAGTACATTCCGAAACTGGTGGAAGCCGGCATTGACAGCCTGAAGATCGAAGGCCGTATGAAGACGGCATTGTATGTCGCAACTGTGGCCAGAACTTATCGGAAAGCCATTGATGACTATTTTACCGATCCGAAATTGTATGAGAAAAATATGGACTGGTATCAGGCTGAGATCTCAAAATGTACCTACAGACAGTTTACCACCGGATTTTATTTCGGAAAACCAGATGAGAATACACAGATCTATGATAATAACACCTATGTGAATGAATATATCTATCTTGGAATCGTGGAGGCGGTAAAGGATAATCTGTGCCGGATCGAACAGCGGAATAAATTCTGCGTGGGAGATACGATCGAGATCATGAAGCCGGACGGCACAAATGTACCTGTGACTGTGGAAGCAATGTATACAGAAGATGGGGAAAGTGTGGATAGTGCGCCTCATCCCAAGCAGGTGTTGTGGATAAAATTATCCGAGGCTGCGGAGAAATATGATCTGTTACGTTGTAAAAGTGTTAATAAATAGATATTGACCATCATAACGCACGTGTTGTAAACTATATTGGATAATAATTCTATAGTATACCGAAGGGAAGTAGGGACATGCGCGAGGAATTGAATGTAGAGGAGCTTTTTGCCAGCAAGGTATTTACCCTGGGCAAGATGAAGGAGAGACTCCCCAAGAGCACTTACAAAGAAGTAAAAAAGATTATGGATCAGGGAGGAGAACTTTCCCCGGCGACAGCAGATGTAGTGGCGACGGCCATGAAAGACTGGGCGATTGAGAACGGGGCGACTCATTATACTCACTGGTTCCAGCCGTTGACTGGTATCACCGCTGAAAAACACGATGCTTTTGTAACACATCCCGATGAGGATGGTCGTATGATCATGGAATTTTCCGGTAAGGAACTGATCAAGGGCGAGCCGGATGCTTCTTCGTTCCCGTCCGGCGGATTGCGTGCGACTTTTGAGGCAAGAGGATATACCACATGGGATATCACATCTCCTGCATTCATTAAGGAGACAGCGACCGGTCCGACCCTTTGCATCCCTACTGCATTTTGTTCTTATAAGGGTGAAGCATTGGATAAAAAAACCCCTCTGCTTCGTTCCATGGAAGCTCTTAGCAAGCAGGCAATCCGTATTGTGCGTTTGTTCGGTAATACAGAGGCAACCAAGGTACTGCCCTCCGTCGGCGCAGAGCAGGAATATTTCCTGGTGGATTCTGCCAAGGCATTGCAACGTGAAGATATTATTTTCGCCGGACGGACTCTTTTTGGTGCTCCTGCGCCCAAGGGCCAGGAGATGGATGACCATTACTTCGGCGTTATCCGTGAACGCATCGGCGGTTTCATGCACGATGTGAATATCGAACTGTGGAAGCTGGGCGTTACTTCCAAGACCCAGCACAACGAAGCGGCACCCGCACAGCATGAGGTGGCACCGATTTATGAGTCTGCCAATGTGGCAGTAGATCATAACCAGCTGGTAATGGAGACTTTGAAACGCGTGGCAGGCAAGCATGGCCTGCGCTGCATGCTGCACGAGAAGCCTTTTGCCGGCGTGAACGGTTCCGGTAAGCATAACAACTGGTCCATCACTACGGATAATGGCGTGAATCTTTTGGAGCCGGGACAGACTCCAAATGAAAATATTCAGTTTTTGTTAGTACTGGCATGTATCATGAAGGCGGTGGATACCCATGCGGATCTGCTGCGCCAGAGTGCGTCCAACGTAGGCAACGATCACAGACTGGGTGGTTATGAAGCACCGCCTGCCATTATCTCTATTTTCCTGGGCGAACAGCTGGAAGATGTGGTGGCACAGCTGGTGGAGACCGGTAAGGCCGACAATCTGAAAGAAGGCGGCGTACTGCGTACCGGTGTGTCCACATTGCCTGATTTTGTAAAGGATGCCACCGACAGAAACCGTACTTCACCCTTTGCTTTCACAGGCAATAAGTTTGAGTTCCGTATGGTTGGCAGTGAGGATTCCATCGGAAGCCCCAACACCACTCTGAATGCCATTGTTGCAGAGGCTTTCTGTGAAGCGGCCGATCGGCTTGAGGGAGCGGATGATTTCGATATGGCAGTCCATGATCTGATCAAGGAATATATGACCGAGCACCAGCGTATTATTTTCAACGGCAACGGTTATGCCAGGGAATGGGAAGAGGAAGCAGCCAGAAGAGGACTGCCCAATATTCCTTCCATGGTAGCAGCAGTAGATACTCTGACCACACCCAAGGCGATCCATCTGTTTGAGAAGTTCGGCATCTTCACCGAAGCAGAGCTGCGTTCCCGTGCGGAGGTACTGTATGAAACCTATGCGAAGACCATCAATATCGAGGCACTGACCATGGTGGATATGGCAAATAAGCAGATCATCCCCGCAGTCATGAAGTACAGCAAGTCTCTGGCGGATGCTGTCATTGCCATTACGGAAGCAGGGGGAGATACCTATGTGCCTGTCCGTATGTTGCAGCAGATCACGCAAAAGCTGACTGAGATGGAGAAGGCTTCGGAGGCACTGCTCAATGTCGAAAAGAAGGCATCCGCAATGGAGAGAGGCAAGGAGCAGGCATTCTGCTATCACGATGAAGTCATGGTGGCTATGACTGCGCTGAGAAAGCCTGCAGACGAACTGGAAAAGCTGGTAGATAAAAAATACTGGCCATTCCCGACGTATGCGGATCTGCTTTTTGAGGTATAGAACGTTTCAAAGGCCGTTTCGGATGCAATCATAAAATTTTTTCAAAAAGGGTATTGCAATCGAAAAAAAACTGTTGTATAGTAATGAACCATAGAGGAGCGATCCTCACAAGTAAATATTTTTCAATGCGAACGAAGGCGTTTACACTAGTAGTGTAGCGCCTTTTTTTTGTGACTATTCAGAGCCGTAAATATTGAACATATTTGTCGAATGCTTGCATTCGTAAAAATATGTGTCAATATTTATTCGGCGAAGTAACCTCAATGAGCAAAAGGAAAGTCTCGTAGAGACGATTTTGCGAATGGAGGTTCTGAATAGTCAGCACGGAATAGTCGCAGGAAGCATGAAAAATTGCAAAATAAGGAGGAAACGAAGATGAGTGAAGTATTAAACGTGGAAGAAATCTTTGGCAGTAAGGTATTCACTCTGGGGAAAATGAGGGAAAGATTACCCAAGAGCGTATACAAAGAAGTAAAGAAGATCATTGATCATGGCGGAGAACTGTCACTGGCTACCGCAGATGTTGTAGCTAAGGCAATGAAGGACTGGGCCGTTGAGAACGGTGCAACCCATTATACGCATTGGTTTCAGCCGTTGACAGGCATTACTGCAGAGAAGCATGACGCATTCGTAACTCATCCCGATGAATCCGGTAAGATGATCATGGAGTTCTCCGGCAAGGAACTGATCAAGGGCGAGCCCGATGCATCTTCCTTCCCCTCCGGAGGCTTACGAGCAACCTTTGAGGCAAGAGGCTATACTGCATGGGATATCACATCTCCCGCATTCCTGAAAGAGGATGCTACCGGCGTGATCCTTTGCATTCCCACTGCTTTCTGCTCTTACAAGGGTGAGGCACTGGATAAAAAGACACCGTTACTGCGTTCCATGGAAGCTGTCAGCACCCAGGCACTTCGTATCGTAAGACTGTTCGGCAACACGGGAGCTACGAAGGTAGTAGCAAGCGTTGGACCTGAGCAGGAATATTTCCTGGTAGACAGAGATAAATACCTGAAGCGTGAAGATCTGATCTTCGCCGGACGTACCCTGTTCGGTGCACCCGCACCCAAGGGACAGGAGCTGGAAGATCATTACTTCGGCACTATCCGTGAGAGAATCGGTTCTTTCATGAAAGACCTGAACATTGAACTGTGGAAGCTGGGTGTAACTGCGAAGACACAGCACAACGAAGTGGCTCCCGCACAGCATGAACTGGCTCCCATTTATGAGACCGCCAATATTGCAGTAGATCACAACCAGCTGGTTATGGAGACTATGAAAAAGGTAGCCGGTCGTCACGGCATGACCTGCCTGCTTCATGAGAAACCTTTCGCCGGCGTGAATGGTTCCGGTAAGCATAACAACTGGTCACTGGGAACCGATAATGGTGTAAATCTTCTGGATCCCGGCGATACTCCGAACGAGAACATCCAGTTCCTGCTGGTACTGGCTTGTATCCTGAAAGCTGTAGATACGCATGCAGACCTGCTTCGTCAGAGTGCATCCGATGTCGGCAACGATCACAGACTGGGAGCGAACGAGGCACCTCCCGCAATCATTTCCGTATTCCTGGGCGAGCAGCTGGAGGATGTGGTAAAGCAGCTGGTGGAGACCGGTGATGCAACTCATTCTATCCAGGGCGGTAAGCTTTTAACCGGTGTATCCACACTGCCTGATCTGGATAAGGATGCAACAGACCGTAACAGAACTTCACCGTTTGCTTTCACCGGTAATAAGTTCGAGTTCCGTATGGTAGGTAGTGCAGACTCCATCGCCAGCCCCAACACTACTCTGAATGCTATCGTAGCAGAGGCTTTCTGTGAGGCAGCAGATCTTCTGGAGAAGGCAGACGACTTCGATATTGCAGTACATGATCTGATCAAGAAGTACCTGACTGAGCATCAGAGAATTATCTTCAATGGTAATGGCTATTCCGAGGAATGGGTAGAAGAAGCTGCCAGAAGAGGACTTCCCAACATCAAGTCCATGGTAGAAGCTTCCGAGACTCTGACCACCGAAAAGTCTATCAAGCTGTTCGAGAAGTTCGGTATCTTCACCAAGGCTGAGCTGGAATCCCGCGAGGAGGTTCTGTATGAGACCTACTCCAAGACCATCAACATCGAAGCTCTGACCATGGTAGATATGGCGAAGAAGCAGTACATTCCCGCAGTTATGGAGTACACCAGGACTCTGGCGGATACCGTACTGGCTGTTAAGAGTGCAGGCGCTGATGCTACTGTGCAGACCACAGTTCTGAAGAGTATTTCCGAGAAACTGACAGAGGCACAGGCAGCAGAGACTTCACTGGAAGATAAGCTGGCAGAGGCAGCAGGTATCGAAGATCCCAAGAAGCTTGCCTTCTTCTATAAAGATGTGGTACATACCGCAATGGATGACCTGAGAGCTCCCGTGGATGCACTGGAGATGATGGTTGACAAGAAAGTATGGCCGGTACCTACCTACGGCGATCTGATCTTTGAAGTATAATCATTGCTTATATCATTTCTCTCATTTTTTAAATATGACGAGGCCGCAATCACAAAAAGGTGGATGCGGCCTTGTTTTTGGCTGAATTGTTCCAATTTTGTATATTTTTTTAAAATTTTTTAAAAATAGGTATTGCAAAACGGAAACAGATAGTGTATACTTCATCAAGTAAACGACATAGGGCTATCGCCAAACGGTAAGGCAACGGACTCTGACTCCGTCATTTCAAGGTTCGAATCCTTGTAGCCCTGCGAAGCAGGGGGTGACCTGCGAATGAGAACCTCAGTAGAGAAATCTGCTGAGGTTTTTGGTGCCTGGAAATATTTATGATAAGGGTTGATAACGATTTTATTTTCTGAAAATAGATATATCATAAAGTTATAAATGAAAATTAGTGATTATGCACAAAAAAGATATATAATATTGAATAAAATTGTAAAATATAGTAAAATAAAAACAAAATTTAAAATGAAAAAGCCAACAGAAGCAGGCGAAACAAAAGGGGAGAGGAGAAACACTTATGAACAACATAAAAGTACAGACTAAAATGATCATGGTAATACTGGCAACGATGGCTGCACTGGTGTTGTGCACCATATTTTCAGCACAAAGCATGATGGAGCTGCAGTCCAGGGCATTGGAGACTATGGAGACCGATGAAAGAGATTCTTACGATGAGCAGATCAAGCAGCAGGTAGATAACGTAATTTCGCTCTGCCAGACCATTTACGACCAGTATCAGGAGGGCGTGTATACGGAAGCGGAGGCAAAGAAACTTGCAGCAGATGAGATCCGTCAGCTTCGCTATGGAGATTCCGGATATTTCTGGATAGATCAGTATGACGGAACCAATGTCGTATTGCTGGGAAGTGCAACAGTGCAACAGAGGGTACCAACCGTATGGAGACCGAGGATGCCAACGGATATCAGATGGTCAAGGAGATCATCCGAGTGGGACAGGAGCCGGACGGAGGCTATGTAGATTATGTATTCCCAAAGGAAGGAGAGACCGAATCTTCTCCTAAACGTTCCTACAGCAAAGCGTTTGAACCGTTCCAGTGGGTTATCGGCACAGGTAATTACACCGATTATATTGATGACAGGATTGCCGCAGTAAGTGACGAATTTTCCGGTTATGTGACAGGAAGACTGGCGATGTTCATTGCATCGACCCTGATAGAAGGAGCAGTTGTGATCGTCCTTCTTGTCTTCATTATTATCAGTATTGTAAAACCTCTCAAAAAATGTGTGGCATCTATCGGTGTGATGGAACAGGGAGATTTTACAAAATCTATGGGAGATAAGCTTTTGAAACGCCGTGATGATTTCGGACAGCTGGCAGTCTCTCTGGAGTCTATGAGGACAGAAATGGGCGGCCTGATCGGTGAGGTCAAGGAACAGGCGAACGAAATCAACGATATGGTGCAGAATATTGATAACAGTATTCAGGCACTGGATGAGCAGATCGAGGATGTGTCCGCTACTACGGAGGAACTGGCAGCCGGAATGGAAGAGACAGCGGCATCTTCCGAAGAGATCAATGCTATGTCTCATGAGATCGAGAGTGCAGCAAAAAATATTGCAACACGTTCCCAGGATGGTGCTACTGAGGCGGATGCGATCCGTGAGCGTGCGGTAGGTATCAAAAAAGACATTACGCAGAATGATCAGCGGACCAAAGCCATTCATGCAGAGATCAATGAAGGACTGACCAGAGCACTGGAAGAAATCAAGGTAGTTAACCAGATCGGAGTTCTGGCAGAATCTATTATGCAGATCACGGGACAGACGAATCTACTGGCATTGAATGCTTCCATTGAGGCAGCACGTGCAGGAGAAGCCGGAAAAGGATTTGCTGTGGTGGCGGAGGAGATCCGTGTACTGGCAGAACAGTCCAAGGCAGCCGTTGCACATATCCAGGATGTAACCAAGAATGTGATGAATGCTGTAAACAATCTGGCAGAAGGAACACAGAAGCTGCTGGGATTTGTCGGAACAGATGTGGTGGACAGCTTTGCAACATTTTCCGGTATGGCTGATTCTTACAGTAATGATGCCGGTCAGATCGATGGATTGGTAACGGATTTCTCTGCATCCTCCGAAGAACTGTTGGCATCTATCAGCGGTGTTATGGAGGCAATCAACGAAGTCAGCAAGGCAGCTACCGAAGGGGCTTCAGGAACTACGGATATTGCGGATAAGACGGGGGTGGTCGCAGAAAAAGCCAACGATATCAAGGAAAAAGCAGAGGCTGCAAGAATCGCTGCGGACAAGCTCCGGCAGAATGTGGAACACTTTATTGTATAGAGATTTCTACAGGCAAAGCGAGATACAAAAGAACAAACCATTCGAACGTATTTTCGAAACCATCTGTACTTTTCAAAAAAAATCTGCTATAATCTGTGCGTAACGTGAAAATACTATCCATAACTATCTGGTGCGATGTAACGCTGCCGGATAGTTATGGATCATTATTCCAACGATAGATTTGCACGGAGAGGCATCATGAATCATTCTAACGAACCCTCACAATTCAAATTACATTCCGAATATCAACCCACCGGAGACCAGCCGCAGGCCATTGCGGAGCTGGTGGAAGGTTTCCGGCAGGGCAATCAGTTCGAGACTCTGCTGGGTGTTACCGGTTCGGGTAAGACTTTTACAATGGCGAATGTCATCCAGGCATTGAACAAACCGACGCTGATCATCGCACATAACAAGACGCTGGCAGGTCAGCTCTACGGGGAAATGAAGGAATTTTTCCCGGAAAATGCGGTGGAGTATTTTGTCTCCTATTACGATTATTACCAGCCGGAGGCGTATGTGCCTTCTTCGGATACCTATATTGCAAAAGATTCTTCCATCAATGATGAAATTGATAAACTGCGCCTGTCCGCTACGGCATCCCTGGCGGAGCGCAGAGATGTCGTGGTGGTAGCCAGTGTTTCATGTATCTACGGCTTGGGAAGTCCTGATGAATATCAGGATCTGATCGTATCCCTGCGTCCCGGTATGGTGAAGGACCGGGATGAAGTGCTCCGGGAGCTGATCGACATTCAATACAATCGTAATGATATGGATATACAACGTGCAACTTTCCGTGTCAGGGGAGATGTAGTGGAAGTGTACCCGGCACAGGGCGGAGACTATCTGATCCGCATCGAATTTTTCGGAGATGAGATCGACCGGATCGCCGAGGTGGAGCCTCTGACAGGGAAAATCCACGCAGAGCTGAACCATGTGGCAATCTTCCCGGCATCTCATTATGTGGTATCACAGGAGAAGATCAAGGCAGCCTGCGACAATATTGAAGAAGAGATGAAGGAGCGGGTGCAGTTTTTCAAAGGCGAAGACAAGCTGATCGAGGCACAGCGGATCGCGGAGCGGACGAATTTCGATATCGAGATGCTCCGGGAGACCGGATTCTGTTCCGGCATCGAGAATTATTCCAGACATCTGAACGGACTCCCTGCGGGGGCACCGCCCATGACGCTGCTGGACTTTTTTCCGGATGATTTTCTGATCATCGTGGACGAGTCTCATATGACGATTCCGCAGATCCGCGGCATGTATGCAGGAGACCGTTCGAGAAAACAGACACTGGTAGACTATGGCTTCCGTCTGCCCTCTGCACTGGACAACAGACCCCTCAATTTCGAAGAATTCGAAGCACATATAGACCAGATGATGTTCGTATCTGCGACACCTTCCGATTATGAGAAGGAGCATGAGCTGCTCAGGACAGAGCAGATCATCCGTCCGACAGGCCTGCTGGATCCGGAAGTACAGGTACGCCCTGTGGAAGGACAGATCGATGACCTGATCGGAGAAGTAAATAAAGAGATCGAAAAACACCATAAGGTACTGATCACCACGCTGACCAAGCGTATGGCGGAAGACCTGACAGACTATATGAAGGAAGTCGGTATCCGGGTAAAATATCTGCATTCCGACATTGATACGCTGGAGCGTGCCCAGATCATCCGTGATATGCGACTGGATGTATTTGATGTGCTGGTAGGCATTAACCTCCTGAGAGAGGGACTGGATATTCCGGAGATCACACTGGTGGCGATCCTGGATGCGGACAAGGAAGGGTTCCTAAGAAGTGCAACATCCCTGATCCAGACCATCGGTCGTGCCGCACGTAATGCGGAGGGACATGTCATCATGTATGCCGACACGATCACGGATTCCATGCGGGAAGCGCTGGACGAGACCAACAGACGTCGCGAGATTCAGATGAAGTATAACGAAGAACATGGCATTACCCCGCAGACGATCAAAAAGGCGGTGCGGGATCTCATCAGCATCTCCAGGGTGATCGCCAAGGAGGAGGTGCGCTTCGAGAAGGATCCGGAATCCATGACGAAGAAGGAACTGGAGAAGCTCATCGGCGATATCCAGAAGAAGATGCAGAAGGCAGCGGCAGACCTGAACTTCGAGGCGGCGGCAGAACTTAGAGATAAAATGCTTGAATTAAAGAAACAATTAAATGATATGGAATGATATGAAATAAGAAAGGCAAGACAATGGAAGAAGCAAAGAAGATGCGCCCCCGGGAGTACATTAAGATCCGGGGGGCCAATGAACATAATCTGAAAAACATCAATGTGGACATTCCCAGAAATGAACTGGTGGTACTTACCGGGATGTCCGGTTCCGGAAAGTCTTCCCTGGCATTTGATACGATCTATGCCGAGGGACAGAGGCGTTATATGGAATCTCTGTCCTCCTACGCAAGACAGTTCCTGGGGCAGATGGAGAAACCCAACGTAGAAAGCATCGAGGGACTGTCTCCCGCCATTTCCATCGATCAGAAGTCGACCAACCGTAACCCTCGTTCCACTGTGGGTACGGTAACGGAGATCTATGATTACTTCCGCCTGTTGTATGCGAGGATCGGTATTCCCCACTGCCCGAAGTGCGGCAGGGAGATTTCCAAACAGACCGTAGACCAGATGGTAGACCAGATCATGAACATGGGAGAAGGTACGAAGATCCAGCTGCTGGCCCCCGTGGTCAGAGGCCGTAAGGGCGAGCATGCCAAAGTGCTGGAGCGTGCCAAGAGAAGCGGTTATGTCAGGGTACGGATCGACGGCAGTATGTATGAACTGACGGAAGAGATCAAACTGGATAAAAATATCAAGCACAATATCGACATTGTAGTAGACCGTCTGGTGGTAAAGGATGGTATTCAGCGCCGTCTGACAGATTCCATTGAAAACGTACTGGAGCTGGCCGAAGGCCTGTTGGTGGTGGATGTGATCGGTGGCGAGCCGGTGACCTTCAGCCAGAGCTTCTCCTGTCCGGACTGCGGCATCAGTGTCAGCGAAGTGGAGCCGAGAAGCTTCTCCTTCAACAATCCCTTCGGTGCCTGCCCGGTATGTTTTGGACTGGGTTACAAGATGGAGTTTGACGAGGATCTGATGATCCCGGACAAGAGACTCAGCATCAATCAGGGAGCGATCACCGTGATGGGGTGGCAGTCCTGCGCGGACAAGGGCAGTTTTACCAATGCCATATTGCAGGCACTGGCCAAGGAATATCATTTTGACCTGGATACGCCTTTTGAAGAGTACCCGCAGAAAATTCATGATATCCTGATCCATGGAACCAATGGTAAGGAAGTTATGGTACATTATACCGGCCAGCGCGGAAGTGGTGTGTATCCGGTAGCATTCGAAGGACTGATCAAAAATGTGGAGCGTCGTTATCGCGAGACTGCATCCGGAAGCTCCAAACAGGAATACGAAACCTTTATGCGCATTACCCCCTGTAAAGAGTGTAAGGGAATGCGTCTGAAGAAGGAATCCCTGGCAGTTACGGTATGCGATAAAAATATTTACGAGATCACTTCCATGTCCATCCGTGACCTGCAGAAGTTTTTAGATACTATGACACTGACGAAACAGCAGCAGTTCATCGGAGAGAGAGTCCTGAAGGAGATCCGCGCCAGAGTGGGATTCCTGGTGGATGTAGGACTGGATTATCTGTCCCTGGCCAGAGCTACCGCTACCCTGTCCGGTGGTGAGGCACAGCGTATCCGCCTGGCGACCCAGATCGGTTCCGGACTGGTGGGCGTGTGTTATATTCTCGACGAGCCCAGTATCGGACTGCACCAGAGAGACAATGACAAACTGCTGAATACCCTGAAGAATCTTCGGGATCTGGGAAACACCCTGGTAGTGGTGGAACACGATGAGGATACCATGCTGGCAGCGGATTATATCGTAGATATTGGTCCCGGTGCCGGTTCCCACGGTGGCGAGGTTATCGCCTGTGGTACTGCAGAAGAGATCATGCAGATCCCGGAGTCCATTACGGGACAATATCTCAGCGGTAAAAAAAGAATTCCTGTGCCGGAGACCAGGAGAACTCCTGCCGGCTGGATCAAAGTATTGGGAGCACAGGAAAATAACCTGAAAAATATAGATGTGGAGATCCCATTGGGCGTCATGACATGCGTTACCGGTGTGTCTGGCTCCGGAAAAAGCTCACTGGTGAATGAGATTCTCTACAAACATCTGGCGAGAGAGCTGAACCGTGCACGTTGTATTCCCGGTAAACATAAGGGAATCGAAGGCGTGGAGCAGCTGGATAAAGTCATCAACATCGACCAGTCCCCCATCGGACGTACCCCCAGATCCAATCCGGCTACCTATACCGGAGTGTTTGACCTGATCCGCGATCTGTTCGCCTCTACGGCGGATGCCAAGGCGAAGGGCTACAGCAAGGGCCGCTTCAGCTTCAATGTCAAGGGCGGACGTTGCGAAGCCTGCGGCGGTGATGGCATTATCAAGATCGAGATGCATTTTCTGCCGGACGTCTATGTGCCCTGTGAGGTCTGCGGTGGCAAACGTTACAATCGTGAGACACTGGATGTGAAATACAAGGGCAAGAGCATTTTCGACGTACTGGACATGACCGTAGAGGAAGCATTGCCTTTCTTTGAGAATGTGCCCTATATCCGCAGAAAGATCGAGACCTTATATGATGTGGGACTTTCTTATGTGAAGCTGGGACAGCCCTCTACCACGTTATCCGGCGGTGAGGCACAGCGTATCAAACTGGCAACCGAACTCTCCAGGAGAAGTACCGGGAAGACGATCTATATTCTCGATGAGCCTACGACAGGATTACATTTTGAAGATGTGCATAAGCTGGTGGAAATCCTCCACAGACTGGCAGACGGCGGCAATACGGTAGTTGTCATCGAGCATAATCTGGATGTGATCAAGACCGCAGACTATATCATTGATATGGGACCGGAAGGCGGCGACCGCGGCGGCACCGTGATCGCACAGGGAACGCCGGAGGAGATCGTAAAGGTGAAAAAATCCTATACCGGCTACTATGTGAAAAAGATGCTGGAGAAGGAGTTACGATAACTATTCAGCCCCCATTCGCAAAAATTCGACAAATAGTCGATGATATTTGCATGGTTCTGAATAGTTATAAAAATTAATAATTACCCTCTATGAAAATGGGAAAAATTCAGTTATAATATGATGTATATGACTAAAATAGCGTGTAGAGTCTAAACTTATATATAGATTGATACCATCGGAAAGGGGTAGAATAGAAAATGCAGTGCACAGACATCGGAATTGATTTAGGTACCGCCAGCATTCTGGTATACATCAGAGGAAAGGGAGTCGTATTAAAGGAACCCTCTGTTGTAGCTTTTGATAGAGACACGAACAAGATTAAAGCCATCGGAGAGGATGCACGTCTGATGCTGGGAAGAACTCCGGGCAATATCGTAGCGGTAAGACCCTTACGTCAGGGTGTTATCTCCGACTATACCGTAACTGAGAAAATGATGAAGTATTTTATCCAGAAGGCTCTGGGTAAGAGAACCTTCCGTAAGCCCCGTATCGCGGTCTGCGTACCCAGCGGCGTTACGGAAGTAGAGAAGAAAGCCGTAGAAGATGCTACCTATCAGGCAGGTGCCAGAGAGGTATCCATCATTGAAGAGCCCATTGCAGCAGCAATCGGTGCCGGAATTGATATCTCCAAGCCCTGCGGTAACATGATCGTGGATATCGGCGGTGGTACTTCCGATATCGCCGTGATCTCTCTGGGAGGTACGGTAGTCAGCGCTTCCATCAAGATCGCCGGAGATGATTTCGACGAAGCCATTGTTCGTTATATGCGTAAGAAACACAATCTGCTCATCGGTGAGAGAACCGCAGAAGATCTGAAGATCAAGATCGGTTCCTGCTATAAGAGAGCGGAAGTGGATTATATGGATGTCAGAGGACGTAACCTGGTAACCGGTCTGCCGAAGACCGTCAAGGTATCTTCCGAGGAGACAGAGGAAGCTCTGCGCGAGACCACAGCACAGATTGTGGAGACCATTCACAGTGTTCTGGAGAAGACTCCCCCTGAGCTGGCAGCGGATATTGCCGACAGAGGGATCGTGTTGACCGGAGGCGGAAGCTTACTGCGCGGTCTGGAGGATCTGATCTCTGCCAAGACAGGGATCAATACCATGACAGCTGAGGATCCCATGACAGCAGTAGCCATCGGAACCGGTAAATACGTAGAGTTCCTTGCAGGATACAGAGATAATTAATGAAGCAAATGGCAGGATGCCGGACATTTGTCGAAGGATCGATATCGCAAATGGAGGATACAAATGGTTAAAGGATTATACACCGCATACACGGGTATGATAAACGAGCAGAACCGAATGGATATTATGACCAACAATCTGGCCAATGCATCTACCGTCGGCTATAAAAAGGAAGGCTCCACCAGCCAGTCCTTTGATGATGTGCTGACAGTTAAGATCAAGGACCAGTCCGTAGGCATGCGAAATGTGCAGAGACTGGGAGTGAAGAATCCGGGTGTTAAGATCGGAGAGAATTATACCGATTATTCCCAGGGATCTTTCCGCATCACGGGCAATACCTATGATCTGGCGCTGTCCGGAGAGGGCTTTTTTGCCATTGAATTTACGAACAAGGCCGGAGAGACAGATACCAAATATACCCGCGCCGGTCAATTCACACTGAACAAGGACGGCTATCTGGTGACAGAAGAGGGTGACTATGTCCTGGATACCCAGAACAGACGGATCCGGCTGAATACTCTGATCGATTCTTCCATCACAGATGACGGCACGATCTACCAGAATGGTCAGGCAGTGGCTAAGATTCAGGTGACAGATTTCGAAGATTATGATTATCTGGAAAAATACGGCGAGACCTACTATCAGCCGATCCAGGGAGCCAAAACGATTGCGGCAAAAGCACAGGTGAAATCTGGTTATCTGGAAATGGCAAATGTGCAGATCGTATCGGAAATGGTGAATCTGATCTCCATTACCCGGGCATATGAGTCAAATCAGAAGGTAGTGCAGACGATCGACGATACACTGGACGTAGCAGTGAACCAGATTGGCAGAGTACAGTAATCTAAAATAAAAAAGAGCCGATATATATAATGATGCCAGGGTCAAAAGGTCTAAGCCCACAT
>ULTB01042327.1_pt1 | contig 34304 bp, 19 predicted proteins | sample 1957251 | NCBI WGS metagenome assembly ULTB01 (sample SAMEA4835724, study PRJEB28245) | human gut metagenome | biome: gut microbiome; material: fecal sample | place: Denmark | collected 2008
AAACAGCCTGTTTAACATTATGAAACGGATTTTGACATTCTTCAGCGTTGCGCTGATTGTCGTTGCCGGAACAGTTTCCTGCAACAACGACCCGAAAGCGGATGGTCTGGCACAGATCAAATCATTCTCGCTTCAGTCTTCCCTCAACTCTACTCTTTCGTCCGATGTGACCGGAGTCATAGATGAAACCGCAAGGACAATAAGCCTTGTGCTCCCGGAAGGTTCAGGAAGTTCATTCATTCCGACCTTCACGGTGACCGACGACGATGTTGTCAAGGCTGGTTCCACAGTTGTCACCAGCGGTGTGACCTCCATCAGCGTCACCGACGGTGCCCAGCTGTCCGTCACCGATGAGGTTTCCGAGCTCAACGTCACCTACACCCTTTCCGTAAAGGAGAACGATGGTGCCGCCGAACTTAAATCAATCTCTTTCCTCAAGGCTGACAACAGCGTGCTTACAGCGGATGTCACCCCTGAGGCTATCGCCTCCGAGATGATAGCACGTGTTCCTTCCGCCGCGCTCAAGCAGGAACTGGTCCTCACTGTAGAGGCCGGTCTGAACGACGTCGTAAAGGTAAACGGCAAGGACGTTGAATCCGGCAAGGCCACGGTTGACACCAGCTTCCCGATTGACATCACCGTGACAGACGCTGTAGCCGGCACATCAGCGAGCTACATCCTCAAGGTCGGCAAGGTGCTTGAATATGTTGTCAGCAAGGTCGGCACCATCTCTGACGGAACCAGGATCTTCGGAGCGATTGACCTTGCTATCAACCCGAAGGACGGCAACCCTTGGATCGCTTACTCCAAAGAGATAGACGGCGACAAGATCGACAGGGTGTCCGTGCAGAAGTTTGACGGGACTTCCTTCTCCTTTGTCGGAGAGTCATATGTCAAACCTGACCCAGACACGAAAGATGCCAAAAGCCCTACTCTTGCATTTGACAACAGCGGCACTGCCTACCTCAAATACATCGGAGGAGAGGCCGCCAGCAAAAACACAGTCAGGAAGTTCACAACAAACTGGGAAGTCGTTGGCAAGGCAAGCCTCAACTCAGTGAGGGTGAGCGACACATACCCTTCTCCACAGTACATCCAAAGCAATGGCCAGCCTGCTTTCTTCTTCTTAAATAACACAAAGCCGAACAGACGAACAATCGCTTCAGCCTATTACAATGGTTCAGAATGGGTCGAGAAGATAAACGCTGCGGCCAGCGGAATCGCTCCTGCTTATGGAGAAGGGCCGTCAAGCAATTCCGGAGCATACTACGGCTCATGCTTCACGTCTTTCAAAGGGAAAAACTACATGCTGTCATCATTCAACGGGTGGGGCTACTTCGTGTATGAGGTCGGTGACGGATGTGCTTTGACTCCTATCGTGTATGATTTCAAACCTGGTGCATCCGAGTACGGTGTCCCATCGAATTTCAACATCGCTACCGACGGAGATGACCTCTACGTTTACGTTTACGATGTGGCTGCCGCCAAGATGCAAGTTTACAAGGTGGATTTCAACGAAAGGAAACTCGTTGAATACGGGGAAGGCATCCCGGCCACATTCGGAACAATATCAGGAGTCAAGGAAGCGTCAACATTCTCGGTTTCGCCTACCGGTCTGACCGTTGCCGCAGTCGAGGACGCTGAGCACAATGTCACGTTCAAGTACCTGAACAGCAGTCTCCAATGGGAGAACTTCACTCTGGCTGAAAGTGCGGTTAAGAATTCGTCCACCGGATTATTCCGGATAGCTTTCAACTCCGACGGTGTCGGCTACATCGCTTACCCGGGAGAAACGGATGACGTCAAGATCGGAAAGATCGAGGTTTACAAGATCGCCCTTGAGGCCGACGTCCTTCCTGAATAGGCACAAGAATATTCATAAATCATGAATCTGCTCGCTTCCCTCGCCTTTGTCGCGCTTCAAAGCCTCCTGCGGGTCGCCTTTGTCGGAGATCCGCAGGCGGACGGAAGCGGGCAGGTCGTTTACAACCAAAGGAGCATATTCAAAGAACTCCGTACTCGAAAGGATCTTGACCTGGTGATTGTTCTGGGAGACATCGTCAACGATGATGTCAGTCTGCTTGATCCATCGATCGCCAGCCTTGACTCACTGTCTGTTCCATGGTTCGCCATTCCAGGTAATCATGACAGGGACATTGTGCCTGGTGTTCCCCGCGATCTGAAGACATGGAGAGAGCGTGTCGGCTACGTTGACACTTCATTCGTTGCCAAAGGCGTGCGCTTTGTGCTGATGAACAATGTCCGCACAAAAGGCCTCAGGGACTATGAAGGCGGATTCAGCGAGACACAGAAATCATGGCTTGACTCGCTGGTCAAAGAGTCGGCCAAAGCCAAACGCATCGTGCTGGCCACACATATTCCCGTGTCGGAAATGACCGGACGCGACAGTCTTATGAATATCCTCGCTCCTGTGACCGGCAAGACCACCTCGTTCTGCGGCCACACTCACACCGTGAGACGCCACCACATTGAATCCGGAATGGAGGAGAACATCTGTGGCGCGGCATGCGGCAGCTGGTGGAGAGGAGTCAAGGACGGGAACGGGCTTCCATACGCGCTGATGAGATGCGGCTCCCCGAGAGGGTATTTCATCGCCGACTTCAAGGGCAAAGGCTACAGCCTTGACTACAAGCCCGTACTCCGTGAGGACAGAGCCTCCGCGACCATAGTTGACAGCGCTTCGCACGTTGTCGCCGTCAACATATTCGGAGGCAGTGAGAATGGCCGCGTCGAGTATCGTGCCGTGGGTTCCCGCAAGTGGCAGAAGGCATCAAAGAGCGAACGTGCCGCCCCGGAGGTCCTTAAGGTTTCAGACTGGAACCATTCCAAGACGAAGGCTTACAGAAAGGCTCACAAAGAGGAGTTCATCCCGATGATTCTCCGTCCGTCGCCACACCTCTGGGAAGTCACTGACTCCTCGTCATCCCCCGGTTCTGTAGTCAGGATCCGTTACAAGGATGACCACATGAGAGCAAGGATGAAAGTCAAGCTTCAACGATAAGTTTCAAGCGCGTTCCGGCATTATCTCCGGAACGCGTTTTTCTTTCGGAGTTCATAACGGACATTCAGCATGAAGTAACGTCCGTAAGAAGGGTTCCATTTCTGGAGATAGTAATCCGCTGTGGTCATTGTGGAATAGGAGGAAGCTTTGTTCAGCAGATCGTAGGCGCAGACGCTTACGACAAAGCCTTGTTTTGTGAACCGGTGACCTATCTCGACTTTCATGTCCGCGAAGATATTGTCTATTCCGACACCGGAAAGATAGTCATTGTTCTGAACCGAAGCTGAGACATTTATGAATGTCGGCTTCTTGAACTGGTACCTGACAAAGCCATAAGCGTAAGTCACCAACGAACTGGAGAGCAATCCGCCGACATCGCTGGACGAACGCAGGTAAGTCATTTTCAAGTCACAGGTCATGGACAACCTTTTAGAAGCCGTGAACATCTCCGTCAATTCCGCTTTGGCCCTGGCTGTTCCCACATGTGCAAGTTCGTCACGAAGATACTGAGGTCTGCTGTCGTAACCTCCGCCGAGTTTCAGCGAGGATGACAACTTTACCTTTTTCGAGCGGCGGGACAGCGAAATCTGTCCGTTGACAGACCAAGACGGATCGGAAGTGTTCACGAATGTGTTAAGGATCGCGCCTTTTCTCGCCACATAGCCGTCATATTCAGGCAAAGCCGTGTCCTGAGTGAAATAATATGTCCTTGTTACAATCGGGTTGAATGTGCATGACGCACCGACGCCATAACCCAGATTAAACCCTGTCTTCTTGTCCATGAATATATTATCAAGAGCATTTGCATTCACCATGTACGCCTGTCTCAGGTTCGGGTTACCTCCGGAAAGCACCAATGGATTAGTGTCGGTGATCCTGTCACGTGTCTGCTCAAGTGACGGGATGATTGACTGCCCGGCAATGGAGAATGATGACAGATGTCCCCGATAACGAATCTCTGGTTGTAAGTCAAGATAAGAGTGATTGAACTCCGCGTCTAACGGGAAACGCTCGTCATCTTTCTGACGGATGAGCGACTCCTTCATCGACACGGTAAAGTTTTTCCTCCCTTTAGAGTAGGAATATTCCTGATCCAGATTAGCCGAGACAGTGTTCCATGTGTAATCGTAGGTGTTGGCAATATCCTGAACCGGGGCCTCCGGGTCAAGGATGTCCATTGTGATGTTGCGTCTTTTGATTCTCTCGGTCTTGGCAGACGCTCCGACATTCAACTTGGAGGTTCTGCCCGCGTCGTTACTGAGAATGATGTCCAGATCGCCTCTCAGCCTTGCGTTCCAGGACTTGCCGATGCCATCGGACTGGAGATTCCTTCTGATGTAGGAGGTCGAGAGAGTGTCCACATTCCATGACAATGTGTTGTTGTTCACAAATGACCCGCCAAGGATAACCCGTGGCCTGATGTTTCCAAGGTCATTGTTTTTCCAGACAAATGAAGCGTTAAGGCTCAGGTCATCGGCATCCGAGCCGATGTTGGAACCCTGACGGAAATTTCCGGCCGGACTTGTGACAAGGCTTGAGGCATTTCTCCACTGGTCCGCCTCTTTCAATGTTCCGTCAACGCTGAAAGTGATGCTCTTGAGCGGTGTGTCCTGAAGATAGAGGCCAACATCGAAATCGTGACGGCGACGCTTCGACGAGGCCTCTATCGTGTCCGTCATGCTTCTGGCCGGAGATGATTCAGTCTCGAAATAATCAGTCAGCGCACGATCCATGCTGCGGGAATACACATGTGAGAAAGCATAGGCCGCGCTCACGGCATTGCCATACTTGCGATCTTTCCAGCGATGAGTAAAGTCCAGCTGCGCCCCGGCGAACTCGTTATAAGACGACAGCGATCCAAAATTACCTATGACTGACGGGACACCGCCACTCACAATGCCTTCGACAGGGGCGGCGACGTTGTTCACTCCAAGAAAGACCGACGCATTGTCCATCTCCGAGAAAAAATTCGCGAGACCGTGGGCATAATAACGCCCCTGAATATTTCCGTTTTCATTCCGGGATTCATCCACTCCACCTGACACCTGTGCAGACGCGCTGCCGAAGGAAATGATGCTTTCTTTTGTCGCGACGTCAAGAACCTGTTCCTTGACGGAATTCTTAAGTCCACGGCGTTTGTCCTCGGCATTCTGCTCCTCATAGACTTTCACGTGGGTAACCTCATCGGCGAGAAGCATGTCAAAGGCGGCCTTGGCATTGTTCCCGAAGACTTGAACCCCGTTGACGTACGTTCTCGCGATCTTTTTTCCCCGGTACTTGACGGTTCCTCCGCTCAAGTCAAATCCAGGAAGCTGCTCAAGGATGGCGATAGCCTTGTCTCCTTCCATCGTCTTGACCGCCGCGGCATTGAAAACCGTCGTATCGCCAAGAATCCGCATCAAGGATGCGGAAGCCGTCACTGTCGCCTCTTTGATCGCTTCCTTGCTGTTCCGCATGGTGAACAAGACAGCGTTGTCCCCTTCGGTGAGATCAAACACACCGTCAACAGACTCCATGCCCATCTTGGAAACCTTGATGTAAACCTTGCCAGGCTTGAGATTCTTATAGATGAATATTCCGTTTCGAGTGCTGACACGGTAAGTGGAATCAACCTTGTTTCCATTGACCTGCACCAAAAGCACATTGGCATCCACGATCGGAGCCTTATAACGTTCATGACTCAATTCCCCATAGACCGTGGCCTTATCATTGGATTTCGATTGGGAGAAAACAAAATGAAAAGGAATCAGAATAAGTATAAGAGTCAGGCGCAATCTGTTCATAGACAAAAGTAAGGAAAATTAAAGAAAAACCTCGTGGATTTTAGGGATAAGAAGCGAGAGGACATATTCATACTCCATGAAGTGGGTGCCGTCGTAGAGGGTCCATGTGCCGTCGCCGAAGTATTTTTTCCAGATGCGGATGGAGACCACGCCGCTGCGCCGGTAATGGTCGCGGGTGCCGAAAAAGGCGTGGAAACAGTCCTCGCTACCATTGCGTGGTGTATTCCGCAACGCGTCACTGAGAACTCTTTTCCATTTTTTCAAAGGCTTGTAGGTAAAATGCAGTTTCTGACGGTCGCCGGGCTTCGGTCTGTAAATTCTGTCGAACAGAGCTGTCACGCCGGGGATCAGCGTCAGCCACGCCAAGGCAGTGAAATATCGCGGAGCGTTCAGCGAGGGTGAGACGAACAGATGCGGATAGCCCCTCAGCGCGATGGCGTGCGTGGCACCCATGCTCTCCCCTATCACAAGATCCGGGTGGACTTCCTTTGCCCAGGCAGACAGTTGATCATGGGCGATTTCCGGGTCGAAATCGTACGTTCTGATCACGACTTCGAAATCCGGTCCCAGATTGTCCTTCAGAATGGACGGAATACGGCTGTCACCGCCACCGCCCATTCCGTGGACATAAAGTATGACATGCCTTCCTGAATCAGCCATCTTGTTTTTTAGCGGTCAAGTCGCTCATCGCCAGATTGATGAGTATGTAGCCAAGGAAGCTGGTCAGGAATATGAACGACCAGTGGGAACGTTCGACAATTGCTATGATGGCCGCCAGTCCTACAATGACGAGGAATGCTATTCTCTTCGCGGTTTCCAATTTCGAGGCTCTCTTTCCGCCACCGAACTTCATTGAGAACATCGGAATCTCGCTCACCAACAGAAAGCAGAGAACCAGAGCCAAGACCGGAATGAAAACCGGTCCCTGGCACCAATGCGCAAGAAAACAGTCCGGTCTCACGGTCACCAAGGTCGCCAACGAGCCGCAGATCATCGCCGCCGCCGGGGTAGGCAGCCCGATGAAGCTGTCGTGCTGACGCTCGTCAAGGTTGAACTTCGCAAGTCTCAATGCCGAGAATGCGGCGAGGACAAGAGGCAAATATTTCAGGATCCAAATGTCCGTCCCGCTGATCTGGTAAAGCATCACGGCCGGGAGCACTCCGAAACTCACATCATCCGCCAGCGAATCCAACTCCTTTCCTATTTCTGAATATGCCTTCAGAAGCCTTGCGGCCAGTCCGTCGCAGAAATCAAAGACAGCGGCAAGGATCATCAGTTCGAATCCGAGTTCCAGCCGCCCGTTCAAAGAAGCGATTACCCCCAGAACTCCGCAAAGGAGGTTCATAGAGGTAATCGTGTTGGGAATATGTTTTACGATAATGTTGTTCATTTACTTTATTCCAAGTTTCTTCTTCAGATCCTTAGAGAGGGCATCCTTGTGGACGAGAACATCCATGGACTTCGCGCGGACGAATGAATCGGAGCAGTACCAGATTCCGCCGTACTTGCTTGATGTTCCCCAAGAGTTCTTGACCATGAAATAGTTGGTACCGTTCTGATCCTTGGCCACTCCGAAGATCTGCATTCCGTGGTCATCAGTGGTAGTCTTGTTTTCAAAGCCTTCCTGACGGGACTCCTGGGTCACGGAAGCCTCCTTTGGCAACTCGGCGACAACTTCCTTCTTCTCGCCGGCCTTGCCGATCCAACGCTCCTGATCAGAGCCCGTGGTCGCCTTAACATCATCGAGAAGCACACCGATTCCATTTCTGGTGAAGCCCTTCTCACTCACGTCTGATCCCCAAGCGAGGGTATAACCCTTGTCGATAGCGTTGTAGATCACCTCCATGAACTCGTCCAGAGGAATGTTGTAGGCGGAGTCCCACCTCCAGTTGTCGGCAATCTCAATGATGAACGAAGTGTAGAACGGGTGGTGGGTGAACGATGTGAGGGTCACATAGTCAGACGGAACGATTCCCATCTCGTCCCTGTAGGAGGCTGGGGTATAGTTCTTGCCGTTATATTCAAATGTCTCTGGGGTCTCGCCGAGGAAACTGTCCACGATGGCGTCAAAGCCTTTCTTCCAGTTCGTGGAAAGGGTTCTGTTAGGATTCTTGGCGATGGCCTCCACATAAGCCTTCGTGGTGGCGTCGAGTTCTCCGTGAATCGGGAGAGGCTGGAGTCCAGGCATCGCGTCCTGAGGCACAAGGCCGTAGTCCTCGATTACATGGAGAACGTCATCAGCCTCTGAGCCAGCCGCGAAATTGATATGCCCGTCCGTGCGGACATATTTCACAGCCCTGTCCTTGTAGGAATGCGAGACAACGAACATCTCCGAGAAATCCGGGTAGAGTGTCGTGTCCTTGATGTTCTTGATTCTTATGGCCTCTGACTCAAGGAATCCGAGTGCCGAAAAGCACCAGCAGGTACTGGAACGGTACTGGTTCTTGACAGATGTGATAGGGTTCTCCTTCACAACGGTGAACTGGTACTCGGCCTCAGGCTGAGCCGGCTTTGGCTGCGCGTTTGCAGAAATAGAGACAAGCGCCACCGCCGCGGCAATGATGATTTTCTTCATATTCGATAATTTTAATAGTTCTCAGCCTTGATTTGGAAATAACTTCTCGGGTGCTTGCAGACAGGGCAGACCTCCGGTGCCTTCTTGCCGATCACGATGTGGCCGCAGTTAGAGCACTCCCAGATCATGTCCTCGTCCTTGGAGAACACCACCGCGTCCTGCACATTCTTCAACAGTTTCCTATAGCGCTCCTCGTGGGTCTTCTCAATCGCCCCGACCTTCTCGAACAGGAACGCGATCTCGTCAAACCCTTCCTCCTTCGCGGTCTTGGCGAATCCGGCGTACATGTCGGTCCACTCGTAGTTCTCCCCTGCCGCGGCGTCAGCAAGATTCTCCTCAGTCGAAGGAACCGCGCCATTGTGCAGGAACTTGAACCAGATCTTCGCATGTTCCTTCTCGTTCTTCGCCGTATCCTCGAACAGCTTGCCTATCTGCACATAGCCGTCCTTCGCCGCCTTCGACGCATAATACAAATACTTTGTGTGAGCCTGGCTCTCCCCCGCGAACGCCGTCCGCAGGTTCTCCTCGGTTTTCGATCCTTTAAGTTCCATAATCCATGAATATTAATATTACCTTTTGTGTTCCTTTCCGTGCCTTCGCCGCCCCGAGTCCATCATCCATCCCCAAGTGAGCCTCTGGCAGATACTTTCTTCCGCCTTTCCATCGGCATCATCCCCCCCCGACTGTCTGAAAAGTCTCGGCGAGAGTTGAAAAGTCTGTACCCCCCATACAGGGGCGACAACGAATTCTCAATCCTCGCAGGGGGGACTTTTACTTTTAAGACAGTCTCCCCCAGCCACAAGATACCGGTCATGCAAATGTAATAAAATTACCTTGATAAAGAAAGCCCTAAGTAAGCGTTAAAAAATAAGTTGGTAAAGATTTGGCGGTATTTTCGAGAATAGATGTCTTTTGGAAGAAGGAGGGCGCCGGTGGCACATGACTGATGAGAAAAGACAATCAAGGATTACCAAGTTATTTTTTAAGGGTTACTTAGATCACTATACATCATTCGATGAGATTTGGTAATTTAAGATAAAAGCGTTAAGTTTGGCACCGGCAAAAAGATAGATGCTGAATTTGGATTCCATAAACCTCGGCGGGACTCAGCGGCGGGCTGTGATGAAGCTTGCGGTTGAGCTTGTGAAGGCGGACGACCGGATCCACTCGAAAGAGGTCGCGGTGCTGGACGAGTTGCAGTCCATGCTTGGACTTGAGCAAGAAGAACTTGACCTTATCCACTACCTTTCGCTGGAAAATGCGGTTGAGTGCCTCAATGATCTGGACGAAGACTCGACAGAGCGGGTCACCGGCCTTTTTAAAGACATAATGTGTTCCGACAACGACATCGACTTCGAGGAGAATCTTCTGTTGTCCTCAATCTCAATGTCTTGCGACAGCGGATCCAGAGACTGGTGCAGGATACTGTCCGCGGACGCAGCCGAATCCGAAGCGCCTGAAAAGCAAATCGTCTTTCTTGAAGGCCAAACTTCGGAAGCGGCGCATCTGGTTCTCGATGACAAATACGACAACTTACTCATTTCAAAGGCGTTCGGCGACATCGGAATCGAGTTTTTCTACCTTCCGGACATTATTCGAGAGTTCGGGCAACATCTTGAGGACGATGACAAATTCGGGCTTCTCCAGCGTTCGATGGAATACCTCGTGCCGGCCGGAGACAAAATCAAACTGAACAATCTGAAGGAATCACTGGCGACCCTCGACACCAGAACCTTCTACCACCTCATCCTTTCAAGGTTCAACATTGATCCTGAGCGGATTCCGTACCAAGCGTTCCTGCTCGTCAAAATCCGGGACAGCCACATCCTTGACGACAGCGACACGATGCGCCGCACGGTGGATTTCCTCTGCATAGACATCTCATCCGAGGTCAAAAAACGAATCCTGGCATTCGTCTCCCGCTTCGACGAGCGCCGCGACCTCCTCTCCTACAAAGGCTACTACAAGTTCCTGTACGACTATCTCAGTTCAGAGGCGAAAATCACCAACCCCATCAGCATCAACTCAAAAGGCGATTTCATCCTCGGCTCGGGCGAGATCATCAGGTTCAAATCCGCCCCGCAGGCGAAAACCCTCTACGTGCTTCTTCTGAGCCGCGGCCACAAAGGAATCTCCCAAACCGAATTCAACAAAGCCGTCTCATTTCTCAAAGCACTGGACATTAATGAATATCTCACCTCATCCGGCGATTTCGACTTTCCGCGTTTCAATGAATATCTCGCCGGCAAGGCTGATGAATATGCCCACCTCATCCTCGACACGATCACCATCTACAGCACGCTTTCGACCAAGGATTGCCGGAAGAAGAATTATCTTGAATATATCCAAAGCATACTCCAGCACCGAAGTTCGCTGAAGACCTACATCAACACCGGCTTCGCCTCCGCCCGGAAGCTTGCGAACCCGGAGCTTTTCATGGTCCGTTTCGACATCGAGGCCCTAACCTACTCCATCCCTGCCAGTCCTTCCCTCTTCACATCTTCACTGGAAGGTTCATCCACCGTTCCAATGACCGACTCCCCTCTCTGGAAAGCAATCAAGTAAATGATTATCAATTCAACTCTAACGTATAAATCAAAAATAATTTGCATATTCCTCAAAAAACTATAACTTATGTGACATAATTTGAAGTGTGCTAGGAGAGGCAAGCTCCGACGCTGATGAGAACAGGGTAAGAATTTTATATATTCTAACCCTGTTTTTGTTTAAACGGGCGATGTAATCTTTGACAAGCCGCTCTCCGCTCTCGAATAATGCATAGCATCATTTATATGGTACATTTCAAATTAGTAACATTCAAAAAATAACCTGCATCATCTTAAGGAATCTTTTCGGTCTAGATTTCTTTTCTCATCAGTCATGTGCCACCGGCACACTCCTTCTTCAAAAAAAGATCTATCCTCGAAAATCTTCTCTTAATCTGAAGCAACTTATTATTTTCATGTTCCTTAATTATCAGCGTCGAAGAGCGCCTTTGTACAGATTGCAAAGATGCTCCTTCAAAGTTTTCTTTTGTCAGAGGTCACTTCAGAGTGGTCAACGGCAGGAAAATTCATGTGAAGACTCATTACCGTAAAAAGTAATTGAGTCAGAACCGGACAGAAATCCGGTGACATCTTCCGCCCGACTTTTTTCAAATCCCAGTCACTTCTTAACAGTCCCTGAAGGGACGGACTACAGTTCTGGGACGATGTATTTCCAAGCCAGTTCCAAAGGCTTTCCGCCGGAATCAACGTTTCCGTTCAGAAGATCCATGACCTTGGACAGGTCACCAAGGATGTTGTCCGCATCGAATGGCATGGCGGATGTCAGCGCGATCACGGCTTTCTTGTCAGGAATCATGACGATGTACTGACCGAAAAGGCCGACGGCCATGTAGAGGGAGCCATCCTCACGGGTTCTCATCTGGTAGCCATACCCGGTTGTGGCATAGTCCTGTCCACGGTTCATGCCGTCCTTGATCCTGTCCTTGATGGCCGCATTCAGATAGTCCTCAGGGATTATCCGCCGCCCGTTCCATTTTCCGCCGTCAAGAAGAAGCCGGCCGAATGTCAGCATTTCCGACGTGGTGAGGTGAAGTCCCCAGCCTCCAGCCGTGATGCCGTGGATGTCCTCCCACTCAGGCCTGTCAAGCCCAAGAGGCTTGAACATTCTGGTGTAGAGGTAGTCTGCCATGGTCTCGCCAGTCTTCCTGGTGATGATCTCGGAGAGCATGCATGAAGAAAAACTGTCGTAGCAGAATTCCTGTCCCGGGGTCGCGTCGAAAGGATATTCAAAGAACAGTCCAGGCAAGGTCGCGTCGAATTTTGTCAGCAGTCCGGAAACGTCAACCCATTCATTATGAACATAGCGGAGTGTTCCCACAGGATTTTTCTTGAAATATTCCATCGCATACTCGACTGTAGGATCCTTTCTGTGGCCGTTCGCCATGATCAGCAGATCTCGGACAGTCAGCGCCTCAAGGTTTGCTTTCTGTTCCTCAGTCATGTTCTTCTCCGCCTCAGCCACTTCCTCAGGGAACATGGGAGCGACCTTGTCGGACAGATTCAGTTTCCCCTCGCCCACAGCGATTCCCACCGCCATTGACGTGAACGTCTTGGTGACCGACCACATCTGATGCCGGGTGTCCTTGTCCGTCCCGTTCACCCACGCCCCCGAAGTGGCGTACCCTTCCTGCCAGACTTCCACAGCATTGAGTGTCGCCTCAGTCTTGGCCGCCGCCGAAACCATCGTCTTGACCGCCGCCTTGACCTTAGGATTCTCAGCAAGCTGCCCTTCCGCCCCAGGCTCCGGCACAGGATCCGCACTCTCCTTGGAACATCCTGCCGCCAGCAACGCCACCGTCACCAGCAAACCGTAAAAAAATCTATTGCTCAGTCTCATATCATCAACGTCCTTTTTTTGCAGACACAAAGATACTCATCTTTTTCGTACAAAATCACCGCACCGCATCCGGCACGATATCAAGTCAGTACACCACAGGCCACGTTCCTGTACAAAACAGCAGCACGGCATCGCTTGGTACACCAGAGGGCGCTCCCTGGCCCGATAAATGACCCAATAAAAGGTCCGATAAAAGGCATTGCCCGAGACTAACGGAAATATCGCAAAACAAACGGCGCACCAACTACTATCACGCACGGAGCCGTCATTTCTTTGGCACCATACGGAACACATTCTGTTCCGTTCTGTTCCATTCCCCTTGTGGAACGGAACAAGATGCAATTTCTATATCAATCGCTTGTGATTTGTTGGTTTTAATAGGAATCTTGCAAGGAAATGAAATAAAAATGCTATATTTACTCTGTTGTTTTCGGACAACAGACATACAGAAAGCGTTTAGCTTTTTATTCCTTGAGCGAATCTGGACAATTCGCGAGCCACTTGGCTCAACAGTATAACGGGAATAAAGGTTATCGCTTACACTGGCTATTCATGGGGTTCTCCCCTCGCTATAGCAGAAAGTGTGAGCCGAAAATCTTATCCGTTATACGGCAGTCCAGAACCAGCTCAGATAAGATGCCAAGTAGGCCCACGCTTTCTTTTTATATTTTTCTTGTATGGGCCAGCAAGGTATAACAAATATGGTCTAAAAATGGAAACGACGAAACAAACCAAAGAAGTTTATCTCAAACCGGAATTTGAGATATTCGAAATTAAATTTGAAGGCTGTCTTTGCCAGAGTCCTGGTGGCGGCGGCTCAGAGGGAACCGGAAACGAACCTTTGTTCCCATAATACTTGGCTAACCATTTTAAAGCGAATCTTCACTATGAAAAGAGTCGTACTTTTATTGGGCTTGGGGTTATCACTCCTGGCCTGTACTCGTATTGAGGTTGATCAAGAACCAGAATCCGTTATAACCTTTACAGCCTATAGCAATGAGATAGAAACCAAAACAGAGCGTCAGGAGAATACTGATGTCTATTGGTGTCCTGGCGATGCTATAAGTCTTTTTTTCAATCAAGGTGATCATGGTGGAAATCGCTTTGTGGCGCAGAATACAGAGATTGCTGCAATTGCGGAATTCAAAGGAACGATTACCAGTTTTGCTGGCGGCGGTGAATCTACTGGCGGTCAATTCTGGTTTTGGGGAGTTTATCCTTTTTCGAAGGATAATAGTTGCGACGGTTCGTCAGTTACCTTGACACTTCCTGCGCAACAGATTGCTAAGGCAGGCTCATTCGCCAATGGAATTTTCCCTACGATGGCCAGATCCAAGGGACTTGAATTGGGCTTTTACAACATCTGTGGCGGTTTTAAGTTCACTGTCTCAAGAGATGATATTAAGTCTGTCCAGTTCCGTGGAAATGCTAATGAAGATTTGGCCGGGAAAGCGAGAATTGAATGGGATTCAAATGGACATCCGGCGGTTGCTGAACACTTGGCAGGTAATAAAGTAGTGACGGTAACGGCTCCTAATAATGGGACCTTCGTCCCCGGGATTGAGTATTACATCGTTTTCTTCCCCGAATTGTTGTCAAAAGGTTTTACTCTGACCTTTATTACCTCTGCAGCTAAACAAGGTAGTTTCAGCTACAATCAATCTCGTCAATTACGGAGAGGTATCTTTATAAATGGCACGAATTTGGACACCTATGTAACTTCATGGACTGATGTTGACGACCCCTCAAGCCAAGATCCTATTGGTACAGAAGGCGGCACTGAAAGCGGTCTCTATTTAGGAATATCCACGTTTGAGAGATATCTTACCTACTATCCGATGCATCTCATTTACGAAGAAACACTTGAGTCGTACAATGATATTGTTGATAATCTTGAATTGACGACGCTCAATGGTACTGCGCTTTATTATTCCATTGACGAGGACATAACCTCAATGCAATCTCTTACTCTGCCTGAAGATCTTTTCAATGTGTCAATCGTAACTTTTACCGATGGTCTAGACGAAGGATCTCTCAGTTATCGAAGGGGCATTTATAAAACCAAAGCTGAATATCTGGATGCGTTACATACGCGCTTGACAAACGAACAAGTTTCCGGGCTTCCTATAAAATCCTATGCCATAGGCTTAAAGGGAACCGATGCCCAGTCGAATTTAACGGAATTCCGCAACAATCTTGAGAAGATTGCTTCGACTCCAGCGAACGAGAACGAACAATATGTATATGAAATATCGAGCATTAATGAACTGAATAGTTCTTTTGCCAGTATCGCGGATCAACTGAGTCAGAAAATACGTGTCCAAAAGGTTATAGTCTCTATTCCGTATCCTGAAGATGGTGAACGAAAACGATTCACTCTGGATAATAAGGCCCCTAATCAATCGACCAAGTATATTGAAGGTGTCGTTGACTTGGATAATCTGCAGTTAACAAACGTTGTTTATCAAGGACTCTCCTCTACTTCTGGAGATGTCGTACCTATTTCTGCGGATTACGGGTTTGAATTGGAATTCACATTTGACGGCATTCAAACTTTTGACGGAACAGAAATTGTGCAGGACAATATCCAACTTTGGTACATACCTGCAGGAGGTTCTTCATGGCAACGTAATACCGAGTTCTCACCGAGCGAGAATTCTAATGTTTACACTGAGCAGAAGTCCGCATTAGTGATATTGAACCTGGACTTGTCAAAATCGTTGAAAGGACAATTGACTACTTTAAAGAGTGGTGCGAAATCATTCCTTTCAAGATTATACACGGCATCTGTTGATCCTGATGTTATAAAGAGAGTATACTTAAATATGACATCAATGGATTTGATTATAGGTCAAAGCGAGACACTTCAAGTTACTATTTCCCCCTCCACGGCTTCTGGTAATACGTTACAATGGAGTTCAGCTATACCATCTGTCGCTACTGTTAACCAGAATGGTAAGGTTACAGCTGTTTCTGAAGGAACCACCATTATTTCTGTTTCTACAGAGGATGGCAGGGAGATGGCGACCTGCACAGTTACGGTCCGTTTCCAACATGTTGAGACCATAAGTCTTGATAAGACGAACCTTCAATTATATGTCGGAAAAACAGCCACATTAGCGGCGACAGTTTCACCGTCTAATGCTAATAACCTAGCAGTTACATGGTCAAGTTCTAATCCTGAAGTTGCATCCGTTAATGAAAATGGCGTAGTTACGGCTATATCCGAGGGCAATGCAACTATTACCGCCTCAAGTGTAGATGGTAATAAAACAGCAACTTGCGCAGTCTCGGTGGTGACATTTATGCCATCTTCGACGCCAAGGGATTTAACCCTTGCGGTTTCATTACCCACAGGAGGACGTTATTTCCTACAAAAAGACGATTTGCAGTATGTGAACCTAGACAACTACATTGTTGAAGGATTATATGTCGTAGGCCTATCAGCCTTTATTGTTGCTCTTGACGATGCCACAACAGACAAAGTTTGTTATGATGCAGCTAATGCGTTCTTCCGTTTACCTGATGGAGACCAGGGAATGGCTATTAGTTCGCGTTTTAGCGATATTAACAGCGCCTTATGCTCCTTTGGAGGACAAGCTCTAAAGTCAGGCTCGTCATCTTGCTATTATTGGACAACAGAGCAGGGCTCAAGTTCATCTTTGCATAATTGTTTCTTCGGGAGTGGCGGTTCTTTGTATGAAAAGTCAAATACGAGTGAATATTACGTACGAGAAGTTATTCCTCTTTCATTTGAGTCTCCATGGACACCCACTACTTCAACAAGTGGGTTGTATTTATCTGTAAGTAATGGAAGCTCTAGATTACTTCTTACGTCCGCGAATGATATCCCCGAAGGATACTCTCCTGAAGGTTTAGCTATTACTTCTAAGAGTGCTAATATTATTATTGGACTAAACGATGCCTCATCAGATGCAATGAACTTTTCTTCTGCTTCAGCGTTATACGGAACCACTCTCCCTAATCAGAATCAAGCAAAATTAATTAGTTCTCGTTTTACAGATATTAATCGTGCTTTACGAACCTTTGGTGGACAAGCATATAGGGCAGGTTCATCATCCTATTATTATTGGACCTCTCAAAAAGGCACATATTCATCATGCCATATGTGCTATTTGGGGTCAGGTGGTTCACTATCTGAAAAATCTGATTCAAATACTTATTATGTCAGACTAATAGTCGCTAATAATTGGTAACCATTTAATCCTTGTCATTAACATCTGTTGAGCTTAAATTATGGCTACATACATTGTTGTTAACGATGAGGATTGAAATAAAATAAGAAAACGTTTTTAATAGGCAGAGCAATCATCATCGGATAGTTTGTCAAAGTCAGACTAGAAAATGCGGTCTTGGAAGACGCGGTATTTCTCGAATTCTGATTCGGCGTATCCTTTAGCATATTCGGCGGAGACACGGCCAGCATCGCTTGGTACACCAGAGGGCGCTCCCATGTACAAAACAGCAGCACGGCATCGCTTGGTACACCAAGAGTATGGCAGAAGTACAAAACGAATGTGAAACTTTATAACAGACCTCTACCCTATCGACAGGAACCCCCTCTCAACCCAGAAATTTTGGTAACGTGCAAAATTTCGGTTGAGAGGGGGTTCCTGTCGATCTAAACAATGATGTCGATTCAACGGTCGTCTGTTAAACCTTTGGATGGTACCGACAAGCTCAGCGACCAGTCAGACTATTCGCCCGCCTCGCCAGTAGCCTCAGTATCAGTCACGTGACCAGTCTCAAAACCAGTCACGGGACCTGTCTCGAATCCAGTTACGGAATCAGCCCCGGAGAGGGAGCGGGCGGCGGCGAGGGCGCAGTTGATGCCGTCGATGGCAGAGGAAACTATGCCGCCGGAATAGCCGGCGCCCTCACCACACGGAAGAAGGCCGGGGATGGCGTCGGCCTCGCAGTTGCGAGGGTTTCTCGGGATGCGGACCGGAGACGAAGTCCTTGACTCGACACCGATCAGCAAAGCTTCATTCGTGTAGTAGCCCCTCATCGACTTCTGGTTCACAATCGGAAACGCATCCTGAAGCCTCTCGGCGATAAACGGAGGAAGAATCTCATGCAGCGGAGCCGGAACGACACCCGGCTTGTAGGAAGTCTCCGGAAGATCCTCCGAATCCTCACCCTCGCAGAAATCCACCATCCTCTGTGCCGGAGCGACAAAAGGATTCTCCGAATCGGAATGCTCGTGGGCATATTCCCACATCTTCCTCTCCACATCCTTCTGGAACTCAAGGCCCGCGAAAGCGCCCTTGTCGGTATATTCCTCCGGGATGTCCTCCGGATTGATCTGCACAACCACGCCGGCGTTGGCGAACTTGCCGCTTCGCGCCGAGTTGGACATACCGTTCATCACGATGGTCTCAGGTTCGGTCTCCGAAGGCACCAGAACGCCGCCCGGGCACATACAGAACGAGAACACGCCACGGTCGCTAACCTGCTCTGTGAATGAATATTCCGCCGCCGGCATACCCGGTTCCCACTGGCCGTGGTAGCGGATGTCGTTGATCAGGGCCTGTGGATGCTCCACACGGACTCCCATCGCGAATCCCTTTGCCTCAAGGGCGCAGTCCTTCGCGACCAGCATCTCGTAGATGTCACGGGCGGAATGACCGGTCGCGAGTATGACTTTCTTCGCTGAATATGTCTGGACACTTGGCTTGCCTGTTTTCGTAAGAGTCTCAGAGTCAAGAGCCGAAACCTCAATCGTACCGTCCTCATTGCGGGTGATGTCGGTGACCTTCGTGCCGAAGTGATATTCACCTCCCCGGGACTCGATGCACTGACGGATGTTCTCCACTACTTTCGGGAGACGGTCGGTGCCGATGTGCGGGTGGGCATCAACAAGAATCTGCGGGCTTGCGCCGAAGTTCACGAACTGGTACAGCACCTCACGGATGTCGCCTCTCTTGGATGACCTGGTGAAGAGTTTTCCGTCGGAGAACGTGCCGGCTCCGCCTTCGCCGTAGCAGAAATTGGATTCCGGATTCAGGACTCCTTCACGGGTGAGTTTCGCCATGTCGAACTTACGGTCACGCACGTTCTTGCCCCTTTCCAGAATGATCGGTTTGAAGCCTAAAGTCAGCAACTTAAGCGCAGCGAACATTCCGGCGGGACCGGCTCCGATGATGATCACGGGCTCGGCGTCAGTTACGTCTTTATATTCAGGAATCTCGTAAGGGACATAAGATTCAAAGCGGTGGTTGTAGCCTTCGATGCGATAGCGGTAGACCACATCGTTGCGGGCATCGATAGAACGCCTGGCGATCACGCAGGTCGCGTCGGCGTTCGGGAAAGTCGGTTGGTAGGACTTTGTCGGGTCAATCACGTTGATGACCGCGTTGCCGCGGAGGTTCATTTCTCTCGCCGCGACAATCCTCACGTCATCCGGCCTAAGGTCTCGGCCAACCCTACCTGTCATTTCAAATTCAATCATATTCTTTTCCTTGTATATTCATTAATAATCCGCAATGCGGGAGACAGGGGCTATGTCGAGCGGAGTGCGCTCGCCGGCGAGGTAGTGGAACCAACCGGCTATGGCGATCATCGCGGCGTTGTCGGTAGTGAACTTGAACTCAGGAAGGTAGGTGTTCCAGCCACGCTTGCGGCCTTCTTCCTCGATTCTGGTGCGGAGTCCGCTGTTGGCGGATACTCCCCCGCCAATGGTCACGTCCTTGATACCGGTCTGCCTCGCGGCCTTGATCAGTTTGTCCATCAGAATGTCTATCAATGTCTTTTGGAAGCTGGCGCAGATGTCCTCCTTGTTCTTCTCCATGAACTCCGGATCCTTCGCCATCTCGTCCCGAACGAAATACAGCAGCGAGGTCTTCACTCCGCTGAAGCTGTAGTCCAGTCCCGGAATCTGCGGCTTGGCGAACTTGAAGCGGTTCGGATCACCCAGCTTGGCCAACCTGTCGATCACAGGGCCGCCCGGATAGCCAAGTCCCATCATCTTGGAGCATTTGTCAAACGCCTCACCCACAGCATCGTCGATTGTCTGCCCGAGAATCTCGTAGTCCAGAGGGCCGTTCACCTTGACAATCTGCGAGTTGCCGCCGGAGACCAGCAGACAGAGGTACGGGAACACCGGCTGGCGGTTCTCCTTTCCCTCCTGCTTAACGAAGTCCGCAAGAATATGTCCCTGAAGGTGGTTCACCATAATTATAGGAATATTCAAGGCCACGCCCATCGCCTTGGCGAACGATGTGCCGACAAGCAGTGATCCCAGAAGTCCAGGGCCACGGGTGAAGGCTATGGCCGTAAGATCTGACGCCTTGATTCCGGCCTTGTCCAAAGCCTGGCTTACCACAGGCACGATGTTCTGTTCGTGGGCTCTGGAGGCCAGTTCAGGAACGACTCCCCCATAATCCTTGTGGACCTGCTGGCTCGCTATCACGTTGGAGAGCAGGAATCCGTCCTTAATCACGGCAGCCGATGTGTCGTCGCAGCTCGATTCGATTCCAAGGATGTAATCCGACATATTCTTCAAAGACATTTTATCGAATGGCAAAGATACAACTATTTTCGTCAATCCAACGGATATTTAGTATCTTTGTTGTTATTAGCCACGGACGCTGATCGCCAAGGCTTGCGATGATTGAAAAAGGCTCTAAAGATATTCTGGGGAATCATTGTAGCGATCGTCTCGCTGCTTTTCGCCGGCTGGATTCTGTTGCAGACTCCGGCTGTCCAGACGTTTGTGGCAAGGAAAGCGGTGGAGTCTCTGGGCAGCATACTGAACGGCCGGATAGAATTCTCCAAAATTCACATAAAGCCATTCACGGCCCTGGTGCTCAATGATGTTGTGATTCTGGACAACGAGCCTGTGACCGATTGGCAAGGTGAGCGCCTGGACACCATCGCAAGAGCAGGATCAATCGTCACGACATTTTCCCTCAAGGGCTTGAGGAACGACGGTGCCATCCACGTCAAAAGGTTGAGCGTCAAGGACGGATCGTTCATCCTGGCCAAAGACGAGCGAGGAAGCAACATCGGAAGACTCATCAGGAAGCCAGAAGTGAAGAAAGAGAAAAAGCCGTTCTCCATCAAACTTGACGCGGGAAGAGTGCAGGTCAAGGATTTCCGTTTCCGCCTTGTCAACAAGACGAACGAAAGTCCTCTGCGGGAATATGGCATAGACTGGAAGAACCTTGATGTCACCGTGAATAACCTCATGGCTCACGACATCACCTTCAATGGTGGCACCGTCACCGGCACAGTCGAGAACCTGCAGGCAATCGAGAGGAGCGGCTACAGGATCCTTGCGCTGTCCGGGAAGACAACCATTGAAAAAGGCAGGACCTCGATCCGAAACCTCCACCTGAAGGACAGCTGGTCTGACATCAGCATGAATGAATATGCCATGGAATATTCCGGTGCGTCTTCCTTCTCCGACTACATGGAAGAAGTCCTGATGACAGGTGACATCCTCGGCAGCAGGATCGACATGAAGAGCATCTCGTTCTTCGCCCCGTCCTTGCAAAGGATGAAATCAGTAATAAACTTAAGGAAAGCCAATTTCAAAGGGCCGGTCAGCGACCTCTCAATCAAAGGATTCAATTTTTCCGAATCCTACAGCGGAGTCTCCGGGACATTGTCCGGCAGGCTCTCCGGGCTTCCTGACATCGACCGGATGACGATGGATTTCATGCTGGACAATCTCGGATTCACGACCGAAGGCCTCGGCCTGTTCATCAGAGGCTTTGCCCCCGGCGCGGCTGTTGACCTCTCAAAGTTCGCATCCGGAACCCAATTCCTTTTCAATGGAGAGGTCAAGGGCACATTAAACAATCTCAAGGCTAATGGAAATGTCACATCGGCGCTGGGCTCACTCACGGCCGATGTCAACATCAGGGATCTCATCAAGAAAGGGAAGGCCATCGGCCTGGGAGGCAACGTCTCCGCCAGAAACCTCAACGTAGGACGGCTTGCAGGTGTGAAGCAGGTAGGAGAAGTCACATTGAGAGGAGCGATGGACGTGTCACTTGACAAGGGCCGGACCAGCCTGGTGATCGACACACTTTTCGTGGAGAAACTGTCCGCGCTCGGCTACGACTATTCCAACATCATAGCGGCGGGGACATATTCAGACAACGCCTTTGACGGCAGGATCGTCTGCAGCGATCCGAATCTGAACTTTTTGTTCCAGGGATTGTTCACCCTTTCGGACAAGACCCGCAACGGGCTCTACAAGTTCTACGCGTCAATCGGTTACGCCGACCTTCACGCCTTGAAGTTGGACAAACGGGAAAACTCCAAGATCTCCGGCAGGATCAACGCCAACTACATGAACATCAGTCGGGGGGATCTCATCGGAGACCTTGACATTCTTGGGATGACTCTTGAGAACGACAACGGCTGGCACGAGATCGGAGACATCTGTGTGAAGTCCCATTCCAACAACAATGTCAACAGGGTCAACATAACTTCCGGCTTCATCAGCGGCAGCTATGTCGGCACAAAACCGTTCACGAGCCTGATCAAAGACGCGCAGGGACTGACCGTCCAAAGAGAGCTCCCGGCCCTCTACAATGGAAAAATCCCTGAATGGAATGGCGATGAATATGACCTCCGTCTGGACATCAGTGACGCCCGCGACATCCTCTCGTTCCTGAAACCGGGACTATATATCGCCCAAGGCACAAAAGTACGTCTGAACATCGCGAGGGACGGAAACGTGACGGCCTCTGTCAAGTCTCCAAGGATTGCTTTGGACAAGAACTTCCTCAAGGACGTTGATCTGAACCTCGACAACAGGGACAGCAGCCTCAACGCCTCATTGGCATGCTCTTCGGTTTCCGTGTCCGGCATCAATCTCCTGAACGACAATCTCATGCTCTACGCCAAGGGTGACAGTTTCGGGGCCGGTCTCACCTACGACAACAGTACGGAGCCAGCCAACAAGGGAGAGTTCTACCTTACCGGAAAGCTTGGCCGCACAGGTGACGGGAAACTGACTGTCGATGCCACCACCCTTCCGTCCTACATCTGGTACGATGACGCTGCGTGGAGCGTGTCAGAATCCGCCATCAACATGATTGGCAAGGATGTCAGGATAGACAACCTGACAGCAAGCTGCGCCAACCAGTCTGTCAATGTCAACGGAGGATATTCTTACACAGAAAAAGACACGCTTTCCGTCAACCTCGTGAGGTTTGACCTCGGGCTGCTGAACAAATTCCTTGGTGACAATTTCGGCATAGCCGGTCTCGCCACCGGCAATGCAATCATCTATTCACCATGGGAAAGCAACGCCGGTCTGATGATGAGACTTGTCTCGGACTCAACCGAGGTCGCCGGACGGAGGATGGGAACTTTCCGGATAGCCGGTTCATTGGGTAACGGGAAAATGCATGTGATCGCGAGGAACGACATCGACGGCAAGAGAACCATGAACATCACAGGTGACTATCTCCTGAAAAATCATAGGATCGATGCAACCGCTGATCTCGACAGATTTGACGCCGGCTACATAGCCCCTGTCATGGAATCCGTGTTCAGCGAGATGGGAGGCTCCATCAGCGGAAGGGTAAAGGCCAGCGGCACGCTGGATTCGCTTTCCCTGTCCAGCGAGGGGACAAGGTTCGATGATGTTCTTTTGAGAGTCGGATTCACAAACGTGCCTTACTATGTAAGCGGACCGTTCTCCGTCACCGACCAAGGGTTGTTCTTTGACGAGGTCACAATAAAAGACAGGTTTGACGGCACAGGAACGATTGCCGGAGGACTTCTGTACGACCATCTGAAGAATTTCAGGATGGACACCAGAATCAAGATGCGTGGAATCGAGGCCATTGACATGACCGAAAGTGACAACCAGACATTCTACGGGCATCTTTTTGCCAGCGGAGACATTTCGGTCAAGGGACCGTTCGAGGCCATCCTGCTGGATGTGAACGTCAGGACAGACAAGGACGGGCGCATACATATTCCTATAGACAACGCTTCGAACGACGGGAAAAACGACCTTCTGACATTCAAGCAGGCCTTCAAGGAGGTTTACATCGACCCTTACGAGGCGATGATGAACAAGATGACGACAGGAGGCGGCAAGGGCAGCGACTTCGGGATCAAGCTGAAGGTCCATGCAACCCAGGGCACAGAGGCCTATGTGGAGATAGACAGGGCGGCCGGCAATGTGCTCAATGGCCGTGGTCAGGGGACAATCGACATCGAGGTGCGGCCGGCAAGGGATCTGTTCACAATCAACGGGGACTACACCTTGAGGTCGGGCAACTTCCACTTCAACGCCATGGACATCGCAAAAAGGGATTTCACAATCTCGGAGGGCAGCACGGTACGCTTCAACGGAGACGTGATGGACAGTGATTTGGACATCAAGGGAATATATTCGACAAAAGCGTCGGTGGCCACTTTGATCGCGGACACCACGGCTGTCTCGGCGCGCAGGGTCGTGAACTGTGGCATCGGAGTCTCGGGCAAGCTGCGCGAGCCGAAGCTTTCCTTCTCGATCGAGGTTCCGGATCTGGATCCGACCACCAAATCGAGGGTCGAGAGCGCCCTCAACACGGAGGACAAGATCCAGCGCCAGTTCCTTTCACTCCTGATCTCCGGAAGTTTCATGCCGGACGAGCAGTCAGGAGTCGTGAACAACACCAACATGCTCTACTCCAATGTGGCGGAAATCATGGCGGGACAGCTGAACAACATCCTTCAGAAGCTGGACATCCCGCTTGACCTCGGACTGAATTACCAGTCCAGCGAAAGCGGCACCAACATATTCGATGTCGCCGTGTCAACGCAGCTATTCAACAACAGGGTGATCGTCAACGGCAATGTCGGGAACAGGGAACACACAAGTTCTTCCTCTTCGGAGGGTGAAGTGGTGGGCAACCTCGACATCGAGATCAAGCTGGACAAGTCCGGGCAGCTGCGAATGAACCTGTTCTCCCATTCGGCGGACGACTACACGACATATCTGGACAACACCCAGAGGAACGGAGTCGGCATAGCCTACCAGAGGGAGTTCAACACTTTCAAGGAATTCTTCCGCAATCTGTTCACCAGCAGGCGGAAGCGTGAGCAAAGGGCGGCTGCCTATGAAGGCGGGGCGAGGGAGATGAAGACAATCACCATCTCCAGAGGTGAGACTGGGGCATCCGGTGGATCCGGGAAATCAAAGAGAAAAGCAAACAATTAAATTTTTCATGAATATGGTAACAAACATCGCACTTGTGGCTCACGATTCCAGAAAGCAGGAGCTTCTGGACTGGGTCCGTTACAATGCAGGCTCTCTCAAACATAGTCATCTGTTCTGCACCGGCACGACCGGCCGCCTTGTCTCCGAGACGCTGACCGAGAAACTCGGGCCGGAGGCTCCGTCCGTCGTGTGCATGCTGAGCGGTCCGCTCGGTGGTGATTTCGAGATCGGTGGGATGATCGCCGAGGGGAAGATCGACATGCTGGTGTTCTTCTGCGACAACCTCATCATGCAGGGTCATCAGAACGATGTGATGGGTCTGACACGTCTCGCGTCCCTGTACAACATTCCGTTCGCCACAAACCGCAGCACCGCCGACTTCATCATCTCCTCCCCTCTCTACACCAGCAAAGAGTACCGACGCATCATCCCGTCCTGCATCGACTCCTACAAAAACCGCAAATTGTAGCTCAATTCAACCCGCCCGCAGAGGTATAGGTTGTCGGTCACAAAGCCTACCGATTACTGAGCCAGTAGAAGCGTCCGAACTTGCCACCATCGATGTGTTAAGGCAGTGGAAAAAAGGCTAATGGCAGATTTTGCACGTTACCAAAATCTGCCATTAGATTTTTCCACTATCGTTTGTTATTTCGTTAATATATTATTTTGGACTTGACCCAGAACCGGTCCCGGCCTTTTTTGACAAAGTCACTCGGAGCGGAGCGACCGAAGGGGTTTGGGGAACCCTTTCCCCATGCCCCTCAGGGGCTGTCACATAGTGACTGGGGGTAAAAAAAAGGAATCTTCCGGCCTTTTTTGACAAAGTCAAAAAAGGCCGGAACTTCACAGCTCCGACCTTTCCCACTTAATACAAACCTAATTATGAATAAAACGTATGAAGAACAGTTCCACACAGGTTAAAGGATAGAAAGATAAAATCCTATTAGAACCAATTAACTCTTTGTACAAGATAAGCATTATCCGTGCCAAATTCAAACTTTGACATAACAACATCACCGATTTGCCAAAAATCAAACACAAAGCATCAGTTTTCAAAGGGGCAATCGGACCAACCGGGAAAACTAGAGTGTAAATGTTTGAATATATGAGAGGTGATGTTTATCTTTGAATGTTTTTAGAGAATCACCAATATGAGCATGACTATAACACTCACAACCTTGGCGCTTTTCCTGCCGCTTCAATTGTCCCCCGTAATGGACACCGTGCCAAAAACCAACACATCGGAGCTGCGGCAGGACATCCCCACAAGCAAGGACACTGACTCCACACTCACATATTCATTGAGCGTCCACGCCGATTCATCAGAGTTGGCAAGGATATTCCAAACGCCACCCAAGAACTCCAGACCGCAGGTTTGGTGGCACTGGATGGACGGAAATGTCTCCAAGGAAGGAATCAGGAAAGACATCGAATGGATGAAGAGAGCCGGAATAGGCGGCTTCCACCAGTTCGACGCGGGCGGAATCAACATGCCAAGAGCCGCGAAAGTCAAACTTCCTTACCTGTCAGACGGATGGAAGGACGCGTTCAGGTTCGCCCTGAATCTGGCCGACTCGCTGGACATGGATGTCACTATCGCAAGCGCGCCGGGATGGAGTTCGACAGGCGGCACATGGGTGAAGCCTGAGGACGCTGTGAAAAAGCTGGAATGGAGATCTGTTGACGTGCGTGGAGGAAAAGTATGCGTGCGGCTTCCGGAACTTTACAATGTTGTGGGGCCGTACCTTGACTACCACACAGACAACGACCGCATCGAGGTAAAGCCTTATGGCAAGGATCTGTACGTCCTCGCCGTCAGGCTGCCATATTCAGACAAATCAATGAGATCCCTGTCCGAAAGGATCGAAGAGACAGACTCGGTCATCACCGTTGAGTTCCGGAAGCCGCAGACAATAAAGGCTTTGACCCTTAAGACAATGGCGATGAGCGACCGCCCCAGAAGCGGAGAGCCAAAGTATGTGAACGTCCTCGAATGCAGCGACGACGGCCTGAAATGGAGGAAAGTCTGCGACATAGAGCCGACAGTAGTCCCCTATCTGACCAAGAATGTACCCCAGACCTACGCCCAATTTTTCCGGGTCAGAGGCCGGCAGTTGGAATCGCTGGAGCTTTTCACTGTGATGAAAGTAAACCACAGCCAGGAGCTTGGCGGATTCGGAATAATCCATGATTTCTGGAAATACCACACACCATATTCAAAGGACGCGATCAGGACTTCGGACATAATCGACCTGACCGGGAAGATGGCTGCCGACGGGAAACTTGAATGCTCGCTGCCGGCCGGACGCTGGCGAATCTACCGCTTCGGATGGTCCATAACCGGAAAGGTCAACCACCCGGCATCACCGGAAGCGACCGGGTTGGAGGTTGACAAACTGGATCCGGACGCATGGATGAGATATTTTCACACCTACGTTGACCTTTATAAGGAGGCGGCCGGCGGGATGCTTGGCGAGAAAGGAATCCGATACCTTCTGGTGGACAGCTACGAGGCCGGCTCCTACACTTGGACTCCGAAGCTGGCGGAAGAGTTCAAGGCGCGACGTGGCTACGATCTGCTGCCATGGCTGCCTGTGCTTGCGGGCGAGATCATCGGCAGCTCCCGGACGAGCGAACGTTTCCTCTGGGATTGGCGACGCACCCTCGGCGAACTGTTCTGCGAGAACTACGACAGAATCGACAAGATTGTCAATGAATATGGTCTCGCAGGCCGCTACACGGAATCCCAAGAAAGCGGCCGCGCATACACCGGGGACGGAATGGATCCGAAGATCAAGGCCACGGTTCCTATGGCGGCGATCTGGATGGAAAACACGCCGACCGGCTCATCGGTACCGTCCGCCATCTGCGACGTACGTGAATCCGCGTCAGTGTCACATATTTACGGACAGCCGTTGGTCGCAGCAGAGTCTTTCTCCGTGAACGGTGACGAAGGCAGGGCCTACACCTACTGCCCGGAAAACATGAAGTACATCGCCGACATCGGACTCAGCGCCGGACTCAACAGATTCGTCATCCATGAGTCCGCATCACAGCCGAACGATGAGTATCTTCCCGGCCTTCAGCTGTTCCGTTACGGGCAGTGGCTGCACAGGAACGAGACTTGGGCTGAATATGCCAGAGTGTTCACCGACTACCTTGCCAGGTCCAGCGCGATGCTCCAGCAAGGGTCATCTGTCGCTGACATATTATTATACTATGGAGAGGACCTGAACATCACAGGCCTGTACGGTGGTGCCGCATTCAGCACTCTGCCGCAGGTTCCTGACGGGTACAACTACGATTTTGCCAATCCGACAGTGCTCAGATCCGGCGTAAAGGTAGAGAACGGAACACTTGTGGCGCCATCAGGTGTCCGTTACAGGGTTCTGTGGCTGGACAGAAACTGCGAGGTGATGTCCTTGGATATTCTTAAAAAGATCAAGGAGTTCGCTGACGCTGGAGTCATAATCTGCGGCAAGGAGCCGAAGCAGTGCGCAGGGGTCAAGGCGGACGACAGGGCATTCGCCACAATCGTGGATGATGTGTGGCATTCGCGGAGGAAGAATGTGTTCACCAAGGGGCTTGAAGACTGTCTGAAGCGCAGCGGGATTCAGCCTGATTTCAGTGCAAGGGTCGCTGAGCCTGCCGAAGCGACATCGCCAAACGGTCACTTCGACAAGCTCAGTGACCACAGTATGTTACTAAGTGACAGCGACATGATCTGTGACCAGAAAGATGCGACCGAGGCCCCGGCGAACGCTCCAGACAGCTACGGGGACTTTAAATATGTCCACAGAACCCTCCCGGACAGCACCCATATCTACTGGGTGAGAAACTTCTCCGGGAATAGCGCAGAAGTGGAACTCAGCTTCAGGGATGGCGGAAAGTTCGCGGCCATATTCAACCCTGACAACGGGGAAGTCACCGATGTGCCGGTCATTTCCAGAAAAGGACGCTCGGTCGTGACCATGCCGATGTATTCAACAGACGCCAGGGTTGTCGTGCTGTCAGGCAGGCCGCAGATCAATGTAACAGTGGACACGGTCTTTGTCAACGCAACGGATTCGGTAACGCTTCATGCATCTGATTCGGTTGTGATTCGTCATGCGGATTCCATCGGCAAGTTCAGTCTCTTCGACAAGTTCAGTGACCGTAACACTTCGGTCGCAGAGCCTGCCGAAGCGCCCGTACTCACAAACCAGACACCGGTAACGACCGTAATCCAGACCATCACCTCCACCTGGCAGGTGCATTTCAACCAGAAGAACGGCGGCACCGCCGATGAAGAATTTACGGAACTAGAGTCTTGGACAAGAAAAGAAAATCCGACCGTGAAATACTTCTCCGGCACTGCCGTTTACAAGACAACGGTGGCGATCGACTCCACCCAGCTGGCATCCAACAAAAGAATATTCATGGATCTTGGTACAGTCAAGAACATCGCTGACATTTCCATCAACGGCGTTTCCGCAGGTGTCCTCTGGAAAGCCCCGTTCAGGACCGCCGACATCAAGCCACTCCTCAAAGATGGAGACAACCTCTTGGAAATCAAGGTAACCAATGTCTGGCGCAACCGGATGATAGGTGATGTCCAACCCGGAGAGAAACACCCGGTCACCGCCATCCGCCGCTTCTACAAGTCCACCGACAAACCCCTCCCTTCCGGCCTCCTCGGCCCGGTAAGACTCATAACTGAACAATAATAAAGATCCTTATCCTAAAAAAACAGGAGATTCCGGACGTGATTATTATCCGAAAAGTTCTGAATGACTTCCAAGGCGGACGAGCTTGATGATTTGTTCACTTTCATCAACCCATATCAACAGGAAGTCATTCTCAATATGACATTCAAGTGCGCCTCTGTAATTGCCGGACAGAGAATGTGGCCGGTATTTTTCAGGAACCATACCAGTTTCAGACAGATGTGAAAGAACGGACTGCAATGCCAATAATTTCTTCTTATTATTCGCATATTTCTTGTAGTCTTTCTTGAATTGAGTCGTCTGAACAAATTTCCACATACTACAGTGAGGCTACGTATTTCTTAAAAGCATCCAAATCGAACTCTTCGAGGTTTTTACTTTCTTCTGCCTCCTTCAAGGCTGCTTTTGTCGTATCATTAGGCTCATTGTAGGCTACAGACATAAGAACATTCTCAACATAATTATTGAGACTGCGGTTGTCTTTTTTTGCCAAAACCTTAAGGCGGGCGACCAAATCGGCATTTAGTCTGAATGCAGTTGGCTTTTTGACATTCCCACGTGTTGCTATTGCTTCCATCATATATCACTTTGTACGCAAATGTATAACATTTTGTAATACAAAGCAAATCTATTTTCCATTACGGCCATATAGACCGGGAAAGGTCACAGCTTGGCGACCTGGGTGGCATTGCGATATTCAGCGGGGGTCTGACCGGTCATGTGCCGGAAAGCGGTGAAGAAATAGTCATGGTTGTTGTAGCCCACATTGTAGGCCACCTCCTTGATGCTCATGGCCGTGTTGGTCAGCAGCTCCTTGGCCTTGCTCATCCGCACCTCATTGATGAACCGTGCCGGCGAGAATCCAGTATATTCCTTGAAAGTCTTGCGGAAAGAGGAATAGCTGAGGCAGAGCCTTGCGGCCACCTCTTCCGGAGAGATGGACATGTAACCATTGTGTATCATGACCTTGGCCTGGCTTATCTTGTTGGCCGTGTCCGACTCCTGGAACTGATAATTTCTGTCGTAGAAATACGCCAGACTAAGCATCCGATCGACGATCCCGGCCAGAATCTGCTGGAACCCCGACTCCTGATTCACGGCAGCGGTGATCGCCGCTGTGTACAGGTTGACAAGATCCTCATGGATGTTGACCCTAAAGATCGGTCTGTCCTTCGGGAAAAATCCTTGATGGACAAGATTGTCGATGAACGTGCCGCTGAAACCGATCCAAAACTCCTTCCAGCCGGCAGCCTTGTCAGGATAATAGGTGTGCCACTCCCCCGGAAACAACAGGAACATCATCCCGCTCTTGACAGGAATGGCCTTCGAACGTCCCAGCGTCTCGCAAAAGAACTTGCCCTTGCCCTCGGTGATGTACAGAAGCTGGTACTCCTGAAGCACCCTTCCGCTGGCCACAGAAAAGACATATCGCGAAGGATGGTTGCGCGGAGGATAGTCCATTCCCGGAGCGATTTCCTGAAAGCCGACGGAATTGACCGCCGTCCCCCACTTGAGGTCAACAGGGTTGACCGCCAAATATTTGAGATGTACCGAAGCCATAGTTTCCAATGCTCTACCTTAGTGGTTGTGACTCACAAATATAGCAAAAAATTATTCTGAATCAAATTTCCAAGTCAGAATATCAGAATCCTCAACGGCTAAAAATCAGAAAAAACGAAATTTGTAAAAGTCAAAAAAATGCCACATGATTATGAAATTTCTAGCATTTGATCTCGGAGCGACGAGCGGCAGGGCCATCATCGGAACTGTCGAAAACGATAAGTTGACTTCGGAGGAAGTCTATAGGTTCCCAAACGCCGTCAAGGAGATTGACGGGAAATATTACTGGGACATCAACTCCCTTTTCGACCACTTCAAGGCAGCCCTCAAGAAGGTCGCCGGGATGGGCTTGAAGATTGAATCGATCGGCATCGACACGTGGGGCGTGGATTTCGGCCACATCAGCAAGGACGGCGGAATCATCGGAATGCCAAGAGCTTACAGGGATCCATACACCGACGGAATCCCTGAGGAAGTCTTTAGGCTCATCCCGCGGGACGAGCTCTACTCCGTCACCGGTGTCCAGATAATGAACTTCAACACTATCTTCCAGCTCTACGCGCAAAGCAAGGAAGCCGGTTCAAGGCTGCCCCGGACCGACAAGATCCTCTTCATGCCGGACCTGCTGGCGTATATGCTGACCGGAGAGATGGTCTGTGAATATACCGACGCGTCCACCTCCGGACTCATCAACCCGCGCACAAGGGACTTTCAGAGAGACCTGCTTGAGCGGCTCGGCATCAACCCTTCCCTACTGCTTGACATCACCCAGCCCGGCACAAAGGTCGGCATGCTCAAGAAAGAGATCTGCGAGGAGACAGGCCTGGAGCCTGTGCCGGTGATAGCGGTGGCGGGGCATGACACAGCCTCGGCAATCGCCGCCGTACCGGCATCAGACGGCAACTTCGCCTACCTCAGCAGCGGCACATGGAGCCTGATGGGCATCGAATCCCCTACTCCGATCATAGACGGGAAATCCTCTGAGTACAACTTCACGAACGAGGGTGGAATAGAAGGCACGACCAGATTCCTTAAGAATATAACAGGAATGTGGCTTCTGGAGCAAAGCCGCAAGACCTGGGAGGCTGAAGGCCGGAAATATTCATACGCCGGGATGGAGACCATGGCCCGCGAGGCAATCGACTTCCCGTCCACTATCAACCCGGACGATCCTCGTTTCGCCGCTCCGAAGGACATGTACGCCGAGATCAAGGCGGCCCTTCAGGAGTCAGGGCAGAGGGTTCCGACTAATGACGGAGAAATGATCAGCTGCATCTACCACAGCCTCACGAAGAGGTACAAGGAGGTCATCGGAACGCTTCAGGATTTCGCGTCATTCAAGATAGAGAAACTGCATGTGATCGGTGGCGGATCGGCCAATAAGCTGATGTGCCAGCTGACGGCCGACACCCTCGGCATCCCTGTCATCGCTGGTCCTATGGAGGGCACGGCGATCGGCAACATCATGCTTCAGGCCAAGGTGGCCGGTCTAGTGGGAGACCGCTGGGACATGCGCCGCATCATCGGCAACTCCATCCAGACAATCACTTACGAGCCAAGGAGTTAGTCCATAACCGCGAAGGCAGCTGTTCAAAAATCAATTTGAGGATATTACAAATCATAAACTAAAAATAATATGAACGAGAATCTGATAACCAAGGCCTATGAGATGGCCAAAGAGCGTTACGCCGCCATCGGCGTGGACACCGACAAAGCGATAGAGCTTCTTGAGAAGACCCCGATCTCCCTCCAGTGCTGGCAGGCTGATGATGTGATGGGCTTCGAGAACGACACCGCCCTCACAGGCGGAATCCAGGCGACCGGCAACTACCCTGGCCGCGCCCGCGACATCGATGAGCTCCGTGCCGACATCAAGTTCGTGAAGAGCCTTCTTGGCGGAACACAGCGTCTGAACCTGCACGAGATCTACGGTGATTTTCAGGGAAAGCACGTTGACCGTGACGAGGTTGAGCCGGCTCACTTCCAGAGCTGGATGGAATGGGGTAAGGAGAACGGAATGAAGCTCGACTTCAACTCAACCTCCTTCTCGCACCCTAAGAGCGGAGACCTCTCCCTCGCCAACCCTGACAAGTCAATCCGTGACTTCTGGATCGAGCACACAAAGCGTTGCCGCAGGGTGGCCGACGCGATGGGCAAGTTCCAGAACGACCCTTGCATCATGAACATCTGGGTACACGACGGCTCGAAAGACCAGACCGTGGAGCGTCTCCGCTACCGTGAGATCATGGCGCAGTCTCTGGACGAGATTCTCGCCGAGGATCTTCCGGGGATGAAGACCTGCCTTGAGGCGAAGCTCTTCGGAATCGGCCTTGAGAGCTACACCGTCGGCTCACACGACTTCGTGACCGGCTACTGCTCTACCCGCAAGCTTATGTACACCCTCGACACCGGACACTACGAGCAGACAGAGAACATCAGCGACATGGTCGCTTCCCTCCTTCTCTTCGTGCCTGAGCTGATGCTCCACACCAGCCGTCCTGTTCGTTGGGATTCCGACCACGTCGTCACGATGAACGACCAGACCCTCGACCTGTTCAAGGAGGTTGTACGCGCCGGAGCACTTGACCGCACACACATCGGCCTTGACTACTTCGACGCCTCCATCAACCGCATCGGAGCCTACATCATCGGCACCCGTTCGACCCAGAAGTGCATGCTACAGGCCTTCCTTGAGCCGCTTGAGACCCTCCGCAAGTACGAGGACAACGGCAAGCACTTCCAGCGTCTCGCCCTTCTGGAGGAGGCCAAGTCCCTTCCGTTCGGAGCCGTTTACGACTACTTCAACCTCAAGAACGGCGTTCCTGTAGGCCAGGACTTCATCGCCGCTGTGGAGAAGTACGAGGCGGACGTCACCTCCAAGAGATAAAATAAATGTTTCTGTAAAGGGGCTGACTCAAAAGGTCAGCCTCTTTATTTATATGTTGCTATGTTGCTTCTCGGTCCGCCGACCGGAAGCGCCCGGTTGGCTAGCCTGCTCCAGTCCGAGATGGCGTCCGCAAACCCGCTCTCGGTCCGGCGACCGGAACCGCCCGGTTGG
>ULTB01035280.1_pt1 | contig 34063 bp, 26 predicted proteins | sample 1957251 | NCBI WGS metagenome assembly ULTB01 (sample SAMEA4835724, study PRJEB28245) | human gut metagenome | biome: gut microbiome; material: fecal sample | place: Denmark | collected 2008
ACCTACGCTGCAGCGTCCGCACTGACGGCAGTTCTCTACGTTACGGGTTATCTTATGTACGCAGGTATCCAGTTGGATACAATGCGGTGTTAAAATCATAATTCGGTTGGCAGGCACCTTCACCTTATGCTGCAGCACCAGATTGTTGCTGACCTCGATAAAGGACTGCTCGATGCGGTCACGGGGAATGTTGAACAAGCGTCCCAGTACTACCGCAAATGGGAAAAGAATATTAATTGCCTTCCACGCCCAAAAATACAAAATTTTGAGCACCGGTATTCCCAACAGCGCCATAACAATTCCCAGCACGCCGCTGAGCATCGCCAACACTATAAGTACGCCGAAAAAGCCGAAGACTATCGGCAGAAAACGGCTGATTTCATAAAGTCCCGGAAAGGTTACCTTCCAGACCACATAAAACATCAACGCACCTAATACGGCGCTGATGGATGTCAGAGCCATAAATATACGTTTTTTGGGCTTAAATACACTGTCTTCGTTCATTAAAAGATTACTCCTTCAAATCACAGCCTGCTTCAGGCAAGCAGGTCGCCCTCCTGTACGCCGCGGCCGTTCAGGAAAACCTGCGCCGGCATACGTTTCTTGGATTCGGGCTGCACCTCGGTGATTTCCAGTACGCCCTCACCGCAAGCTACAAAGAAGCTGTGCTTGCCGGTTTCGATAACGGTACCGGCAGCAGCAGCGCTGCTTTTGTCAGTCATTTTGCTGCCCCAGATTTTCAGGCTCTTGCCGTTCGGCAGCTTGGTAAAGGTGCTGGGTGCAGGGTTAAAGCCACGAATGAGGTTGTGTACCTCCTGCGCTGTTTTGCTCCAGTCGATATGCTCCATGCTGCGGTCGAGAAGTGTCGCATAGGTAGCCTGCGCATCATCCTGCGGCTCAGCCACGGCAGTACCTGCCGCAATCTTGTCGATAACCTGCAGCAGCAGCGTCGCACCTTGCTCACGCAGAGCGTCATGCAGCTCGCCCATTGTAGTGTTTTCTTCGATAGGCACTACTACCTTATCCAACATTGCGCCGGTGTCCATACCGATATCCATCTGCATAATCGTTACGCCCGATTCCTTTTCGCCCTTGATGATGGCATACTGAATCGGCGCCGCACCGCGATACTTTGGCAGCAGCGAAGCGTGTACGTTGATGCAGCCGTATTTCGGCAGCTCCAGAATTTCTTTGCTCAAGAACTGGCCAAAGGCAGCTACGACAATCAGCTCCGGCTGCAGCTCGTGCAGAAGCTCAACAAATTCAGGGGTCTTAACCTTTTGCGGCTGGTAAACAGTCAGGCCCTGCGCCAGCGCATATTCTTTAACCGGTGTCTGCAGCAGCTTGTTGCCGCGTCCCTTAGGACGATCCGGCTGAGTTACTACCGCAATAATTTCATGCTTGCCGTTTTCGCACAGCGCCTGCAGGCTGCCTACTGCGAAATCCGGTGTTCCCATAAATACTATACGCATTTGTTTTCCTCCGTATTTCTTTTTTTCATATCCCGCTCAGGATTTATCTTACAGCATCCTCGGGATTTTCCTTCTGCTTAGGCGAAATGGTTTTAGCTTTGTCGATGAACAGAATGCCGTCCAGATGGTCCAGCTCATGCTGAATGCAGATAGCCAGCAGACCACTTGCGGAAAGCAGCATGCGTTGACCGGTTTTGTCGGTGAATTCGCATTCCACATATTCGGAGCGTTCTACCTCGCCTTCGTAATCAGGCACGGAAAGACAGCCTTCGCTGCCAAGCACCTTGCCCTCACGTTTAACAATCTCAGGATTAATCAGCTCGTACAGGCCTTCGCCTACGTCAATAACTACTACGCGCTTGCTTACACCCACCTGCGGTGCTGCCAGGCCTACGCCGTCGGCCGCATACATTGTTTCTGCCATATCACGCAGCAGACGCTGCAATTTTTTATCTATACGCTCTACCGGTTGAGCTACCTCACGCAGCACCGGAGCGCCGGCAATCACTATTTTTAACTTAGCCATTTTTGTTCCTCCTTGTAGCTATTCCAATAGTTCATTATAACACATTACTACAGAAAAAAACAAATTCTCTGTGCAGGCTTCCTCATATATTTATGCCCAAACAGCAAAAGCCTTCTGCGTCAGGCGGATTTTCCGTCAGAAGCAGAAGGCTCTTAAGCTTTTTTGTTATCTATTTTTTATAATTATTTTTATCTGCCATACTGATACCGGTATTCACCAGCTTCTGTGCAGGCTTGCTGCCATCTTTTGCTGCAGCAGCGGCAGCCATCACAGCCTCGTAGCCCATTTTGTACTGATTCTGTACGGCAACGGCAATACTATAGTTCTTGTCCTCCAAGCCCAGTAAAGTCTTTTTGCCAAGGTCAAAACCGGTAACGGCAACATCCTTGCGACCTGCAGCCATTACAGCCTCCACAGTTGCATTGGTGGAGCCGTTGTTGCAGGCGATAATGCCTTTAACATTATGAGTGTTTTTGATTTTTTCGGTAACCAGCTTAACTGCGCCCGCTTCATCACCGTAGTTAATAATATAATCATGTTCGATTTTCCAGCTTGCAGGAGCAAATTTACCCCAGTTTGCCATAATGCTGTTCAGACGGTCGGCAATCGTAGTGCTGGCCAAGGTGCTGACATGTACCAGAACTGTTGCCTCCTCGGATTCCTTCACACCGTTAGCCTTCATCTGCTCTACCATTTGCTGGCAAACCTCGGCGCCGGCTTCGAGATTGTTGGTAAGGAAGGCTGCATCATAATCATTGCTGCTGAGTGCAGTATCAACCAAAAACACCGGCAGCTTCTGCTCACGCAGTGTTTTCGCACTTGCCGTCATATTGGAACTGTCCGCCGGAGCAAGAATTACTGCATCTGCTTTTTCGCCGGGAAGCTCCTTGACCATATCGCGCTGCAGCTCCCAGTCGCCGTCCTTCATAACGCCGCCTACATAAACGTTAACGTCAGCCTTGGCTGCTCCGTCTTTAATGCCGCGGATAACCTCTTCCCAATAGTTACCCTTCATAACCTTGAGCACAGCATAGACGTTTTTGCGTCCTTCCTTAATTTCCGTCACAGGCTCAAAATCCTGTTTGGATTTGGCGTTCATAACCTTTTGTGTTACCGCACCCTGTTGCGCATTGTTGCCGCCGCAGCCGGCAACGCCTACGAGCAGTAAAGCCGAGAATAAAACTGCTAATAATTTCTTCATACCCATATTATCAACCTCCGCCTTCTTGCAAACACTTCGATGTTTGTTCATATATTGCAAGAATTATTATAGCACTTTCATACAAAAAATCAAGTAATTTGAAATCTTTATTCGTTTCAACCCGAAGTCTACTGAAACATTTACGCTAAAGATTGAAATGGTTAGCAAGCATCAACCTTAACCCAAAAACCTGTTATTTGCTTCTTTCAAAACAAAAACAAATATTATTTTTGTCCTCTTTCACTTCACAATAGCTTGCGTCAGGCAAAGATAACTTTACAAAAGCCTCTTTCTTCTCATTAAATTTTGTGCTATAATCTTTTATTAAGCAAGCAAAAACTGACAACAGTACAGCCCGCTTTATGATAATTTAGGGAGGATTTTTACATATGCTGAACCAGGTTTCTTTATTCACCGAAAACAACGAGGGTGGTTTGTTCAAAATCACCACCATTCTTGCTAAAGCCAATATCAATATTTACACTATGCTGGCCAATGACAGTGCGGAATTCGGCATCGTGCGCCTGATTGTGGACAAGGCAGAAACTGCTATCGAGGTGCTGAAAGCAGAAGGCTACCAATGCCGTCAGGACAAGGTTATTGCCGTAGAGATGAACGATACTCCGGGTTATCTGGACGGAATTCTTGCCGCTATTCACGGTGCCAACATCGACATTTCCTATCTGTATATTTCCTTTAACCGTGATAACGTTAAGCCGGTAGTAGTTTTCAAAACCAACGAGCCGGAAACTGCCACCTTCCTCATCGGTCGTGGCTACAAGCTGCTGGAAACATTTTAATAGCTGAGAAAGTTTAGAGGCCGTCTGCTAAAAGCAGGCGGTTTTTTGCATGCAAAAAGCTGCCGCAGCCTTCGCTGCAGCAGCTCATACTTATCAGTTTACAATTCTTCCGCCAGGTCAAGCAACAGTCTTTCCGTTTTTTCCCAGCCCAGGCAGGGGTCGGTAATAGATTTGCCGTAAACGCCGTCATGCACGCCCTGAGCACCGTCCTCGATATAGCTTTCAATCATCAGACCCTTGACGATTCTGTTAATATCAGCGTTCAGCTTACGGGAATGCACGATATCCTTGGCAATGCGGATTTGCTCCAGATATTTTTTGCCGGAGTTGGCGTGGTTGGTATCCACAATAATTGCCGGATTCTGAAGCTGACGTTCTGCGTACATATCAATAACGATTTTCAGCACCTCATAATGGTAGTTGGGGAAGCTGTTGCCGATGGGATCAACATAACCGCGCAGAATAGAATGCGCCAGCGGGTTGCCCTTGGTGCGTACCTCCCAGCCACGGAACAGGAACTCCTGCTCATGCTGCGCTGCCGCCACACTGTTGAGCATAACAGACAAATCGCCGCTGGTAGGATTCTTCATGCCAACGGGAATGCCTACGCCGCTGGCAATCATACGGTGGAGCTGGTCCTCGCTGGAGCGCGCACCTACTGCAGCGTAGCTCAGCAAATCGGACAGATAGCGGAAAACCTCAGGATAGAGAATTTCCTCTGCACCGGTCAGACCTGTTTCTTCTACCACGCGCACGTTCATTTTGCGGATAGCGATAATACCGCCCAGCATATCCTCCTCACCCTCGGGAGAAGGCTGATGCAGCATACCCTTATAGCCTACGCCGATAGTACGCGGCTTGTTGGTGTACAGGCGCGGTACGATAAAAATTTTATCCTGTACCTTTTCTTGCAGCTTGGCCAGACGATAAACATAGTCCAGCACAGCGTCCTCGTTATCGCTGGAGCAAGGACCGATAACCAGCAAAAAGCGGTCATCCTTGCCTGTAAAAATATTCTTTATAGCCTCGTCACGCTGCAGCTTCAGCAGCTTAGAAGCCTTACTTACCGGATAATCCTCCATTAAGGCCTGCGGCGACGGCAGCACCTTGATAAATTCCATCTGCATGCTCATAAACAATTACTCCCATTAATCAATTTGCTGACACCGGCAGATTTTTTGCAACATTCTACCGGCATTAACAGTGTTAAATCTTCTATATTGTAACATAAACTCCGTTTTTATACAATCATTTATCACTTTAAATTATACTTACAGGGTCAACATTAAAGTATAAATTTGCTTTTTCCTTAAATTCGCTGTTCAGCAGCGCCTCCTTTGTTTCCCTCAAATCCCGCGCCTTCAGCAGCACATTGAAGCGATACAGGTCATAGGCTTTCGCCACCAGCGAGGGAAACGGTCCTGCAATCAGCAAATCCTCCAGTTTGCCTTGCAGCTTCAAGCTCTGCAGATAAAAGACAACCTGCTGCGCCAATGCCAGGCCTGCGCCCTCATCCTTATCCACTATCTGCAGCTTAAGCATCTGGGCGAACGGAGGATAAAAATAGTTCTGACGTTCCTGCAGCTCGCGCTTGGCAAAGGTATCGTAATCCTGCGTCACCGCCAGCTGCAGAATCGGGTTATCCGGATCATAGGTCTGGAAGATTACATGTCCAGGCCTGTCACCGCGTCCCGCGCGCCCCGCTGCCTGCGTCAGCAGCGAAAAGGCACGTTCCGACGCTCTGTAATCCGGCAGATGCAGCGTGCTGTCCGCCGCCAGCACTCCCACCAGCGTTACATTGGGAATATCATGCCCCTTTGCCACCATCTGCGTGCCTATCAAAACATTGGCCGCGCCACCTGCAAAACGCCGCAAAATATCGGCATGCGCAAATTTCGCCACAGTCGAATCCTGATCCATGCGCAGCACACGCACCTCCGGCAACTGCTGCAGCTGTTCTTCGGCCTTCTGCGTGCCGCTGCCGAAATATTTGATGCGGCGGCTGTGACAGTTTGGGCATTCCTGCGGCAGCGGCATCGTGTTACCGCAGTAATGGCAGCGCAAATCCTCGTTCTTCTTATGGTAAACCATTGCTACGGCGCAATGCGGACAGGTAATCGTCTGGCCGCAGTCACGACACATCACAAAGGTAGAATAGCCACGACGATTCAAGAGGACAATCGCCTGCTCCCCCGCCGCCGCCGTCATCACCAGCGCCTGCTGCAGCGCCCGCGACAGCACGCTGAAATTGCGTGCCTCCAGCTCCTTACGCATATCCACGATTTCAACCTTTGGCAGAGCAGCGCCGTTCGGACGTGACGTAAGATGCAAATGTGTACATTCGCCCTGCAGTGCCTTATAATACGTGCATAAATCCGGCGTAGCACTGCCAAGCACCAAAGCTGCGCCGGTCAGGCGGCAGCGGGTGCGGGCAACATCACGCGCATTATAGTGCGGACGGTGGTCCTCCTCCTTATAGCTTCCTTCGTGCTCCTCGTCTACAATCACCAGGCCCAGCTTTTCAAACGGAGCGAACACAGCACTGCGCACGCCAATCAGCACCCTTGCCTTACCGGTGCGCATGCGGTACCACACGTCGCCTCTTTCGTTTTGTGAAAGCTTACTGTGCGCCACAGCAATTTCACTGCCGAACCAAGCCTGAAAGCGCTTCACCAACTGCGCTGTGAGTGCAATTTCCGGCACCAGCATCAGCACCTGCCAACCTGCGTCCACAGCATGAGCCGCCGCACGCAGGTAAACCTCCGTCTTGCCGCTGCCAGTAATACCCTGCAGCAAGAATGACTGCGAACGTTGCGCATCTATCGCCTGATTGATTTTAACTGCAGCATCCTGCTGCTCCACCGTCAGCTGCAGGCTTTCGCCACGCTCCTGCACCGTGTTGTAGCTGTTGCGCAGCACACGCTTCTGCACTGCGTCCGCCAAACCGTTTTGCGCTAATGCGCGCGCCACAACGGAGCTCACACCCTGCTGCGCCAGCTCGCTCACGCTCAGCGCCCCTGCAGCCTGCGCCAGTACGCCCAGTGCCGCATGCTGACCTTTGGCGCGTTTGGCAAGCGTTCCTTCAGCCAGCGCCTGCCTTCCTGCAGCATTGATGCGGTACGCCAAAACAGTTTTTTCCTGCAAGCGCTCATTATAAACATAATAAAGCAAACGTCCCTGCGCATCACGCACGGCACGCCGCTTAATGCTCGATTTCCCCGGCACGAAAAGGCGCATCGCCTCTGCCAGCGAACACATATAATAATCTGCCATCCATTTGGCAGTAGCCAGCATTTCCTCATCAAACCAGGGCGTATCGCCTAAAGCTGCCTCCACCGGCTTCAGTTTACTTCTCAGCACTTCATCACTAGGCAGCGGCACACGCTCTACCACAAAGCCTTCCACCTTCTGGCCGCTGAAGGGAACAACTACACGCCAGCCGCTGTCTATAAACTGCAGCGCTTCCGGCACACTGTATGTAAACTGACGGAATAAATTTTTTACCGGTAAATTTATTGCAACATTAACAGCAAACATGGCAACCTCCTGCAAACATACTTGTAGTTTATTATAGCATAAATCATGGAGAAGATAAATCGGCAGGGGTGCGGAGGGTGTGTATATCATGTATATAAAATAAGGCGTTCTACCAAAGTTTGGCAGAACGCCTTTTGCAGCTTTATGCTATTTTACTGTTATGCTGTCAGCTTGGATGCCAGCTCACGTACTTCTGCTTCCGAAAGCTTTGAAAGACGTACAGTTCTTTCGATGCTTTCCCCTTCACTCAAAAGGTCTTTGGCTAATTCAATGTTACGTGCCTGTGCTTTTTCACTAGCTTCTTTCGCTACTGCTTCTGCCTTTCTTGCAGCATATTCTTCAATCACGTCAGTCATTTTTTCTTCAACTGCCTTCGCTGCTGCTTCTGCCTTTCTTGCAGCATATTCTTCAATTACGTCAGTCATTTTTTCTTCGCCCTCCTTGCTGTATTTCAAAAACTCCATGCGCTCGGCAAATTCATGGTAATGTAAATTTTTAGGCTCTGTACAATATAAATCCTGCATCAGTTTACCTAATGCTGTATCATCTCGACGCTGGCTGTTGACATAAATGATATGCGAACCATCTTCAAAGCATTTCGCATTTTCATCTATTCTACGCCTGATATTATACAGTGGCAAATTATCGTGCAAGACATCGTTTTCTGTGATAAAAATTACGTAAGTATCCGGCAGTTCTTCGTAAAGCTTACTTGGTTGCAGGAAGTGTGTATCAAGGATACTGCTGTAAAATCTGGCGCGTCTTGCCGGAGCGCCTTCATCGCTTCTTTGCACCTCTACGTTGAAATAGCGTCCTTCGCTATCCTGCGCCAGGATATCCAACTGCGAAGAATGTCCATAAATGTTTTGGATAAAGCTCTGTATCCTGACATTTCTTACCTTAATTTTATCATCTTCCAGGATTACGCGCAAGAAAACCTGCGCTGCTTCTTTGTTGTCATCAAGCATAAAGTTCATAAACCTGTTGTTCATCATGCAAAGGCTGCGTATGACCTGCTTGATTTCACTTTCTTGACTTGCTTCATTTGTCTGCATAACTTCAACTCCCTTCTTCTTAACAAAAAACGCCCTATGTACTACTTCAATAATACATAAGGCGTTCTCAATGACGCTGCGACGACCGTACTCTGGGCAGGCGTGCAAAAATCTTACGGTCTTATATTATCAGATAATTGCGATAATGTCAAGAATGGTATGAAAATTCTCTAATCTTTCTTGAAGAATAAGACGTTCTACCGCAATCATGTAGAACGCCTTGTAATGCTATTATGCTTTTATGCTGTCAGCTGGGATAAAATTTTCCTTCCCTATTCAAAATAGAGCAAAACCACTGCTTCAACGCTTCATCAATACCAAGCCCGCGCTCCTTTTTTCGGAACAATTCCTTCACGCAATTTATCCCAAATTGCATTGACTGCATGGTCTCCAAAAAATACGCTATGCTCCGGTTCCGGTGCAAGCTCCAGAAAATCCGTTCCTCCTTCTTCACGTATCTCTCTATTGACTGATTCAGCTAATTCATTTAGCTCTTCAACAGATATATCACGTTCCCAATCATCCTCGGCAAGCTCTGTAATATCAATCTTACCGTTAATTTTATCAACGATGATTATTCCCGGTTTTAGGCTTTCATTACCTTCAGCGTAATACCAATAAAGTAAATACTCGTCTGTTTCTTCTACTAATTTAAATGTAACCATTACCCCTTTCACCTCTTATACAGTCCTTTTCTTAGATTCATTAATAATAATCTTCCTATGAGAGTATTCTTGCCAACACTCACAATCTTGTGTACTTCAATGATTTAGAGAATTCCATATTAGCAATTCAGCATTGCATTCCTCATTGAAATACTTAATTAAATTCATTATAAAACACGGAAGCGACAATAATTGTCTATCTTAACAAAAAACCGCCCAGACAGCAAATGATTGCTGTCTGGGCGCTTTGTTTTTGCTATTAAATTGTGGACATCTAAAATTTTCGGCCACACGAGGGCCACAAATTACAGTTTTTCACCCTTCCGAAACCCTTAAAATGCCGTATTCATGCGGTTTAACAGCACTACAGTTTCAGCGGTTCGCCGTCTCCAATCATGCTTCGCTCTCGCTCGCATTCTTGGACGGCTATCACATGATGCGCACCAGCTGCTCACCGCGTCGCTCAGCTCCTAGTGAGCAGGGTGACGCACTCCACATGGCTAGTCATCGGGAACATATCCACCGGCTGTGCCACAATCGCCTTATACCCGTGCTGCTCCATAAACGCCAAATCACGCGCCAAGGATGCCGGATTGCAGGACACATAGACAACGCGCTCAGGCTGCACCTCGGCAATCGCCGCCAGCACCTTCTGCTCGCAGCCCGCACGCGGAGGATCCACTACCACAACGTCCGGACGCACGCCGCCGGCCAGCAGCTTCGGCAGCTCTACCGCAGCATCACCGCAGATAAATTCCGCATTAGCGCATTTATTTTCCTCAGCGTTTTTCTTGGCGTTTTCAATCGCAGGCGCCACAATCTCGATACCGTAAACCTGTTTGGCGTGGCGCGCAAGATACAGAGAAATCGTACCTGTACCGCAGTAAACGTCCACTACGGTTTCCTTACCGCTCAGCGCCGCAAACTCCAGCGCCTTATTATACAGCTTTTCGGCCTGCTCGCTGTTCACCTGGAAGAAGGCCTGTGCGGAAATATGAAAGCTCAGGCTTCCCAGGCTATCCTTAATCGATTCCGGTCCGTACAGCACGCGTGTCTTACTGCCCATGACCACGTTCGTCTGTTTTTTGTTGATGTTCTGCACCACACTCACCAGTCCCGGAACATGACGCTTCAGCCATTCAATCAGCACGCCGCGATGCGGAATGTCATAACCGGAGGTAATAATCACCGCCATCACCTCGCCGCTGTGCACGCCCACGCGTCCCATAATATGGCGCACGAGTCCCTTACCTGTCTTTTCGTCATAAGCGCTAATGTTATAATGCTGCATCCAGGTGCGTACCGTTTTCATAATTGCATTGTTCGCTTCCTTGGAAATCATGCAGGCATCCGTATCTACAACGCTGTGCGTTGCCGTCGCATAACAGCCTATCTGCAGCACGCCTTCAGCGTCCGCTGCCGCCGGGAACTGCATCTTGTTGCGGTAGCTCCACGGCTCCGCCGCCCCCAACACCGGCAATGCCTCTAAATTAAGATGTCCGATTCTGGTGAGCGCATCCTGCACCTGCTGACGCTTGCATTCCAGCTGTCCCTTATAGCTCAAATGCTGCAGCTGACAGCCGCCGCATTCCTTGTACACCGGACACGCAGGCTCCACACGCTTGGCAGATGCTTTGACAATCTCCTCCAGCGCACCAACTGCATAGCTTTTCTTCACCAGCGTAATAGTTACGCGCACCTCTTCCTCAGGCAGCGCGCCTTTGACAAAGACCGTAAAGCCCTCGTACTTGCCTACGCCCTCACCGCTACTTCCGAGACCGTTGACAGTTAACGTAATATTATCCCCCTGTTTTACGGGAATTATCTGCTTCATATATTTCCACCTGACCTTTTCGATTTTATTGTATATATTTAATTATATCACAAAAACAGCCTGCAAAGGAACAGTAGCACGCTAAGATAATGCTTTACATCAATTCCGCAGCCTACATAACGCCAAAATATCACTTTGCATCTTTCCTGTAATTGTGAGAAGTGTGCAACATTTTCTGTAAAGCTATATACTTTGCATATAACATAAGCTATAATTAAGTTAGGGACATTGAGTTTCCGGGTCTATAAAGGTTTTATTTTGCGAAAGGAGCGATGCACAATGACAGTAAAATTTTTGAAATGCAGTATTTGCGGTAATATCGTCGGCCTGATTCAGGACGGCGGCGGCGAGCTTGTCTGCTGCGGCAAGCCCATGCAGGAGCTTGTTGCCAACACCGAAGACGCAGCGCAGGAAAAGCATGTGCCGGTTATTACTGTTGATGGCAGCACGGTTCGTGTAGCTGTAGGCAGCGTTGAGCATCCCATGATTGAAAAGCACTACATCCAATGGATTTATCTGCAGACAACTCATGGCGGTCAGCGCTATATCTTAAAGCCCGGTGACAAGCCGGAGGCTGTTTTCGCTCTTGCCGAGGGTGCAGCTCCGCTCGCCGCTTATGCTTATTGCAATCTGCACGGATTGTGGACGGCAAAGCTGTAACATCTGTCGCCTTACATTCATAAAACATTTCTTTTCTCAGTGTCGGAGTCCCGACCGATAACGGTCAGGGGCTCCGATACTTTTTTATTACTCAAAAAGCTAAAAAATAAAACCGGCCTCCGACAGCTATATGTAATAGCATATCCGAGACCGGTTAAATTACAAAAACAATCACGCGAGGCTTATGGTCTTAAGCCCCAAAGGCTGTTAAAAAGCACAGCGAGAGAATTATTTTTCTACCCACAGGCCTTTTTCGTCTTTTTTGTAGCCGGCAAATTCGATTGCCAACGCAGCCATAACCTTGGTTGCGTCCTTAATCTGTACGTTCAGCTCTTCTGCGCGGATGAAATCATCGTGGCACATTTCGCTGGGGTTTTTGCTGGTGAGCAAAACGTATTCGTTCTGCATTTCTACAAGTGCTTTTGCTTCTGCATTAAATTGTTCCATTAGACTAATCTCCTTAGTTTTTATTATTGTACGATAACGCTCAGATCACCTACAGCATGGGTAATATCCTTAACTGCTGCCAAGAGTGCCAGACGGTTGTTCTTCACGCGAACGTCCTCGTCCATAACCATAACGTCTTCGAAGAATCTGTTGATAGGGTCAACCAGCTTAACTGCTTCAGCCATAACTGCAGCATAGTCATACTTGGTTGCTGCAACCAGCACTTCCTTGCTGGCTGCCATAGCAGCATTGTGCAGAGCGCCTTCAGCTTCAACTGCAAAGAGCTGCGGGTTGATAGCGGATTCTTCTTCAATCTTCTTGCACAGGTTAGCAACACGGGTCGCAGCCTGAATCAGTGCCGGAGCCTCTGCGGAAGCAACAAAGCTGTTAAGAGCCTTAGCACGGGCAACAAGATCGGTGAAATCGTCATTCATCTGGTCAGCCAGAACTGCGTCAACTACGTCATAACGGATGCCCTGATCCATCAGCATATTGCGCAGGCGCTGTTTCATGAACTCAGCAATCTGCGGTACGAGCTTTTTGGTGTCCTCTGCCGGGATGTTCAGCAGGTACAGAGCACCGGCGATAACCTTGTACAGAGATACATGATAGTTGCCGTCCAGCAAAATGTTGATGATGCCCAGAGCCTGACGGCGCAGTGCATACGGATCCTGAGAGCCGGTCGGAGCCAGACCGCGGCTGAAGGTAGCGCAGATGTTGTCCAGCTTATCGGCAATACCGGTCAGACGGCCGATATCGGTAGTCGGCAGCTCGTCACCGGCAAAGCGCGGCAGATAATGCTCGTAAATACCCAGTGCAACCTCAGGAGCTTCACCGTCGAGCTTAGCATATTCACGGCCCATAACGCCCTGCAGCTCGGTGAATTCGATAACCATGCCGGTTACCAGGTCGCATTTGCACAGCAGAGCGGTGCGTTCCAGCTTTTCTTTATCAACCTTGGCATTGATAGCCATAGCCAGCATATCAACAGCCTGTACCAGACGTTTGCTCTTATCGTTCATATTACCCAGACCTTCCTGGAAGGAAACAGTTTTGAGTTTTTCCAGACGGTCAGCCAAAGTTTGTTTTCTGTCTTCGTTGAAGAAGAATTCAGCGTCGCTCAGACGTGCACGCAGTACGCGCTCGTTACCGTGAGCAACAATTTCCAAATGCTCCTTGCCGCCGTTGCGGACGGTGATGAACTTGTTCAGCAGGGAGCCGTCCTCTGCCAGAACCGGGAAATAACGCTGATGCTCACGCATCGGGGTGATGATGCATTCCTTCGGCAGAGCGAGGAATTTTTCTTCGAATTTGCCGCACAGAGCAGTCGGCCATTCTACCAGATAGTTTACTTCCTCCAGCAGGTCCTCGTTGATTTCGGCATGACCGCCTTCGGCAATTGCCAGGTCGGTAACCTGTTGACGAATCAGCTCACGGCGAGCGTCCTGGTCAACCATTACATAGTTGTCATACATAACCTTTTCATAGGAATCAGCATCGGGAATTTCTACAGCGCCGATGGTGCCGATAGCAGCGGAAGCTACGGCGTTCTTAGCCTTGCTCTTTACGGTGTCGAACAGAGCCCTGGCAGCATCGCCGATGGACTCATGAGCTTTAGCGTTATCCAGAGCGGAAGGACGCAGGAAGCGGTGACCGCGGCTGAATTTGCCGGATTTTACGCCGGTTATTTCAACAGGGATAACTTCTTCGCCGAAGAGAGCAACCAGCCAGCGGATAGGACGGACGAATTTGAATTCATGATCTGCCCAACGCATGTTTTTCGGGAAGTTCAGGCTGGTGAGGATATCAGTCAGCAGGCCCGGCAGCAAATCCTTAACCGGTTGGCCTGCCAGATGCTTAACAGCATATACATAATCATCGCGAACAACGAGCTCTTTTACGTCAACGCCTTGGCCGCGAGCAAAGCCGATAGCTGCTTTGGAAGGAGAGCCGCTTACGAAAGCGATTTTTGCGGAAGGACCTTTAGCCTCAACAGTGCTGTCCTCCTGAGCCTCGGCAACACCGCTGGCAATGAAGGTCATGCGACGGGGAGTGCCATAGGTTTTAACTGCTTCGAAGGGAATGCGCAGCTCAGTCATTTTCTTTTCTGCCAAATCCTTTAATTGTGCCAGAATGGCAGGCATAAATTTCGCAGGAATCTCTTCTGTACCGATTTCAAAAAGTAATTTTTCCATTATTTATTCTCCCCTTTCTTGAGCAGCGGGAAGCCCATTTCTTCACGTTGTGCTACATAAGCCTTTGCACACAGGCGGGCCATCGCACGTACACGGCCGATGTAGGCAGTACGTTCACTTACGCTGATTGCTCCGCGGGAATCCAGCAGGTTGAATGCATGGGAGCATTTCAGAACGTAGTCATAAGCAGGACGGATATAACCAAGCTCAATAACGCGCTTAGCTTCTGCTTCATATTTGTCGAACAGGTCAAACAGCAGCGCGGTGTCTGCTACCTGGAAGTTGTAGAAGGATTGCTCTACCTCGTTGGTGTGGAAAACGTCACCGTAGGTGATGTCGCCAACCCATTGGATATCGAATACGTTTTCTACGCCCTGGATATACATAGCCAGGCGCTCCAGGCCGTACGTGATTTCAACGGTTACAGGCTTAACGTCAATGCTGCCTACCTGTTGGAAGTAGGTGAACTGGGTGATTTCCATACCATCCAGCCAAACCTCCCAGCCAAGGCCCCAAGCGCCCAGAGTCGGAGATTCCCAGTTATCCTCTACAAAGCGGATATCATGCTCCTCCTGATGAATGCCGAGTTCAGCCAGGCTCTGCAGGTACAGCTCCTGAATATTCTCCGGAGAGGGCTTTACGATAACCTGGAACTGATGATGCTGGAACAGACGGTTCGGGTTATCACCGTAACGGCCGTCTGCCGGACGACGGGAAGGCTCTACGTAAGCCACACGCCAGGGCTCAGGTCCGAGTACGCGTAAAAAGGTAGACGGGTTCATAGTGCCTGCGCCTTTTTCGATGTCATAGGGCTGTGCCATAATGCAGTTTTGGCCTGCCCAGAATTTTTGCAGCTTCAAAATAATTGTCTGAAAATCCATGTTTTACCTCCTATATTTGTTACAAAGACGGCAATGGCAGCAGCTTTGTCCGAAAAAACAAAAAAGCACCCGCATCCCCGTAACTTAAATGTTACAGGGACGGAGTGCATACAGCTCAAACTCCGCGGTTCCACCCTGCTTGACTGCAATAACTGCAGCCCGCCTCAATCAATATACTATTACAGCTCCAAAGCGCCTTCATCCGCCTTTGCCGCCTTGCACTGTCACGGCTCGCTGAGTTTGCAGATTACTACTCTTCTTCTTAGCTTAACTGTTAGTATATAAAATGCAGCGCTGTTTGTCAAGTGCGGCAAATAATTTTGTAAATACCACTCACAAAAATGTATCGTTACTATTAGCTTTCACCATAACAAAATGCCCCCACGCGAACGCGCAGAGGCATTATTGCTTCAAGTTGTCAGGTTAATATAAATTAAGCGGCTATTATTTCTTTTCGATGAGCTTCAGCGGAGCAGAAATCTTAGCTTCTACTTTTTCGCCTTTAGCAGCCTTAACAGCTACTTCCAGACCTTGCTGGCCCATGATTTCCGGCTGTTGAGCGATAGTAGCGCTCATAGCGCCGCTTTCTACAGCCTTTACGCCGTCAGCAGTACCGTCAAAGCCAACGATGAAGATTTGCTTGCCGGCACTCTTAGCAGCTTCGATTGCACCCAAAGCCATTTCGTCGTTCTGAGCGAAAATAGCTTTGATATCCGGGTTAGCCTGCAGCATGTTTTCTGCTACAGTCAGGCCCTTGCTGCGGTCAAATTCAGCAGTCTGTTTAGCAACAACGGTCAGCTTGCTGTCAGCCAGCTTGTGGAAGCCTTCGCCGCGTTCACGGGAAGCGCTGGCACCGGGGATACCCTCCAGCTCAGCAACCTTAACCTTTTCGCCCAGCTTTTTGATAATGTAATCAGCAGCCATTTCGCCGCCCTTTACGTTATCGGAAGCAACCAGGCATGCTACATCACCCTGGTTAGCACTGCGGTCGAGGCAGATAACAGGGATGTTAGCCTTGTTGGCAGCCTTTACGGATGTAGAAATTGCATCAGAGTCAACAGGGTTAACCAGCAGAACGCTGATGTTTTGCTGCAGCAGGTCAGCAATATCATTAGCCTGCTTTGCAGGATCGTTCTGAGCGTCAACAACCTTTACAGTTACGCCCAGTTCCTTAGCCTTAGCTTCTACGCCTTTAGCCAGGGAAACGAAGAACGGATTGTTTTGAGTGGATACGGAGAAGCCAACGGTGATTTTCTTGTCGTTGCCTTTTGCAGCATCCTTCTTGTCGCTGCCGCCGCAACCGACAATCATCATAGCCATTGCTACAATGCAGGTTAATACCAATAAAATTTTTTTCATGTGAGAAAATACCTCCCGGAATTAGAAATTACTATGCGGACAAAAACTTGAATTAAGCAGGCTGCGGCTGAAAAGCACTGGATGGTGCTTTACGTCCGCATCACGCTTAGTTTTTCTTTCTGTCCATCAGCACAGCCAGCAAAATTACAATACCTTTGACAACTTGTTGGTAAAAGCTGGATACGTTTAAGATATTCAGACCATTGTTCAGAGTGCCGATAATCAGCGCACCGATAATGGTACCGAAGATACGGCCCTTACCGCCGGAAAGACTGGTGCCGCCCAATACTACAGCTGCGATAGCATCCAGCTCATAGCCGGTACCGGCAGTAGGCTGAGCACTGTTCAGACGGCTGGTAAGAATAGCGCCTGCCATACCGCAAAGGAAACCTGTTACGGTATAAGCAAATATTTTAATGCGGTTGATTTTGATACCTGCAATGAAGGAAACCTTCTCATTACCGCCGACAGCATAGGTTTTGCGTCCCAGCGGAGTTTTGTGCAGGATGAACCACAAAATGAAAAACATAATCAGCATCATAATGGCAGGAACCGGCAGACCGGCAACATAGCCCTGACCGAATTCAAGGAAGCGGTCATCCTCAGACAGGCTGCTGATAGGGTTGCCGTTGGTATATACCAAAGTCAGACCACGGAAAATGGTCATGGTCGCCAGGGTTGCGATAAAGGGCGCCACCTTGCCGTAGGTAATTACCAGGCCGTTGACACTGCCCAGTGCAGCACCGATGAGGCAGGCCAGCACGATACCGAATACAGGATCCATGCCGCCCTTGATAAAGCTGCCCATGAGCGCGCTGGAAAGCGCCAGAATACTGCCGACAGACAAATCAATACCGCCGGTTAAGATAACAAAGGTCATGCCAAAGGAAATTAAGGCATTGATAGAAACCTGACGCAGCAGGTTTTTCAGGTTGCTGGGATCGATAAAGCTGCTGTTAAGGCAGGAAATGACCACAAACAACACAATAAGTCCGATTATGGAACCGGATTTTTTTAAGATTGCTTTTACATCCATTATTTTTATTGCCCTCCCGTTGCAAGTGTCATGATTTTTTCCTGGTCTGCTTCATCGTGCAGCAGCTCGCCGGCAATGCGGCCTTCGTGAACAACGACGATGCGGTCGCTCATGCCCAATACCTCCGGCAGCTCCGAAGAAACCATAATAATCGAAACGCCACTTGCAGTAAGCTCGTTCATCAGCTCATATATATCGCGTTTTGCACCTACGTCGATACCACGGGTAGGCTCATCCATAATAATGACCTCCGGGTGTCTGCCAACCCATTTGGCAATAACCACCTTCTGCTGGTTACCGCCGGACAACGCACCGGCCTCAAGGTCCAGGCTGCTGGTCTTTACGCCCAGCTTTTTTGCCATTTTATCGGCAAAATCATTAAGAATATTAAAATTGATGACACCGCTTTTGGCAAAGCTGTCAACACTTGGCAGAGCAATGTTGCGCAAAATGGAGAAGTCCAGAATCAGGCCCTCAGTTTTGCGGTTTTCGGTTACGAAGCCCAATCCTGCCTTAATAGCATCCTCAGGCTTGATAATCTTCAAAGGCTCGCCCTTGAAAACCAGCTCGCCGCCTGCATGAGGATCAACGCCGAAAACGGCGCGCATGATTTCGGTACGGCCGCTGCCCATAAGGCCGGCAAAACCCAAAATCTCGCCCTTGCGCAGATTAAAGTTAATATCATGGAAAACTCCCGGCTGTTCAAAGTGCTTAACCTCCAGCAGCACCTCGCCCGGCTTATTGCGGCGGTCGGGATAAAATTCCGTAATGGAGCGGCCAACCATATCGCGGACAATCTGCTCCATGCTGTATTCCTTAACAGGCTTGGTTGCAACGGATACGCCGTCACGCATAACGGTAATCGTGTCGCAGTTCTGCGTAACCTCTTCCATACGGTGCGAAATATACACCATCGCCACACCGCGTTTTTTTAGGGAGCGCATAACCTCAAAGAGCTTTTCTGTTTCTCTTTCGGTCAGCGCCGCCGTAGGCTCGTCCATAATAACAACCTTGGCATCCAGCAGAAGGTTACGGACGATTTCTGTCATCTGCTGCTGTCCTACCGAGCATTCGCCGGCTTCCATATCCAGCGGCAGCTCAATTTCAATTTCACGGCATTTCTGCTCTGCCATAGCACGCATAGCCTTAAAATCCAGGATACCCATGCCGTTGGTTACGCTGTGCATCAAAAACAGGTTTTCCAGAATGCTCAGGTTCGGCCAGATATTCAGCTCCTGATGGATGAAGGCGATGCCGTAAGCTTCTGCCTCCAAAGGATTTTTGAAGCTGATTTCCTTGCCGTCGACAAAAATCTGTCCCTTATCCTGCTTGTGAATACCCGTGAGGATATTCATCAGTGTTGATTTGCCGGCACCGTTTTCACCCATCAGAGCGTGTACCTCACCGCTTTTAAGCTTCAGGTCAACACCCTTGAGCACCTCATTAGAACCAAAGGCCTTATGGATATTTCTTAATTCAATCTCCATACTTTTCCTTATTCCTACCTTACGCTAATTTTTAAAAGAAAACATTGCTGTGCAGAATCACATTGGCAAAAGGAGTAATTTCGCCGGTGCGGATAATGCATTTTGCATGCTTGGTTGCCTCCTTGAAGGCTTCGTGGTCTGCATCGATAATCCACTGCTCTTCGGTAAAGAGCTGCTTCATAGCGCCGTAGACAGCAGGATTTCTGCCTTCCATTTCCGCTGCAATTTCTACCTTTTCGATAACCATATTCTTGGCTACTTCCTCAACAACCTCCAGGAAGGAAGGAGTTCCCGGCTTCAGAGCCAGGTCGATTTTCTGTACGCCTGCAGGCACAGGCAGACCGCAGTCACCGATAACGATAGTGTCGGTGTGGCCCAAATCAGCCAGCACCTTCGCAATAGAGCTGTTTAACATTCCACCCTTTTGCATTACTTAAGCATCTCCTCTACTTCATGTAAATAAGGCATACCGCCCTGCGCTCCCAGCTTTTGTACCGAAAGAGCTGCGGCAGCATTGGCAAAGCTGATGCTTTCCTGCATGGATTTGCCATTTGCACGGGCAACGGCAAAGGCACCGTTAAAGGTGTCGCCTGCACCCGTAGTATCAACCGGCTTTACCTTAAAGCCGGGAACAGTAATAACCTGGCCCTTTTCCGCATAGGCAACACCCTTGCTGCCCAGCGTCATGATTACCTTGCCCTGGTTCTGGTCAAGGATATCCGCCTTGCCCTTACCGGCAAACAGTGTTGCTGCCTCGTGCTCGTTGGGAGTCAGATAAGTAATCTTATCCAGCAAAGCCTGCGGCACCGGAGCAACAGGTGCGGGGTTCAGCAGCACAGGTACACCGTGCGCTGCGCATTTTTCAATGACATAGGCATTGGTAGCGGCAGGAATTTCGTGCTGCAGAAGCACCATATCTGCCTTACTGATATCCTCCCACGCTTCATCAATCAGCGACGGTGATACCAGGTCATTGGCAGCCTTGATAACGATAATCGTGTTATCGTCCTCCGCTACGGTAATGTGCGCGGTACCGCTGTTTTCACCCGACAGCACCTTCACATAGGTGGAATCAACGTTGTTTTCCTTTAAAGCCTTCAATACAAGCTGGCCGTATACATCATCACCGATGCAGCCAACCATCATAACATCTGCTCCCAAGCGGGCTGCAGCAACAGCCTGGTTGGCACCCTTGCCGCCGGGAGAAACGGTCAGGCGGTTGCCGAAAATAGTTTCTCCGGGATGCACCCAGCGGTCACATTCAACGGTAATATCAATATTACAGCTACCTACTACGACAATCTTTGACATATTTTCTACCTCCTGTCTTCAGGATTTATATAATTTTTTGTAATAACAATGCGTATTGTCCGTCAATCAGATTCGGCTGCAGCAAATCCTTAAGGAGTACTGCCTGCTTGCGGCTGGTTTTGGGCATGGTCTGCTGCCAATAGGTGATAGCAAGCTGCAGCAGCCGCAACAGCTCCTCCCTGGCGCTCTTGTCGTCGGCAGTCAGCTGCCAGAAAAAGCTGTACCATTGGCGGAAGATATCCGCATCATCCAGCATCGCCGAACGCGATACGTTAGCGGTTACATCACGCAGGTGACGCACAAGCAGCTGCAGAAGCGCTGTCTGCCGCTCAGGCGGTGCCTTCGGCACACGCCGCAGCAGCAGGCGATACAAAAGCGTCAGCTCTCTGTAAATTCTGCAGGCCTTGTCAAAGCCATCCCAGCGTGCGTACACGACAAAATGCAGCTGCAGCTGCTGCAGGCTCCACGCCAACCGTTGCAGGTCCTGCTGCTTTAAAAGCCAGCGCCCGGCCTCACGCAACAGAAACGCGGTTTCCTCGTGCCACCGCCTGCGTGCCATACGCGCCGCCAGACTGAGCCATTCGCCCATAAATTTCTGCAGCATTGCAGTATCGCAGGCGTGCGTCCGCAGCCAGCGCCGCACCAGCAGTGCGAGCATAGGACGTACCTCAGCCAAACGCCTGTCGCACACGGCAAACGTCAACCGCAGCAGAACGCTGCCGCCCTGATGCGCCAGCTGCGGATTGACCAGCAGCTGCTCCAGACGCGGCCTGCTTTCCTGCATCCAAGCCGTAAAAAGCTGCCGTTGCCGGTGGCGTAAGGCCACCAGCAGACAGCAGCTGATTGCTTGTAATGCTTCATTATCTGCTGCTTCAGCAATAATACCCGAAAAAGCTGTGCAGGCGTTTTGTTCTCTGCCGTCACGCAGAGCAATACATGTTTCTAAAATAAGTTCTGTTACCATATTTCTACAGGTTAATATCGCCTTCGTAGACGTCACCGGAAACAGGATCCACTGTTACCAGCAGGCCGTCGGCCAGCTTGGAGGTTGCTTTTTCCGCGCCTACGATAACAGGCAGGCCGCAGGTTACGGCAACAATAGCAGTGGAGGATGTCAGGCCGCCCTCTTCAGCGATAATCGCTGCTGCCTTGGCAGCAGCCTGCGGTACAAACTCGTCATTCAGCACATCAACTACAAGGATATCACCCTTTTGGAGCTTGTCCTTGAAGTCTGCCGCAGTTCTGCCTACGCAGATACGGCCGGTGACAGTCTTGCTGCCGATACCGGTACCGCTGAGCAGCTTGGTACCCACTGTAACCACCTTAATCAGATTTGTACTGCCCGGAGTACCGATAGGCACGCCGGCAGTTATAACAACAGATGCGCCGTCCTTAATTACGGAGTGATGCAAAGCACACTGCAAAGACAGCTCAATCATTTCATCAGTATTTGTGGAGTATGGCCCCAAAAGCGGCAATACACCCCAATAAAGCTGCATCGCACGCACGCGCTCAGGCAAGCGTGATACAGCAACAACAGTACATTGAGGCTTATATTTGGCAATCATACGCGCCGTAAAGCCTGATTCGGTAATCGTAAGAATAGTATCTGCCTTTATTTCCTGAGAAATCTGCACTGTAGCATGGCTGATAGCGTCGGTAGAATGAATGCGCTCGCTGATGCCCTTCTTTTGGAAGATATGCACATAATCAAGTGCATTTTCCGTGCGTACGGCAATCTTGGCCATTGTCTGCACCGCCTCCAGCGGATATTTGCCGCTGGCAGTTTCACCGCTTAGCATAATAACGTCGCTACCGTCAAAAATAGAGTTGGCAACGTCACTGGCCTCGGCACGGGTTGCACGATAGCTGTTAATCATACTTTCCAGCATCTGCGTGGCCGTGATAACAGGCTTTCCGGCCTTATTGCAGCGCGCGATAATATCCTTCTGTACCAAAGGTACATCCTCGGTCGGTATCTCTACGCCCAGGTCGCCTCTGGCAACCATAATACCGTCGGATACGCCGATAATTTCATCGATATGCTGCACACCGGCCTCATTCTCAATTTTGGAAATAATCCCGATGGAAGAGCCTGCTTCCTCAAGCACCTTACGGATAGCGATAACATCATCGGCCTTCTGCACGAAGGATGCCGCAATATAATCCATATCATGCTCGACAGCAAAAAGAATATCTGCCTTGTCCTGCTCCGACAAAAACGGCAGCTTCAGCTCGATACCGGGGCAGGCCACACGCTTACGCGAGCTCAGCTCACCGCCATTGACCACCTTAGTATAAATTCTGCAGCCGTCAATACGTACAACCTTTAAGGAAAGCAGTCCGTCGGCCAGCAGAATATTGCTGCCTATTTCTACCTCCTGCGGCAGGCCGGCATAATTGACATGTGCCATATGGCGGTCGCCCAGATAATCCTCGGTAGTCAGGCAGAAATCATCGCCCTCGTTCAGCTGGATTTTGCTTTCGGCAAACATGCCCAAACGCATTTCCGGGCCCTTGGTATCGGCAATCGTAGCGATTACCTTACCGGCCTCTTCTGCTGCCCGGCGCACCAGCTGCAGCCTTTTGCCATGGTCCTCATGATTACCATGCGAAAAGTTGAAGCGTGCCAAATCCATGCCGGCGAGCATCATCTTACGCAGCAGCTCTACATTGTCCGTGCTGGGACCTACTGTACAGATAATCTTCGTTTTCTTCATCAGGACTGCGCCTCCTCAGTACTGAAACTTATTCTCACACAAAACCTCATAGGCATCCTCTGCCTCCGAAACCGGCAGACAGATTTCATAAGCCTTGTTATGCTTGCCGCCGGCGCTTTTCAGCTGTACCAAAAAGCCGTTTTCCGTCAGCATTTGCTTTATTTTTTTGGCTTGTTCCTCAGTGTGGGCAATATAAATTGTTTTCCACATACTAGAATGCCTCCTGTAAATCAGGTAATTGAATTATGCCTTGTAAGCTTTGATTTTTTCAATCAGCTTCGGCAGGATTACGTTTACATCACCTACGATGCCATAATGAGCAACGGTGAAAATCGGTGCCTCTGCATCCTTGTTGATAGCGATGATGATATCGCTGTCCTTCATGCCGGACAGATGCTGGATAGCACCGCTGATGCCGCAGGCAAAGTAGATATGCGGAGTAACGGATTTACCGGATTGGCCGACCTGTTGGGAGTGAGTCAGCCAGCCTTCGTCGATAGCGGCACGGGTGCCTGCTACCGCGGAATTTTCAAAGAGAGCAGCCAGCTGTTCCAGCACGTCGAATTTCTCCTTGCTGCCGAAGCCACGGCCGCCTGCTGCGATCATATCGGCTTCATCAATCTTCACAGCATTTTCACTGCTCAGAGCTTCTTTTTTAACCAGTTCAACACGGCTTACAGCGCCTGCTTCCGGAGTGAAGGCAATAACCTCACCGGTGCGGGTGTTATCCAATTCAGCCGGTTTGAATACTTTAGGACGAACTGTACCCATTTGCGGACGGTTAACGTCGCAGATGATGGTAGCGCAGATATTGCCGCCCAGTGCGGGACGAGTCCAGGCAACGAGCTTGTCATCGGTTACATCCAGAGCGGTACAGTCAGCGCACAGGCCGGTATGCAGACGTGCTGCAACACGCGGAGCCAGGTCACGGCCGTCATCGGTAGCACCGAACATAATGGAAGCCGGATCATATTTCTTGGACAGCTGGCAGATAGCATCGGTATATAACTCGGTATCATAATCTGCGTATTTAGCATCCTCAACAACATAAACAACATCAGCGCCGGCAGCAATCAGCTGCTGCGGCAGCTCGCCGGCAGCAGCGGTCACCAGTACCGCACAGCATTTTTCCTCCAGCTTGGCACACAGCTCTTTGGCAGCGCCCAACAGCTCAAAGGTAACATTCATCAGCTGACCATTTTCCTGTTCAGCAATAACCCACATATTTACACACTCCTATTCGTTATCTTCAGTATTGTCATTTTCGGCAATAGCTATAGCCTCCATGGGACATTCGCGGATGCAGGCACCGCAGCAGACACACTGCTGCATATCAATCTGCGCCTTGCCCTCTCGCAGCGTCGCAGCGCCCATTGGGCAGACTGCCACACATTCCTCACAGCCACAGCAAAGCTGCCTGTTTACTTTTATCAGCATGGTTCACCTTAGCGGGTAATAACCTCTGCCTTAACCAACTTTTCAAACAGCATATCTACTGCTGCATCAGCATCTTCTTCGGTAATGATTTCGCCGTTGATTTCAGGCGGGGTCGGGGTGAAGGCTTTTTTAACCTTAGTCGGAGAGCCCTTCAGGCCTACGGTTGCAGGATCAATATCCAGGTCAGCAACGGTCAGAGTAGGAATCTGAGCCTTACGAGCTTTCATTTTGCCCTTAATGCTGGCAAAACGCGGCTCTTTTTCGGATTTGGTTACGGTAACCAGCAGCGGTGCAGCACAAGCCAGAGTCAGCTGGTAGTTTTCGTTTTCACGTACAACAACAAATTTACCGTCTTCATAGCTCAGGCTCAGAGCGCCGGTAATCTGAGGAATTCCCAGATGCTCTGCCATTTCCGGGCCAACCTGTGCGGTATCGCCGTCTACTGCCTGCTTGCCGCAGAGCACGAGGTCGAACTCGCCCAGATGTTTTACAGCAGCAGCCAGAGCCAGGCTGGTTGCCAGAGTATCACTGCCGCCCAGAACGCGGTCGCTCAGCAGAACGCCGTCATCAGCGCCCATAGCGATTGCTTCCTTCAGAATATCGGTTGCCTGGGGCAGGCCCATGGTCAGTACTGTTACCTTAGCGCCTTCCTTATCCTTCAGGCACAGTGCTACCTCCAATGCCTGACGGTCATAGGGGTTCATAATATTTTCTACACCCGTACGGTCTAAGGTATTGGTTTCGCGGTTAAATTTTACTTTTGCCGTATCCGGCACTTGTTTTAAACAAACGAGAATATTCATTTGCTGCCTCCTTAAGCTTATTACAGGAGCTGCTGCTCCGGCTTTTTTACATTCTTCTCTTTATTTTAGCATTTTTGTACTTAAACTTGCAAGTATATCATGAAAGTTTATGAAAAACAGCTCAAATAATTACATCAATCTTTCTTTACCACACAGTTTTCACCAAGTATTTTGACCACATCCTCGGCAAAGCCCGGTGCTTCGCTGTTTACCCAGAAGTTGGGCGTTGTCTTGATAAGCTTACGCGAGCCCATCAGCTGCAGATATACACAATCATCGCCCTTATATTTTTGGAACAGCTGCATCAGCTCACGCTGCACCAGCGGATTTTCCAGATGCGCCTCGATACGCAGACGAATTTCCGTAGGCGGCTTAGATGGCAGGGCGCGCACGCTGTTGGCAATAATCTTGCTTTCGCGCTCATCAACGCTGAAGCGTCCCTCAATCGCCACAATACTGTCTTCATAAATATCCTTGACATTTGTATGATAAGCCTGCGGGAAAACTATAATCGGGAAGCGTCCGCTGAAATCCTCCAGCGTCAGAAGAGCCATCGTATCGCCGCGCTTGGTATTTTTTATCACACAATCCGTAATAATACCGGCTACACGCACAAACTGTCCGTCCTGTACCTGCGTTTCACCGCCGAACTGATGCAGCGGCATGAAGCGCTGCAGCATTTGCTTGTAATCGCTCAGCGGATGGTCGGTAACGTAAAAGCCAATAATTTCCTTTTCGTTCTGCAGAATAAGCTGCTTGGGAATTTCCGGCAGCGGCGGCAGCTTGATTTCCGTCACGCCGAAGCTATCGTCACCGAACAGCCCCAGCTGGCCGTTGGCCTTGTCCCTCTGGCAGGCGGCACCCAAATCAATCGCCTGGTCCATAATAGCCAGCATCTGCGAGCGTCTGGCGCCGAAGGAATCCATTGCGCCGCATTTAATCATATTTTCGATAACACGCTTGTTGACCACACGCATATTCACACGGCAGCAGAAATCCGTCAGACTCTTGAACGGACCGCCCTCGTTACGGGCGCTGATAATTGCATCGACTGCGGCATCACCGGTATTTTTGATGCCTGCCAGGCCGAAGCGAATGGATGCATTCTGATGTACCGTAAAGTTGTGACCGCTTTCGTTGACATCCGGCGGCAGGATTTTGACATTATCATTACGGCAGACGTTGATATACCAGCTCACCTTATCCGCATCACCGATAATGCTGTTGAGGAAGGCCGCATAGAATTGCGGACGCCAGTGCGCCTTCAGATAAGCGGTTTCATAGGCTACCAACGCATAGGCTACGGAGTGGGATTTGTTGAATCCGTAACCGGCGAAGTGCTGCAAGAGCGAGAAAATCTGGTCGCTGAGCTCTTCGGGGATATCATGCAGCTTCTTGGCGCCGTCGATAAAGGACTGACGCATAGAATCCAGCTCCTTGGCCTTCTTCTTGCCCATCGCACGGCGCAGAATATCTGCCTGACCGAGCGTAAAGCCTGCCAATGCGGAGGTTATCTGCATAACCTGCTCCTGATACAGAATAACGCCGTAGGTATCCTTCAAAATAGGCTCCATCAGCGGATGTAATACCTTCGCCGTGCGCTGTCCGTGACGGCCGGCGATAAAGTCCTCCGCCATACCGGTGCCCAAAGGACCCGGACGGTACAGAGCCACCAACGGAATCAGATCCTCAAAGCTTTCTGGTGCCAAATCTATAACCAGCTTGGTGATGCCTGCCGACTCTAGCTGGAAAACGCAGGACGTTTCACCTCGGCGCAGCATTGCGCAGGTCGCCTCATCTGCCAGCGGAATGTTATCAATATCAACCTCTTCACCCGTAGTTTCGCGGATAAAGCGAATGCAGTCACCAATAACCGTCAATGTGCGCAGGCCCAAAAAGTCCATCTTCAGCAGGCCAAGCTCTTCCACCTTATTTTTATCGTACTGGGTGATGACGCCACCCTCACTGCCCTGCTGCAGCGGTACGTAATTTTTCATATTATGCGGCGCGATAATAACACCGGCGGCATGCGTGCCTGCGTTACGCGGCAGGCCCTCTACGCTTTGCGCAAGATCAATCAGCTTCTTGACCTCCGGACGCGAGTCGTATGCCTGACGGAAGTCCTTGCTGCCGTTCAGCGCCTTCTCCAGCGTAATGCCCAGCTCACGCGGAATCAGCTTGGCGATTTCGTCGACCTCACCATAGCTCATGCCCAACGCCTTGCCAACGTCGCGCACTGCCGCGCGCGCCTGCAGTGTGCCGAAGGTAATAATCTGCGCCACACGCTCCTGTCCGTAACGGCGCACCACGTAATCAAGTACCTGATTACGCTTCACATAGCAAAAGTCGGTATCAATATCAGGCATGCTTACACGTTCAGGATTCAAAAAGCGTTCGAACAGCAGATGGTAACGCAAAGGTTCAATATTAGTTATACGCAGCAGATAGGCCACGATACTGCCTGCGGCACTGCCACGTCCCGGACCGACCGGAATATCATGGCTGCGGCAATAATTGATGAAGTCCCATACAATGAGGAAGTAGCAGGCGTAGCCCATAGTGTTGATGATGTCCAGCTCAAAATCCAGACGCTTGCGCACCTTCTCATCCACAACCTCATAACGCTTAGGCAAGGCCTCCTCGCACAGGTGACGCAGATAGCTTACGGCGTCAAAGCCATCGGGCACTGGAAACTCCGGCAGCAGCAGATGGCCGAACTCCATCTTCACGTTGCAGCGGTCGGCAATTTTTGCGGTATTGCTCAAAGCCTCCGGACAGTCGCCGAACAGCGCCTCCATCTCGTCATAGCTTTTAAGATAGTAGCTGTCGTTATTAAAGCGCATACGGTCCGGCTCATCAACCGTGCTGGTCGTCTGAATGCACAGCAGAATATCCTGCGCTGCGGCATCCTTTTGCTGCACATAATGCAAATCATTTGTCGCTACCAGGCCAAGACCGAACTCCTGCGCCAGCTGCTTCAGCTCCGCGCTGACCTTGTGCTCCTCATCAAGGTCATGGTCCTGAATTTCCAGAAAGTAATTGTCCTTGCCGAAAATATCGATATATTCCTGAATGCAGCGGCGTGCTCCCTCCAGGTTGTCCTGCAAAATCATCTGCGGCACCTCGCCGGCAACGCAGGCACTGAGGCAGATAACGCCCTCGTGATACGTTCGCAGCACGTCCTTGTCTACGCGTGGTTTATAATAAAAGCCCTCCAGCTGACCAATGCTGACAATCTTCATCAGGTTATGGTAGCCTGTATCGTTCTCCGCCAGCAAAATTAAATGGTACATGCCACGGTTATTTTTTTCCAGATGCGAGCCCTTGGACAGATACACCTCGCAGCCGATAATCGGCTTGATGCCTGCCTTGGTACACTCCTGATAAAATTCCACTGCGCCGTACATTGCGCCATGGTCGGTAATCGCCAGGCTGTCCATGCCCAGCTCCTTGGCATAGGCCACCAGCTCAGGGATTTTCGAAGCGCCGTCCAGCAGGCTGTATTCCGTATGTACATGTAAATGAGTAAAGCGTTTTGTCATCTCTTGCTCCTTAAATTAAAAGACCGCTGCCGCGCAAATCAGCGGCAAATATATGTAAATATTTCTTTTCTACTCCCCTTTTTTGCCCCACGCTAAACCAATGAGCAAAAAGAACAAATTATACACGAGCGCCGGCAGCAGACTGTTGATCTCCCACGGGCTGATATGCTTCCAGAAAAGCGCCGCAAAAATACCTGCGCCCATAGCAGCCACGCCCATCGAAGCGCGCACCCTTCCCGGGAAGAAAATACAGAAAGTCAGCGGCAGAAAGATACCGCTGCCCCGCAGCGCCATGGATAGGTAATTCCACTCCAGCACTGACGAATCAAGGTGCATAAAGACGAACACCATTGCTGCGACAGAAACGGCCAGCACGCTCAGGCGGCTTGCCCACAGCTGGCCTGCAGCCGTAGCCTGCAGCCAAATTTTGCTGACGATATCGCGCGAAATCATCGTGCCTACGCCCAACGACAGGCCGGCGATTGAGCCCAAGGCCGAAAGCAGCACGGCACCCAAACCGATACCGCCAAGCCATTGCGGCAGATAGGTAACGAGATACAGCGGCAGTGCGTCAATAGAATTTATCTCCGGATGATGCAGATGCATGAACATACCGATCATTACCGACGGCAATCCCACGGGAATTACTATCAGTGCGGCAGCACAGCAGCCGACAGCTGCAGTTTTGGTATCGCGCGCCGAAAACAGTGCCTGCACATAGGTCTGCGTAGAAATAACCCCCACAATCATCGAACCGAAGCTGACAAGACCGTCCTCCACGCCGCGCCCGAAAAGGCTGAACCAGGGATACGCAGCAAAGCTCTGCGTCAGCCCCTGCCATCGGCCCATATCGGCGTAGGCCAGAAAGCCGCCGACGAAAATGCTGGCGAAAATCAGCACAATCTTAAAAATGCCGGCCATACCGCTGCTGCTGAGGCCGCCGAAAAACACCAGCAGCAAAGTAACAGCGATAACAATGGCTGCTGCAGCAAGCAAAGGTACGCCGAACAAGCCGGCAATCAGATGCAGCGCGGTAAGCGTGCTCGCCACGATGCTGAAAAAAATACCGGCGCAGGCGCTGAAGGTCGCCAGCCACCCCGCAGGCTTGCCGTAATCCGTAACGAGATACTCCGCTACTGTGGTCAGCGAGCTACGGCGCAAGGGCACAGCGTAAAACGCCGCCATCAGCAAAAGCGCGATACCGCTGCCCAGCGTAAACCACCAAGCCGTCAACCCCAGCTTGAAGCCAAGCTGTGCCGTGCCGACGGTAGCAGCGCCGCCGATAATCGTGCCGATAATCGTGCCTGCGACAAGCCCTGCGCCCGAGCTACGGCCTCCTACGTTATAATCATCGGCAGACTTCACCCTTCTGGCTGCCAAAAGCCCCGGCAGCAGCGTCACCAGAAGCGTTACAGCCAGGCTGATATAATGTGTAGCAGTAAGCTGCATAATGCACCTCCTCCAATATTTTAAGCCGCCGGATGCAAACGTTCTGCCGACAGCATTAATGCTAAAAAGCTCAGTATTAGTATAACACAAAAAATACGGCAAAAAAAGCATAGCCCCCGCAAGAATGCTTTGCTGCGGCAGCAGACGAAAAAAGCGCTTGCAAGCTTGTTTTGCTCAGATTGTTACACAAAAACTATCTTCTTTATTATTGCGAAATTCAGCTTTTTTCTGTATAATATAGTTTATACCTTTATATATTTAGTGTATGCTTTTTGGAGGAAAATTATGAGCCGTTTAAGAATCGAAACACCCGACCAGGCCCAGCTTACGGTCGAGCGCTTGTACAAGGACCTGGAACGACACATCATCGCCAGCCCCCCGGGACTGTGCCCTGTTGATCTGCAGCTGTCGTTCCTCAAAGTCTGCCACGCACAAACCTGTGGCAAATGCGTACCCTGTCGCGTAGGTCTCGCGCAGCTGCAGAATCTCATGGAAGACGTGCTCGCCGGCAAGGCTGACATGCACACTCTGGATTTAATCGAAAGCACCGCGCAAAACGTTGCCAACAGCGCTGACTGCGCCATCGGCTTCGAAGCAGCCAAAATGGTTTTGGCCGGTCTGGAAGGCTTCCGTGAAGATTACATTAACCACATAAAGAAGGGCAAATGCTCTGTCAACGTCCATCATTCTATCCCCTGCGTTGCTCTGTGCCCGGCACAGGTTGATATCCCCGGCTACATTGCATTGGTCGGCGCTGGCCGTTATGCCGACGCTGTTAAGCTCATCCGCAAGGATAACCCCTTCCCTACTGCCTGCGGTCTTATCTGCGAGCATCCTTGCGAAGCACGCTGCCGCCGCAGCATGATTGATGCTCCTATCAATATCCGCGGTCTGAAGCGTATGGCTGTCGACAACGCGCCCAGCAACACTGTGCCGCTGCCCGAAAAGCAGCCTGCTACCAACAAACGTATCGCCATCATCGGCGGTGGCCCCAGCGGTATGTCCGCAGCCTACTATTTGGAGCTGATGGGACATCATGCTGTTGTGTTTGAAGAAAAGAGCAAGCTCGGCGGTATGCTGCGCTACGGCATTCCTGCTTACCGCTTCCCGCGTGAACGTCTGCAGGAGGATTTGGACGCCATTTTGTCCACCGGCGTAGAAGTACATCTCAACACCAGAATCGGCAACGAGGAGGGTGATATTCCCTTTGAAAAGCTGCGTGAGGAATTTGACGCAGTTTATATTGCCATCGGTGCTCACACCGACAAGAAAATCGGTATTGAAGGCGAGGATTCCCACGGTGTTATTAGTGCGGTAGAAATGCTGCGCAACATCGGTGAGGAAAAAATGCCTGACTTTAAGGATAAAACCGTTGTTGTTATCGGCGGCGGCAACGTTGCCATGGACTGTACCCGCAGCTCTATCCGTCTCGGTGCAAAAAAGGTTATTATCGCTTACCGCCGTCGTCAGGACGATATGACAGCGCTGCCCGAGGAAATAGAAGGCGCTATTGCCGAGGGCGCTGAGCTGTACGGCCTGAAAGCTCCGCATCACATTGAAGCAGATGCCGAAGGTAATGTGGCCGCTCTCTGGGCAGAACCGCAAATCATCGGTCCTATCGATGCCTGGGGACGTGCGCGTCCGATTCACGCTGACGTAGAGCTGGAGCGCATTCCCTGCGACGTTATCGTTGTTGCTATCGGTCAGGGCATTGAGCTGCGTCCGTTCGAAGAAGCCGGCATCAAAATCAAACGCGGTACTATTTCCGCACTCTCCAGCAGTGAGCTTGCCAACAATGAAGGCGTCTTCGCCGGCGGCGACTGCGTAACCGGCCCTGCAACCGTAATCCGTGCTATTGCTGCCGGTAAGGTTGCTGCCGCTAATATTGATGAATATCTGGGCTATAACCACACCATTTCCTGTGATGTAGTTATTCCCGACCCGTCTATTGACGATAAACGTCCCTGCGGCCGTATCCAGATGCACGAAACCGAAGCAGGCGAACGCAAGCATACCTTTGAGCCTATTGAATGCGGCATGACCAAGCAGGAGGCCTGCCAGGAAGCAGGACGCTGCCTGCGCTGCGACAAATTCGGCTTCAGCACACTGAAAGGAGGCAGAACCTTAAAATGGTAAACCTGACAATCGACGGACAAAAAGTTTCCGTTCCCCAGGGGACAACAATCATGCAGGCTGCTGCCACTGTCGGCATCGAAATCCCCCGCCTGTGTTATCTCAAAGGCATCAACGAAATCAGTGCCTGCAAGGTCTGCGTAGTTGAAATCCAAGGACAGAACCGTGTAGTTACCGCCTGCACCACTCCGGTACAGGAAGGACTTGTAGTTTATACCAACTCTCCCAAGGCCCGCAGCATCCGCCGCACCAACGTGGAGCTGATTTTATCCCAGCATGACTGCATGTGCGCTACCTGCGTGCGCAGCGGCAACTGCAGCCTGCAGACTTTGGCTAATGACCTGGGCATTTACGATATTCCCTATGAGCGTGATGTTGTCGACACTCCCTGGAACCAGGAGTTCCCGCTCATCCGCGATTCCAAAAAATGCATCAAATGCATGCGCTGTGTCCAGATTTGTGACAAGGTGCAAAAGCTGCATATCTGGGATGTGCAGAATACCGGTTCCCGTACTACCGTAGACGTTGCCGGCAATGTTTCCATTGAGGACAGTGACTGCAGCCTCTGCGGTCAGTGTATCACCCACTGCCCCGTTGGCGCGCTGAAGGAGCGTAACGATGTTCCCAAAATTTATGACGTATTGGCCGATCCCAATAAGGTAACCGTAGTACAGGTTGCACCTGCAGTACGTACCGCCTGGGCCGAAGCCTTCAATCTGCCGCCCGAGATGGCAACTGAAGGCCGCATGGTAGCAGCACTGAAGAAAATCGGCTTCGACTATGTTTTCGACACCTGCTACGCTGCCGACGTTACCATCATGGAGGAAGCAAGCGAGCTGTTAGAGCATCTGCAAAATCCGCAGGACCACAGCTGGCCGATGTTCACCTCCTGCTGCCCCGGCTGGGTAAGCTATGTCAACAAAACTCATCCGTACTTCGTGCCTAACCTTTCCACCACTAAATCTCCGCAACAGATTTTCGGTGCGCTGGCAAAATCCTATTTTGCACAGAAGAAAGGCCTGAAGCCGAAGGAAATCTGCTCTATTTCCATCATGCCCTGCGTTTCCAAAAAACGCGAAGCTGCCCTCTTCTCTATGCGCAGCAGCGGTACCCATGATGTAGATATCGTACTCACCACCCGCGAGCTTATCCGCCTGCTGCGTGCAGAGCACATCAACCCGGCAATGCTGGGCGAACTGCCCTTTGATAATCCGCTGGGCCAGAGCACCGGCGCCGGAGTTATCTTCGGTGCCAGCGGCGGCGTAATGGAAGCAGCACTGCGTACTGCCTACCATGTAATCGAAGGCAAGGAAGCTCCTGAAGATGCCTTCACCGACGTTCGCGGCACGGAAGGCCGCAAGGTACGCGAATTCACCCTCGGCGGTGCAACTCTGCGCACCTGCACAGTAAGCGGCCTGGGTAATGCAGGCAAGCTGCTCGACGAGCTGAAAGCAGGCAAGGTTCATTATGACTTCGTGGAAGTTATGGCCTGCCCCGGCGGCTGCGTTGGCGG